>JACCDP010429426.1_pt1 | contig 45228 bp, 37 predicted proteins | sample 7445841 | NCBI WGS metagenome assembly JACCDP01 (sample SAMN15323441, study PRJNA562643) | freshwater metagenome | isolation source: river surface water | place: USA:Blue River Watershed | collected 2017-08-17
GGAGTTCGGAAAAGCATTGCTCAGGAATAACGGGCGGCCAGCGACCTTTCCCGTCCTTGGAACTTGGCAGCGGACTCCAGCGAGGCTTCATTCGGACCACCCCGCCCCGCTTGATGCCGCGCTCAACCGCGATCCTTCGTTTCCCCTTCCTAGCCGCCGTGCTCGGTGTCGTCGTTGAGCTCGCCCCCGCTGCGACCGTCGACTTCGCCCGGGAAATCCAGCCATTGCTGGCGTCGCGCTGCTACGACTGCCATGGTCCCGCGACGGCCAAAGGCGGCCTTCGTTTGAACGAGGCGACGCACGCCCGGAAGGGCGGCGAGTCGGGGGAGCCGGCCTTTGTTCCCGGACGCCCCGACGCCAGCCTGCTGCTGAAACGCGTCACGACGGACGATGAGGAGGACGTCATGCCCCAGAAAGGCCCGCGCCTCACAGAGGCCGAGGTCGCGCTCCTCCGCCGCTGGATCGAGGAAGGAGGCGTCTGGCCGGAGAACCTGCGCCACTGGGCCTACGAGCCGCCGCAGCGGGCGCCGTTGCCCGCCGTGCGCGATGTCGCTTGGCCGGCTAACCCGATCGACCGCTTCGTGCTCGCACGCCTCGAGGCCGAGGGGCTGCGTCCCTCGCCCGCGGCCGACAAGGCCCGCTGGCTCCGCCGCGTCTCGCTCGACCTGACGGGGCTCCCGCCGACGCCGGCTGAAGTCGCGGCATTCGAGGCTGACCGCGATACCCAGGCCCACGAGCGCGTCGTCGACCGCCTGCTCGCGTCGCCGCACTACGGAGAACGCTGGGCTCGCCCATGGCTCGACCTCGCGCGCTACGCCGATTCCCACGGTTTCCAGCGCGACGATCTCCGCGACCTGTGGCCCTACCGCGACTGGGTCATCCGCGCGCTCAACGATGATCTGCCGTTCGACCGCTTCACGACGTGGCAGATCGCCGGCGACCTGCTGCCGGAGGCGAAGGAGCGTCGGAATCTCGACCCGCTGATCGCCACCGGGTTCCACCGCGCGGCGCCCACGAACGTCGAGGCCGGTACCGACCAGGAGGAAGGCCGCGTGAACCAGGTATTCGACCGGGTGAACACCACCGCCGCCGTCTGGCTCGGGACCACACTCGAGTGCGCCCAATGCCACGACCACAAGTACGACCCGTTCTCGATCCGCGATTACTACCGGTTCTTCGCCTTCTTCAACGGCACCGCCATCGAGACCGACTTCACCACACCCAAGGCGATGGCCGCGCTGAAGTTCACCGGTCCGTACCTCACCCTTCCTGACCCGGCACTCGAGGCGCGCCGACCCGCGCTCGAGGAACGCGCGCGCGACCTCGACGCCCGCCTCAAGGCGCGCACCGCGAAACTGGCCGCGGACCAGGCAGCCTGGGAGAACTCCGCGCTGCTGCGCCTCGACGCCGTCCCGCAGGAGCATGTCCTCGGCATCACCGCCTTCGAGTCCCTCGGCGAATCGAACCATCGCGTCCTCGCCGACAAGTCCGTGCTTCTCGTCGACGACGCGCCGGACCGCGACACCTACGTCATCACCGTTCGAACCAACCTCACCGGCATCACGGCCCTCAAGCTTGAGGCGCTGACGGATCCCTCGCTGCCCGGCACCGGTCCCGGCCGAGGCGAGGCGGCGCGTCCGAATTTCGTGCTGAACACCTTCCGGGTGACCGCTTCCGAAGGCACGGGCGCCCCCGCACCCGTCAAGTTCACCCGCGCCACCGCCTCCTACTCCCAGGGAAGCTACCCGGTGGAGAACCTGCTCAAGCCCGAGTCCGACCCCAAGACCGGCTGGGCGATTCATCCGCAGTTCAAGCGCAGCCACTGGGCCTTGTTCGTCACCGAGCGCCCGCTGGGGCAATCCGGCGGCACCACACTCACCTTCCGGCTCGAGCAAAACTTCGGCGGCGCGCGCACCCTCGGGCGCCTGCGGCTCTCCGCCCTGACCGGCGATCCGGGAGGCGAACCCTTGCCGGCGGACGTCGCCGCGGCGCTGCGCGCGGATGCCGCGGGTCGCACCGCCGCGCATACGAGGAGGCTGCGCGACCACTTCCTCGCCGGGGACCGCACCCTGGCCGACCTGAAGGCGGAACGGGAGAAGATCACCCAGGAGCTCGCCGCCACGACCGGCCCGCGGACGCTCGTCATGCAGGAACTGCCGCAGCCGCGGCCGACCGCGGTCCTCCAGCGCGGCAATTTCCTCGACCGTGGCGAACCGGTGGAACCGGGCATGCCCGCCAGCCTGCATCGGCCGGAAACTGATTCACCGCGCAACCGCCTCGACCTTGCGAACTGGCTGGTCGACCGCCGGAACCCGCTCGTCGCCCGCGTGACGGTCAACCGCTGGTGGTCCGAGCTCTTCGGCCGAGGAATCGTCGGCACCCCCGAGGACTTCGGCGTGAAGGGCGAGCCGCCCACGCACCCGGAGCTGCTCGATTGGCTCGCGGTCGAGTTCATGGAGGGCGGCTGGAGCATGAAGCGGATCCACCGCCTGATCACGCTCTCGGCCACCTATCGCCAGTCCTCCCGCCTCACCCCGGAACTACTCGCACGCGACGACCAGAATCGCCTGCTGGCGCGCGGCGCGCGGTTCCGCCTCGACGCGGAGGGCATCCGCGACAACGCGCTCGCCGCCGCCGGATTGCTCAGCCTCAAGCTCGGGGGACCTCCGGTCCGGCCGTACCAGCCGCCCGGCCTGTGGGACAGCAAGGTCGGCGGCGACCGTGTGACCTATGAAGTGAGCACCGGTGAGGACGCCCGCCGCCGCGGCATCTATACGGTATGGAAGCGCGCCTCGCCCTATCCGAGCTTCATGAACTTCGACGCCCCGGCCCGCACCGCGTGCACCGTGCGACGGTCCCGTACCAACACGCCGCTGCAGGCTCTCACGCTCCTCAACGACCGGGTCTACGTGGAGGCGGCTCAGGCGCTCGCGCGCCGGGTCATCGCCGAGTTGCCCTCCGCCGGGACGGACGAGCGGCTGAGCCACGCTTTCCGGATTTGCGTCGCCCGCGCGCCCAACCCCGCCGAGCTCGCGGCCCTCCGCGCCCTCCTCGAGGCGCAACGGACGTCCGGCGGCGATGAATCAGCGTGGCAGGCCGTCGCCACGGCGCTGCTCAACCTCGACGAAATGATCACCAAGGGCTGAACCCATGCACCCGATCGAAGCCCATTGGCGCGACCAGACCCGTCGCGCTTTTCTCCACCGCTCCGGCGTCGGCCTAGGCGCCGCCGCGCTCGGCGGCCTGCTGGGCCAGGCCCTCGGTGCGGCCGGCGGTGCCCCGCTGCAGACCCACTTCGCCCCGCGCGCCAAGCGCGTGATCTACCTGCACATGGTCGGCGCGCCCTCGCAGCTCGATCTCTTCGACCACAAGCCCGCGCTGGAACGGTACGACGGAAAGCCGGCGCCCGACGAGTTCATCAAGGGCAAGCGCTTCGCCTTCCTCCGCGGCCACCCGAAGATCGCCGCGTCGCGCCAAGCGTTCCGCCGCCACGGGCAAAGCGGTGCCGAAATCTCCGAGCTGCTGCCGCACCTCGCGGGCGTCGCCGACGAGCTCGCGTTCGTGAAGTCGCTGCACACCGACGAGTTCAACCACGCGCCCGCCCAGCTCTTCCTCCACACCGGCTTCGGCCGGCTCGGGCGGCCGAGCATGGGATCGTGGGTCACCTACGGGCTCGGCTCGGAGAACGCCGACTTGCCCGCGTATGTCGTCCTCGTCTCCGGCCCGCTCGCCGGCGCCGGCACCAGCCTCTGGGGTCCAGGCTTCCTGCCCAGCGTGCACCAGGGCGTGCAATTCCGCTCCAGTGGCGAGCCCGTGCTCTTCCTCCGCAATCCCGAGGGCCACGGGCCGGCCGACCGGCGCCGGGTCCTGGACACCGTCCGCACCCTCAACGAGGCCCAGCTCGCCGACGTCGGCGACCCGGAGATCGCCACCCGCATCAGCCAGTACGAGATGGCGTTCCGGATGCAGACCTCCGTGCCGGAGCTCATGGACATCTCGCGCGAGTCGAAGGAAACGCTCGAGCTCTACGGCGCGCAGCCCGGCAAGGCCTCGTTCGCCAACAACTGCCTCCTCGCCCGCCGGCTTGTGGAACGGGGCGTCCGCATGGTGCAGCTTTACGACTCCGACTGGGACCACCACGCCGACCTCGCCACGCGCCTGCCGCGCAAGTGCAAGGACGTCGACCAGGGCATGGCCGCGCTCGTGACCGACCTGAAGCGCCGCGGGCTGCTGGACGACACGCTCGTCATCTGGGGCGGAGAGTTCGGCCGCACACCGATGAGCCAAACCGACTCCGGCGCGGGCGCCGCCACGAAGCCCGGCCGCGACCACCACAAGGACGCCTTCACGATGTGGCTCGCCGGCGGCGGCGTGAAACGCGGCGTGACCTACGGCCGCACGGACGACCTCGGCTACGGCATCGCCGAGCGCCCCGTGCACGTGCACGACCTCAACGCCACCGTGCTCCACCTGCTCGGCCTCGACCACGAGCGCCTCACCTTCCGCTACCAGGGCCGCGGCTTCCGCCTCACCGACGTGCACGGCAAAGTCGTTTCGGACCTCATCGCCTGACGCCGGCGCGGAAGGGCGGCCGCGCGGCATCGCACGGGCAACACCAGGGCAAGGTCACGGGTCCAGCCGCGGCCCGGTTTCTCCGAGCAAGGCTGGAGTTCACGCCCGGCGATCCGGCCCGCGGGGCTTGCTAGGCCAAGTGACGCGGACTTTGCTCCGCGCGTGCCTCGTCCGATCCTTCGCCTGATCTTGGTCCTGCTCGCGGCGCCGCTGCGCGCGGCTGAACCGGGTGCGGAGATTTCCGGCGATATCCTCGACACCTCGCTCGGCGCCGACGGCGACCGCGTTTACCGGGGTAACGCCGTCTTCCGCAGCGGGGGACTCCTGCTGGCAGCCGACGAGCTCCGTTACGTCGCCGCCACCGAAACCGTGGTCGCCACGGGACGCGTGACCTTCACCCGCGGCGAGACTCGCCTGCTCGCGGACCGCCTCGATTACCGCCGCACCGACGGCCGGTTCTCCGCGACGAACATCCGCCTCGGTCTGCCGCCCTACTTCGCCGAGGCAGCCTCAGCTGAAGGTACGCGCGAGGAGATCACGCTCCGCAAGGCCCGTGTCACCTACGGTGAGCCAGGCCCTTGGCAGCCGACCGTCACGGCCGAAGTGATCACGCTCGCCCCCGGCAAGTCACTCCGCACCGAGGGGGCTGCGGCCGGCATCGGCCGCGCGCAGCCGCTCACGCTGCCACACTTCGAGCACGACATCGCGAAGCCGCTGCCGCTCACGGTCGAAGTGGAGGCCGGCTTCCGGCGCACGCTCGGGGCGTTCGGTGGCGCGCTGCTGCTCCTTCCCGTTTCGGGCAGCCTGCGCGTCGGCGCCGACGTCGGCCTTTACACAAGCCGCGGCCTTATGGCCGGCCCGGCCGCCCGTTATGAATCGGGCGGCGATGGCGACGCATGGTCGGGATCCCTGCGCTCCGGCTTCATCCGCGACCGCGGCGACCGCCGGGAGGACATCCTGGGGCGCCCTATCCCCGTCGACCGCGGCCACGCTGAATGGAGCCACCGCCACGCGATCGGTCCCGCCGTGACGCTGAAGGCCCAGCTCAACTGGTGGAAGGATTCCGATGTGTTGCGGGACTTCCGGCCCGACGCCTTCTTCCCGGTGCAGGAACCGGATACGTTCGTCGAGGCGGTGCACCGCGGGACGGACGCGATCACGTCGCTGTTCTTCCGCTTTCAACCGAACGACTTCCAGCACGTGCAGCGGCGCCTGCCGGAACTGCGCTACGACCTGCTGCCTCGTCCGGCGGGCGGAGGGTTTTTCCACGGCTTCGGCGCGAGCCTCGCCGCGCTCCGCGAGGCGCCGGTCGGCGCGGGCCCGGCGCTGCGCAGCGACCGTTTCGACGCCGTTTATGAAATCATGCGACCCATGGTGCCCGCGGAATGGTTCACGTTCATGCCGGTGGCCGGGGCGCGACTCACCCATTACGCGAACACGGGCGGCGGCACGCGCACCCGCTGGCTCGGTGAAGCCGGATTCGACGCCGCGCTGCGCCTGAGCGGGACGTTCGACGTGAAGTCTCCCCGTTGGCGCGTCGACGGCCTCCGGCACCTGCTCACCCCGCGACTAGGCTACCGCTGGATCCCGGAGTCGACCCGCGACGACGGCGTGATCCCGCGCATCGACCGCGAGTCGTTCGCGACCTACCTCCCGCCGCTCGGCCTGGCCGCCGCACGCCACGTCGACGACCTGCGCGCCTCGCACACGCTGCGCCTGTCGCTCGACAACACCCTGCAGACCCGCGACGCCGCTCACGGATCGCGCGACCTGCTCCTCGCGAACCTTGCGGCCGACGTGCGCCTTCGCCGGCGGCCCGGCGAACGCGATCTCTCCGAGCTGCACGCGGAGATCATCGCCAATCCGGCCGGCTGGGTACAGGCCGACCTCTACCAGAGCGTGTCGCCGCGCACCGGAAAGCTCCGCGAGTTCAACAGCGGCTTCACCCTGCGCGACGGCCGCGAGTGGTCCGTGCGCTTCGGCAACAATTTCCTGCGCGGCGAGCTGCAGGACTACACGTTGCACGCCCGCCGGCGCCTCGACGAGCGCCTCTCGGCTCTGGTGCGGCTCCAGTACGATGAACGCCGGCGCCGCTTCAACGAGCAGACCTACGGCGTGGCCCACACGCTCGCCAACACGTGGATCGTCACCTACTCAGTCAGCGTCTTTTCCGGCCGCCGGCGCGAGAGCAACTTCGGGTTCGACGTTCGCGTCGACGCGGTCCGCTTCTGAAGTTCGCTTGAGCGTCGCCGCGAACCAGCTCCGGAACTTCCTGCGGATCGCCGCGGAACTGCGGCCTCATTGGCACCGCGACGCGGCACTGCCCGGCCGACTTCGGGCGATCCTCGCGGCGCACAAGGATTTCGGCTCCCGCGACCGTCGTCTCTACCGAGAACTGGCGTTCACCGCGCTCCGGTATCTGCCGTGGCTCGAGCCGCTGCTGGAGACCTCGCCCGACGAGGCTGCGCGCCGCCTCGCTTGGCTCTGCGCCGACCTTCCCGCGACGCATGCGTTCCGTGAGGCCTTCGCCACTGGGAGCAAGCCGGCCGGCGATCCGGCCGAATGCCTACCCGGCTGGTTCCGCGGTCATTGCCCCGAGATCTTTGCGGGCGCGGAACTCGCCGCCCAGTTTCGCCGCGCCCCCCTGTGGCTGAGGCTACAGGCGGCCGATCCAGCCCCCGTTTTCGAAGAGTGGAAATCCCTCGGCTGGAATTGGCGCGCCTCGGCACTCCTGCCGGGGGCGGTCGAACTGGCCGGCGACGTCGACGTCACGCGCACGCACGGTTGGCAGGAAGGCCACGTGGAGGTGCAAGACCTAGGTTCGCAGCTGGTGCTGGAGTCGGTCGCCCCCAGTCCCGGCGGGCGCTGGCTCGACGCCTGCGCCGGCGCCGGCGGCAAGTCCCTGCAACTCGCTCGCCTCCTCGGCCGCGACGGCCGTGTCGATGCGCACGACATCCGGCCGGAGGCCCTCGCCGAACTCCGTACGCGCGTCGCGCGCGCCCGGCTCCGCAACGTCCGCACCGTCAGCCGACCCGATCCCGCCGGCTACGACGGAGTGCTCGTCGATGCGCCCTGTAGCGGCAGCGGCACCTGGCGGCGGGCCCCGCACTTGAAGTGGACCACGACCGAATCGCACGTCGACGCCCACTCGGCCCGCCAGCGCGCGATCCTCGCGGCGTACTCGATCCACGTGCGCCCCGGCGGAATGCTGGTCTACGCGACGTGCTCCCTCAGCCGGCGGGAAAACGAGGAACTCGTCGCGGCGTTCCTCGCGGAAAATCCGGCCTTCGCCGTCGAGCCGCCCGCCCGCGACTTCGGCTGCGCGACGGGCCCTCTCGGACTCGCCATCCGGCCGGCGGTTCACGACACCGATGGTTTCTTCGTCGCGCGGCTGCGCCGGACCTGAATTCCCTTGCCGCGTCCGAGGCCCCTCCAACCATCGCGCGACCGTGGTTCCCGACTCCGACTACCGCATCAAGCTCCAGGTCTTCGAGGGCCCCCTGGACCTGCTGCTCTTCCTCATCCGGAAGAACGAACTCGATATCTACGACATCCCGATCGAGTCGGTCACGCGGCAGTACATCGACGCGCTGCACGCCATGCAGCAGCTCGACCTCGACGTGGCGGGCGAGTTCTTCGTCATGGCGGCGACGCTGATGGAGATAAAGAGCCGGCTGCTGCTGCCGAAGGGCCAGCACGCGGTCGATCCCAACGCGGACGACGAGGAGGTCGACCCGCGCTGGGAGCTGGTGCACCAGCTCATCCAGTACAAGAAGTTCAAGGACGCCGCCTCCGGTATTGCGCAGCTCATCGAGAACCGACAGAATCTTCTCCCGCGCCTTTTGCCCTCCTCGGCCGGACCCGACTCCGAGCGCCCGCTGCGCGGCGTCGACCGGATCGATCTTTGGAACACCTTCAACACCGTCCTGCGCCGGCTCGCGGAGAAACTCGTCGTCGGCGAGATCCACGACGAGGTCGTCACCGTCGCCGACCAGATGGAGTGGTTGCTCACGCGCGTCGCTCCGGGCTCCGGATGCATCTTTTCCTCGCTGTTTCCTGAGGGAGTCACGTTGCGCCGGCTCGTCGCTACGTTCCTCGCGATGCTGGAACTCACGCGTATCAAGCGCCTCCGCATCCGGCAGGACGAGGCGTTCACCGACATCCACTTGGAAGGGCTGTCCGAGTCCCCACCGGCGGCGGCGTCCGCGCCTGATGGCACCCCCGGGGAAAACCCGCTTGAAACGACCGCCAACCCTCCCACGGTGACCACGTGAGCGACTCTCCGAAAAAGCCCGCGCGCCGCAAGCCACGTCCGGCGGTCGGCGGCATCCTCGGCGTAGGACTCGATAACGAGGACGGCCACAAACGGATCACCACGGGCGAGAAGTTCGTCCTCGTCGGCGGCTCCCAGCAGACGCACGAGGTGATGACCGAGACGATGATGAAGACCTTCGAGGAGCTGAAGCGCCGCGACAAGGCGCTTGAGACGGTCGACCAGCGCGAGCTGGCCGAGATCATCGACCGGTCTCGACCGCGCTGACCGCCGATGCGCCGGGAACCGCGGAGCGAGGAAGCCCCTCCCGCGCCACCACCCTCGTGGCTGGTCGGGCTCTGCGGGCTAGCGGCCGTCGGCTCCCTCTTCTTTTCCGTCCTGCTTTTACTGAACCACTGACGCCATGTCCGAAAAGATCACCAACCTGACCACCGATTCGCTTAAGAGCACCGTCGCCTCCTCCGCCCTGCCCGTCCTCGTCGACTTCTGGGCCCCGTGGTGCGGCCCCTGCAAGGCCATCGCGCCGATCCTCGAGGAGCTCGCGACCGAGCTTGAGGGCAAGATCGTCATCGCGAAGGTGAACATCGACGAGAACGACGCCGCGGCGACCGATCACGGCGTGCGCGCCATCCCGACGATGCTGCTGTTCAATGGCGGCAAGGTCGTGGAGACGCTCGTCGGCATGATGCCGAAGGCGGGACTCAAGGCGAAGCTGGCGCCGCACCTCGGCTGAAGCCCGCGCTGATCCGCACCGGGCCGGCGTAGTCCCGTTCTGGGCGCCGGCCAACTTTCCGCAGCCGCATTCGTGGCTGCATCGCGCGCCCCGCCGGGCTCGGAAAACTTCAGCCTGCAGAGCTGAGCCCGGCGGAGAAGAGGAGCGCGTAAGCCGCAAGCAACCGGCCCGTGTCGCCCAACAGGGCGATGAGTTCAGCCGGCGACCGCGCCTCCCGCAGTCGCGTCGCCTGGATCCAGGCCCACGGGGCCACGAGGCACGGCAAGAGCACGGGCCACGAGGAGCCGCGGGCCACGAACAAGAAGGGAACGGCGAAAGCCACCACGAGGGAAAATCCAAACTGGATCCGGGCCGCGCGACGGCCCAGACGCACGACCAACGTGCGCTTGCCAGCCCGCGCGTCGGTATCCGCATCGCGATAATTATTCACGACGAGGATGTTTGCGGCAAGGAGGCCGATGGGGACGCCGGCCAGAATCGAACCTGCGTTGACGTTCCCAGCCTGCACGAAGTGCGTCCCGGCGACGGCAACGAGCCCGAAGAACAGGAACACGAAGACGTCGCCCCAACCGTGGTAAGCGAGCGGATACGGTCCGCCGGTGTAGGCGACTCCACTCAGGATGCTAAGGAGCCCGACCAGCAGCAGCCACGGTCCACCCCAAGCGATCAGCCCGAGTCCAAGCACGAACGCGGCAGCGAAGGTCAGGATCATCGCCCCGCGCATCGTGGCCGGCGTGACCAACCCCGCCGCGACGGCCCGGCGCGGACCAATCCGCTCGGCGTTATCGGCGCCGCGGAGGAAATCGTAAAAGTCGTTGGCGAAGTTGGTGCCGACCTGAACCAGTACCGCGAAACCCAGGCAGAGCGCCGCGGGAGTAGGCTGAAATGATCCGTCCCGCCACGCGAGCGCGGAGCCCACGACAACGGGGGCAACGGCGGCGGGCAACGTGCGCGGGCGCGCGGCCTCGATCCAGATCATTGCGGGAAGCAACCGGGGCATCACCTGGTCTCGCGAGAGGCTTGGCTCTGCAGAGGACGCCCCACAAGCAGACTGATCAGAAACGGGAAGAATACGAATAACGCCGAAACGATCACGGCCGGTCGAAGCGGGGAGCCGAAGAGGGAACCAAACGCATAAACGAGGCACGAGTTTACGAACAGGAAGGCCTGAGCGTTGGGCAGCATCTGGTTAACCGTCCAACTCAGCACGAATGCGAACAGGGCGGTTTTCCATCCCGCCACCCCAAGCACCACGCCTCCGAGGAAGAAGACCGGCGGGAACAGACGCACGCGCCCGCCGCCGAATCTCAGCGTCTGCAGCGGAATACCTATAAGAACCACGCCCACCCGCCAGAGGATGGGTACGGGCGCGCCCCCGTCGAACATCGAAGTGGGACCGAAGCCACCCCAAAGCAGGGCCGCACCGGTAGCGGCCCTGGCAAAATCAAGGTAGTTGAGCGGCTTGAGAATCTCGATGCGCGGGTTCAGCGAACGCGCATCAGGTCCACCGCCCTTCCACGGGTCATTGATCCGGCCGGGGCCGCTGCGGCGCCTTCGGCCCCGCGCCGCGGAAAAGAGGGCGGCAAGCAAGTGGCGCGGGGTCCACAGAAGCAAACAGGCCAGAGTGAGAACGGAGATATCGATCACCTTCGGGGCGTTTTCGAAATCGAGGATGGAGGCCGCCACGAGGTCCGCACAATCATTTCATGGTCGCGCGGGCCCCGCCCGATACGACCGCTCCGGCGGCACGCCGAGTTCGCGTTCCAGATCGCGGATGCGCCCGAGCACAATGTCGGCCGCGGCGGAGGGGTCGTCGGAGGAAAGCGTGGGGTGCAGGCGCGCAAGCCACTCCAGCGCCTCGGCGCGGCGCCCCGCCTTCCGGAGCACCTCGGCCCGCAGACGCGCCACGTAATGGGGCGCCCCGGGCAACTCCCACGCCCGCCGATAGCTTTCCGCCGCGGCACCAAGTTCTCCAAGGCGGTTCAACTCGATGTTCGCCCGCTCAACCCACAGTTCGACGCTCCCGGGATGGTAGCGCATCGCCGTTTCCAGCCCACGGAGGGCCGCGCGCGCCTGTTCGTGGGAGAGGCGCGTCTGCACATCGTCCGGCACGACGGCGAAGCCTCCGGCCGCGAGCACGCGCCAGAACGGGAAATCGTAGGCCGTGATGCGGGCCGCGTTCAGCCAGAAGTAGACCGGCCGCGGATCGATCGTGGTGACCACGCGCAGCAGCGTCTCGGTCGCGGGCAGATCTCGCTTTTCCCACAGCGCGTACATGCGAATCCAGGCGAGGTCAGCCACCAGCGCGCGGAAGCCACCGAGGATCGCCAGCGTGGCCCCCTGCCCCGCCCCCGTGGCATCGAGTCGCAGCGCCGGCTGGCGCGCCCGAAGGTCGTCCCAAACGGGCGCCACCATCAGCCGGAGTGCGCCGCCCGTGGCGGCCAGCGCGGCGATCGTGACCGCAAGGATGGCGAGCCTAGATCTCACGCCTCCGAAAACTGAGAATAGCCAAAGCCGCCGCTGCCGCCGCGTAGCCGGCCCCGTAGAGCACGACGCGGATCACGTCGCCGACGGCCGGCAGGTCCGCGCCCGACAGCGAGTCCACCAGGAGGAACACCTGGAAGTTGGGAAACACCGCCGAGATCAGCGCGCTCAGCACCATCCCTGCCGCCGAGCCCGCCCGCGCGTAGCTTTCCTGCGCGAGGTGCTGCAGGTGGCACACCACCAACACGAGGAAGCCCGTCACTACGGAAAACAGCTGCGACTGCGCGAAGCTCGCCACCAGCAGCGTGAACGCCGCCAGCACCAGCAACCGCAACCATTGCATCAGCCCGCCGAGCGCCACCATCGCGTGGCTCACGCCGCCGCCGGTCGCCACCGCCTCGGGCGCGAGCGCGGCCAGCTCCGCCTCCCGCCACGCCAGCACGAGCGAAAGCAGGCCGGTGAGCAGCGCGCAGAACACCGCCGTCAACGCCGCCACGCCGAGCAGTTTGCCCAGGATGAACTCCGCCCGCCACACCGGCTTCGCCAGCAGCGTCAGCGCCGTGCGGTTGTCGATCTCGCTGAAGAACAGCTGCGCCGTCGCCGCGATCGTGAGGGCCGATCCGAGGAAGGCCATCGCCCCGAATCCGCAGTCCGCAAGGAACTTTAGCTCCGGCGCACCGAAGTTTAAGTCCCGCAGCCAGCGCGCCCCAAGCACGAGCGCCAGCGCCAGCAAAACGAGGAACTGGAACAAGCGCTGGCGCGACGCCTCGCGCAGCGTGTTGCGCGCGATCAGCGACGTCCGCCCTAGTGAGAATCGCATCGGGCTCACCTTTCCGCCTCCGATCCGCGCCGCCCGCCGACGCGCGCGCGGAACACTTCCTCAAGCCGCCGCCGCGCCGGCGCCACCGCGTCCAGCGAATGGCCGCGGGCGGCCAGCCAGTCGCGCAGCGCCGCCACTTCCGCGGGCGGAAGCGCGTCCGTCTCAAACGCCATCCGCTCCCCTTCGCCCGCCAGTTCCGCCACGGGCCCCTCGGCCACCAACCGCCCGCGGTCGAGGATCGCGACACGGTCGCAAAGCTCCTCGATCTGCCCGAGCAGGTGCGAGGTGATGAGCACCGTCTTGCCCCGCGCCTTCAGCGTCAGGATCAGCTCAGCCATCTCGGCCGAGCCGACCGGATCGACGCCCGCCGTGGGCTCGTCGAGAATCAGCAACCGCGGATCATGTACCAACGCCTGCGCCAAGCCGATGCGCTGCAGCATGCCTTTGGAATACGTTCCGACGCGCCGGTCAGCCGCACCCGCCAGTCCCACCAGAGCGACGACTTCGCCGACACGCGCCGTCAATGCCGCGCCGGAGAGCCCGCACATCCGGCCGTAGAACTCCACCAGTTCGCGTCCGCTGAGGAAGCGGTAGAAATTGGGCGCCTCCGGAAGGTAGCCGACGTCGCGACGCGCCTCCACCCGCCCACTCCCCACGCCGAAGACGGCGCTGGTTCCCGCCGTCGGCTCCAGCAGGCCCAGCAGCACCTTGATCGTCGTGCTCTTGCCCGACCCGTTAGGTCCCAGCAGCCCGAAGACCTCGCCCGACCGCACCGTCAGAGAGACATGATCCACCGCGCGGAGCCGTAGCCCCCGCAGGCCGACCGCGAAGTCCTTGACCAGCCCGCGGATCTCAATCGCGGGAGCCTCCCTCGCCGACGCTTCTGGCCCCGGCGCGCCCATCCTCAGCGGATCTCGAAGCCCGCGAAGACCGGCGCCCGCCGGGCGACCGCGCGCTCCACCTTACGGATGTGGCCGTGCATGCGTTCCTCCACCGCGCCGATAAAGGCGTCGACCTCACGCTCGGTGCCCTCCGCTTCCAGCCGCACGCGGCCGTCGGCGAGGTTCTGCACGTAGCCCGCCACCTCGTACTCCTGCGCGACCTGCCGCGTGGTGAAACGGAACCCCACGCCCTGAACGTGGCCGCTGAAGGTGACGATGGCGTGGTGGACCTCTGCCATGAGCCGGCACCGTACGCGCCCCGGCGGCGCGTTCAACCGCCAATCTCGGCCGCGCCTTTCCGGATTTTTAATTGCGTTCGGAAAAACGCGGGCCTCTGTTCGCCGCAACCGATGAGTAACTTTGAATCGGGCGGTGGTTCCGAAGGGCCTTGGGACGAGCAAGGCGAACTGGCGTGGACGGAGTTCGATTGGGAGCGCTACCTGCGCGGACAGGACGAGGCGGTGCGACGCTACCTCGGCCACTACGAGGCGGCGCGCGGCCAAGCTGACCGCATCGACGTCGTGGCGGAAAAAATGGGCTGGGACGGGGAAGGCTGGACGGAGGACGACGGCCGAGCGGAGTCCGAGGAGACATCGGCGGCCACGGCCGACGACGACGTTTACACGCTGCACAAGAACCCGGTCTACATCGCGACCAAGGCGATCTACGCGAGCCTCGAACATTCGTGGACGACGCTCGCGGCTGACCCCGCCCAGGTGGCTCCCACCGCGGCGATGCGCCTGCTGCAGACCTTCCACCGGGGATCCGGACGGGCGATGGAGGCGGTGCACGCGGTCGACTTCGGCGACTACGCGATGGCCGTCAGCCTTTTGAAGCGAGCCCTCGGCTCCTTGAACGATTCGCTGGCCACCCTGGCGGAGCCGGAGACCTGCCGGCATCCGGCGGTGGCGGCGTGGTGCGAGGAGGCGCGCGCGCGGCTCTTTGACCTCCGGGAAATCTGGCTGCGGGTGATCACGGAATGCCGTGAAGAGCTCGCCCGGCCCGACGACGAGGACGACGATGATTCCGACTGACGGGCGGGGCGAAATCCGCCCTTGCACTTTGGGAGGCCGGCGATTCGCTCCGCCCACCTGATGGAGAGGTGGCTGAGTGGCCGAAAGCGGCGCTTTGCTAAAGCGTTGTAGGCGTAAAAACCTACCGGGGGTTCGAATCCCCCCCTCTCCGCCAGCTTCCGCCAAGTCCCGCGCCTGAGGAGCTCGCAGGCAGACTCCCGGGGGCTGACGAACGTCTTCTCCCCAAGACGGAAAACTCTGCTGAAGCCGCAGCGATTCGTCGGGACTGCATACTTTGATCGGCGCGGCCATCACCGAGGACCGCGGAATGGGGTAGGTCGCCGCGCCGAGCGCCCTACGGCCGCAAAGACCCGGAACCTTCACTCCAGCGATTTCGCAAACCCTCCCGCGGTACCCGCGATCCGCACCGCGGGGAAGATCGGAACGCGAAGCCCGGCTCTCCGCGGCCGATTCAAGCCCGGCTCTGCCGGGAGATCACCATCGGTCCCAACAAAAAGGGCGGGGTGTCGCCACCCCGCCCCGGGAAAAAACCGGACTGGCCGGCGGATCAGAAGCGGCCGTTCACGCCCACGTTGATCGTCACGAAGTTGTAGTTGATCGTCGACGGCTGGTTGCGGAACCCACGGTAGATCTCCTGGTAGGCGTTCAGGATGTTGGAGACATCCAGCGTGAGCTGGGCCGACGAGCGCAACTGGTAGGCCAAGCCCACGTTAAGGGTGTCGAACGAAGCGCGCCAGCGGTTGCGGCCCACGGTGGCGGCCGAGTACTCGACGATGTAGTCGCTCGTCCAGTTGTAGAGCAGGCGGGTGCTGAACTTCTTGTAGCGCCATGAGAGCATGGCGTTCGCCGCCTTCGGGATGAAGCCCACCACCTCGCGGCCCGTGATGTTGGTCGTCGAACCGAAGTTGCCGCGGGTGTTGATCATCGTGTAATTCAGCGAACCGCTGAGGCCCTTGAGGAGACCCGGCAGCGACGTGAACTGCTGCTGGTAGCTGAACTCCCAGCCTTGCACGTAGGCCGTGCCGGCGTTCGCCGAGGTGAAGAGGTTGAAGCCCGCATACTCGCCGTTGAACCCGTTGTCGTTCCCGGCGGCGACGGTGCCGATGTTGATGTTGCGGACGATGAAGTCGGAGATCGTCTTGTGGAAGAAGCCGACGGAGAGATTTCCGACGGGCTCGAAGTAATAGTCGATCGAGGCATCCCAGTTGCGGGCGTTCTGCGGAAGCAGGGCCGCGTTGTTGACCGTAAGGGAGCTGGCGGTCTCGTTCACCGATTCGCTGGGCAGCAGTTCGCCGTAGCCAGGACGTCCGAAGCTGGTCGACCACGCGAGGCGGGCCTTGAGGTTCTGGGTGATGTCGTGGGTCAGGTGCAGGCTGGGGAAGGCCTTGGTGTAGCTGCCGTCGATCGTGCGCCGGGTGTTGGCGTAATCGCGCGTGACTGACCCGACCGGATCAGCCTGCTGCTGGGCGGTGGTGCTGCCGACGCGGGCGCGGACCCAGCCGCGGCCAACATCCTCGGTGTTCTCCACGCGGACGCCGCCCAGGAAACTCGTGCGGCCGAGGAAGCCTTCACGTCCGAACTTACCCTGACCCATGAAGTAGCCGGCGGTGACGGTCTCCGTAATGTCGCGGGCGCCGGTGTAGGCCTGCTGCAGGCGATAATACTCGTCCTCGCGCCAGAGCGTCGGATCAACCGGACGTCGCTCGTTGATGAACATGGAGGTCGTCCACTGGGGCATCATGCGACCGGTCTTCACCTGGTCGAACGTGACAATGCCCGGGTCGGGCGCCAGCGGGCCCGTGCCGAGGTAGTTATAGCGGCGGCTCCTGCTGAGCGTCTGGGCAAGGGTCTCGCGCCACTGGCCGCCCACCTTGACCGCGAGCGGCACGGCGGTCGGCAGCTTGTAGAGCGCGTTGAAGCGGAGATCGCGCACGCGCTGATCGTTCTCGCCGTCGCTGCACTGCAGGGCACCGGTCGGGCGGTAGTTGGAGGGATCGGTGAAATCCAGGCCGCCGTTGGGGATGAACTTCGGATGCAGCTCGGACTGGGTGCGATCGAGGATCCAGCCGGTGCCGGCGATGCGCATGGTGAGCTCGCCGCCCTGGCCGTTGCCGTTGTTCAGATTGTTGCGCGCATAGGTGGCGGCGTAGTCGAGCTGCAGCGGACCGAAGTCCTGTTCGGCCGTGAAATCCAGGCGGCGTTGGCGGGTGTCGTAGTTGTTGGGCCCACGGTTCTGCATCTCGATCAACGAGGTCGAGACCGGCCGGATGACCGTGATCTTGTCGGTCCAACCCGGCACCACGCTCGTGGTCGCCGAGGGGACGGTGTTCTGGTTCTGGCTGCTGTAGGCGCGGGTAATGTAGCGACGCCGGAAAGCCTCGTAATTGTCGTTGGCGGTGGCGTTCAGGGAAATGCGCGTGCTCTGGGAGACGCGGTAGTCGGCCTTGATGCTCACGCTCGCCTGCTTGCGGTTGTTGTAATTATCGAAGGTCTGGTAGCTCCACACGTAGGCAGGCTGGGTGGTGGTGTTCTGGTAGTCCCGGTCGGTCTGGAAGAAGCCGACGGCATTTTCGGAGTAGAAGGCGTTGACGCTAAGCCCGAGATTGCGGGATCCACCGAGCACGTCGAAGAGCTCCTGATAGCTGAAGTTGATCATCGGATGGGCCGGATGATCCTCGCGGAGCGGCACCTGCTCGAAGCCAAGGAAGGAAGGCGCGATGCGCGCCGAGAGGCTGTAGGTGAGCCGCCGCCGCTCCTTCATGTTGAGCGAGGAGCGGGTCTTCAGGTTGACGGTGCCGCCGAGTGAATCGGCGTTGCGGTCGGGACGATGGCCCTTCGTCAGCTCAAGCTGGTCGAACAACGCGCCCGAGATGCTCTGCATCTCGAAGGCGCGGTTGGTGCCGAAGGGAGTGACGAGACCGCCGTCAATGGTGACGGTGTTGAGGCCGGCGGGCATGCCGCGGATGTTGAAGTTGTAGGCGAGGCCCTCGTCCGTCGGGCTGCCCGCGACGCCGGGCAGGCGCATCAGCACCTCGCCCGCGCTCATGTTCGGGAGATGGCCGAAGGAATCCATGGCCACGACGTTGAGGGTGTTGGGGGCGTTGCGCTGGGCCGTGATCGCCGCCGCACCACCCTCGCGCTCACCGGTGACCTTGAACGCGTCCATCTTATAGATGCCCGTCGTGAGGTCGAAGTCCCGCACGGCGCGCTGGCCCGCGACCACGGAGATCGGGGCGCGCACGGTATCGAGGCCGATGTAGCTGACGACGAGTTCGTGCGTGCCGGTGGGGACCGAGGCGAGGACGTAGCGGCCGGTCTCGTCGACCAACGTGGAGAGGCCGAGGGTTGGTATTTCCACTTTCGCGCCCTGCAGCAGGTTGCGGGTGGCGGCGTTGCTGACGGATCCGGAAACGGAACCGGAGGAATCAGCTGCCGCGAGCGTCAGGGCTGAAGCTGCGAGCAGCATGACCAAAGACACGATGCGGGCCAGGGCCCGGACGTGGAAACACAACATGGCTGAGCCAGACGAAGTCCTCATGGGAGTCCTCTTGCGATGTGGGGTTGCGGTTTGCGTCGGAGGGGAAACGACCGACGACTTGAGGAAGCGTAAACCCATCGCCGCGCTCAAGGCGAAATCCTTTCATCCCCCGCGGTGTTTTCACGACGCCATCGGGGTGGCGGACCACCCGCTTGACCACGGCTTCAGCCGGGCTTGGGCTCGTAACGCCGACGACGCACACGCGTCCAACGCTCACCCCACCATGCAAACTACCCTGCTCAGGATCCTCGTCGGGATCTTTCTCGTATCCCCGTTGGCACAAGCCCAGCCGGCCCCCGGCACCATCACCGGGCGCGTCTTCAATCCCGCCACCGGCGAATACGTGCGTAACGCGCAGGTGAGCCTCGAGGGCACCGCGGTCGTGGTGATCTCAGAGGGCGGCGGGGAGTTCCGCCTCTTCCCGGTTCCGCCGGGAACGGCCACGATCGCGGTCTCCTTCACCGGCTACCGCACCGCCACCGCGACGGTGAACGTCGGGCCGGGCGCCACCGTCGTGCGGGACTTCAACCTGGTGAGCACCCTGCAGGCGGCCGACGGCTCGGTCGTGAAGCTCGACGCTTTCACCGTCTCCACCGAGCGCGAGGGCTCCGCCAAGGCGATCATGGACCAGCGCAACTCCATGAACATCACGAACACGGTCGCCTCCGACACCTTCGGTGACAACCCCGAGGGCAACGTGGGCGAGTTCCTGAAACACCTGCCCGGCGTCGAGCTCGACCTGTTCTACGGCGAGGTGCGCACCGTGCGGCTCGGCGGCCTGGCCTCGGAGTACACGTCGGTGACGATGGACGGCGTCGCGCTCGCGAGCGTCGACGCCAACAACAGCGGCTCGGGCGCCGCGCGTTCCTTCACGATGGAGATGGCCTCGTTGAACTCGATGGAGTCGATCGAGGTCTCGAAGACGATCAGCGCCGACGTCGACGCCAACGCTCCGGCGGGCACGATCAACCTCCGCACCAAGCGCGCCTTCGACCGGGCCGGCCGCCGCGTCTCCTGGCAGGCCAACCTCACCGCGCACTCCGAGGAGTTCAACCTGCGGGCCCGCGTCGGACCCGACGAGGACCGCGCCTCCCGCAAAATCAGGCCCGGCGGCATCTTCGAATACTCGGACGTCTTCCTGAACCGGCGGCTCGGCGTGGTGCTCAACCTCAGCGAGTCCAACGTCTACCAGGAGGCGCTGATCACCTCCCTCGCCTACAACGCGACGCCCACCGCCGCCGATCCGCGCCCGCTGGTTCCCAGCACCCTGAACTTCCAGTGGGCCCCGCGCTTCAACAAGCGGTTCGCGACGACGCTCACCGCCGACTACAAGTTCTCGCCGGAGCTCAACGCCGGCCTCGGCATCATCTACAACTACGCCGACCTCTGGACGCCCCAGCGCACCGTCATCTTCAACGCCAGCACCCGTACGGCGGTCACCGGGACCGACCCGCTGCTGAGCTTCACCTCCGCGCCGACGGGAACCGTGCAGGCGAACCCGGTCGCCGTCTCGAAGATGGGCGAGACGTTCACCCTCCTGCCCCGCGTCGCCTTCAAGCGCGGCGCCCTGGAGATCGAGGGCAAGGCCGCCTACTCCGACTCGACCAGCTGGTACGACCCGCTCGGCCGGCGGAACTCGATCCGCGACTCCAACTCGCCTACCGCCAGCAACGTCACCTTCCGCGCGCAACGTTCCTCGCTCCTCTCGGCCGACTGGCAGTTCACGCAGGTCGCCGGTCCCGACCTGACCAGCGGGGCGAGTTTCTCCAACCCCAGCATCACGGTGAACGACGGGCGCTTCGGCCGCACGGTCCTCTTCAGCGGTGAGGCCAACGCCACGCTCCGCACGCTGCGGGGCCTGCCCATCATCTGGAAGGCCGGCGCCAAGACCCGCCAGCAGATCCAGAAGTTCGAGGACGACCAGCTCGCGAAGCGCTTCGACTACGTCGGCGGCCCGGCCACCGGGGCTTGGGCCTCCTACCGCTCACCCTGGGAATACGACCTTGGGATGAACGGCGGCGGCATCAGCTCCCTCTCAGGCGGCAGTGTGTTCATGCCCAACCTGCGCGGACTGGCCGAGCTCTACCGCGCCAGTCCGGACAGCTTCCGCCAGAACTGGGGCACCAACGCGGACAACTTCTACGAGTCCTACGTCGCCCGCCGCCGCCGCTACTACGAGCGCATCGACGCCGGCTTCCTCATGGGCACGGCCTCGTTCCGCGGCGTGACCGCCCGCGCCGGACTGCGCTGGGAGGAGACCACCACCGAGGCGAACGAGGCCGACACCCGCACGCCCGCTGAGCTCCGCGCGGCCGGCTTCCCGGTCAACGCCGCCGGCCGCGCCACCACCATCCCAGGCATCCAGTACCAGTTCCTCTCCCAGCCGCGCATCAATCGCACCGGGAGCTACGACAACCTGTTCCCCAGCGCCTCGCTGAAGTACGCCGTGCGCCGCAACCTCGACCTCCACTTCGGCTACAGCTCGACGATTCGCCGGCCTTCCTACGTGAACCTCTCGGGCGTCTGGATCGTCAACGACACCGCGCTCACCGTCACCGCGCCGAACCCGCGCCTGAAGCCCGAGACCGCCGAGAACTACTCGGCCCGCGCCGCCTACTACTTCGAGCCCGTCGGCGTGCTCGCCGCCACGTTCACCGAGCGCAGTGTCGAGAACCTCTTCATCACCGACCGCCTCTCCGCCGCGGAGTTCGGCTACGCGGGTGACGCCGAGTTCGGGAACTACGAGTTCATCACCTTCGACAACAGCGCCGGGCGGATCCGCATCCGCAGCATGGAGCTCGAGTACAGCCAGAGCCTCGCGGCGCTCGGCCCGCTCTTCCGCCGGCTTTCGGCCCGGGCCGCCTACACCCGGCTCTACGCCGAGATTCCCCGCGCCAACCTCACGCCCCACCTCGCCAGCGGAGGTCTCAACTACACCTACGGTCCCTTCAACGTCTACGCCAACTGGAACTGGTCCGACGACGTGAACACCAACGTCGCCGGAACCACGTACCGCCGCCACCGCACGAACCTCGACGCCGGAGGCGGCTGGCGCCTCAACAACACCTACTCGCTGTCCGTCAGCGTCCGCAACATCCTCGACACCCCGTACGTCAACTTGCAGCGGTTCGCCACGGGGCCGACCGCCTTGACGCGGAACGAGACCGTGGGCCGGTCCTGGACGTTCGCGATCAAGGGCAACTACTGATCCGCGGCGGCGCGTTTGACGCCCGCCGGTTCCTCGGAAACTTCGCGCGACGCCGCCCGGCGCGCGGCCCGCCCCCCCATGCCCACCGCCTCCTCCCGACGTTACTTCCTCGTGCGGTCCGCGACCCTCGCGGCCGCTTCACTTGCCGCCACCGGCGTTTCGCGCGGCCGAGCCGCGCCAGCGCCGACGACATCACGCGCCGCCCGGACGCGGGAGCTGGCGGCCGACCTGGTGATCATCGGCGGCAGCCTCGGCGGATGCGCCGCGGCCCTGGCTGCGGCGCGGCGCGGGCTGCGCGTGATCATGACGGAGGAGACCGACTGGATCGGCGGCCAGCTCACCTCCCAAGCCGTGCCGCCCGACGAGAACGCCCTCATCGAGACCGTTGGCGGGACCCGCTCCTACCTCGAGCTGCGTCAGCGGATCCGCGACTTCTACGCGCGGAACTTCCCGTTGTCGGAGAAGGCCCGCGCCAACCCGCGCCTGAATCCGGGCAACGGCGGCGTCTCGCGCCTCTGCCACGAGCCCCGCGTGGCGCTCGCCGTCCTCACGGAGATGCTGGCACCCCACGTCGCGGGCCGGCGCGTGGAGATCCTGCTGCGCCATCGCCCCGTCGACGCAGCCACGCAGGGCGACCGCGTCGAGGCCGTGCGGGTGCGCAGCCTCGAGACCGGCCACGACCTCGTGCTGCGGGCGCCGCTCTTCGTCGATGCGACCGAACTGGGCGACCTGCTGCCCCTCACGCGCACGGAGTACATTTCCGGCTCCGAGTCGCGGAAGGAGACCGGCGAACCGCACGCCACCGATGAGGCCCGGCCCGCCAACCACCAGGCGTTCACCTGTTGCTTCGCCATGGATTACCTCGACGGCGAGGACCACACGATCGAAAGGCCCCGCGATTACACGTTCTGGCGGGATCATGTTCCGCCGCTCACCCCGCCGTGGTCGGGCAAGCTGCTGAGCCTGTTCTATTCCTCCCCGCGCACCCTCCAGCCGTTCAACATGGGGTTCAACCCGGCCAAGGCCACCGGGCTCTTCCATTACCGCCGCATCATCGACCGGACCAACTTCGCGCCCGGCACCTACGCGGGCGACGTCACCCTCGTGAATTGGCCGCAGAACGATTACATGCTGGGCAACCTGTTCGACGTCCCGGCCGAGGAGGCCGCCCGCCACCTCGAGGGCGGCAAGCAGCTCAGCCTCTCCTGGCTCTATTGGCTCCAGACCGAGTGCCCGCGCCCCGACGGCGGAACCGGCTGGAAGGGACTCCGCCTGCGGCCCGACATCACCGGCACCGAGGACGGCCTTGCCAAGTACCCCTACGTGCGCGAAAGCCGCCGTATCCGCGCCGAGTTCACCGTCACCGAGCTCCATGTCGGCGCCGAGGCGCGCGCCCGGGCCACCGGGGCGAGATCGCCGGCCGAGGCCACCTCGGAGGTGTTCGCCGACTCCGTCGGCATCGGCAGCTACAACATCGACCTGCACCCGAGCAGCGGAGGCGACAACTACATCGATTTCCCCGCCCGACCCTTCCAGATCCCGCTCGGTGCGCTCCTGCCGCGCCGCGTCGGCAACCTCCTCGCCGCCTGCAAGAACATAGGCACGACCCACCTCACCAACGGCTGCTACCGCCTGCACCCGGTCGAGTGGAACATCGGTGAGGCCGCAGGGGAGCTCGCCGCGTTCTGCCTCGCCGGCCGCCATACCCCGACCGCCGTGCGCAACGGCCCCGCCCCTCTCGCCGACTTCCAGTCCCGCCTCACCGCCGCCGGCCTTCCCCTCGCTTGGCCGAAGGCGTAAGCTGTCTCCCTGCTCACGCGCGCGGCCGGCCGGGTAGCTTCAATGCGCGTGGCCCCGCTCGAAGAGGATTACCAGCACCGCGAGCGCCGCGAACACACCGGCCAGCAATCCCGCCTCGTGGCGCTCGAAGCGCCGCAGGCTCACGCGATTGAAGCCCAGCAGGGCCAGCCACGTGAAGAGGCTCATGCCACCTAGCGTCGCCAGCGCGAGGATGCCGCTCAACACCCAGAACCCCGTCCAGCCGAACTGCACCGCGGATAGGTAGACGCCGAGCGAGGCCTCGCAGGGCGAAAGGGTGAGCATGAGGAAGAGGCCGCTGACGGCCGCCCAGTCCCCCCGTCGGGCGGAAACGAGCGCCGAGTCTTTCAGCTCCGTGTGCCAATGGCTCTCGGCGTGCTCGCCGTGGCATTGCTCGCCCGGCTGGTGGCTGCCACCCGAGGCGTGATGATGGCAGATGCCACGACCGGTCAGCTGCCTCCAGCCATAGTAAGCCGCAAAGCCCGCCAGCGCCCCGCCCGCGATCCAAGGAAACGCCTCCACCTTTTCCTCCAGCTGGAAGCCAAACCACGCAATCGCCAGCCCCAGGATACTCGTGAGCGCCACGTGCCCGAGGCCCGCCAACGCGGCCACCGCCATCGTGCGCCCCCGCGACCAGCCCCGCTCCCGCCCCACCAGCACGAACGGCAACCAATGCGTCGGGATCGCCGCATGGAAGAACGCCACCGAGAAGCCGGTGGCGGCGAGGGTCGTGAGGACGGGAGATTGCATGCGGAGCGGGAAGGCAGGCCCCGGCGCGGAGCCGTGTCGACGGCAAACCTAGCAAACCCGTCAAGCGTTGGCGAACGGGGATTGCCTCCCGCCGCCGGCGCCGCAGGTTTTCCGCTCCGCCGCATGACCGTCGACCTTCCCGCCGTCCGCCGCTACCTGCTCGACCTGCAGGACCGCGTCTGTGCGGGACTCGCGGAGGAGGACGGCGGAGCGGAGGGATTCCAGACGGATGAATGGAAGCGCCCCGAGGGCGGCGGCGGCCGCACGCGCCTCCTGGCCGAGGGCGCGGTGCTGGAGAAGGCGGGCGTGGCGTTCTCCCACGTGAGCGGGAAGACACTGCCGCCGTCGGCCACCGCGCACCGCCCGGAGCTGGCCGGCAAGCCTTGGGAGGCGCTGGGCGTGTCGCTGGTCATCCACCCCCGCAACCCCTACGTGCCGACCAGCCACGCCAACGTGCGCTGCTTCGTCGCCGGCGCGGGGAGCGACTCGCCCGTCTGGTGGTTCGGCGGCGGCTTCGACCTCACGCCCTACTATGGTTTCGAGGAGGACGCCGTGCACTGGCACCGCACCGCGCGCGACGCCGTGACGCCGTTCGGCGACGGGCTTTACCCGCGCTTCAAGCGCGCCTGCGACGAATACTTCCATCTGCGGCACCGGGGTGAGCCGCGCGGGATCGGCGGGCTTTTCTTCGACGATTTCAGCGAGCTGGGCTTCGAACGCTCGTTCGCGCTGATGCGCGCGGTCGGCGACGCCTACCTGCCGGCGTACCGGCCCATCGTCGCCCGACGCAAGGCCCAGCCCTGGGGCGAACGCGAGCGCAGGTTCCAGCTGTATCGCAGAGGGCGATACGTGGAGTTCAACCTCGTCTGGGACCGCGGCACGCTCTTCGGCCTGCAGAGCGGCGGCCGCACCGAGTCGATCCTGATGTCGCTGCCGCCCCTCGTGCGGTGGGACTACGGCTGGCAGCCCGAGCCGGGCTCGCCCGAGGCGCGCCTGCACGAGGTCTTCCTCCGCCCGAGGGACTGGATCTGATGAACAGCCGCGAACGCTTCCTCGCCGCCTGCTCCGGCCAACCGCTCGACCGCCCGCCGCTCTGGGTGATGCGCCAGGCCGGCCGCTACCTGCCCGAGTACCGCGCGCTCAAGGCGCGCTCCTCCTTCCTCGAGATGGTGCGCACGCCCGCGCTCGCCACCGAAGTCACGCTCCAGCCGCTGCGGCGCTTCGACCTCGATGCCGCCATCCTTTTCTCCGACATCCTCGTCATCCCCGAGGCGCTGGGCCAGGGCTACCAGTTCCGCGAGGGCGGCGGGATCGCGATGGAGGGACGCGTCGACACCCGCGCGCGCGTCGAGGCCCTTGCTCCCGCGGCAGCCGTGCCGGAACGCCTCGAATACATGGCCGCCGCCCTCCGCCTGATCCGCGCCGAGCTCGCGGGAAAGAAGGCGCTCCTCGGCTTCGGCGGTTCGCCCTGGACGCTCGCGACCTACATGGTCGAGGGCGGCAGCTCCGAGGACTTCGGCCGCGTGAAGCAGCTTTTCTACACCGACCGCGGCACGTTCGACGCCCTGCTCGAGCGGCTCACCGAGGCGGTCATCGCCTGCTTCCGCCTGCAGATCGCGGCCGGCGCCGACGCGATCCAGATCTTCGATTCCTGGGGCGGCATCATCGCCGGGCAGGACTACGAGGCCGCCTCGCTGCGCTGGATTCGCCGGATCGTCGCGGCGCTGCCGGCCGACTTCCCCGTCATCCTCTACGCCAAGGGCACGCTGCCCCACCTCGCCGCGCAGGCGGCGACCGGCGTGCGCGTGATCAGCGTCGACTGGACCGCCGACCTCGCCGCCGTGCGGCGAGCACTCCCGCCCACCGTCGCCGTTCAGGGCAACCTCGACCCGATCCTGCTCACCACCACGCCGGAGATCGTGCGCCGCGAGACCACGCGGATCCTGGAGGCGATGCGCGGCACGCGCGGGCACGTCTTCAACCTCGGCCACGGCATCACGCCCGAGGCGAAGATTGAATGCATGGAGACGCTCGTGGGCACCGTGACCGGTTGGCGGAGCTGACTTCGCGGCGCCCGCCGCCCGATGGGGATTTCCCGAGGGCCCGTCGAGGGGAGGCGACCCTTGACTCTCCCCCCACCCCGCCTAGCTTCCCGCCCCTTTGTTTCCGGCATGGCCCTCGACTTAAAGGATACGCTGCACCTGCCGCGCACTGACTTCCCGATGAGGGCCGGTCTGGCTCAGCGCGAGCCGGGACGCGTCGCCCATTGGGAGAAGCTCGGCCTCTACGAGCGCATCCAGGAGCGCCGGGCCGCGAGCCCGCGGGCGTTCGTGCTGCACGACGGGCCGCCTTTCACCAACGGCGACGTCCATATCGGCACCGCGCTGAACAAGTCGCTCAAGGACTTTGTCACCCGCTACAAGACGATGCGCGGCTTCCGCACGCCCTACGTGCCGGGCTGGGACTGCCACGGGCTGCCGATCGAGCAGAAAGTCTCGCGCGAGCTCCAGGAGAAGAAGATTTCCCTCGGCACGGCCGAGCTCCGCGAGCGGTGCGACGAATTCTCCGAAGGCTGGATCGCGCGCCAGACGGCGCAGTTCCGCCGCCTCGGCGTGCTCGCCGACTGGGCCGCAGGCTACCGCACCAAGGACCCGGCCTTCGAGGCCGACATCCTCCGCACCTTCGCGGCCTTCGTGGAGCAGGGCCTCGTCTACCGCAGCAAGAAGCCCGTCTACTGGAGCATCCCGTTCGAGACCGCCCTCGCGGAGGCCGAGATCGAGTACAAGGAGCACGCCTCCCCCTCGATCTGGGTGCGCTTCCCCGTGCCCGCCGCGGAGGCCGCCCGCTTCTCGCTGCCGGCCGACAAGCCGCTCTCGATCCTGATCTGGACCACCACGCCCTGGACGCTGCCCGCCAACCTGGCCGTCGCCCTGCATCCGGAGATCGAATACGTAGTGGCCGACGCCGGCGCCGAGCGCGTCATCGTCGCGAAGGCGCTCCTGCCCGCCGTCCTAGCCGCCGCCGGCCGTACCGAACCCGCGGCGGTCGCGGCAGAGATGCCCGGCGCCGCGCTCGAGGGGCTCGCCCCCCGCCACCCCTTCATCGATCGTCCCTCCCCCGTGGTGCTGGCCGACTACGTGACGACCGACAGCGGCACGGGCTGTGTTCACACCGCCCCGGGCCACGGCGCCGAAGACTACCAGACGGGCCTGCGTTACCGCCTCGAGATTTACTGCCCCGTGGGCGACGACGGGCGCTACCTCGACGACGGCCGCGTGCCGGCCGACCTCGTCGGGCTCTCGACGCTCGAGACCACGGATGACCTCGCGGCCAAGCGCCCCGCACCCGCCAGCCTCGCCGTCCTGCGGAAGCTGTCCGAGGGAGGCGCCCTCTGGGCGAAGCAGAAGTTCACGCACAGCTACCCGCATTGCTGGCGCTCCAAGACCCCGATCATCTTCCGCGCCGTCGACCAGTGGTTCGTTTCCCTCGACAAGGCCGGCCACCGCGCGCTCGCGCTCCGTGAAATCACCCGCCTCGCCTCGGAGGGCGGCTGGGTTCCCGCATGGGGCGAGGCGCGCATCCGCGGTGCGATCGAATCGCGGCCCGACTGGTGCATCAGCCGCCAGCGTTCCTGGGGTGTGCCCATCCCGGCGTTCTACGACGAGCGCAAGCAGGCATACCTCGACGCCGGCGTGGCGCGCGCGATCGCCGACAAGTTCGCGCGGAGCGGTTCCAACCTCTGGTACAGCGCCCCGGCCGCGGAGATTCTCGAAGGCATACCGCTGCCCGCCGGATGGCCGGCGCCCTCGGCCCTCACCTGCGGCCGTGACACGCTCGACGTCTGGATCGACTCCGGCTCGAGCCACGCTGCCGTGCTCAAGCGCGGCCAGGGCGGCACCCACTGGCCGGCCGACCTCTACCTCGAGGGCAGCGACCAGCACCGCGGATGGTTCCAGTCCTCGCTCTGGACCGGCGTGATCGCGCACGGCGCGGCGCCCTACCGGCAGGTGCTCACTCACGGCTTCATCGTCGACAAGGCTCGCCAGAAGATTTCCAAGAGCTCGACCTACCAAAAGCCGCAGACGTCCGATGCCTACGTCGCGCAGCACGGCGCCGACGTGATCCGCCTATGGATCGCCTCGCAGGACTTTCGCGACGATATCCCGGTCGACGACGAGATCCTGAAGAACGTGGGCGAGGCATATCGTCTCTACCGCAACACCTTCCGCTTCCAGCTCTCCAACCTTTTTGACTTCGACGCCGCCTGCGACGCCGTGCCCGTGGAGGCGATGGACACGCTCGACCGCTGGGCCCTGCACCAGGCGGCGCAGCTCGTGCGGGAGTGCGGCGCGGCCTACGACGCCTACGAGTTCCACCGCGTCCACCAGCTCTGCAACCAGTTCTGCGCGGTCACGCTCTCGGCCACGTACCACGACATCCTCAAGGACCGCCTCTATACGCTGGCGACCAACGCGAAGCAGCGCCGTTCGTCCCAGACCGCGATCCACCACATCTTCCACGCGCTCGTGCGCGTGCTGGCCCCGGTACTGACCTTCACCTGCGACGAGGCGTGGAGCTACGCCACCTCGGGCGGCGAGTACGCCGACGGCTCGGTGCACCTCCAGGATTGGCCGGAGATCCCCGCGGCTTGGGAAACCGCCCCTCTCGCCGCCGAGGTCGCGGAACTCCTGCGCGTCCGCGCCAAGGTCAACGAGGCGATCGAGCCGCTGCGCACCGCCGGACGCCTCGGGAAATCGCTCGACGCCGCCGCGACGCTGTCCGCGCCGGCCGGCAGTCCGCAGGCGGCCGCGCTGGAGCGGCACCCGGACCTGCTGCCGGAACTCTTCATCGTTTCGCAGGTGACGGTCGAATCCTCCGCGGGCACCGAGCTCTCCGTCGCCGTTCAGCCCTGCGGCGATCTAGCCCTTTCCCGCTGCCCGCGCTGCTGGCGCTGGGTGCCGACCCTTGGAGGAGACGAAGCCCAACACACCTGTCCCCGCTGCGCCGAGGCCTTGGCGTCCGCGAAGCCCTGAATCACCCCAAACCCCATGGCACCGAAAAGAAAACCCGTCGCCACGCCCACCCCGAAGGTCGCAAAATCACCGAAAGCGTCGCCGCCGGCGAAGACCAAGCCCGCCACCCCCGCAGCAAAGGCCGCCGGAGGTTCCGCCCCGGCTCCCGGCCCGAAATCTCCAATCATGGAAAAGACCTCCAAGAAAACCGCCCTGCGCGACAGCATCCTGAAGCGAAAGGCGACCACGAAGCCCATCTCCTTCAGCCTCGATGAGGTCCGGGCCATCGCGAAGACCGTTACCAGCAAGGTGGGTTCCGCCGCTCCCGCGAAACCCGGGGCCAAGGCCGGCGCCAAGGCTGTCGCCGTCGCTAACGCCGCGCCCAAGGCCAAACCCCAGCACGTCAAGGCCGCGTCACTCGCCGACATCCTGGGCTTCAACCCGAAGCGGGGAAAGACCGCGCCCCTGTATTCCGACAAGGACGTCCCCGAGAAGTTCAAGCGCTACCACAAGCTGCTCATCGACCTCCGCTCGCACCTCACCGAGGACATCGAACGCCACTCCGAGGAGACGCTGAAGCGCTCCTCCAAGGACGACGCCGGCGACCTTTCCGCCTACGGGCAGCACATGGCCGACGCCGGAACGGACACCTTCGACCGCGACTTCGCGCTGAGTATGGTGGCCAGCGAGCAGGAGGCGCTCGCCGAGATCGACGCGGCCATCAAGCGAATCGACGACGGCACCTACGGCGTCTGCGAGATCACCCAGAAGCCGATCGCGAAGGAGCGCCTGCTCGCCGTGCCGTTCACGCGTTATTCCGCCGAGGCCCAGAAGAACATCGAACGGAACCGTCTGCGTTCTCGCACCCAGGCCGGCCTGTTCGGCGAGATGGGTGAAGAGGGCGGGAAGATGATGGACGAGGGCGGCGGCGGCGACGACTGAGACGCGGCGCTGGTTCATCCCCGTCCTGCCGATGCCTATCGCGCCGGAACCGGATTCCGCCGGGAAGCCTACCGGCATCCCGTTTTTCCGTCGCCTCGCGTCCTACCGCCGCTTCTGGACGCTCGCCTCGGCCGTGCTCGCGGCGGACCAAGCGACCAAGCTGCTGGTGGTCGCGAAGCTTCCCTACAACGCGCTTCACTCGCACGCGCCCAGTCACGCGGTCGAAGTCGTGCCCGGGTTCCTCCACCTGATCCACGTCGGGAACACAGGGGCGGCGTGGAGCATGCTTTCCGGACGCAGCCTGCTGCTCGCTTTCCTCGCCGCGGCCACGCTGACCGGCATCTATCTGTGGCGTCACTCGCTGGGCCTGCGCGACCGCCCCGGCCAGACGGCCTTCGGCCTGCTCTGTGGCGGCGTAGCCGGCAACCTGATCGACCGGATCGCCCATGGGCACGTGGTCGACTTCATCGACGTGCACTTCGGCAGTTATATTTATCCGACCTTCAACGTGGCCGACTCGGGCATCTGCGTGGGCGTTCTGCTTTACCTCCGACATTCGCTGCGCGCGCCCTCACCCGAGGCCCGCTGAGCGGCGGCCATCACTCGACGTTGGCCATCTGCTCGCGCACCCGCTCTAGCTCGTTCTTCAGCTCGATGACGGCACGGGAGATCGCAAGGTCGTTCGCCTTGCTTCCGACAGTGTTCACCTCGCGACCGATTTCCTGGAGGATGAACTCGGCCTTCCGGCCGATCTCGGACTCGGACTTCAGCAGGTGGGAAAACTGGTCGAGATGGCTCCGGAGACGCGTGAGTTCCTCGGAGACGTCACACCGGTCCGCGAACAGCGCGATCTCCCGCAGGACGCGCTCGTCGTCGAGATCGATTTCTAGCCCCGCCTCGCGTAGGCGCCGCATAAGCTGGCCGCGGTAGGCCTCCGGCACCATGGGCGCACGGGCCGAGATGAGTTCCACCTGACGGTGCAGCAGCTGCACCCTCCGCAGGAAATCGATCAGCAGAGCCTCCCCCTCCCGGGCTCGCATCGCCGCGAAGGCCCGCAGGGCGCCGGCCAGAGCCTCGCTCACCGCCGGCAGCGCCACCTCGGCGGCCGGCAGACGCACCTTCGTCCGCTGCGCGTTGGCGATCTGCCAGAGCAGGTCAGCCGTCGGCGCGAAGTCCACGTTCTCCCGCGCCGCGAAGGCCTGCAGGCGATCGAGGGCCGCGGCCGCGGCCTCATCGTCCCAACCCGCGCCGGCCGACTGTACCCCGGCATCCACCTCGACCACCACGCTCACGCGCCCGCGGGACGCCACCGCGCGCACCTGTTCGGCCAGCGGGGCCTCCAACTCGCGCCATTCGTCGGGCAGGCCGATCGAGAGATCGAGCGAGCGCCGGTTGACGGAAGTGACCTGGACGGCGACGGAAAGCCCCTCCAGCGGAGCGGACTCCCGGCCGTAACCGGTCATGCTTCTCACAGAGTGACCCCCAGGATTCGCGCCACCTGGTTCACGTCCTTGTCCCCGCGTCCCGACAGGTTGATCACGAGGATCTCGTCGCGGCGCATCTCGCGCGCCCGCTTGAGCCCATGCACAAGCGCGTGGGTGCTTTCGAGCGCCGGGATAATTCCCTCGAGGCGCGAGCAGAGCTGGAAGACCTCCATGACCTCGTCGTCGCCGGCGTGGGCGTACGCGATGCGGCCCCGGTCGCGGTAGAAAGCGTGCTCCGGGCCGATGGCGGCGTAGTCGAGGCCCGCGCTGACGGAATGCGTGAGCTCGATCTGTCCATCGTCGTTCTGCAGGATGTAGGTCTTGCAGCCCTGCAGGACACCGAGCTTACCACCCTCGAAGCGGGCCGCGTGATCCCCGCGCCGAATGCCCCGCCCGCCCGCCTCGACGCCGACCAGGCGCACCGCGGCGTCCTCCAGGAACTCGAAGAAGAAGCCGATCGCGTTCGAGCCGCCGCCGACGCAGGCGATCATCTCGTCGGGCAGACGCCCCTCCCGGGCGAGGATCTGCTCGCGCACCTCGCGGCCGATCACCCGGTGAAAGTCCCGCACCATCATGGGATACGGGTGCGAACCGAGGGCGGACCCCAGGATGTAATGTGTGCCGCGGACGTTCGACACCCAGTCGCGCATCGCCTCGTTGATCGCCTCCTTCAGCGTGCGCTGCCCCGCCTCCACGCCCCGCACTTCAGCGCCCATCAAGCGCATGCGGAAGACATTCAGGGCCTGCCGCTCCATGTCGACCGCGCCCATGTAGACCACACACTGCAGACCGAACTTCGCGCAGACCGCGGCGGTCGCCACGCCGTGCTGACCGGCGCCGGTCTCGGCGATCACGCGCCGCTTGCCCATCCTCCGGGCCAGCAGGGCCTGGCCGAGGGCGTTGTTGATCTTGTGCGCCCCGGTGTGCAGGAGGTCCTCGCGCTTGAGGTAGATCTTGGCACCGCCGCAATGCGCAGTGAGCCGCTCGGCGAAGTAGAGCTCAGTCGGCCGGCCGGCGAACTCCCGCAGGTGAAGACGCAATTCCTCGCCGAAGGCGGGATCGGCCCGCGCCGCATCGTAGGCCGCGCCCAGTTCGGCCAACGCAGTCATAAGCGTCTCGGGCACGAACACCCCGCCGTAACGCCCGAAATGCCCGCCGGAATCCGGCAGGCTGGTGCGGCTGATCAGTTCAGGGGCGGCGGCGGCTGACATCCGGGCAACGGCAACCCCCGACGAGTGCGAACGCAAATCCGTTTTCGGCGACCGCCCGCGCCGGCGGCGATTTCACGCCGTGCGGGACGCACCGTGGCCGGGGCGATCAGGGGCCGGCCAGGAAATCCCGCACGTGCCGCGCGACCTCCGACTTGGCCACCTCGGTCTCCGACCTTTGCCCGAGGTCGCGGACCTTGACGACGCCGCGGGAAACCTCGTCTCCCCCGTAGATGAGGGCAAGCCGCGCACCCGACTCAGCGGCGGCCTTGAACTGCTTGCCGAAGGGCGCGTCGCGCAGGGGATACTCGACGCGGAAGCCCGCCGCGCGCAGCGCATGGATGTCGCCGAACGCCGCCAGCCGCCCCGCTTCGCCGTCGACCACGCAGAAGACGTCGGGCGCGCTGATGATGGCGGGCATGAGCCCGCGCTGCTGCAGCAGCAGCGCGAACGTCATGTCGCCGATCGCGAAGCCCACCGCCGGCAGGGCCGGCCCGCCCAGCTTCGGCACAAGATCGTCGTAGCGGCCGCCGCCCGCAAGGGCCCGTAGGTCGCCCTTCCGGTCGAAGGCCTCGAACACGAAACCCGTGTAATACGCGAGGCCGCGCACAACCCCGAGGTCGACCTCGACAAAGCGCGCGAGGCCCATCGCTTCCAACGCGCGCAGCAGCCGGCGCCAGTCGGCCAGTCGGGCCGCAAGCCGTTCATCCCGCACTCCGTCCAGCGTCTTCTCCAGCGCCGCCAGCGACTTGATGCCGAGAAATTCCATCACGCGCGCCTTGATAGCCGGATCCAGCGGGCCGAACTGCTCGGAATAGGCGGAAAAGGCCGCCTCGCCGTGCTTCTCGTGGCGGTCGACGGCGCTGAGCACCGCCCGGATGCGCGGCTCGTCGAGCCCGAGCGCCCCCAGGTAGTGGAACCAGAGGTTACGGTCGCTCAGGCGGACATAGAAGTCCTGCTCCCCAAGTCCGAACGCGCACAGGCACTGCACCAGCAACGCGATCAACTCGATCTCCGCCTCGGGGCCGGGCTCGCCGAAGATGTCGGCGTTGAACTGGAAGAAGCAGCGCCCCCTCCCCTTCTGCATCCGCTCGTACCGGAAGAACTCGGCGATGCTGAACCACTTGATCGGCCGCCGGAGGGCGTTGGCGCGCGCACCCACCAGTCGGCAGACCGTGGGCGTCATCTCGGGCCGAAGCGCCACCTCACGCCCGCCCTTGTCGGTGAAACTGAAGAGTTGCGCCTCGATCTCGTCGCCCGACTTGGCCTTGTAGAGCTCCAGAGGTTCCAGGACGGGCGCGTCGTACTCCGCGAACCCGAAGCTGGCGGCCGTCTGTCGCCAAAGCCGGAAGATGTGATTCCGACCCGCGAGATCCTCGGGGTAGAACTCACGGAATCCCGGCAAGGTCTGGAAGTTGGCCATGGCCGCCGATGGTTGCGCGACATCGAAGGACGGCGCCAACAAAAAAGCCGCGCCCGCGCGCGGCTTGGGAAGGATTCACGCCGAGGCGTGGAAGCGACGCTCAGGTCGCCGGCGGGGCCGGGGGAACCGGCGGCTGCAGCTGGCTCAGATTGAGCCCCTTGAGCTGCTGCTTGAGGATCTTCCCCGACTTGAACTTAACCACCGCCCGCTGGGGAATGACGACCTCGGCCTCGGGCTTGTTGGGATTTCTCCCGATGCGTTGTTTACGGATCTGCACCTCAAGCACACCGAAGTTCCTCAACTCGACATTCCTGCCCGCGGCCAACGCCGCTTGGATGATGTCGAGGGTCTGCTGCACCGTGTCTACGATTTGCTTCTGGGGGAAGCCCGACTGCTGGTAGATCTGCAGCACAATCTCACGCTTCGTCAGGTTAGCCATGGGGTTCCTTTTGCTTTAGCTGAAGGATGTGGGTGAGACGGAGATAATTTCGCAAAGGCCGGGGCGTCAACCCTTATGACCGGCTTGCGGTCGGGGCACTTTTACCGCCCCTTACCGAACCATCATGCCGGATCCGGAGGCCGTAAACTCTATGTTCGGGCGCATCGCGCCTCGATATGACACCGCCAACCGGATGCTTTCCGCGGGAATAGACCGCTGGTGGAGGAGGCGGCTCGTCAGGGCCGTCGGCCGGCATCATCCGCGCACCGTGCTGGATCTCGCAACCGGCAGCGGCGACGTGGCTTTCGCGATCGCCCGCGGCGTCCGTCCCGCCCCGGAAATCACGGGCATGGACTTCTGCCAACCCATGCTTGACCAAGCCGAAGCCAAGGGGCGCTCGGGCCGTTTCCCTGGAGCGGGAAATGTGCGCTTCACCTTGGGTGACGGACTTGAGATTCCCCTCCCGAATGCCAGTCGAGACGCGATTACGATCGCGTTCGGACTGAGAAACCTGGCCGACCGCCAGCGCGGCCTCCGGGAAATGCACCGCGTGCTCAAGCCGGGCGGCCGACTGCACGTCCTGGAGTTCTCGCAACCGCAGGCTTGGTTCCGACCGCTCTACTATTTCTACCTCCGACGCGTGCTGCCAGGCCTCGCCCGCTGGCTCACCGGCGACCGCGAGGCGTATCTTTACCTCGGCGACAGCATCGGGGCTTTTCCGACGAGGGAGGAAATAACAAATGAGATCCGGGCGGCCGGCTTCGGGGAAATTACGGCGATCCCGATGACATTTGGGATCGTCGCGCTCCACTCCGCCGCCAAATCGCCGGCAGTCAGCTGAAGGATTTGCCGCACCCGCAGGTGCTCTGCGCGTTGGGGTTCTTGATCTCGAAACCCTTGCCGTGCAGGCCGTCGTCGAAGTCGATCTGCGAACCCTGCAGGTAAGCCAGGCTGGTCGGGTCGATCAAAAGCGGGACTCCCTCGCTCTCGAACACGGCGTCATCGCCCTTCGGTTCGTCGAAGGACATGCCGTACTGGAAACCCGAGCAACCACCGGACTCGACCAGGACGCGGAGGCGCTTCTGCGGGGCGTTTAGCTCGGCCTGCATCCGGCGCACCTGCTGGGCGGCGCGGGGGGAAAGGGTGATCATTAAGGGGAAGTTGGCCCCGCCCAAGCGGCTGTCAACGAACGCTACAGCAAATTCCGCGCCGGTTTCATGATGCAGCCTTGCCTACCTGCCGCCGGAACCGATGCTTCCGCGCCATGAGCGTCATCCAGCAAGTCACCGACGAACTGCGGTATGAGATGGTCCGGAAGCTGGCGGAGGGAGGCATGGGCTTGGTGTACGAGGCCGTGCAACTGGGAGCGGGTAACTTCCGGAAGACGGTCGCCGTCAAGCTGATCCGCGGGGAGTATTCGGCCATCGAGGAGTTCCAGAAGAACTTCATCGGCGAGGCGCGGTTGGTGGCCGACCTGATCCACACCAACATCGTCCAGACCTACCACCTCGGAAAGGTCGGCGGACAATACTTCATGGTCATGGAGTTCGTCCGCGGCGTGAACCTCGAGCAGTTCATCGAGCAGCATCGCCGGCAACGGATCCCGATCCCCGTCGACCTCGCGGTCTTCATCGTTTCCCGCGTCGCCCGCGGGCTCGCCTACGCGCATACGAAGTGCGACCGCGAGGGGCGTCACCTCAACATCGTCCATCGCGACATCGGACCGAAGAACATCCTGATGGCCCTCGAGGGCGACGTGAAGCTCACCGACTTCGGCATCGCGAAGGCCCTCGACCTGATGTACAATGAAGAAGGTCAGGTGATCGCGGGGAAGGACGAGTATCTGTCACCCGAGCAGGCCAACTACGGCATCACCGACGCCCGCGCCGACCTCTTTCCCCTCGGCATCGTCCTCACTGAGCTGCTGCTTGGCCGGAACATCTTCCGTTCCGGCGACCGCCTCCGGTCGCGCCACAACATCCTCCACCTCCCGATCCCGAGCTTCGCTTCCCTGCGTCCCGACATCGATCCCAAGCTCGAGGCCATCATCCAACGCGCCCTCGAGCGCGATCGCGACAAGCGCTACCAGTCCGCGCTGGAGATGCTCACCGCGCTGGAGGTGTACATCTACGGCGACGGTTACGGCCCGACCAACGAGAAGCTCGCGGTCTACCTCAAGAAATTGCTCGGCATCCAGGACCCGGCCCTGCCGGTTCCGAGTAGCCGAGCTCCGAACTGAAGGAGCCAACCTGCGCATGAGCGGGCCGGGATTCAGCCATGAACTGCGCCAGCGGCAGACGCAGTCGCTCGTCCTCGCGCCCCAGCTGCGGCAGTCGCTGAAGATCCTGCAGGTCGCCGCGCTCGACCTGCGCTCGGTGATCCAGGAGGAGCTGCAGGCCAACCCGACCCTCGAGGAGCTGCCGATGGAGGGCGAGAGCCTCGATCAGGACGGGGAAACTCCCGAGGCCGACGGCCGGGCCGAGGCCGGCGAGGACGACAGCCACGAGGCGCCGCCTCCCGGGGACTCCGAACCGGAGAAGCGGCACGACGAGATGGACTTCAGCCGCGACCGCGAGTTCGAGATCCTCGGCAAGATCGACCAGGACTGGCGGGACCACCTCGCGCAGGCGGGCGGTCAGCCTCACACCGCGGAGGACGCGGAACGCCGCCAGCACTTCCTCGAGTCGATCGTGGGCGAGACCTCGCTGCAGGAGCACCTCATGCGGCAGGCGGAATTGGCGGACCTCGACGAGCGGGAGATGGCGGCGATGCGCCACCTCGTGGGCGGAATCGACGACCGCGGCTTCCTCACGCAATCGCCCCCCGACGTGGCCCTGCAAACCGGCCTGCCGCTGGAAGCGGTGCAGAAGGCGCTCGCGGTGCTCCGGACCTTCGAGCCGCCGGGAATCGGGGCGGAGGACCTCGCGGGCTGCCTGCTGGCGCAACTCGCCGCGAAGGGGCGCGGGGAGTCGACCGCCGCGGCCATCGTGCGCGATCACTTCGAGCTGCTTAAACGCCGCCGCATCCCCGAGCTCTCGCGTCAACTAGACGCCGATCCGGAGGACATCCAATCGGCCATCGAGGAGATCGGCCGCCTTGATCCGGCCCCCGGGCGGCGCTTCGCGGAGGACAACAACCGCGTGGTCGTTCCCGACGTGACGGTCGAGCGCGACGGTGACGACTGGAAGATCATCCTCAACGGCGACTACATCCCGCGCCTGCGGATATCGGGCGCCTACCGCGACCTGATCGCCAAGGGCTCGCTGTCGAAGCAGGACCGCGACTACCTCCGCGAGCGCATGCGCTCGGGCAAGTTCCTGATCGACTCGATCGAGCAGCGCCAGCGCACGATCGAGCGGATCACGCGCGAGATCCTGAACGCCCAGCGGGAGTTCTTCGAGAAGGGCGTATCCTCGCTCCGGCCCCTCACCATGACCCAGGTGGCCGACGTCGTGGGCGTGCACGAGACCACCGTGAGCCGCGCCATCGCCAACAAGTACATCCGCACGCCGCACGGCGTGTTCGACTTCAAGTACTTCTTCACCCCGGGCTACCAGTCCGAGGGCGGGACGGCCGTCTCCAACACCAGCGTGAAGGAGCTCATCGCCGACCTCATCAACATCGAGGACCGCTCGAGTCCCCTGAGCGACGAGGACATCGTCAAGAAGCTGATGGCCCGCGGCATCAAGATCGCGCGGCGCACGGTGGCCAAGTACCGCGAGGAGCTCGGCCTGCTGCCCAGCAACCTGCGGCGCGACTACAAGTAATTCTCCGCGTCAGGCCGGCGGGGCGTCCGGGCGGATGCGCAGCGCACGCGGCCCGGAACGGTCGCAACCCGCCGGGTCAGCCCAGGCGGCGAAGGCGATCATCCCCGCGTTGTCACCGGTGTGCCGCGGTTCCGCGGCCAGGAACGCGACGCCCGCGCGGCGCGCCACGTCGCCGAGTGCGGCGCGCAACGCGGCGTTGTTCGCCACCCCTCCCGAAACGCCGAGGCTGCGGTAGCTCCCCTCGCCCTGCGCGAGCGCAGCCCGCGTCTTGCGCGCAAGGGCATCGATCACCGCTGCCTGGTAACTCGCGCACAGGTCGGGCATGCGGGCCGCGACTTCCTCCGCCGTCATTCCCTCGATCTGGTAACGCAGACTCGTCTTGAGGCCGGAAAAGCTGAAATCGAGCTCGTCGCGCCGGCCAATGCCGCGGGGAAACGGATACGCCGCGGGATTACCGCCCGCGGCCTGCCGCTCGACGAGGGGACCGCCGGGGTAGCCCAGCCCCAGCAACTTGGCCCCCTTGTCCAGCGCCTCCCCCGCCGCATCGTCGCGCGTCGAGGACAGCACGCGCAGCGAACGGTCGGCGTCGACGCGGATCAGGATCGTGTTGCCGCCCGAAACAACGAGGGCGAGGTGCGGCAAGGCCGCCGTCATCGCCTCCACGAAGCCGGCCGGTCCGCGCGCATGCACGGGTATGAACGGAGACCACACGTGGCCGCGCAGGTGATTCACACCCGTCACCGGCACCCGCCATGCCAAGGCGAGCGCCTTCGCCGCGGCCACGCCCACCGCCAGGCAGGCGGCGAGCCCGGGCCCATGCGTGACCGCGACCTCGGTGACGCCCGCGAAGCCCGACCGATCGCGCAATTCCGCGAGCAGCGGACCCACGTTCCGCAGGTGCTCGCGGGTCGCAAGGTCCGGCACGACCCCGCCATGCCGGCCATGCAGCGCCACCTGGCTATGGACCAGTTCCGCCAACAGGCCGCGCGCCGGATCGAAAAGAGCCGCCGCCGTCTCGTCGCACGAGCTCTCCAGCGCCAGGATCACGGCACCGTCCCTCCGCCGGCGCGGGCGGCGAACCAGCGCAGTCCCTCCAGCATCGCGAGCGCGGTCTCCAACTGGCGGTCGGCCGCCGGTTCCTCCCCGAAGCGCGCCCGGAAGGCCGCCGCATCGGCGAGGTCCGGACGTGCGCGCTGCCGCGCGAGCCGCGCATCCTCATCGGGCGTCATCACCACCTCCACGTGCGGCGTCACGCCCCGTTCGTGGATCCGTTCGCCAGCGGGCGTCAGGTAATGGGCGGTCGTCAGCCGCACGCCTTCGCCGCCGTCGAGCGGGAACACCGTCTGCACCGAGCCCTTGCCGAACGTGCGTTCGCCGACCACCACCGCCCTTCCAGTGTCCTTCAGCGCACCGGCGACGATCTCCGCCGCGGAGGCGCTGCCGGCATTGACCAGCACCACCACGGGCAGGGAAACCGGCGGCCCCTCGGCCGAGGCCAGCAGTTCCTCCTGGTCACGCGCCGAGCGTCCCCGGATGGAAACGACCCGCTCCCCCCGGCGGAAGAAAGGTTCCGCGACCTCCACGGCCGCCTCGAGCACGCCGCCGGGGTTGTTCCGCAGGTCGAGCACCAGCCCGCGCACTCCCAGCGCGAGCAGGCCGCCAAGGGCGCGCCGGAATTGCTCGCCGGTGTGGTCGGTGAACTCCGTGAGCTGCACATAACCCACTTCATCACCGAGGACGCGGATGCCGCGCACGCTCTCGATGCGGATGATCTCCCGCGTGACGATCACCGCGAGGCTGGCACGCGTGGCCGGTCGGAGCAATCCCACGTTGACCTTGGTGCCCGGCGGACCGCGCAGGCTCCCCACCACGCCATCGAGGCCTCCGGCCTCGGCGGGCCGACCGTCGATGCTCGTGATCTCATCCCCCCGCTGGATGCCCGCCCGCTCCCCGGGCCCGCCGGCCACCGGCGCGATCACGATGATGCGATCCTGCCGCGTCTCGACCTGGATACCGACGCCGCCGAACTCGCCCGAGAGGTCCTCCTCGAAGCCCGCGCGCGACTCCTTCTCCAGGAACTCCGAATGCGGATCGAGGGACTCGACCATGCCGTGCAACGCCTCGCGGGCGAGGCGGTCGTAGCCGGCGGCTGCACCGTCGACATGGTTCTCGTGCACCAGCTTCATCACCTCACGCACCCGCGCGGACGCGCGCGACAGGCCGCGGTCCGGCCAGAGGCTCCACGCCGCCGCGACCCGCGGCCACGCCTCCACCAGCACGGCGCCGAGGACGACCCCGGCCGCGAGGGTGAGAAAGCGTTTGAACATGCGAGTCACAGTGGGCATCGGAAACCCCTTGTAAATGGGTTCGTCGCCAGCGCCGCCGTCGCCGGAGTTCCTCGCCGTCTTCCGCGCCGCCGCGGGTTCCGGCGGAACGCTCACGTTCGCCCGTTTCATGGAGCTCGCGCTCTACCACCCGGAGGTGGGCTACTACCGGAAGGATCGGCCGCGCGTGGGCCGCGGGCGCGGAACCGACTTCTACACCGCGACGAGCCTCGGGCCGGTCTTCGGCGAGCTCGTCGCCGCGGCCTGCGCGCACCTGCTGGGCGACCGCGATCCCGGAGCGCACACGTTCGTGGAGATCGGGGCCGAACCCGGCGGCGGCGTGCTCGCGGGCGTCGCCCATCCCTTCGGCGCGGTTCGCGCAATCCGCGTCGGCGCGGCCCCGGAATTGTCCGGCGACTGCGTGGTCTTCTCGAACGAGCTGTTCGACGCGCAGCCGTTCGCGCGGACGGTCTTCCGGGCGGGTGGGTGGCGGCAGATGGGCGTAGCGCTGGATGGAGAAAAGCTGGTCGAGATCGATTTGCCCTTCGACGGCGGTGACGTGCCCGCAGCCGAAGGCTACCGCTTCGACCGTCCCCTGGCGGCGGCGGAAATTGCCGCGGACATCGCGGCGCAGCCCTGGCGCGGGCTTTTCCTCGCCTTCGACTACGGCAAGACCCTCGCCGAGCTGCGCGACCACACGCCCGCCGGTACGGCCCGCGCCTACCACCGGCATCAACGCTCGGATGACCTGCTGGCGCGGCCCGGCGAGCAGGACCTCACGTGCCATGTCTGCTGGGATTGGATCAGCGCGGCCCTCATGCGCCACGGATTCCCCGAACCGCGGATCGAGTTCCAGGAAACGTTCCTCGTGCGGCACGCGGGCCCGGCCCTCGCCCTTGCCACGGAGGCCGAGGCCGGCCGCCTGAGCGCGCGCAAGCTCGCCCTGCTGCAGCTCCTGCACCCGGCCGGGATGGGACAGCGGTTCCAGGCGCTGCACGCCCTGCGCTGAAGACGCTCCGCTAACTCCGAGCAAGCACCGCCAGCCGGCGCATCCCTTGACCCCGGGGCGCAACCCTCCTGCGTTCAGGCAGCCCCGTGACCGACCCCGCGCAGCTGTTGCCGCCCCGCGTCCTGATCGTGGACGACGAACGACCGATCCACGCGTCGATTCGCCTCCGCATCGGCGACCGTTGCGAGCTGGTCTCCGCCCACGACGCGCGCGAGGGGCTGGCGCGCATCCGGCAGACGCGGTTCGACCTCTGCATCACCGATATCCACATGCCGCGGATGGACGGCCTCGCCTTTGTGGACGCCGCTCGCGACCTCGACCCGGGGCTGGGATTCGTGGTGCTCAGCGCCTTTGACACGACGGACAACTTGAAGCGCGCCATCCCGCTGCCGGTCTACGACTTCCTGCCGAAGCCACTCGGATCGCGGGCCGATCTGGAGGACCGGCTGGCCGGCTGGGTGGAGCGCACCCGCGAGCGCCGCCGTGAGCAGGAACTTGCCCGCGCCGCCGGCACCATCGCCGACGACCGGGATGCCGCCCGGCTGGAGCGGGACGTCGAGGTCGTGGTCTCGGAGACGGCCCGCGAGGTCCTGCGTCAGAACGCGGGGCTGCTGACGACGATCCACGCGCACCTCGTTTCCGCCACGACGCAGCTCGCCGCGCGGAGCCGCACCGATCCGGGTCTGGCGCTCATCCTGCGGGGACTGGAGGAAGCCCGGAAGACGGCCGACGCCGCGATGACGGCGACGGGAGGCTTCTTCGACTCATCGTACGGGAGCCGCGACGCCTCGCCCGCGCAGCCGAACGAGGGTATCCGCCATGCGATCGACATCGCGCTCCGTGGCGGCCGGGCCGAGGCCGAGGGCAAGGGCGTGGATTTCCGGCCGACCGAACGTGCGGTGGTCGTCCGCGGCATTTCCGGCATCGAGTTCCTGCTGATGGTGATCCCCGCGATCGGGGCCGCCCTCGCCTGCGCGGCTCCCCGCACGACCGTGGGGGTGAACCTCGACTTCGCACCGCGGCTCGACGCCGTCACGCGCGACCCCCAGCGGCGGCGCCTCCTGTGGATCAACCGGCGCCGATCGCTCGGCAGCCAGCCGGCGCTCGTGGTCACGCTCAGCGCCGACGGTCCGTCGCTGACGCCGACCGAAATCGAGGACTGGCTCAAGGGGGAGCATGCCCCGCTCACGGCGATCACGCCACGCGGCCTCCTGAGCGGCATCGAGAAGTGCCGCGGGGCGCTGGGCACCGCGGTGGCCCCGGAGGCGTCGCGGTTTCAGCTGGTGCTCGTCCTGCCGGTGTGAACGGACCCGGTCGCCGGGGAACGCCGTGATCCTGATCATCTCCAGCTCGGCGCGGGAGCGTTCCGCGCTGCTCACACTTTGTGAAAGCGCGGGATGGGTGGCGGCGCCCGCCGAATCCCTCCGCGCCGCCCGGCGCCACCTCCTCCGCCACGAGGCGCGCGTGGTCGTCGCCCGCCACGCGCTCGACGACGGTCACGCCGATCACCTTCTCAGCGGCCCGGAGGGCGACGCGCGGAGCGACGCCGCTCGGCTGATCGTCCTGGCCGGCGCGGCGTTGCCCGCCACCGAGGAGGCGCGGCTGGTGCTGCTCGGCGCGGACTGCGTGCTGCGGGATCCGGTGCGGACCGAGGTGCTGCTGGCCCATCTCTCGCGTCTCCTACGTCGGGATGCGGGGAAGGGCCGGCCGGAGCCGAGGTCACCCGCCAGACTGCGCTTCGCCGGCGCCGAGCTGCGGCCCGACGATCGCACGCTGCGCTGCGGAAAACGAACGCTCGCGCTCACGCCGCGCGAAGCGGAGCTGGCGGAGGCGCTCGCCGCGCGGCCGGGCGAGGTCGTCACCTACGACACGCTCTACGCGGAGATCCTCGGCCGCCGGTTCCGCGGCGACACCAGCAACCTTCGCGTCCTGCTCGGCAAGCTCGCCGCCACGTGCCGACCGCTCGGGATCGAGGTGCGCGCCTGGGTCGAGGTCATCCCGAAGGCGGGTTACCGGCATCATGCCCGGCCGCGGCGGGGCAGGAACGGCTGAGTCCGCGGATCGCCGCTGCACTTACGGAAAACTTACACCTCGGCCGTCGGCGTCGCCGCGCCGCCGCCTTCCGCTGGGGCCCGTGAACACGACCCCGCTGCAGATCCTGATCCTAAAGTCGGACCGGCTCTACGCCGAGATCCTGCGCCAGAACGTCGGGCACGCCTTCCCCCGCGTGCGCACCACCGTCGCGTCGTCCGTGGCCGAGGCCCGCGAGCTCCTCGGCCGCGTGCCGTTCGACCTGTTCATGACCGGCCTCGGTGAACCGGCGGGCGGTGATGCTCTCGACCTCGTCGCGCAGTGCAAGCGGGCGCCGCTGCAGGCGCGGCGCGTGGTGGTGCTGCTTGACCGCCACGAGTACCGGGTGCTCGCGGCCCTGCGGTCGTTGCCGGTCGACGGCCTGTTCGACCCGGCCGAAGACGCTCCCGCGGCCTTCGCCGCGGCCCTGCCCGCCATCGTACGTGGCTCGCGCCACTGGAGCCCCGGAGCCGCCGCCCGCCTGCGCCAGATCGCCGCCTCGCCCGGGGCGCTCTTCCGGATCCTGACGGACTTCGAGCAAGTGGTGCTGAGCGTGATCGGCGACGGCAGCGACGACCTCGCCGCCGCGGGCCAGCTCGGGCTGAGCCCGGCGACGATCGCGACCGTCCGGCGGACGCTGCACCGCAAGCTCGGCGTCCAGCACCGCGGCGAGCTCGTGCGCATGGCCGCCCAGAAGGGATACGTTCGCTTCACCCCGGTCGGCGTCGAACGCCCGGGCTACGGCCTACTTACCGCCGCGTACCAGCCCCGACACCGGCTGCGGCGCGCGGAAGATGCCGCCCTGCCGGCGACCGCCTGACCGCAAATTGGGCTCGGCCGGGGCACCGCTCCGTGGCATCGCAACCCACGCGCGTGCACCTTTCCGCCCTCCTGATTTATCCCGTGAAATCCCTGCGCGGCTGCGCGGTGGAGACCGCCGCGATTGACGAACGGGGCATCGCCGGCGACCGACGGTTCATGGTCGTCGATCCCGAGGGCCGCTTCCTCACCCAGCGCACGCTCCCCCGCATGGCGCTCATCGGCACGCGCCTGGAGGCCACCGAACTCACCTTGGCCGCCCCCGGCCACGGGCAAATCCGCGTGCCTCGCGACGGCCAGCCCGGCGCCCGGCTGATCCACGTGAGCGTGTGGCGGAGCGAGGGACTTGCCGCCGAGGACTGCGGCGATGAGGCCGCCGGTTGGCTCAGCGATTTCCTTCGCACCCGCTGCCGCCTGGTCCGAGCCGGAACCGCCTTCGAACGATCCGTGCGCCGAGCGCCGACCGGACTTGAGGGCAGGCAGGTGGGCTTCGCGGACGCCTTCCCTGGTCTGCTCGTGACCGAGGCGTCACTCAACGACCTAAACGACCGCCTGGCGGA
>JACCDP010771221.1_pt1 | contig 45153 bp, 28 predicted proteins | sample 7445841 | NCBI WGS metagenome assembly JACCDP01 (sample SAMN15323441, study PRJNA562643) | freshwater metagenome | isolation source: river surface water | place: USA:Blue River Watershed | collected 2017-08-17
CCGCGGCCGACGGCGGCCGGCCCAGCGCCAGCGCGTGCGCCCGCGCGACCCGCGCCGGCAGGTCGGGCGCCTCGCCCTCCACCCGCGCCGCGAAATGCCGCGCCTGCGTCAGCATGAACCCATTGTTCAACAGCGCCAGCGCCTGAACGGGGGAAAGGCTCTCGTTGCGCCGGTCGACCCGCATCGACGGGTCCGCACAGTCGAGGGAGGTCATCCAAGGCTGGGTCTGCGAGCGCACCGTGAAGCGGTACACGGAACGTCGGAAGGTCGCGGTATCCTCCGGATCAGCCTTGGCGTAGACGTACTGCGGCGTGTGCTCGGGGCGCTCGATCACGAAGTCCTGCCAGCCGGGCCCGCCCATCGTGAGGTCCAGCCGGCCGCTCGCCGCCAGCACCCCGTCGCGCACCGCCTCGGCCTCGAGGCGGCGGCGATTCTGGCGCCACAGGAGCGCGTTGCCGGCGTCGACGCGCGCCGCCTCCGGGTCGCCGGAGGAACTTTGCCGGTAGGTCTCGCTCGTGACGATCAGGCGATGCAAGGCTTTGAGCGAGCCCCCGCCGTCGCGGAATTCCGCCGCCAACCAGTCGAGCAGTTCCGGATGCGAGGGCAGGCCGCCGTTGCGGCCGAAGTCGCCGGGGGTCTCGACCAACCCGCGGCCAAAGTGCTGCTGCCAGACACGATTCACGATGCTCCGCCAGGTGAGCGGGTTCTTCGGGTCCGTGAGCCACCGGGCCAAAGCCGCGCGGCGTTCCCCCTCGGGCGCGTCCTCGGGCAAGTCGAACCGCGCGGGCGCGAACGTGACCGCGGAAAGCGCCCCGGGGGCGACGAGCCGCCCGGGATGCGTGACCTGCCCGCGAGCCAGCAGGTGGATCGGCCGCGGCTTGCCGCCGTTCGCGCCGGTGCCCGTGAAGCTCCCGGTGCCGCGGTGGACACCGCCCGCATAGACGAGGGCAGGCTTGGGCAGGGCAGCGATCTCGGCGGCCAAACGCGCGGACTCCCGACGCAACTCCTCCCGCCGCAAGCGAGTCGCCGGCGCGGCGGCGGCAAGCAGCAACGCTTCGCGCCGCACCTCGAGTTCCGCCTTCTCCGCCGCGGTCAGCCCCGACGGCGCGAGGCCGTCGGTGAGGTTCGCTCGCGACCAGCGTTCACCCGACTCGATCGAGTCGAGCGAGGTGACGGGCCTGCCCAGCGCGACGTTTTTTCCAGCGCGGTCGGTGACCTTCAGCTCCGCCAACGCGAAGATGTAGTCACCTTTCCGCGGGGCGAGCCGTGTCGCCGTCACCCGCACATGGCGGCCCACGATCCCATCGTCGCGGCCGCCACCGGTGGAGAACGGCGTGAGGCCGGGATTCGGGAAGTCGGCCATGAAGGTGGCGTCGTAGCGAATCCACGCGAGCTTCACTCCCGCGCGGAACTCCGGGTCGTCGCTGACCTCCACCTTGAAGCGCACCGGAAAGCCGAAGCCCTCCCCGATGCCGTTGAAGGGATCGCTCGCGGGCAGTAGCGAAACCCGGTCAATTTCGACGCTCTCCCCAAGGTCCACCTGCACCCATTTCACCGTGTCGGGCGACGAGGCGACCGCGCTGTGGTAACCGCGGCGCACGTTGGGGCCCTGGTCGGCGGGCCCGCGGATCCGCCCCTCCAGGGCGGCGAGGTCGGGACCGGCCTTGGCGCGGAGCGGCGACTCCAGCGCGGCGAGTTCTGCCTCATTGACCGCGCGATCACGCTCGAGCGCCCGCGCCCGGGCGTGCACCGCCGGATCACGGTGGTAGGGCCGGTCGGTGCGGTCGAGCGCCGCGAACACCGCCTGCAGCCGGTAATAATCCTCCTGGGGCACCGGATCGAACTTGTGGGCGTGGCATTGCGCGCAATGCACCGTGACGCTCGCGAAGGTGCCGATCGCGTTCGCCACCATGTCGTCGCGGTCGAGATGCCGCGCCAGCTTACCGTCGATCTTCGTCTCCGGCACCTCCGCGTGCCCGATGAAGTCCCAAGGGCCGGCCGCGATGAACCCGAGAGCCTCGACGCCGTCGGGCGAATCGGGGAACAGAATGTCCCCCGCGATCTGCTCCTGCACGAAGCGGGCGTACGGCTTGTCGTCGTTGAACGCGCGGATGACGTAGTCGCGATAGGGCCAGGCGTTCGGGCGGGGCTTGTCCTTGTCGTAGCCGTGCGTGTCCCCGTAATGCACGACGTCGAGCCAGTGGCGGGCCCACCGTTCGCCGTGCCGTGGCGAGGCGAGCAGCCGATCGACCAAGCGCTCATAGGCGCCGGGGGAGGTGTCAGCCGCAAAGGTCGCGACTTCCTCGGGCGTCGGCGGCAGGCCCGTGAGGTTTAAATGCAGCCGGCGGATCAGCGTGCGGGCGTCGGCCGGCGGCGCAGGTCGCAGCCCCCGGGCTGCGAGCGTGGCGCGCACAAACGCATCAATCGGATGCGAAGCGCCCGGAGGCGGCGCTTGGCGGACGATGGGTTTCAGCGACCACCAATCCAGCGGATCGGCGAGCACTACGCTCGCGGACTCGGGCCAGGGCGCGCCGGCGCCGATCCAATCGCGGATGACCGCAACCTCGGCGGCGGAAAGCGGCGCCTCTCCCTCGGGCGGCATGCGGAGGTCGGGGTCGGCGCCGCTGATGTAACGCACGAGCGGGCTAGCGGCGGCGTCGCCGGGCACGATGTTTGGCGCGGAGCCGTCGCCGCCATTGAGCGCGACGCTCCTCGCATCGAGCCGGTAGCCACCCTTCTGCTTCTCCGGCCCGTGGCACTTCACGCAATGCGCGGCGAACACCGGCTGGACGTCCCGCTGGAAATCAGGAGAGGCGACTCCTACCGCGGCAAGCGGGATGGCGACCAGGGACCGGAGTAACGCCCGGACGGCACAGGAGGGGCTCACGGTGAGACGCACGACCCGGTCAGGAGAAAGGGACGAGATCGTGCGGCTCAACCCCAGATCACGCCGTCTCGCAAAACACTTCCCCCATTTGCGGGCACCGTCATCGGACAGTACCGCCGCCGATCGCCCAAGGTTCAATTACGGGGAGGGGTGAAACGAAGATCACCCACCGGCTTAAAGCCGTTTCGGGGTGCGGATCCCCACCTCCGGACCCGACGGAGGGTTGAGGGGATCCCCTAGCCTCCGCCGACAACATGTGGACGGCCGACCCCAATCGTCAGGGGGCCGTCAACTCGTCCGACTGTCCCATAGCTTTCCGCAGCGCGGCCACGGCGACGTTGTAACCGTAGTACGCCTGGATCTGGTTGGTGCGGGCGGTGGTAAGGTCGACCTGCGCGGAGAGCACGTCGAGCTGCGTGCCCGTGCCGGCATTGTAGCGGGCGTTGGCGAGGCGCACGGCCTCGGTGGCCTGCTCAACGACGCGGGCGGACGCCTCCGCGAGTTCACTGGCCTGCTGCCATTGGGAGTGGGCGCGGGAAACCTCCACCTCGACCGCAAGGCGGGCCTCGCCGAGCGCGAGTTGCGTCTGGGCGAGCGCGGAACGGGCCTGCGCCACTCTGCCCTGCGTCACGCGTCCGTCGAAGATAGCCCAGTCGGACTGAACGCCGAGCAGCCATCCATTGCTGGAATCGCCGAAGCTGCCGGTGGGCCCCTTGCGCAGGGCCCAGCCGCCGTAGGCGGAGACGGTGGGCAATCCGCCGGAACGCGCCGCAGTCACGGCCTCCTCGCGGGAGTCGGCGAGGCGCGCGAGCCGCGCGAGATCGGGCCGGTTGGCGCGAGCCGCCTCCAGCGCGGCAATCCGGTCGAACTGGCGCGGGGTGAAGTCGAGGGTGCCGACGAAGGCGGGCTCGTTGCGGCCCGCGGCCGTGGGCGGCGTGGTGAACCCGAGGGAGAGGCGAAGGGCCTCGATCGCGAGCCGGTAATTGTTGCGCGCGGTGATGAGCGGCACCTTCGCGTTGGCGACGGCGACTTCAGCGCGGAGCTTCTCGAAGCTGGAGACCGTGCCCGCCTCGAAGCGGTCCGTGGCCGTCTTGAGCTGCTGCTGCAGCAGCTCGAGGTTGGATTCCTGCACCTTGATCTGCTCGCGGGCGAGCAGAACGCCGTAGAAGGATGTGCGCACCTGCAGCAGCGCCTCGTTGATGACGGCCTGCAGCTCGAGCACGGCGGCCTCGCGCACCAACTTCGAACCCTTGACGGCCGACTGCACGCCACCGCCAGAGTATAGGACCTGGGACGCAGTCACGCTCACCTGCCACGTGCGGTCCGACGCCGGAAACCCGGTGGAGATGTCGCGGTCGTTGCGCTGGTAGAGCGCGGAGGCGCCCACACGCGGGATCTCGCGTGCGGAGACCTCGAGGAGGACGCCGTCCTGCTGGCGGATGCGCTCGCGGGCCTGCCGGATCGCAAAGCTGTTCTCGAGGGCGAAGCGGACTGCCGTCGGCAGGTCGAGCGACTCGGGAACAGGCAAGGGCTGGGCGGCGCGGGCGGCGGGAACGGCCGCGGCGAGGAACAGGGCGGCAAGGAACGGGCGGTACGGCAATGGCATGGTCTTAGCGGGCCGGGACGGTCACGGAATCGAGGGAGGAAGCCGAGGCTTCGCGCCGCGCGGGGGCATGCTCCCGGGCTATGAGCATGTAGAAGGCGGGCACGGCGAACAGGGTGAAGAAGGTACCCACGGCCATGCCGACGACCAGCACCCAACCGATGCTGTTGCGGGCGGCGGCGCCGGGGCCGGTGACGAAGATGAGCATGACGTGGCCGAAGACGGTCGCGGCCGAGGTCATGAGGACCGGCCGCAGGCGCGTGGCCGCGGCGCGGCGGATGGCGGCGAGCTTCGACTCGCCCTGCTCCTGGAGGCCGTTCGCGAACTCGACGATCAGGATGCCGTTCTTGGCCACGAGGCCGACCAGCGTGATGAGCCCGATCTGCGAGTAGATGTTGAGGGTGGTCTCTCCGAGGAAGATCGGCAGCATCGCGGCCACGAGCGCGAGTGGCACCGAACCGAGGATGATGATGAACGGATCGCGGAAGCTGTTGAACTGCGCCGCGAGCACCAGGAAGATGAGAACGAGGGCGAGGACGGCGGCCTTCCACAGGGCGCGGCCCTCGTAGCGCAACTGGCGCGACTGACCGCCGTAGTCGATCGAGTAGCCCGCCGGCAGGATCTCGGCGGCCTTGGCCTCGAGCTTCTTCAGGGCCTCGTTGATGCTGGGACCCACGCCGGTGATCTTCACGGAGTTAAGCTGCTGGAAGCGGTTCAGCGTCCGCGGCTGGACCGTCTCGCGCAACCTCGCGATCGTGCCGAGCGGGATCAACTGCCCGCCGGGACCGCGCACGTGATAGTCGAGAAGCTGGTCGGGATTCAGGCGCGAGCCGCGCTCCACCTGCGGGATGACGCGGTAGCTGCGGCCGTCGTTGACGAAGCGATTGACGTAGCCGCCGCCCAGCATGGAGCCGAGGTCGCGCGCGACGCTCGCGAGGCTCAGGCCCATCGAGGCGACCTTGTCGCGGTCGATCTCGATCTCGATCTGCGGCAGGTCAAACTTCAGGTCCGAGTCGGCGAAGAAGAACGTCGGCATGCCGCCGCCGGCGTTGGCCTCGGTGTTCGCGTAGAGCACGAGCTGCTGGGCGAACTCCATCATCTCCTTGTGCTCCGCCGTGGAGCGGATCACGAACTCGATCGGGAACTGGCCGCCCGCCGGCAGGGGATCGGGCGTGTTCACGATCACGTTCAGGCCGGCCACCTTGGCCGCCTCGGGCTGCAGCGAATTGCCGATCTCCACCGAGGTGCGCTTCCGTTCCGACCACGGCTTGAGGATCATGCCGGAGAATCCGAACGAAGCCGCGGTGAGCTGGAAGGATGTGTCGTACTCCGGGGTCGCGGCGTACATCTGCTGCACCTGACGCGCATAGAGCACGTTGTGGTCGATCGTGGAGGTCGCCCCCGGCAGGGTGATGGTGAACACCACGCCTTGGTCCTCCTTCGGGGCGAGCTCGCTCTGCGCGAAGAGGAAGAAGGGAACCACCAGGACCGTCAGCAGCGTGGCGCCGGCCAGCACGTACTGGACGTTGCGGTACCGACGGCCGAGAAGGAGGTCGTAAGCGACCACGAGCAACGCGCCCACGATGCTCGCCGCGGCCAATCCGCCGGCCACGGGACCCGCCGCCGCCTTAACGCCCGCCGCGCCAAACACCGCCCACACGACGGCCAGCGCCAGGGGCACGAAGGGCACCCACGCCACCAGCGACCACGCCAGCAGCCGCCAAGGCGCCTTGCGCTCGTCGCGCGGGGCCACCAGATAGCCCACCACCCGCTCGTAGCGGTTCCGCACGCGGTCGAAGAGCCGGTTCGTCCAGCCGGTGAGGCCGGCCTCCTCGTGCGCGTGGTCCTTCAGCAGGTACGCGCTCATCATCGGGGAAAGCGTGAGCGCGACGAAGCCTGAGACCGCCACCGCGCCGGCAAGCGTCATCGCGAATTCCCGGAACAGGGCGCCGGTGAGGCCGCCTTGGAAGGCGATCGGCGCGTAGACCGCCGCGAGCGTGATCGTCATCGATATTACCGGGCCGACCAGCTCGCGCGCCCCGAGCAGTGCCGACTCGAACGGCGTCTTGCCCTCCCGGACGTGCCGCTCGACGTTCTCAACGACCACGATCGCGTCATCGACCACGATGCCGACCGCGAGCACGATCGCCAGCAGCGTGAGGAGGTTGATGGTGAAGCCGAAGGCCGCCATGATCGCCAACGCCCCCACTAGCGAGAGCGGCATCGCGACGATCGGCACCAACACCGAGCGGAAGGAGCCCATGAACAGGAAGATCACCACCGCCACGATCAGCAGCGTCTCGGTGAGCGTCTTCACGATCTCCTTCAAGGCATCGTCGATGTACTTGCTGGCGTCGTAGCCGATCCGGGCTTTCAGGCCCGCCGGCAGCGCCCGCTCGATGTCCGGCAGGGCCTCCCGCACGCGCTCGATCACCTCGACCGTGCTTTCCGAGGGCAGCACCCAGATTCCCATGAAGGTCGCCGTCTGCCCGCCGAACCGCACTTCCTCGTCGTAGCTCTCCGCGCCGAGGACGACGTCCGCCACGTCCGCGAGCCGCACGATCACGCCATTGCGCTGCGCGACCACCAATTGCCGGAACTCGTCGACGTTACGCAGATCGGTGTTGGCCACGAGGCTCACCCGCAGCATCGAGCCCTTGGTGGCGCCGACGGCCGCCAGCGCGTTGTTTGTCGCCAGCGCCTGCCGCACATCCGCCGGGCTCAGCCCGTGCGCCGCCAGCCGGTCGGGCTTCAGCCACGCACGCATTGCGAAGACCCTCCCCCCCAGCACATCCGCCCGCTGCACGCCCTTCACCGCGGAAAGCCGCGGCTGCACCATGCGGTTCAGGTAGTCCGTGATCTGGTTCTGGTCGAGGGTGTCTGAGTAGAAGCTCAGGTACATCGACGCGAACTGGTTGTCGCTCGTCTCGACGCTGATCGTGGGCGCCTCCGACTCGGGCGGCAGCTCGCCGCGCACCTGGTCGATCTTTGAACTGATCTGCGCCAGCGCGGCGTTCGTGTCGTAGTTCAGCCGCAGGTAGACGCTGATGGTGCTGAAGCCGGCGCGGCTCTCGGACTCGATGTAGTCGATGCCATCGGCGCTCGCCACCACCCTCTCGATCTGGGTGGTGATGTAGCCGCGCACGGTGTCGGCGCTCGCGCCGAAGTAGACCGTGGAGATCTTGACCACCGCGCTGTCGCTGCGCGGGTACTGCCGCGTGTTGAGCCGGACCACGGAGACCAGCCCGACAACGAGGATGATGATGTTGACCACCAGCGCGATGACCGGGCGCCGGATGAAGAGGTCGGTGAAGCTGCGGGAAACCATGAAGGGGAAAGGGCGGGCACGCGGGGCGTCCGCCGGCGGGTCAGGTGTTGGGCGGACGCGGGGCCGAACTGGCCGCGGGCTGCGCCGTGTTGTTGATCTGCACCTCCGCGCCGTTGCGCAGTTTGAAAACGCCGGTCGAGACGACCGACTGGCCGGCCTTGAGGCCGTCGACGATGCCCACGAGGTCGCCGCGGTTTCCGCCGAGCTTCACGAATTGCTGGCGCACGCCCAGGTATTCCTCGCCGCCTGGTCCCTTCATCTTCTCCACGACGAACACCGAATTGCCGTACGATGCGTAAGCGATGGCGGTGGCCGGCACGACCACGACAGGATCGCCACCGGGGAGCTCGACCTCGACTCGCGCGAACATGCCGGCGCGCAACTCCTCCTTCGGATTGGGCACCGTGGCCTGCACCGTCACATTGCGCGTCACCGGGTCGATCTCGGGATTGATGGCGGTCACCGTCGCCTCGAAGCGGCGACCCTCGAACGCGTCCACCTGCAGGCCGAGCCGCTGGCCGATCGCCAAAGCCGGAAGATGGCGCTGGGGCAGGCTGAAGTTAACGAACACCGGATCGAGCCGCTGCAGCGGCATGAGCGGCGCGCCGCGGCCGACGTACTGACCGAGATTGACGACCCGGATGCCGACCCGCCCTTCGAAGGGCGCCCGCACCTGCTTCTTCGCGATCACCGCACGCAGCGCCGCGACCTCCGCCCCGGCCTGCTTGTCGGCCGCGGTCGCGGCGTCGAATTCCGATCGCGAGATCGCCTTCTGCTCCCAGAGCTCGCGGGTACGCCCGATGTTGACTTTGGCGAGTTCCAACCGCGCCTCGGCCGCGGCGAGCTGCGAACGCTCCACCGAGGTGTCGAGCTCCACCAGCAGGTCGCCTGCCTTGACGGCCGCACCGCTCTCGGCGGCGATCCGCACGACGGTGCCGTCGATCTCGGCGCTGACCGTCACGCCCTGCACCGGCACCAGCGTGCCGATGGCGTTCAGCGTAGGCCGCCAGGTCTCGGCCCGCGTCTCCGCGGTCGCGACGCCGATCGGCGGAAGCGTGTGGGGGGCGGACGCAGCCTTCTTGATCTGAGCGGCCTTTACGCCCCCGAGGGCAAGGAAGACGGCGACGAATCCGCCGAGCGTGAGCATGAACTTCTTGAGCATGAGAGGTGGGAAAGAGAGACGGGGATCAGCGGGATTCGGCGCCGACGGCCGTTTCCGGCGCGAAGGCCGGACTCGAGGCGGACGGAGCGGCAGCGTCACTAACCTCCTCGGACGCACGCTGCATGACCTTGCCGAGCAGGCGCACGAGTGTGACCCGTTCCTGTTCGCTCAGTGTGGCCATCAGCCAAGACATGCGGCGGAAATGACCGGGGAGGATTTCCCGAAGGAGTTCCCGGCCGCGCGGGGTAAGCGCCACCGACAGCATCCGGCGGTCCTCGTGGTGAGGCGCGCGCGTGACGAGACCATCCTTCTCCAAGGTATCCACCAGCCCGGTGATGGTCGCGCGGGTGACGCCGGTGCGGTCGGCGAGCTCCGCGGGCGTGAGCGCGTTCCGGCCGTCACCACCGGGACGCTCCGAACTGCTCCAGAGAGCCATCAGCACGCCGAAGCGGCCCTCGGAAATGTGATGCCGGGCGAGGTGCCGTTCCGACACGCGAAAGACCTCATCGCCTGATCGCAGGAGGTGCAGGAAGACCTCGGTCGCCGAAGGATCCAGGTCGGGATACGCCTGCGCCGCCTTGAGCAGGCATTCGTAGCGCGGGAGATCCTTGAGCATCAGCAGCGGCATCGTCGGAAGATAAGGCGGCAGATGATTAGGCGACTAACGAAGGAAGCAATGACGCTTCCTTGATATTAGCTGAAAACGACCGGCGCAGTAGCCTCAGACCGACTGGGCGGCCGCGATCACGGCCTCGACCGTGAGGCCGAGTTCCTTGAACACCACCGGCGCCGGGGCGCTGAGGCCGAAGCGATCGATGCCCACCACGCGTCCGTCGAGGCCGACGTACTTGAACCAGCCGACGGTGACGCCGGCCTCGACCGCCACGCGGCGGCGGCACGAAGACGGCAGCACGGACTCGCGGTACTCGGCCGGTTGGCGATCGAAGATCTGCGTGCACGGCATCGAGACGACACGCACGCCGGCTCCCAGCGCCTTGGCGGCGCCCAGCGCGAGCTGGAGTTCGCTGCCGGTGGCGATGAGGAGGTGCGTGAGCGGCGCGGTTTCCCGCAGCGCTACGTAGCCGCCGCGCAGCACGCCCTCGCGGCGGGTCTGCACCGGAATCTCGTTCAACGTGGGCAGCGCCTGCCGCGTCAGAGCCAGCAACGTCGGACCATCGGTACGCGCCAGCGCGGCGGCAAAGGCACCCGCGGTCTCCTCGGGATCCGCCGGGCGGATGAGGTCGAGGTTCGGGATGACCCGAAGACCGGCGATCGTCTCCACCGGCTGGTGGGTGGGGCCGTCCTCGCCCACGCCGACCGAGTCGTGCGTGTAGATGTAAACGACGGGTAGGTGCGCCAGCGCCGCGATGCGCATCGACGGCCGCGAGTAATCGGCGAACACGAGGAACGTGGCGATGCTCGGGCGGAAGGTGCCGTCGTAGGCGACGCCGTTGGCGATGGCGGCCATCGCGTGCTCACGGATGCCGAAGCGGACGTTGCGGCCCGCGCGGTTGGCGGGTTCAAAGTCCTTGTCCGCCGCAATGTAATTGAGCGTGGAGCCGTAAAGATCGGCGCTGCCTCCGATCAGGAGGGGCAGACGGGCGGCGAGCGGCTGCAGGACGTCGCGCCCGGCCGCGCGGGTCGCCAGCTTCGCGTCGGCGGGGAAAGCCGGCACGGACTCGAGCAAGGCCTGAGCCGATGGGGCCTTCTCGGGAGCCGCCGAATCAAGGAGTTCGGCGAGGGCGGGATTCGCCGCCCGCCAGGCCTTGAACATCCGTGACCACTTGTTGCAGGCGCGAATGAGCCGCTGGCGGTGGCCGTCGAAGTAGGCACGCACGTCGTCACTGACGTGGAAGTGCTGGTCGGCGGGGAGCCCGAGTCCGGCACGGGCTCCCTCGGCGAACTTGGCACCACCTTCTCCGTGGCCCTTGGCGGTGCCGGCTACCTCGGGGATACCCCGCCCGATCTGCGTACGTGCGATGATCAGTTGCGGCCGTCCGGACTTGGACTTCTTGGCCTTGTTGTAGGACTTGAGGATCGCCGCGAGGTCATGTCCGTCGGTGGTCTGGACATCCCAGCCGAGGGACTTGAAGCGAAGCGCGGCGTTCTCGCTCTGCGTCTTCTCCGCCATGGCGTCGAGGGTGACGTCATTGGCGTCGTAGACGAGGATCAGGTTGTCGAGCTGCTGGTGACCGGCGAAGGCGACGGCCTCCATCGCGACGCCCTCCTGCATGCAGCCGTCGCCGGCGAGGCAGACCACGTGGTAGTCGAACAACGCGTGTTCGGCGGTGTTGAAACGGGCCGCGGCCATCTTGCCCGCGAGGGCCATGCCGACGGCGTTGCCGATGCCCTGACCCAGCGGACCGGTGGTCGACTCCACGCCGGGCGTCTCGCGGAACTCCGGATGCCCGGGAGTGACGCTATGCAGGGAGCGGAACTTCTTCACCTGCTCGAGCGGGACGTCGTAACCGCTCAAATGCAGCCAACCGTACAGGAACATCGAGCCGTGGCCGGCAGACAGGACAAAACGGTCGCGATTGAGCCAGCGCGGCCGCTCCGGGTTGTGGACCAGCGCATGGCCGAAAAGCACGGCGCCGATCTCCGCCGCACCCAGCGGCAGGCCGAGGTGGCCCGAGGAACAGGCATGGACGGCGTCGATCGCGAGGCCGCGGGCTTGATTGGCAGCCTTGGCGAGGAGGAGCGTTTGCAGCGTCATGAAAAAAATCCGACGAGCAGTACAGGGCGCCGCCGATGCGGGGAAGCATGAATTTCCGCGGCCGTCGCCTGACAGTCGGGACGAAGTCGTGGCAATCGCTCCCGAGAAAAAAGAAGGCGGACCCGCTAAGGTCCGCCTTGGAAAGACGAGCAGGAAGGCGAGCTCAGCCGGCGGCGGCCGGAGCCGGCGCCGCAGCCGCGGCCTTGGCGGCCTTCTCGGCCTCGTGCTGGGCGTGGATCTCAGCGCCGCGGTCCTTCTCCTTGATCGCAACGGCGGCCTTGCCGGTGCGCTGACGCAGGTAATACAGCCGGGCGCGCATGGCCTCGGACTCGCGCTCGACCTCGATCTTCTCGATGTTGGGCGAGTTTACAGGGAAGACGCGCTCGACGCCCTCGCCGTAGCTCAGACGGCGGACGGTGAAGGTCTCATGGATGCCGCTTCCTTTCCGGGCAATCACGATGCCGGCATAAATCTGGACCCGCTCCTTGTCACCCTCGCGGACCTTGGTGTGCACGCGCACGCCGTCGCCGACTTTGAACGGCGTGATGTCTGATTTCACCTGGTGGGCGGTGATCTCCTTGATGATCGGGTTCATGGCAGTGAATTATTTCAGAAGGTCGGGACGGACGAGGCGGGTCTTCTCCTCTTGACGCGCGAGCCGCCACTTTTCGATCTCGGCATGGTTGCCGGAGAGGAGGACTCCCGGAACGGACATGCCCCGAAATTCGGCGGGACGCGTGTATTGAGGAAAGTCGAGCAACTTGCGCGCGAAGGATTCGTGCGTCAACGACTTTTCCTCCCCGAGCACTCCCGGGATAAAGCGCGCGAGCGCGTCGATCACCACGGCGGCCGCCAGCGTGCCGTTGGTGAGCACGTAGTCCCCGATCGAGATCTCCTCGTCGATGAGCGAGTCGCGAATGCGCTGGTCTATGCCCTCGTAGTGGCCGCTAAGGAAGAGGAGATGGCTCTCGCGGGAGAGCCGCTCCGCCGTCGCGGCGGTGAACGGCACTCCGTCGGGAGTGAGGTAAATCCGCCGGCAGCCCGGAGTCTGCAGTTGCTCGATCGCCGCAAACACCGGCTCGGGCTTGAGCACCATGCCGGCGCCACCGCCGAAAGGACGGTCGTCGGCCGTTCGATGACGGTCGGTCGTCCAGTTGCGAAGGTCATGCACACCCACGCCCAGGCGTCCCGCAGCGATGCCCTTGCCCAGGATGCTCTCGGCGAGGAAGCCGTCCAGCATCCGCGGGAAGAGCGTCAAAACGTCGATCCGGAGGGACATGACGGAAAGCGGGCAAAAAAAATCGCCCGGGGATGACCGGGCGACGAAGAGGAGAAACGCCTTGGGCTCAGCTGGCCGCGGCGGCGGCCGAACGGCGCGCCTTCTTGATCATGGCGTGCATCGTATCGGTCGGCGTCGCGCCCTTGCTCAGCCAGTAGTCAACGCGGGCGAGATCCAGCTTGATAGGATTGCCCTTGGTGCGCGGCGTGTAGGTGCCGATGTTCTCGACGGCGGCTCCGTCGCGGCGGGAGCGCGCTTCGGCGACGACCACGCGGTACAGCGGCTGGTGCACGGAGCCGACTTTGGTGAGGCGGATTTTGAGGGCCATGAAGGTTGGAAGCGGAGCGGTTCTTGCTTGGAAAAAACGAGGAGGACACGTTCCGACAATCGGCTTGTCAAGCCCCTGTTCCGGGAGCTTCCTCCGCCCCTTATGCTCAAAGCCGGCATCGTCGGTCTGCCCAACGTGGGCAAGTCCACCCTCTTCAACGCGCTCACCCGCTCCCGCAAGGCCGAGGCCGCCAACTACCCCTTCTGCACCATCGATCCGAATGTCGGCGTCGTGACGGTGCCCGACGAGCGCCTCGCCGTGCTCCAGCGCATCGCGAAGACGGGCGTGGTGATTCCGGCCGCGATCGAATTCGTCGACATCGCCGGCCTCGTCGCCGGAGCCAGCAAGGGCGAAGGCCTCGGCAACCAGTTCCTCGCCAATATCCGCGAGGTCGACGCCATCGTGCAGGTCGTGCGCTGCTTCGAGGACGCCGACATCGTCCACACCATGGGCAAGGTCGACCCGGTGCGCGACATCGAGGTCATCACAACCGAGCTCGTCCTCGCCGACCTCGACGCAGTCACCAAGCGAATCGAGAAGAATCAGAAGAAGGCCAAGTCGGGCGACAAGGAAGCCCAGGCGGAGATCGCCCTGCTCCAGCGCCTCGAGCCCCACCTGAATGCCGGCAAGACGGCCAACCTCCTGCCGGCCTCCGAGGAGGAGACGCGGCTGATGAAGCTGTTCCAGCTGCTCACCGCCAAGCCGGTGCTCTTCGCCTGCAACGTCGCCGAGGGCGACCTCGCCACGGCCGAGCAGAACCCGTTCGTCCAACAGGTCGCCGGCTACGTGCGCACCCACCACGACGCGGCCTACGTGCCGATCAGCGCTCGCATCGAATCCGAGCTAATCGATCTCGCCCCCGAGGAGGCGAAGGCGTTCCTGAAGGACCTTGGCGTCGACGACTCGGGGGTCTCCAAGCTCATCCAGGCCACGTACGCGCTGCTCGGACTGCAGACCTACTTCACCGCCGGCGAGAAGGAGGTCCGCGCGTGGACCATCCGCAAGGGGTGGAAAGCCCCGCAGGCCGCGGGCGTCATCCACACCGATTTCGAGAAGGGCTTCATCAAGGCCGAGGTAGTCGCCTACGCCGACCTCAGCCGGCTCGGCAGCGTCGCCGCCGCGCGCGAGGCCGGCAAATACCGGCTTGAGGGGAAGGACTACGTGTTCGCCGACGGCGACGTGGCCCTTTTCCGCTTCAACACCTGAGCCGCCGCGGCTCGGTGTTGCGAGGCGCGGCGGCGCGGGCTTGCCTCGCCGCCATGCGCCTGTCGAACGCGTTCCTCCCGCTGCTGCTCGCGACGATCGTCGTCCGCGCGCACCCGGAGATCGCGGGCGCCCTGACCCGGGTGAACGCCCTGATCGCCGCCGATCCGCGCGACGCCGCCCTCTACCTCGAACGCGGCGAACTCTACGCCCGTCACCGGGAGTGGATCCACGCCGAGGCCAACTACCTCGCCGCCGCCGAAATCGCGCCACACGCCCCGGGAATCCACCGCGCCCGCGGCGCCCTCGCGCTGGAGCAGCAGCGCCCCGCCGAGGCGAAGGGATTGCTCGACGAAGCCATCCGGCTCGATCCGGGCGACATCCCGGCACGCATCCTGCGCGCCCGCGCCCGCGCGGAGCTCGGGGAAAAGTCAGCTGCGCTCGCCGACTACGACCTCGCCCTCACCGCGGCACGCACACCCTCCCCAGACCTGATCCTCGAGCGTATCGCCCTGCTGGAACCCACCGCCGCCGTGCGCGCCCTCGACGAGGCGATCGCCCGCCTCGGCGCGGTCCCCGCCCTCGAGCTCCGCGCCCTGACGATTGAGGAGCAAGCGGGACGCATCGACGCGGCGCTGGCCCGCCTCGAACGACTCATCGCCGCCGCCGAGCGCAAGGAGACCTGGCTGCGCCGCCGCGGCGACCTGCTCCTCCGAGCCGGACGGGGCGCGGAGGCACGCGCCGCCTACTCCGCCGCACTCGCGGCGATCAACTCCCTGCCCGCCTGGCTGCGCGAATCCCCCGAGTTGGCGACACTCGCCACGGAGCTCGCAACCCTCTCGGCCTCCCGCCCGTCTTCTTCGCCATGAACCTTACCCCCGCCCGTTTTCTCGCCACCCTGGCGCTGCTTGCTTCGCCCCTCGGGGCCGCCACCACGATCCTCCGCGGCCCCTACCTGCAGAGCGCGACGCCCGACAGCATCGTCATCCGCTGGCGGACCGACACCACCGAGGCGTCCGTGGTGTCCTACGGTACGGAACGCGGGCAGCTGAAGCAGGTCGCCAAAGCCGAAGGCATCAAGTCCGAGCACGTCGTGCCGCTCTACGGCCTGCAGCCCTCGACGACCTATTACTATTCCGTCGGCTCCACCCCGCTCGCTCCGCCCGCGCCGGGCAAGGCCGCCGTTGAGGACGGCCCCGGCCGGCCTTCCACTTACAGCTTCACCACGCCGCCGCCCGTCGGCCCAGCCAAACCCACCCGCATCTGGGTGCTCGGCGATCCGGGAACCAAGAACGATGTGCAGCGCGCCGTACGCGACGCCTATTACGCATTCACCGGCAAGCGCGCGACCGACCTGTGGCTCCTGCTCGGCGACAACGCCTACCCCGACGGCACCGACGCCGATTACCAGAAGGCGTTCTTTGAGATGTACCCCACCACCCTCCGCACCTCGCCCGTCTGGCCCGCGCTCGGCAACCATGATGGACGCAGCGCGAACTCCGCGACCCAGTCCGGCGTCTATTACGACATCTTCACCCTGCCCACCCGCGGCCAGGCGGGAGGCGTGATGTCGGGCACCGAGGCGTATTACTCGTTTGATTACGCGAACATCCACTTCATCTGCCTCGACTCACACGACTCCGACCGCCGGCCGGAGGGCGCGATGATGCAGTGGCTGAAGGCCGACCTCGCGGCGACCTCCCGCGACTGGATCATCGCCTACTTCCACCACCCCACCTACACGAAGGGAACCCACGACTCCGACAAAGACAGCGACAGCTCCGGCCGCATGAACGACATGCGCGCCATCTTCCTGCCCGTACTGGAACAAGGCGGTGTCGACCTCATCCTGACGGGCCACTCGCACGTCTACGAACGTTCCCCGCTGATCAACGGGCACTACGGGAAGAGCCCGACCTTCGACGCCGCTAGGCACGTCCTGCAGAAGGGCAGCGGCCGGGAGGGCGGAGACGGCGCCTATCGCAAGAAGCGCGGCCGGATCCCGAACGCGGGCGAGGTCTCAGTCGTCACCGGCAGCGCCGGCCATGCGGGATCTAAGCCCCCAGCCCTCAACCACCCGGTATTCTACATCGCGATGAACGAGGCCGGCTCCTCGGTCATCGACGTCGACGGCCTGCGCCTCGACCTCACCTTCATCACCGACAAGGGCGAGAAGAAGGACTGGTTCACGATGATCAAGGAGTGACGGTCGCGCGGACCGCGGGCCTCATTTCGACGGCGGCCGCGGTTCTTCGGGACGGCGCGGAGGCTCCACGAGGCTCGCGAGATAGGTCATCGCGCGGAATGGCCGCAGGATGGCGTTGCCGATCACGATCGGCTCGGCCGGATGCGCCTTGTCCTCCGGCAAGCGGGCGACGAGCGACGAAAGCACCGCCGCGCCGACGATCACGCTCACGAAGAACCACTGGAACATCGCCGCGTCGACACCGCGTCCCTCCCCGCCCTTCAGCAGCAGCCCCCAGACCACGGGGGATACGCCGCCCAGCAGAGCGGTGACCGCGCCGTGGATCGCGACCGCCAGCGTGCGGTCCTCCGCGGTGACGGTCTTAGGCAGGTAACTGAGGTTGGCCATTGCCCACGTGGCGGCGCCAAGGCCGATGAAGAAGTAGGAAACCCAGACGCCGACGGCCCCACCGAACCCGTCGCGCAGGAAAAACCACCAGTGCACGCTCACGGCCGCGTAGATCCCGAGCGCCAGCAGGAAGAACGGCCGCGCGCCGGTCTCATCGATGCGCCGCCTCACCAGCCAGGCCGCCACCATCACGCCCGAGTAGCGGGCCACCTCAAAAACCATGATCTGCGCCGTCGTCATGCCCGCCCCGACCTTCAGGAAATAAGCCGCGAACGGCGGGATCGGCGTCGCGAACACCGCCGCTGCCACCGCCAGCCACGCGTACGTGCGGAAAATCGAAGGTCGCAGCAGGTGCCGGGGCGTGTCCCTCACCACCGTCCGCAGGCTGATCGACACGGGGCGCTCGCCGTCGGGCATGCGCCGGAGCGCGAAATAGCTCACCGTCGAGCCGGCCAGCGCGATCAGGTACTGCGCGAGCAGCGCCCAATAGACCGGCAGCAACGCGAATAATCCGGCACAAGCGAGCAGCGTGCCGATACTGGCCACGGCGGCCGCGAACTGGTCGCTCGCGAAATACCGGCCGCGGATGGAGGCGGGCAGGATCGCGTAGAACCACGAGATGCCCGAGGCCGCCCCGATCGACCGGCAGAGGCAGAAGAAAAAGACGCTCCAAACGAGCGCATGCACCATCCACGGCCGCTCCCCGCCCAGCGCCAGCAGGGCGAGCACCGCCGGCACGGCGAGGAAAACGCTGCGCGTGCCCCAGCCGCCAAGCATCACCGCCTTGTAGCCGAAGCGCGGCAGCAGCGCGGTCGACAGAATCTGCACCGGCGTCAGCACAAACACGAACGAGTAGGCTAGACCTACCTCGAACGGACCCGCCCCGAGCTGCTCCGCGAAGAGCACCATCGGCGTGCCGATCCCGATCTGCCACGAGAGCGCGTTGAAGAACGCGAACACGATCCCCGGCCGGTAGGGCGCCAGCTCGGGGTCCGACTTGGCCGTGGGAAACAGCATCGTGCCCGCGGCCGGTCACGGCCGCGCTGCGCGCCGGCTCAGGCGAGTTCCTTCCGCCACCGCGTGAACTGCCGGGCCACCTGACGCGGCCCGGGCATGCCCGTGCCTTCCCGCCGCGCCAACGCGCGACGCAGGTCGAAGACTTCCGCCCAATCGCGGCCGAACGCCGGATGCACGGACAGCACGTCCTCGACGGGCAGCCGGTTCAGCGGCAACCCCTTCTTCTCCGCCAGCCGCACCACTGCGCCGACCGCGTGGTGGGCTTCACGGAAGGCGACGCCGCGTCGCACCAGGTGGTCGGCCAGGTCGGTCGCGAGCAACGCGGGATCCGCCACCGCCGCCGCGCACGCGCCGTGGCGGACCTTCATGCCCGCAACCGTGCCCGCCAGCACCTGGGAGCAAATCAGCGCCTGATCCAGGCTGTCGAAGACCGGCGGTTTATCCTCCTGCAGGTCGCGGTTGTAGGTCAGCGGCAACCCCTTCGCGAGCGTCAGCAGAGTGTGCAGGTTGCCCTGCAGCCGGGCCGACTTGCCGCGCAACAGCTCGCAGGAATCGGGATTCTTCTTCTGCGGCATCAGGGAAGAACCCGTGCAGAAGGCATCGGGCAGATCGACGAAGCCGAACTCCGTGCTGCTCCACAGGATCAGGTCCTCCGCGATGCGCGAGAAATGCACTCCGAGGATGGCGCACGCGGCGGCGAACTCGAGGAACAGGTCGCGGTCCGCCACGGTGTCCATCGAGTTGGACGTCACCCGCGGCCGGCCCCGGCCGTCGACGAAACCGAGGGCCCGCGCCGTGAACTCCCGGTCGATCGGCAGTGTCGTGCCGGCGATCGCGCCGGCCCCGAGCGGGCACCAATTCGCGTTCTCCGCCACCGCCGCGAAGCGCGCGCGGTCGCGGCCGAGCATCTCCATCCACGCGAAGAGATGATGCGCCAGGAACACCGGCTGCGCCCGCTGCAGGTGCGTGTAGCCGGGAATCAGCACGTCGCGGTTCGCCTCCGCCACCGCCAGCAGCGCGCGCTGCGCCTCGAGGACCGCCCCGCCCAGCTCGGCGCAGGCGTGCTTGAAGAAGAGACGCATGTCCGTCGCCACCTGATCATTGCGGCTGCGGGCCGTGTGCAGCTTCGCCGCCGCCGGCACCCGCCGCGTCAGCGCCTGCTCGATGTTCATGTGCACGTCCTCCAGCCGCGGATCCCAGCGGAAGCGGCCGGCCGCGATCTCCGCCGCGATGGCGTCGAGCCCGGCGTGGATCGCGTCGCGCTCCCGCTTCGTGATGATCCCCACGTGGGCCATCATCGCCGCGTGGCCCTTGCTCCCCGCGATGTCGAACGGCGCCAGGCGATGGTCGAACGAGACCGATTCGCTGAAGCGCAGCATGAGCTCCGCCGGTCCCGCGGAAAACCGCCCGCCCCAGGTCGCGTGTGAAGACTTCGCCATGGGAGAAACTGATGCGACCGGCCCCACCCCGCGCAACGGGAAACCAAGTTCGCGTTTTCCCGTCGCAGGGCCCGCTCCCACACCAAACGGTGGCTTCGCCGGAAAGTCGTCCGTGGATTCTCCGCGGCTGCAGCCGCAGCCACAACGGCGGCGGTGCAGATCGGTCGGGCCAGCGGATGGCGTCTCCGACCGGTTCCAACGAACCAGGATGCATGGTCTACGCGGGTAGGCTCCTTCGAAAATCACCGACTGCGGAGCCGTCCTCCGCCGTGGACGAGGCATCTTGCCTCGTCAGAAAGGATGACCGCTTTCATCGTCCGTACTTCCTCGCGCCAGGCCCAACAGGTCAGGTGGGGATGCGAAACACGGTTCCGACGATTGGACCGGCGGAAGTCCAAACGACAGCCGAGACGAATTGCACTCGTGGATTCTTCTCGGCTGCAGCCGCCGCCACGCCGACCGAATTCCGGGAGGCGAAGGCCCTCTTCGGATCACAACTGCCCGACGTACCCGTGCAAAGCGCCGCAGTTGTTGCCGCGGACGTAGCGCCGGACTCGCAGGACGGGCGTTCGACAATCTCGGGAATGCCGAACGGCTCGATGCCGTTCACCAGCCACCCTCCTCGGCGCTTGCGACCCGCGTGGGCCGGCGGACACTTTTCTCCCGTGAATTGGCGAGTCGCCACCGCATCCTGCCTCCTCCTCTTACTCGCCGTGGGGACCGCCCTCGCCGCGGAAGGCGCCGCGCCGGAAAGCGCCTGGCGCCGGGTCGAGATCGGGGCGACCTGGACCTCGATCTACGTGGGCACCGTTTCGCTCCGCATGCCGGAATTCAAGCGCAACGCCGCCGGCGAATACGAATCCACCTATGCGGCGCGCGTGCTGCCGTGGTTGTTTCAAAACGAGAACGGCCGCATCAGCATCCGCGTATCAGACGACGCCCTCCGACGACTGGCGCGCGGCGAGACCATCGAGTTCGACGGCCGCGCGGTGAATCAGGCCGGGGAGGAACGCGCCGTCACGGGACGCGCCGCCCCCGCCGACGCCACTTCCGGCCGGATCAAGGTCCGCGTTGGTGTCTCCCCCAAGGTGGAGTTGATCTTCAACACGACCTACCGCTTCAGCGGCTCATGAAGGTCGGCCCTCTCGCCACCCCGCAGTCGCCTGGATCCTGCAGCCGACCTCCGCCCCGCTAGGGGCTGCCGTCCTCAGCGGACCGCCCCGTCGTTCCGACTTCACTTCCCGATCCCGCGGTCGCCGCGGAGCGACGCCCAACCCGCGGTTCGCGGGCGCGGATCAGTCGCGAAGCGGGTCAACCCTCCGCCCAGTGGAGGGTGATGATTTTCTCGGTGTCGGGATGCAGGCTGTGATGAACCGGACAAGCGCGGGCGGCGCCCTCGAGGGGCTTGGCGGCCGGATGAGTCGAGGGGATCGGCATCCAGACGTGCGTGGTGAGGCGCGCGATGCGCCGCGGGGTGTCGGCCGACATCTCCTTGGTAACCTTGAAATGCAGCCCGCGCAGCTCGACGCCATGCTTGCGCGCGGCGATCGCCATCGTCGTCGAGATGCAGGTGCCGAGCGCGGTCGCGACGAGATCGGTCGGTGAGAACGCCTCGCCGAGGCCCTGGTTGTCCCGCGGAGCGTCGGTGTTCAAAACGCTACCCGAGGGAACGTGGCGGGCGGTGCAATGGAGGTTGCCCTGATACTTGCCGGTGATCTCGACCATGCGCCCACACTTGCGGTCGGACGCGATGCCGCAATAGCAACCTCCGCCGCCCATGGATGCCCCGCCCGCCGCAGCCGCACCGGAAACCCCGGGCTGGGTCAGGCGTTGGTGGCGCCGGGTCGCAATCGCCTTGGGAATTGGAACCGCTCTCGTCGTCCTCGCGGTCCTGATCTGGGCCGCGCCGGCCCTCCATCGCCGCCTTTTCGTTTTTCCCCGCGAGGAGACGGCCTGGGCGGAATTGCGCGCGCAGCGCCGCGCGGTCGCCGAGGACGCCGGCTGGCGGGAGTTCCGCGGTGTGCTGCACGCGCATTCCGAGCTCTCGCATGACTGCGAGGTACCGTTTCCCGACATCCTCCGCGCGATGGAGCGCGCGGGCCTCGACTTCATCGCACTGAGCGACCACCCGCTGCCCGACGGACGCGCGGGCTTCGACACCCAATGGCGCGGCCTGCGCGGCGGCCGACTCTTCATCCCTGGCTTCGAGATGCGCGACGGACTCATGCCGGTCGGCGTGCGCCCCGGCATCACGCTCAGCAACCGCACGGAGCCCGCGCAACTCGCCCGGCAGATCGCGCAACACGGCGGGCTCCTGTTTTTCGCCCACCCCGAAAACCCACGCGCGTGGGACCTGCCGGAACTCACCGGCATGGAGATCTACAACCTGCACGCTGACTTCAAGCGCGCGGGCGGCAGCGTCACCGGTGCGCTGCTGCGGCAGATCCCCGACCTCGTGCTCAGCCACGGGCGCTTCCCCGACCACCTTTACCGGCTCCCGTTCCGTCAGCCCGAAGAGTTCCTACGGCGCTGGGACGAACTCAACCGCACGCGCCGGATCACCGGCATCGCCGGCAACGACTGCCACCAGAACGTCGGTTTCCGCGGGTTCATCACGCCGGAAGGCACCCTTCGGATAGAAGACACCAGCCCCCGCTTGATCCGGGAATTCAGGCTGGGGCCCATCAGCCGCGCCACCCTGCGCCTCTGCTTCGGCCCGCTTGAACCGGGCCGGCTCCTCTTCCACGTGCAGTTCGACCCCTACGAACGCTCGCTGCGGTTCGTGAACACCCACGTGCTCGCCGAAGAACTCACCGAGGCTGCCATCCTCAGTGCCCTCCGCGAGGCGCGCGTCTTCGTGGCGTTCGACCACTTGGCCGACAGCTCCGGTTTCCGCTGGCTCGCTGAGTCGGCCGCCGGCCGATGTGTGATGGGTGGCTCGCAGCCGTTTACGCCCGTCACCCGCCTGCGAGCGCTCGCCCCGGTGCCGGGTCGTTTCACCTTGGTGAAAGACGGGGCCGTGGTGGCACGTGCCGAGGGCCGCTCCGCCGAGTGGGCCGCAACTGGACCCGGCAAGTACCGCGTGGAGGTCGAGCTGAACGTCCGCGGCGAGTGGACGCCCTGGATCTACGCCAATCCCCTCGAGCTGCGCTGAACGGCTGGAGTCCGCTCACGCAGGCGCGCCGCGACGAAGTCGGCGATCTCCGGCTCGAGCGAGCCGGACCGGGCGGAAAAAAGCTCCGCCAATCCGGGATCGGGCGGATCGTCGCAGGCCGTGAGCACGGGACTCAATTTGCCGAGTAGACGATCGCCGGCGTCGACGGCGTGGTGCGAAAATCCCGCGCCGCGCCTCCAGGTCAGGGCGCGTTCGCCGCGCACCGTGACGTAAAGGAGCTGAAACCCGCTGATCCCGTCCGGCTCAAACCAGACAACAAGGTCCAGACCGTCCGACTCGAACCAACGTCGTCGTCCGCCCGGTTCCTGACGCACGCCCTCGAATTCCCGGAACATCGTCGTCGCTCACCGCGCCGTACCGGCGGCAAAAGCCCCGCCAGCGGCGACAAGCCGAGCCACCTCCGCGCCCAACTCGCGGGCCACGCCGGCCGCTGCGGGGTCATCGACGCGGTTCCGCGTTTCCCCTGGATCGGCCGTGTAGTCGTACAGCTCGCGCGCGGCAACCGCGCCCGCGGGGAGTTCGCGCCATTCGACATAGCGGTGCGTCGCGGTGCGCACCGCGTAGCCCATATGAGTCGCCTTGCCGTAGGACGGATGCGGGTGCTGCGAGACCGCGAAGCGCTTCCCCGGGGCCGACGCATCGCGGAGCTGAGGCCCGAGGCTTCGTCCTTCGAGACCGGCCGCAGCCGGGAGCCCGCAGGTCTCGACGAGCGTCGGGTAAAGGTCGATGAGCTCCGCGAGTCCAGCAGCCCGGCCCCCCGCGGCCGTTACCCCCGGACCTGCAATGATCAGCGGCACGCGGGTATCCAAATCGTAGTTCGTGGTCTTGCCCCACAGGTCGTGCTCGCCGAGGTGGAAACCATGGTCGCTCCAGAACACGACCACCGTGTTGTCCGCCAGCCCCAGCCGCGCGAGTTCGCCCAGCACCTTGCCCACCTGCGCATCCAGGAAGCTCACGCAGGCGAGATAGCCATGGCGCAGCTCGGCCACCTGCTCCGGCGGTAGCGGTCCCTTGGCCGGCACGCCTGCGTAGCCGCGCAATTCATTCCACGCGTGCCCGGCGATCGCCGGGGCTCCGGCGGGCATAGCGGGTGGAACGGGCGCGCAGATCCGCGCGCGGTCGTAAAGGTCCCAGTAGCGCTTCGGCGCGTTGAAGGGCAGGTGCGGCTTCCAGAAGCCGACGCCCAGGAAGAACGGGCGACCTTCCCGGGCCAGTTCACCCAGTCGCCGCACGGCTGCGGCCGCGATCCGGCCGTCGAGGTAAGCCTCGTCAGGCACGTCGAGCCGCTGCACCGGCCGACCTTTGCCCCGCGGCGCATCCGGACTTTCCCACACCCAGTCGGCCCAATGAGGCCCGTCAGCGAAGACCGGCGGCTCCGTCCACGAGGGAGGATCGGCGAAGGGAAAGGGCGGCTTCGCGCCCGACTCGTTGTGGAACAGCTTGCCGATGCCCACCGCCGCATAGCCGTTCGCCTTGAAGTGCTGCGGGAGCGTCACGATGCCGGGCAGCGTCTCGCGGAAATGCCGCCGCAGGTCCCACACGCGCAGCGTGTCCGGTCGGCGGCCCGTGAGGATCGACGCACGAGAGGGGTTGCAGACGGCCTGCTGGCAGAAGGCGCGCTCGAAGACCACGCCACGGCGCGCGAGGGCGTCCAGGTTCGGCGTGAGCGCCTCGCGGCTGCCGTAACAGCCAAGGTCCGTGCGGAGGTCGTCGGCCGCGATGAACAGTACATTGGGGCGCGAAGGCTCCGCAGCCGCGAGCACGCCGGCGAGCAGCGTGAACCCCAGCAAATCGGAGGATACTCTCCTGACGATGCGGCGCGCGTCTGAGAAGGCGACGGAGAGTTCAGGGGTGGACATCGACGACAAAGATTTGAGCGAAAACCCCCGCGGCGGAAGCGGCCTTCTGCTGGTAGGCGATCCGCCGCGCATCCGGGGAAAAGACGCACGCCAACGCCAACGGCGCCGCGTCGCCCTCCGCCCGCGGCGTGAGGCGGGTTGTGCGGCCGGTCGCGATCTCCGTGACGCACACGCTGCCGTCCATCACATGCGCGATCCGGCTGCCGTCCGGACTCCAGGTGAAGGCCGAGGAAACGCGCGTCGCGTTCCGCGTCACCTGCCGCGGCTCGCCGCCCTCCGGCGAAACCGTCCACACCTGCGGCTCGCCCGCTTCATCCTTCATCAGGAAGGCGATCGCTCCGCCGTCGGGCGCGGCGCGCAGCCAGTGGCGCGGCGACGTCACGGCGCCGCGGAACTTCCGGTCGCTCGTGAACGTGAGGCGCCGCTGGATCGTGCCCCGCGGGGGCGCGGGTCGTCGCGTCACCGTGCCTTGCAGCGCGCCGCCCTCCCCCACCGCCGCGAGGTCAGCCGGCAACTCGGCCAGGAAAACCTCGGGGTGCTCGCGGCCGTCAGGTGCCGTCACGTTGCCAAGGAACGCCAACGCGCGGCGACCGCCGGGGCGAAGCACCCAGCCTTCCTCGAAGGCGCGGCTGATGTCATCGGAGCCCGGCCGCGGACGGTTCTCCGTGCGCGCCACCACCACGGAGAAACCGTCGCCGTCGTGATTACGCGGATGGTTCCGCGCCACGGCGACCCCGCGCCCCGGGCCGAGGAGCGTCACGCCGATCGTGCGCTGGTTGAGGTCATGTTCGCCGACCACGCCGAGGCGCGCCAGCACCTCGTCCTCGTAAGTGAAACTCACGACCGCGCCGTCCGGGCTGAACACATGCACGTGCGAACCGCCGCGCAGCGCCCCGGGCGCGAAAGGGGGCGCGTAGTTCATCGCGTCGAGCGGCCGCGCCACGCCGGGCTTTCGCGCGTCCACCACGACGCCGCGACGGCGGGAGGCCCCGTAGTTCCAGTCGGCGGACGGCCGCTCCGGCCCGTGAATGAAGACCACGCGGGGCTCCGTCGGATGCCAGGTGACGACGCCGCAGGCCGCGCCGTTCAGCGATTCGTAAAGGACCTCGACGCGGCCGGTGTCGACCTCCACGCGCTCGATCCGCGTACCGTCGAAAATACCGTCGGACGAGCGCACGTCGTACGCGATCCAACGGGAATCGGGGGACCACACGCCGACATTGGTGAGCACGTGGCCGTGCGGGGCGGAGGTGATCTGGCGGTCGGCGGGCATGGCGTGGGGCAGGATCGAGAGGAAGACCGCGAGGGCGGCAATCCCCGCGCTGGACCGGTGCGGCGGCAAGGCGGCGGGGGATTCGCGAGGCACGCGCGAAGTTTGCCTCCGGAAACCCGGATTGCACGCGGATACGACCTCTGGGAGCGACCTCGGTGGGCAGACCCGAAGCCCCAGCAGATCCGCGGCTGCAGCTGCAGCTAAATCAGCCAAGCCGCACGTCGGAGCGTTTCCCGATTTTCCGCCCTCTTCCGGTTTCCCGCCCGTGGTTTATGGTCGAGGCCTTGTGCCTCGTCTCTCCCGGCACGAGATCCCGACCGATCGCCTCGTCCACCCCTAGGCCCACCGCGCCCATGCTCACCGCCGCGTTTACTCAGGACGAGGAATCCTCTTTCTCGACCTCATGTCCGGCGACCAAGCCCAGGAAAACCGCCTCCGCTGATGGATCCCGGGCGCCAGGTCCTGCTCATCATGAACCCTGCCGCCGGAGCGGGACGGGCGCGGACAACTGCGGGCGACGCGGTGAGACAACTGCAAGCCGCGGGCTTCAGCGTCAACTTGCGAGAAACGGCCGGAACGGGAGACGCCACGCGGTTCGCCGCGGAGGCCGCGGCAGGCGGTGCTTTCGGGATCGTCGCGGCAGCTGGAGGTGACGGAACCGCGCGCGAGGTATGCTCCGGCGTGCTGGGGTCGGCGAACCCCGGCCAACCCGTGCTGATTGTCCCGCTCGGCACCGGCAATGACTTCGCGCACGTCGTCGGCACCGGTACCGTGGCGGCAGCCGTGCATGCCGCGGCCCACGGCACGACGCGGGCGCTTGATGCCATCGAGGTCGGTTGCGTCGTCGAGAGACGTCACGTGGTGACGCACGCCTGCTGCTTCGCCGCGGTGGGGCTGGCAGCCGACGTCGTGCGGTTGACCACGCCGAAGGTGAAGCGCCTCTTCGGCCCGCGCCTGTGCTACTCGGTCGGGTTCTTCCGCGCACTGCGCCGGCACCAGCCCGTCGCGGCGAGGATAGAGGCGGACGGACGGCGACGGGACGGCGACTACCTCCTGATCTGCGCGGGCAACACGGACCGTGCCGGCGGCCGCATGATGCACCTTTCACCGGGGGCGCGACCGGACGACGGCGAGTTGGACCTCAGCCTGCTGCGCGCCACGGGACGATTGGAGATCGCCCTGCAATTCCTCCGCCTGCTCCGCGGCACCCATGTGCGCCACCGGCGGGCCACGTACTTCCGTGCACGGGACATCATTGTGGAGACCGCGGCGCCCACCGACGTACAAGTCGACGGCGACTGCGTCGGCACCACGCCCGCCCGCTTTACGGTACGACGCGGCGCGCTGCGCGTGCGAGTCGGCGCAAATGGGTGCGGCGGATCCGCACCCATGGCTCGCCACTCCGGAGCGCGCTCCTTTGGAATCCCGCCATGCTGTTCTGGCTGAAGAAATTCATCGGGTTCTGGCTGATGCCGCTTCCCGCGAGCCTGATGCTGGCGGGCGCGGGGTTCTGGCTGATCCGGCGGGGCCGGCGGCCGCGCCTGGGTCGCGCGCTGATCGTCATGGCAGCCACGGCAGTACTCCTCTTCAGCAACAGCCTGGTGAGCAAGGCGCTGATGCGGTCGCTGCAGGAACGCCATCCTCCGGTCGCGGAGTTCGCACCCGGCCAGCTAACTCCCGCGGCGGTCGCGCGCGTGCGTTACGTCGTGGTGCTGGGCGGGGGCAACGGCCACTCGCCGGGGGTCTCGCCCAACAACCTCCTCTCTTCGTCCGCCATCTCACGCCTCGCCGAGGGCGTACGGATCGCCCGCGCGGTGCCGGAGGCGCGGCTGATCGTGAGCGGCGGCGGCCCGGAGGGCCGGCCCACGCACGCCGAGGTGCTGGCCCGCGCCGCGATCCAACTGGGGATCGATCCGTCCCGGATCATCCGGGTCGAGGACGGCCGCGACACGGAGGACGAAGCCAACCGCGTGGCACGAATCGCCTCCGGCGCGCCCGTCGCCGTGGCGACGTCGGCCTGGCACTTGCCGCGCGCGATGGCGCTCTTCCGTAACGCCGGCGTCGACGCGCTGGCGTGCCCATGCGACTATCGCGCGCATACCGACGACCCGCTGACGTTCGACGACTTCCTTTGGGACGCGGAGTCCCTCGCGCGCAGCTCGTTTGCTCTCCGCGAGCGCATCGGCCTCCTTTGGATCACGCTTCGCGGAAAGACCTGAGCCCGCCGGGCGGCCACCGCATCCCCAAACCAAGCCGCCACGCGGAGGAGTAGGCCTTCACCCGCTCGGCCGGAGATCGGCCGTCCGTCGCTCCGCCGCAGACCGCGGCCTTTCCCGGACGACGTGGACATGCCTTTAATACCGGTTGCCGGTCGCGGAGCCTCGGGCCAAGGTCGCGGTCATGAGCCCCGCACGTCGGATCGTCACCTCAGGTCCCGAGAACAGCGAGACGCCCCTCGAGCAGGTGCCCAGCTGGGTGACGCCGAACCGCCTCTTCTTCGTGCGCAATCACTTCGAGCCGCCGGTCGTGACCGACGCCCGCGCCTGGGAGCTCACGCTGGAGGGATTGGTCGCGCGGCCGATGCGCTGGACGCTCGCGCAATTGGAGGCGATGCCGCAGCACGGCGTGTTCGCGACGGTGGAATGCGCCGGCAACGGCCGCTCCTTCCTGAAGGAGAAGGCGGAGGGCGTGCAGTGGGGCGCGGGCGCGATCGGCCATGCCGAGTGGACGGGCGTGCGGCTGCGCGACCTCCTTGAACCCACGGGCATCAAGGCCTCGGCGACCGAGATCATCTTCGAGGGCGCCGACCGCGGCGAGGAAGGCGGCAAGACGATGAATTTCTCGCGCAGCCTGCCGCTCGCGAAGGCGCTGCACCCCGACACCCTCGTCGCGCTGCGCATGAACGGCGAGGCGCTGGAACCCAACCACGGCGCGCCGCTGCGGCTGTTCGTGCCCGGCTGGTACGGCGTCGCCTCGGTGAAGTGGCTGCGGACGATGCGCGTCACCGACCAGCCCTATCAGGGCTATTTCCAGACGACCAAGTACTCGATCATCCGCGGCGGCCGCCGCCAGCCGCTCGGCCCCGGCTCGGTGAAGAGCGAAGTGCTCTCCCCCGCGGCCGGCGCGCAGGTCGGCGCGGGCACCGTGCGGATCGCCGGCGTGGCTTGGGCGGGCGAGGCCGGCGTGGGCCGAGTGGACGTGAGCACCGATGGGGGCCGCACTTGGCACGCGGCGCACCTCACGGGCATCGACCAGCCCTACAGTTGGCGGCAATGGGAGGCGTTGTGGACGGTCACGGCGCCCGGCGACTACGAGATCGTGACGCGCGCGCATTCGAGCCGCGGCGAGACCCAGCCAATCGAGTACGACCGCGACAACCTCGGCTACCTGATCAACGTGGTGCGACCGGTGCGCGTGCGGGTGAAGGCGGGCGACGGGGCGGCCGACGACTTCGCGGATCCCGGCACGTGGAGCGTCTACATGGAGGCCTACGCGGAGGAGAACCGCCGGCGCCCGCTCGACGTGCAACTGGCCTTCACGGCCGGCGACGGCATCTGACGCCGACGGCCCGCGTGCGCGGGCCGGTCAGAACCGGCCGTTCACGCCGAACGTGAGGGTCGTGCCGTTGATGATGGTGCCCGACATGCGCTCGCGGAAGCCGCGGTAGGTGCGCTGCGGCTCGTTGAAGAAGTTGGCGACGTCGGCGGTGAACTGGAGTGAAGGCCGGAACTGCCAGGCGACTCCGAGGTTCACGGTCTCGTACTCGAAGCGATAGGCGCTGTAGCCCGGGCTCGCGGCGTTGTAGCTGGTGATGTAGCTGCCGACGTAGTTGTACAGCAGGCGGGTGCTGAAGCTCCGGTAGCGCCACGAGATGCTGGCATTGCCGGTGCGCGGAATGAAGCCGGGGACCTGGCCGGTGGAGCGGTTCACCGTACCGCCGAAATTGCCGGTGGTCTCGAGCAGGGTGTAGTTCAGGGAGGCGCCAAGCCCCTTCAGCAGGCCGGGCAGGAAGGTGAACTGCTGCTGGTAGGCGAACTCCCATCCGTCGACGGTGGCGGTGCCGGCGTTGGAAGAAGTCAGGATGGTGAAGCCGGCGTACTCGCCGCCGAAGCCGTTGTCGTTGCCGGAGGTGACGGTGCCGACGTTGGTCCCGGTCACGATGTAGTCGCGGATGCGCTTGCGGAACCACGACACCGAGAGGCTGCCGACCGGCTCGAAGTAGTATTCCAGCGAGGCATCCCAGTTGGCGGCCGACTGAGGCAGGAGCGAGGGATTGTTGATGGTGAGGGTCTGGTTGGTCTCGTTCGCAGTCTCGTTGGGCATGGCGTTGTTGAGCGCGGGGCGGCCGAAGCTGGTGGACCAGCTCAGGCGGGCCTTGAGGTTCGCAGTGACGTCGTGACCCACGTGAACGCTCGGAAAGGACTTGGTGTAGTCGCCACGGAGCTTGCGGAGCGTGCCGGCGTAGTCGCGGTTGGCGGAGCCCTCGGGGTCGGCCACCTGCTGCGCCGCCGTGCTGCCCACCCGCGCGCGGACGTAGCCCCAACTCTCGGTCTCGGTGCGCTCGGTGCGCACGCCGCCGAGCAGCGAGGTACGACCCAACCGCGCCTGGGCCATGCCGTAGCCGGCGGTCACCCACTCGGTGACGCCGCGGTTGGCGGTGTAGTTGTTCTGGAAGAAGTAGTAGGCATCCTCGCGCCAGAGGGCGGGGGTGACGGGGCGGCGGTCGGTGAAGAACTGGACGTTCTCCCAGTAAGGCATCCGGCGGCCGGTCTTGAGGGAGTCGAAGGAAACGATCGAGGGATCGGCGGGCAGCGCGGTGGTTCCGGCGTAGTTCCAGCGGCGGGAGACGCTCTGGTTGTCGGCGTACTGCTCGCGCCAGCTCGCGCCGGCCTTGAGGAAGAACGGGAATGAAACCGGCAGCTCGTGGCGGGCGTTGCCGCGCAGCTCCCGCCGCGTGTTGTTGTTCTGCAGGATGGTGTTGGTGTACTGCGTGGGACGGTAATTGGACGCGTCGGTGAAATCGGGGCCGCCGTTGCGCAGGAACCGCGGGAAGAGGTCTGACTCCGTGCGGTCGAGGATCCAGCCGGCCCCGGTGAGCCGGTTGATGAGGACGCCGCCGCGGCCGCCGCTGCCGCCGTTGATGTTGGTCTGCGTGAAGACCGCGTTGTAATCGAGCTGCAGCCGGCCGAACACGTGCTCGGCACCGAGATCGAGGCGGCGCATCCGGTTGTAGAAGTTCCCGGGCCCGGTGGTCTGCTGCTCGATGATGGCGGCGGCGACGGGGCGCACGGTCGTGATGAGGTCGGTGTAGCCCGGCACCACGCCCGTCGTGGTCGCGTTCGGCACGGTGGTCTGAGAGCCGGTGTAGGCGCGGGTCTGGTACTGGCGCCGGAAGGTCTCGTTGGCGTCGTTGAGGATGAGGTTGACCGAGAGCTTGGTGCTGGTGGACAGCCGGTAGTCGGCCTTGAGGTTCAGGCTGAGCTGCTTGCGGTTGTTGTAGTTGTCCCACGTGCGGTAGTCCCAGACGTAGGCGGGGCGGTTGAGCGTGTTCTCGAAGTCGCGGATCGTCTGGTAACCGCCGACCGCATTCTCGCTGTAGAACAAGTTCGTGGAGATGCCGAGGTTGCGGTCGCCGCCGAGGATACCGAACACCTCCTGCCACTGGACGTTGAAGAGCGGGTGCGAGCGGTGGGCCTCGCGCAGCGGGATGTGCTCGAGGAAAGGCGGAGCCCAGCGCCAAGCCGCGCTGTAGGACACGCGGCGCTTCTCGCGCATGCTGAGCGGCGAGCGGCTCTTCAGGTTGATCGTACCGCCGAGGGAATCCGCTCCCTTGTCAGGCGTGTGACCCTTCACCAGCTCGAGTTGGTCGAACATGGTGCCGGTGATGTTGTTGATCATCGTGCTGCGCGCGAGGGCGCCCTGGCTCGTCATCGGCGAACCGTCGAGCGTGATGGTGTTCAGGCCGGGCCCGATGCCGCGCACGGTGAAGCCGCTGATCTCGTTTTCGTCGCTGAAGGATCCCGCGACGCCCGGCAGGCGGATGGCAACCTCGCCCGCGTTCATGTTCGGCAGGTTCCCGTAGGAATCCATCGCGACGATGTTCTTCACGTTGTCGGCGTTGCGCTGCGCGGTGATGGCCGCGGCCCCACCCTCGCGCTCACCCGTCACGCGGAACTCCTGCAGCTGGTAGATGCCGGTGGTGAGGTCGAAGTTGCGCGAGGCGCGCTGCCCCTCGGCGACGGTCACGTTCGCCCGCACGGGGTCGAGGCCGATGTAGGTGACGACGAGCTCGTGGGAACCGGCAGGCAGGTTCGGGAGCACGTAGAGGCCGGTGTTGTCGGTCAGCACCGCGACACCGAGCGCCGGCACGGCGACCCGGGCCCCCTCGAGCAGGTTGCCGGTGGCGGAGTTGCTGACCGTGCCGGAGACGGCGCCGGCGGCGGAGGCCGCGTGACCGACAGCCGGCGCGAGGAGCACGAGGACAAAGCCGAGCAGGGCGGCCAGCGGAAGGACGGCAGGATGCGAAGGGCAGGTTTTCATCAGGGAAGGGGTCGGGGAACGCGGCGGGATCGCGCGCGGCCCGGAAGTCAAAAAAACCCTCCGCGGCGCGCGAGCGCGAAAAGCCGCGCGGAAACAAAAAGGCCCGGCCGAGGAGGCCGGGCCCGGAGACGACGGGAAAAGGAAGATCGCTCAGAAGCGACCATTCACGCCCGCGGTGATCGTCACGAAATTGATGATCTGGCGACGCATGCGGTCCTTATAGCCGATGTAGAACACCTGCGGCTCATTGAACGCGTTCGCGATGTCTAGGGTGAAGCCCAGCGACGGACGAGCCTGGTAGCCGAAACCGAGGTTCACCGTCTTCGCGGAGAAACGGTACTGGTTCAGTGCGGCGTTCGTCGCGTTGAAAGACGTGATGTGCTCCCCGGTGAAGTTATAGAGCACGCGCGCGTTGACCTTGCCGTAGCGCCACGTGAGCGAGGCGTTGGCCGCATGAGGGATGAAACCGGCAACCTCGCGGTTCGTGAGGTACCGCGTGCCCGTGTAGAGGCCATGCGTGTCGATCCACGTGTAATTGAAGGACGCCGCGAGGCCCTTCAGCAGACCGGGCAGGAAGGTGAACTGCTGGGAGTAGGCGAACTCCCAGCCCTGCGCGATGGCCGTGCCACCGTTGAGCGAGGTGCGCTCCGTCCAGCCTTCGTACTCGCCGTCGTAGCCGTTGTTGAGGCCACCGGTGATCGTGCGGACATCCTGATTGGCGATGATGAAATCCCGAATCTCCTTGTGGAACCAGCCGACGGTCAGGCTGCCGACCGGCTCGAAGTAGTACTCGAGCGTCGCGTCCCAATTCGTCGAAGTCTGCGGCTTCAGCCCCGGATTGTTCACGGTCAGGCGGCGATTGTTCTCATCGATGGACTCGCCAGGCAGGAGGTTGCCGAGGGCCGGACGTCCGTAGCTGGTCGACCAGCTGAGGCGGGCCTTGAGGTTGGGCGTCACATCATGGAACGCATGGAGGCTGGGGAAGCGCTTCCGGTAGTTGCCCTCGATGTCGCGCCGGGTGTTGGCGTAATCGCGATCCGCGGCTCCGGCCGGATCGGCGAGCTGTTCCGCCGCGGTGCTGGCGCGCCGCGCCCGCACCCAACCCCAGCTCGAGGTCTCGGTCTCCTCGAAGCGCACGCCGCCGAGGTATCCCGTGCGGCCCAGCCAGCCTGAGCGGCCAAAGCGGCCCTGCGCCATGAGGTAGTAGGCCGTCACCGCCTCGCTCACGCCGTTCGTGCCGGTGTATTTCTGCTGGTAGTGATAGTAGAGGTCTTCCTGCCAGAGGGACGGATTGCTCGGGCGGCCGTCGGTGGTGAACATGTGCGACTGCCAGATCGGAATCGCGCGGCCCGTCTGCACCCGGTCGTAACTCACGTAGCTCGTGTCCGGCGGCAACGGACCGGTGCCGACGTAACCCCAGCGGTGGCGATCCTTGCCCCATTGCTCCATGTCGAGGCTCCGCCACGCCCAGCCGAACTTGAAGAAGTTGGGCGCCGCGAGCGGCAGTTGGTAACGGGCGTCGAGGCGGGCCTGGTAAAGGACCTGGTCCGACTCGTTGCGCTGCTGGGTGAGGCCGTCGTTGACGCTGTTGTTCGCGATGCCCGGCGTGGTGGAACGGGGGCGGTAATTGGCCGGATCGGTGAAGTCGGGCCCGCCATTCTGGATGAAGCGCGGGTGCAGTTCGGACTGCGTGCGGTCGAGGATCCAGCCGACGCCGTTGAGGCGCATGTTGAGCTGGCCACCGCGACCTTGGCCGCTGTTGAGCGTGGTCTGGGCGGCGCTCGCGCCGTACTCGATGAGCCAGGTCTTGTAGTTGTGCTCCGCGCTGAAATCAGCCCGGTGCATGCGTACGTAATAATTCAGCGGGCCGTCCATCTGCACGTCGATGTTGGACCCGTTCGCCGAGGTTCCGGTGACCGGACGCACAGTGGTTATCTTGTCGGTGAACCCGCCCGGCACGAGGGCGGTCGCGGCGCCCGGCACCTGGGTGGCGCTACCGGTGCTGGCCGTGACGCGCACGCGCCGGCGGTGCCGCTCGAAGTTGTCGTTCTCGACCAGGCCGAGGGTGAACTTGGTCGTCGGCGACCAACGGTAGTCGGCCTTGAAGTTCACGCTCATCTGCTTGCGGTTGTTCGTGTTGTCCCAGGTCTGGTAGTTCCAGACCGGGGCGGGGCCGTTGAGCACGTTGGTGTAGTCGTAGATCGTCTCGAAGCCGCCGACCGCGTTCTCGCTGTAGAAGAGGTTGAGCGAGACGCCGAGGTTCCGGGTGTCCTTGAACACGTCGAAGACTTCCTGGTGGGTGACGTTGAGGATCGGATGCGCGCGGTGCTGGGAGCGCAGCGGGGTCTGCTCGAGGAAGGACGGAGCCAAGCGCGTGCTGAAGTTGAAGGTGGTGCGGCGCCGCTCCTTCATCGAGAAGGTGGAGCGCGTCTTGAAGTTGATCGTGCCGCCGAGCGAGTCAGCGCCCTTGTCGGGGGTGTGGCCTTTGATGAGCTCGAGCGCCTCAAACATGGCGCCGGTGATGGACTGCAGCTCGAAGCTCCGGTTGGTCCCCAGGGTGGTCATCGACGCCCCGTCGACGGTCACGTTGTTCAGGGCCGGATCCATGCCGCGCATGTTGAAGCGGTAGGCCAGGCCTTCGTCGGTCGGGCTGCCGGCGACGCCGGGCAGGCGCATGACGACCTCACCCGCGCTCATGTTCGGCAGGTAACCGAAGGAATCCATCGCGATGATGTCCTTCACGTTGCTCGCGTTCTTCTTCTCGGTGATCATCGCGGCGTTGCCCTCGCGCTCGCCGGTCACCTTGAAGGCCTCCAGCTTGTAGATGCCGGCGGTCATGTCGAAGTTCTGGACGCGGCGCTCGCCCGCGCCGACCGTCACGCTCGTGCGGGCGGCATCGAGACCGATGTACGTGGCGACCAGTTCATGCGTGCCGGCCGGCACGCCGGAGATGAGGTACTGTCCAGAGTTATTCGTCAGGGCGGAAACCCCGAGCCGCGGGATCTCGACGCGCGCGCCCTCGAGGTTATTGCCGGTGGCGTTATTGCTCACCGTGCCGGTGATGGTGCCCGTGGGCTCGGCCGCGGCCGCGGTGATCGGCAGGAGCGCCGCGAGCGACGCCGCGGCCACGATTGAAAACAAGCGGCCGAGGAGGCCGCGCGGTTCGGAGCATGGTTTGGTCATGGGGTGTCGGATGTCTTGACGCCCAACCCGGGGAAAGAGTGTCGGGGGAGACGCCCCGGGGCAGCGGGCGCGGGCGGAATGCGAGGCCCGCGGCAGAACCAAATCAAGTGCGAATCCGCGCGGCTTCGAGAGCCGCACGGCTTGACCCGCCGCGCGCCGGCTCGCACGAACATCGCCGAACCCCGCCCCGATGATGATCACCGCCACGCTGCGTCTCCGTCTTCTGATTGCCTTCCTGCCGCTCTTCGCGGCGCCACCCTTGATCCTCGCCCAGGGCGGGACGGGCGTCATCGCCGGACGAATCCTCAGCCCCGCGACGGGTGAGTACGTGCGCAACGCCGAGGTCTCCGTCGCCGGCGGCAGCCTCGCGACGTACACGCGCGACGACGGTTCGTACGTCATCGCCGGGGTCCCGCCGGGCACCGCGACGCTCACCGTCTCCTACACCGGTTACGAGACCGCGACCGCGGCCGTCGAAGTGGCCGCCGGCCGCACCGTGACGCGGGACTTTGAGCTGCGGCCCGCCCTGCGCCCCGCCGCGGGCCAGGCCGCCGCGGCGGCCGTGGTGCGGCTCGACCAGTTCGTCGTTTCCTCCGAACGCGAGGGCAACGCGAAGGCCATCATGGAGCAGCGCGCCGCGATCAACTTCAAGAACGTCATCGCCTCCGACAACTTCGGCGACATCACCGGCGGCAACATCGGCGAGTTCATCAAGTACGTGCCAGGCGTGGTGATCGACTACAGCCAGTCCGACGCCCGCTCGGTGCGCATCGGCGGCCTCGACCCCAGGTACGCCGGGGTGAGCGTCGACGGCATGCGGATGGCCAGCGCCGCCTCGGCGGGTTTCGGCGCGGATTCGCGGCAATTCGAGTTCGAGCAGGCCTCGATCAACAGCGTCGAGACCATCGAGGTGAACAAGACCCTCACGGCCCGGATGGACGCAGACTCGCCCGCCGGCGCGATCAACCTGCGCAGCCGCAGCGCCTTCGACCGCCGGGGCCGCGAGGTCGTCGTCCAGCTGACCACCTCGGCCAACAGCTACCAGATGACGCTGGGCAAGGTCGCGAGCCCGACGAACCGCCGCCAACGGGTGGTGCGCCCCGGCGGCAACCTGAGCTACGGCGACGTGTTCCTCGACGGCCGCCTCGGGATCCAGCTCAACCTCGGCAGCTCGACGATCTACGGCGAGCAGCAGCAGGTCACGAACGCCTACGACTTCAGCAACCCCGCCCGCGGCCCGGTCATCACCGGCATCACGTTCAAGGATGCCCCCAAGAGCATCGAGCGCCAGTCGTTCGGCGCTAACCTCGACCTGAAGCTCACCCCCAGCCTCGTGCTGTCGCTGCGCACCAGCGGTTCGCACCTCGGCGACGAGTTCTATGCCCGCCAGTTCATCTTCACCGCCAACATCGCGCAGATCGACCCGGCCTCCACCCTCACCCGCGTCATCGCCCGGCCAGTCGCGAGCGCCAACACGCGCCTCGAGACTTCGGCCAACCACCGCCTGAAGCTGAACGACACCGTGAACTACGTCGCCAAGCTCGAGCACCAGCGCGGCGACCTCGGCCTCACCCTCGGCGGCGGCTATTCGCGCAGCGTCACCCACTACGAGGACATGCGGGAGGGCTTCTTCCAGAACATCGGCATGCGGCTCACCCGGATGGGCTGGATGGCGGAGCGCAGCAGCACCGACCACACCGAGTGGACCATGAGCCAGATCGCCGGCCGCCCGTGGAACGACCCTGCAAGCTTCGGGCGCGACGACGCCAACGCCAACAACATCACCAGCTCCGCGCGCGACGGCCGTAGTCAGGTCTTCACCGGCCACCTCGACGCCCGCACCACGGTCAACCCCGGCCTCCCCATCCAGCTCCTCGCCGGCGTGAAGTCGCGCCTCACCACATTCGGCAACGCCGACGGCGGCAACCAGCGCTGGACGTTCGTCGGCCCCCGCGGCTCCCAGCTCGACCCGTCCACCGTCTACCTCCCCGAAACCAACCATCGCTGGGACCCCAAGCAGGGCGGCAACGCGGCCAGCCTCGGCCTCGCCTTTCCCGACACCAACGCGATGCACGGCCTCTTCGTCGCCCGGCCGGAGCAGTTCGTGCCCGACACCGTTGGCAACTTCACCAACGCCTTCATCAACCCCCGCTCGGTCAAGGAGCAGGTCGACGCCGCCTACACGGAGGCCAACGCCCGATGGAACGCCCTCCGGTTCAACGTCGGCGTACGCCACGAGCGCACCCGCACCATCGGGCGCACGCTGGAAATCCTCCCCGCGGCCGCCGTGCGCGCCGCCGGCTACACCGCGGGCACCATCCCGTACGTGATTCACCAGTACCGCGGTGGCGTGCGTCCTTCGACCTACGGCGGGTATGCCAACACGTTCCTCAGCGGGGGCGTGAAGTACCTCGTCACCCGCGCGCTCACCCTCCACGCCGCCGCCAGCCAGTCAATCGGCCGGCCCAACTACAATGCGATCGCCGGCGTCATCGCGGTCAACGAGACCACCCAGCGCGTCACGCTGCCCAACCCCGACCTCAAGCCGGAGACCTCCGACAAGTTCTTCCTCTCCGCCCAGTACGCGCTCGAACCGGCGGGCACCTTCGCCGTCTCGGGCTACCGGCTCGATGTCCGCAACATGGGCACCGTCGGCGCCCCGATCAGCGCCGAGGAGGCCGGCTACGCCGACGACCCCGAGTACACCGGTTACGCCTTCTTCCGGAACGCCAACCTCGACGGCACCCGCCGCATCCACGGCATCGATGTCGAGTACAGCCAGCAGCTCGTCTTCCTCCCCGGCTTCCTCCGCGGGTTCAGCGTGTTCGGCTCCGTCTCCCGCACCGTGCCCGACCTGCAGATCGTCGACCTCGTATCGAAGTCCGCCAACGGTGGCCTCCGTTTCAGCAACCACCGCTTCAACTCGCAGCTGCGATTCACCTGGACCGCCGCCCGGGCGACGTCCATCACCGCGACCCGCAGCCAGTGGGAACGCGAGCGGCTCATGTTCGACTTCAGCGGCGGCTGGCGCCTCAACCGCTCCTACGAGATCACCCTCAGCGGCCGCAACATCCTCAACCAGCCGCTCGAGGCCTACGCCGACGCTCCGGGCACCATCGTCTACAAGAACAACTTCGGCGCCGTCTGGACCGCCGGTATCCGCGGCCGGTTCTGACCGCGCCGCGCCCGGTCCGCCGTGAATTGATTTCCCGCCCCGCCGCCTGCACGTTCCGCGTGCCTCCCATGCGTCCGACCCGCGCCGCCGCCGTCCGCCTGCTCGCCGTGCTCATGCTCTCCGGCTCGGCCGCGGCCCGCGCCGAGGTCGATTTCAACCGCGAGGTGCGGCCGATCCTTTCGGACAAGTGCTTCCATTGCCACGGACCGGACGAGGCCACCCGGAAGGGCAAGCTGCGGCTCGACACCCGCGAGGGTGCCCTGCGGGTGCGCGACGGCGTCGCCGCGATCACCCCGGGCAAAGTCGCCGAGAGCGAGCTGCTCCAGCGGATCCTGAGTCCGCATGAGGACGAGGTGATGCCGCCGCCGGAGTCGAAACTCGGTCGCCTCTCGGCCGCCGAGGCGGATGTGCTTCGCCGCTGGATCGAGGAAGGCGCCGCCTACCGTGCCCACTGGTCCTTCGAGCGGCTCGCACCGGTGCCGGTGCCGGCCGCGGCCGCGGGAACGCCCCCCGTGCGCAACGCGATCGACGCATTCGTCTTCCACGCCCTCGCCGCCCGTAAGCTCGCGCCCCAGCCCGAGGCCGACCGCGCGACGCTCCTGCGCCGGGTGTCGTTCGACCTGACCGGCCTGCCGCCCACGCCGGCCGCGACGGCCGCGTTCCTCGCCGACCCCCGGCCCGACGCCTACGAACGCGCGGTCGACACCCTCCTTGCCTCGCCCCGCTACGGCGAGCGCATGGCGGCCGACTGGCTCGACGTCGCGCGCTACGCCGACAGCTACGGCTTCCAGGTGGACCGCGAGCGCGACATGTGGCCTTGGCGCGACTGGGTGATCCGGTCCTTCAACGCCAACCTGCCCTGGGACAAGTTCGTGACCTGGCAGCTGGCCGGCGACCTCCTGCCCGGCGCCACCGACGAGCAGATCCTCGCGACCGCCTTCAACCGCCTCCACCCGCAGGAGAGCGAAGGCGGCTCGGTCGAGGAGGAGTACCGCGTCAATCACGTCAACGACCGCACGACCACGTTCGGCACCGCTTTCCTCGGGCTGACCCTGGACTGCGCCCGCTGCCACGATCACAAGTTCGACCCGATCTCGCAAAAGGAGTACTACCAGCTCTTCGCCTTCTTCGACGATATCGACGAGGCCGGGCTGTACTCGTTCTTCACGCCGTCGGTGCCGACCCCGAACCTGCGGCTCACCGACGACGCCTACCGCCGCCGCCATCAGGCCGCGACCGCGGCAGTGCGTAAGGCCGAGGGAAAACTCGTCGCCGTGCGCCGCGATCGGCAGGCCGCCTTCGAGGCATGGCTCGCGGCCGCACCAATGCCGAGCGCGGATCTTCCCGGGGAAATCGCCCGCTTCAGCTTCGACGAGCGCATCCCCGCCGCGGAGCCGCCGCCTGCCGATGCCTCGAAGCCGACCGCCGAGACGCCCGCCCCGGCCGATTCGGGCAAACCGAAGCCCGACCGTTTCGCGAGCGCCGTGGATCCGCAGCACGTCGCGACCTCGGCCCGCGACAACGTCTCGGTTCCGGGCAGGATCGGCCATGCCCTGAAGCTGACCGGCGACCACGTGGTCAACACCCCGCTCGGCAACTTCCACCGCCATGAGCCGTTCTCCGTCGCGCTGTGGATCCAGACGCCCGACGTGAAGGAACGCGCCGTCGTGATGCACCGCTCAAAGGCGTGGACCGACTCCGCGAGCCGCGGCTACGAACTGCTGATCGAGGACGGCCGCCTGAAGTGGTCGCTGATCCATTTTTGGCCGGGTGACGCGATCTCCATCCGCACCACCGCCCCGGCGCCGGTGGGCCGCTGGCTGCACGTGACCGTGACCAGCGACGGCTCCGGCCGCGCGAGCGGGCTGCGGATCCTGGTCGACGGTGAGACCGCGGCCACCGAGGTGATCCGCGACCATCTTACCAAGGACATCACCGGCGGCGGCGGCGACACGATCTCGCTCGGCGAACGCTTCCGGGACCGCGGCTTCAAGGACGGCCTCGTGGACGAACTGCGCGTCTTCAACCGCGCCCTCACGCCGGCTGAAGTCCGCGAAATCTTCGCGCCCGGCTCCCTGGCGAAACTGCGCGCCTCGCCCGAATCAGCCGCCCGCGCGGAATTGTTCGAAGCCTACCTTTCCGCCCACGACGAGGCCGCCCGCCAGGCCGCGACCGACCTCACCGCCGCCCGCGCCGCGCTCACGGCGATCGACGACGAGGTGAAGGAGATCATGGTCATGCGCGATATGGCGCGACCGAAGCGCGCCTACGTGCTGCGCCGCGGCGAGTACGATCAGCGTGGCGAGGAAGTCGAACCCGGCACCCCGGCAGCGCTTCCGGCTTTCCCCGCCGACCTTCCGCGCAACCGCCTCGGGCTCGCCCGTTGGGTTACCCAGCCCGACCACCCACTCCTGGCGCGCGTGACGGTCAACCGCTTCTGGCAGGCCTCCTTCGGCCGCGGTCTGGTGAAGACGCCCGAAGACTTCGGCAGCCAGGGCGACCGCGGCGACCATCCCGCGTTGCTCGACTGGCTGGCGACGGAGTTCGTGCGCACCGGCTGGGACGTGAAGGCGTTGCTGCGCACGATCGTGACTTCGCACACCTACCGCCAGCGCAGCTTCGCGCCGGGCCCCGTGATGGCCGACGACCCGGAGAATGCGCTGCTCGCGCGCGGGCCGCGCCACCGGCTGCCGGCGGAGATGATCCGCGACAACGCCCTCGCCGTCAGCGGCCTTCTCGTGGAGCGCGTCGGCGGACCGCCCGTCTTCACCTACGACCTGCCGGAGTCGTTCAAGCCCGCGCCGGCCGGCAAGGGCGAGGACCTCTACCGCCGCAGCGTCTATACCTTCTGGCGCCGGAACGGACCGGCCCCGGTCCTGGAGGCCTTCGACCTGCCGAAGCGCGTCGTCTGCGTCGTCCGCCGCGACACCACCAACACCCCGCTGCACGCGCTCGTGCTCCTCAATGGCCGTCAATTCGTCGAGGCCGCGCGCGTGCTGGCCGAGAAGCTCCACCGCGAGCACGCCGGCGACCGCGACGCGATCGTCGCGGATGCCTTCGCCCGCCTCGCCTGCCGCGCGCCCGACGCGACCGAGCGCCGCATCGTCGCGCAGCTCTACGACGAGCAGCTCGCCTGGTTCACCCGCAACCCGGGTGACGCCGATTGCCATCTCAACGTCGGCGACACACCCGCCGACGGCCGCCTGCCGGCCCCGGCGGTGGCCGCCGCCGCCGTCACTATCAACGCCGTCATGAACCACGACGCCTTCGTCGTGAAACGCTGAACCGCCGCCCATGAAACCCGCGCCGAGCGAGCCCCTTTGCACCGGAGGAGAAAGCTGGCAGCGCCTGACCCGCCGCGAATGCCTGAACCGCTTCGCGCTCGGCCTCGGAGGCGTGGCCCTTGCCCGCCTGCTCACCCCCGATGCCCGCGCCGAGGGCTTGAAGGTGCCGGGCGTACTCGGCCGCACGCACCATGCGCCCAAGGCGAAGCGCATCATCCACCTCTTCCAATCGGGCGGCCCCTCGCAGCTCGACCTGTTCGATCCCAAGCCGCTACTGAACCAGCGGCACGGCGAGCAATTGCCCGATTCGGTGCGTGGCAGCCAGCGGCTCACGGGGATGTCGGCCAACCAGAGCTCGATCCCGATCGCGGGCTCACCCTTCGCCTTCACCCGCCACGGTGAGAGCGGCCACGCCTTCAGCGAGCTGCTGCCCCATCTGGCGAAGGTGTCCGATGACCTTTGCGTGATCCGCTCGATGCACACCGAGTCGATCAACCACGGCCCCGGCGTGACCTTCATGCAGACTGGCTCGCAGATCCCGGGCCGGCCGAGCTTCGGGTCGTGGCTCGACTACGGGCTGGGCGCGGAGAACGAGAACCTGCCTTCTTTCGTGGTGCTGCTGACCAAGGACAAGAAGGGCCAGCCGCTGATGTCTCACCTCTGGGGATCGGGTTTCCTACCCTCGCGGCACCAGGGTGTGCGCTTCCGTTCCGGCGGCGACCCGGTGCTTTACCTGGGAAACCCCGCCGGCGTCTCCGCCGAGAACCGCCGCCTCGCGCTCGACCGCCTGCGCGAATTGCACGAGCACCAGTTCGCCGGCACGCCCGACGCCGAGATCTCCACGCGCATCGCCAATCTGGAAATGGCCTTCCGCCTGCAGACGAGTGTGCCCGAGGTCACCGACCTCAAGGGAGAGCCTGACCACGTGGTCGACGCCTACGGCCCCGACGCCCGCACCCCCGGTAGCTACGCGTACAATTGCCTGCTGGCCCGCCGCCTCGCCGAGCGCGGCGTGCGCTTCATCCAGCTCTACCACCAGGACTGGGACCACCACGCCGGCCTGCCCGCCGGCCTGCGCCGCGAGACGCAGCAGACCGACCGGGCCTCGGCCGCGCTCGTCGCCGACCTCAAGGCCCGCGGGATGCTCGACGACACGCTCGTCGTCTGGGGCGGCGAGTTCGGCCGCACCAATTACTGCCAGGGCCAGATGACTGCCGGAAACTTCGGCCGCGACCACCACCCGCGCTGTTTCTCCGTCTGGATGGCCGGCGGCGGTGTGAAGCGCGGGATCGTGCACGGCGAGACCGACGAGTACGGCTACAACGTCGTGCGCGACCCCGTGCACATCCACGACCTGCACGCGACGATCCTTCACCTCTTCGGCATCGACCACGAGCAGCTCACCTATCGCTTCCAGGGCCGCCGCTACCGCCTCACCGACGTGCACGGCCACGTGGTGAAGGCCATCCTTGCGTGAGACAGGACCGCCTCACGCCGCCGGAGCGGCCGGCGCAGGGCTGAGCCCGGTGCTGCGGCCGCGGTAGGACAGCAGGAAGAAGACGAGCACGGCGGCCATGGCGGCGGAGAGGCCTCCCCAGAAGGCCGGCCAGCGGGTGACGCCGCCCGCGGTGCACAGCGCGAACCATCCGCCCGTGCCGAGGTAGCCGAGCATGTTGCCAAAGCCTCCGTTCACCAGCGAGAGCAGCGCCTGCGCGCGCCCGCGCCACGCGGGATCGACCCGCTGGTCGACATAGATCTGGGCCGTGATGAGCACGAGGGTGAACGACGCGCCGTGCAGCAGGATCCCCGTGATCAGGCCCACGCGGGAGTCGAGCGCACTCAGCGCGAAGCGCACGACGCCGAGCGCCAGCCCCGCCGTGAAGATCCACTTCAACCGCCAGCGCAGCAGCAATCCCCCGAGCGCGAACATCACGATGATCTCCGTGATCTGCCCAAGGCTCATCCATGCGCTCGCGTGCTCGAGCCCGAGCGAACGCAGGTGCAGCGGCGAGTAGGGATAGAAGCCGGCCAGCGGAATCATGAAGAGGGACGTCATCAGGTACACGCCGCGGTGGTCGCGGATCCGCAGCAGGCTCAGCGCATCAAGCCCCAGCCGCTCGCGCCACGTCAGGTTCTCAGCTGAGGCCGGCGCCTTCAGCGGCGGCAGCAGGAAGGTGGCGGCCACCACCAGCAGCCAGACAAGCGAGCCACCGAAGCCCGAAAGCGTCGAGCGATCCGCCCCCAGTAAGCTCACGGTGAGGCATCCGCTCACCCAGCCGAGCGTCGCCATCGCGCGAATCGGCCCAAACTCCTTCCGTGCGTCCTCGAGTCTCGCGAAGATGATCGTCGAGGTGATGCTCCACGTCGGCGAAGAGCACAGGCAGTAGACCTGGATGAGGGCCAGCACCACCGGCGCCGAAGCACCCGAGCGGATCGCATAGCTCGCCGCCGCCATCGCAAACGCGGTGGCGAGCGAGAGATACCGCAGCACCTTCACTGGTGAAAAGTGGCGGTCCGCCATCGCCCCGAACACGAGCGGCGAGACGAACGCCGCCACCGATCCCGCCGCGAACGCGAGCGGCCGGATCGAAGCCAGCCCGTGCTCCTCCAGCACGCCGGTGAGCGGCACGAACCACATGCCGAGCGCCGCACCCTGCATGAAGAACAGGGCGATCAGCTCGGCATACTCGGCCCGGCGCAGCGTCGTGAACACCCGCGCAGCACACACGGCGCCCCCGCGAGTTCAAGCCCGCCGCCCGCGAAACCACCCTCCGTCGTGGACGAGGCATCCTGCCTCGTCTTTTCCGACGCGAAACCCCGTCGGAACTCCTCCCGCTCCACTTCGACACCCACCGCACGCTCCAATTTCCCGTCCGCGAAGTCCGAGCTCTCATCCACGCGCAAAGCCCGCACCGCATCCTCCGAGGGCCTGATTCGTGGCTCTTCGAGATTAACCGGAAACGATCCAAGGCACGGTCGTGAATTCTCCGCGGCTGCAGCCGCAGCCACATCGGAAAAGCCCGCCCCGCCGCCCGCGAAGCCACCCTCCGTCGTGGACGAGGCATCCTGCCTCGTCTTTTCCGACGCGCCCCCCCCGTCGGACCTGCTC
>JACCDP011247780.1_pt1 | contig 45123 bp, 55 predicted proteins | sample 7445841 | NCBI WGS metagenome assembly JACCDP01 (sample SAMN15323441, study PRJNA562643) | freshwater metagenome | isolation source: river surface water | place: USA:Blue River Watershed | collected 2017-08-17
AAGGCAATCTGGACCAGGCAATACTTCATCAAACAATTCTGCAGGCAGAAAAGGCGGTGATGGTGTTATCAGCAACATCACGGGTATCAATCAATACTACGGTGGTGGAGGCGGCGGCGGAAGCCATATCAGCGGCTATCAGAGTCCAGTCACATTAGCAGAAGGCGGTCTAGGTGGTGGCGGAAGAGGTGGAAGTTTTGATTTTCAATATGATGCATTAGGTTTCTACGATTTTCCTGCAACTGCGGGAATGGTCACTACATATAACCCCAGAGCTGCGGCTAGTCCAGGACCTAGTATTCAACCTTACGGCTTTGGTGAACCAGGAAGAAGAAACACCGGAGGTGGTGGTGGTGGCGGATATCATACCAATGTGGGAGGCGATGCCGACGGCGGTGGTGGTGGTCCAGGAGTGATTATTGTACGCTATGTGCCACCGAACACAGATCCTGTAGAAGCAGGAATGACAAGATTTAACACTGATAGCAGACAAGTAGAAATTTATGATGGAACTATATGGCGACCAATGAAGCGTACCGTTCTTGAATTTAGAACCACAGGGGCACATTTCTTTAGAGTGCCCAGCGGTGTCACACACTGTGATGTTTTAGTTGTAGCTGGCGGTGGCGCAGGTGGAATATTAGGTGGTGGTGGTGGCGCAGGCGGACATTTATATGTGCCTAATCATCCAGTGCAGCCCGGAGGAGTCATTCCTGTGTATGTAGGAGTCGGTGGCGGGGGTCAACAAGACACATCATCGCCTCCATTCTTTGCAGGAGGAAAGGGACAACCTTCACGATTTGGAGGCCTAGAAGCCTACGGTGGCGGTGTTGGCAGTGTCCATCCAGGCAACGGAAACAACTATCCTGGATATCCTACTGCCGGGTTTAATAGTCATCCTGGAGGAAGTCCCGGTGCTGCATCTAATGGCGGTTCGGGCGGAGGTGCAGCTTATACACACCCAGGAGGCTGGGGAAGAGGCGTTCCAGGACAAGGTTTCCCAGGGGGAGATACACCTGGATCACCACCACACGGATGTGGCGGCGGAGGCGGCGCGGGAGGCGCAGGCGGTGCCGGTGGAGGAAATCCTGCTGGTACAGGTGGTGCAGGTGTAGCTAACAGTATTACCGGAACTCCAGTTCTCAGAGCTGGTGGAGGAGGAGGCGGCGGACACGCACCGCAATCAAACGGCGGAGCAGGAGGGCCAGGAGGCGGTGGTGGAGGCGGCCGTTATAATAACCCCGTACATGCATCAGTCTACGGTTTCCATAGTCAATCTGCAGGAGATTATGCATATCCCGGAGCAGACAACACCGGAGGCGGTGGAGGCGGATCAGGACATAACGCAAATAATCCTTACGGTGTGGGTGGTCGAGGCGGCCCAGGCGTTGTTATCATTAGATATTAATAGGAAAAACAATGAGATCAATAATTAAAAGTGATATTGACAGCAATACTAAAAAAATAGAAGTTTTAGAAGATGGTGTTTCTATAATCACCGTTGCTCCTCCTTCTATATGGGCATTTAAAAATAATACCATATCTGAGATCGAGGAACAACTTTCGAAATTAAATAAATCAGCACTGACTAATGATGAAAAATCTCAGTTGCAGGCTTGGATGGACGAGGCATAAATGAGAAATTTCGAATACGATTTTAACGGTTCAGAAGTAATTATAAAAATATTTTTAGAAAACGGATCGCATATTTGTGATGCTAAATTTCCTACCCCCGCAGCAGCGAAAGAATATGCTGTCAAGGATGTGAACTGGCATTTTAGTAATAACTCGCAGCCACCGTTAACTGAAAGCGAACAAACAAATTTAGTCAATCTAGTACTCGAAAAGACCCAATAATATGGAAGAAATACTCGAAGCTCGATTAGCACATTTCGAGCTTGATGATGATCGGTTAAACAAAGTACTGACTATGGTTTATAATAGTCCACTAAGAATAACCGAAACTATGGTCTTAGAAAGGATCCGTGATCGTTATCGATGGCCAAAAAGCTATAGCACTGGCTGTCCTAGTATAGAAAGAATATCTAGAGAAGACGGATACAAAGAACAAGATTTTTTTTCTGTGTTCGATGATCACCTTCTCTACGATCAATTTTTAGAACTATACAAAGAAGGGCACACTTTTGTACTATCTGGCGTACAATATTTGTTTAATGATATCGCAGTTATAACTGATAGATTGAACAAAGAATTTGACATAGAAGTTAATTCTAATATGTATATTTCTAGAGGATCTAAAGTTATTTCATATCCTTATCATCAACACGACTATGCTGTGATAATTAAAAATATACAAGGTAAATCTAAATGGTTAATCGAAGACGAAGATTATACTTTAGAAAATCAAAATGTATTTTTTATAGATAAATTCAAGTGGCACTGCGTTAAAGAAATTTACGGTTTTAAATTATCTATCACATTTAATTTAAACTAATCAACATACCACATCCAGGTATTATTAACATTCAATAGTTGTTTATTGCTTCTGTATTGTTGTAGTTTTTCTCTTATAGGAGGATATGCCCAATCGTGTCCGGAGAAAATTCCTCCCGATCTTATTTTCCTCTCCCAACGAACTAGTTTTTCTTCTACGGAATCAATGTCAATCCACGCATCAAAATACACGAAATCTAAACTCTTGTCGGGAATCTGTTTGGCAGCTTCTTCTTCATAGCACTCTAAGAATTCTGCTTTATGTTGATATCCTGACCATTTAATATGATGATGCGCAGTTAATTTAACGAACTCCATTTCTTTTTGGTCAAAGAAAATATCTTGTATTCTATCATAATGCGGTTCAAACGGATCTATGAGATATATTTTTTTAATATTTTCACATTTTTGTAGAAGGCAACAACTACATTGACCTCTATAAGCACCTATTTCTGCTCCTACAATATCATCGCCCAACGCATTTAAAGAATAAACTAAACTGCCTACTTCGCTGTTGTCAAATATATAAAAATCAGTCATTTTTTACCTTTAATGAAATATTACCAGACACTGATATCCTATACTCATCGCTGGTATAAAAAGGATAAACACAATGCACTAGTTTGTTAGGAAATAATAATATTTTTCCTTCGCAAGACCTATCTAGATATAAGTCTTTGGTTTTGTGATTACCTAAAATGTCGCTGAAAACGAATTGAAAAGAAGAAGCCATATTTCCGTTGCTGTACTTGCCCGGAGAATTTTCTAATTCTTTTTTTAGATCATAAGGTATCTTAATCCAAATCACAAAACTCATAACCCCAGTGTGGTTATGATTTGGGTTGAATTCAGTTTTTTTCTGGAAATTTACCCAGAGATGATTTAATGTTAAAGGAACATTAACATCTAAAGGACTAACAGTGGGAGTATAATAAAAATAATCGTCGTAGGCTCTGACTAAATTTAAAAGATAAGGCTCTAATGTTTTTACACATTCTGTTAATGTGAATTCTTCTTCGATGTTTCCACTTAATAAATTTGCTGCGGAGGGTAAACTAGCTTTATTCGATTCTATTTTTCTTATTTCTTTTTTTATTTCAGCAAGAATATGCAGGGGAACATCCTCTATCAAATATCCTAGATTGGGAAAAGTATAAAGTCCTGATTTAAGTTCTTCTTGCATTCTTTTTATACCTTCCTATAAAACTAGACATAAAGCTGTATCTCAACATTTTATTTTCAAATTCTTTTTCAGTTAATAAATGATTCCGCAATTCTATATCTTTTTCAGAAATAGGGATGATGTGTATCAATGGATCTCCGGCTGTGAGTTCTAGCCGAGAATTTTTAGATGGCATAAACAGATTAATATGTGTGCTTGATTGATTTCTAAAATTTATTACGCCTGGAACAATGTTCCAATCAAACAACTTATCTACATAATTCCAACAAGAACCGCTGAATAAAAATTCAACTCCTGTTTTTTCTTCTATCATCCACGGAGAAAGAATTTTGATATGTACATATGGATCAAGCGATGGCCCGAGCTGTCTTTTGCTATGACTGACTATTGGATTATTTTCATCTGATGAATACTGATATCTAAATTCACCATTGGTGTTAGTCTCTAGAATCAGATCGCTCCACATTTTTAAATGGAATCCTTTAGAATACAAACCTAGTAATCCGTCACATCGTTTTATCGTAGGTGCGGGATGTTCTATACCGCTTTGACTTGTGTGTGGAAATGTTGCCTCCATACGCTTCCACCATTCTGGATAGTTTTTAGCAGCAGGAGTTATAGGAAAATATTCAAGAATCGCTGGATTACTGGTAAAGCAATCTACAATTAATTTTTTTCTTTTTATAAAGATGTCAAACATTTTTAACTAGATTCTTTTTAATTTCGTCAATAACTAAAACATTAGTTCTAGATCTCATAAATCTCTGATATCGTTCCTGTATAGGAACGAAAGATTCCCAAGAAGTAGAAGTTGAACAAGTGGCCATTAATTGATGTAATTTTTCGTTCATTTGAAATCTTTTTAAAACGATCTCGTCTTCTCCGCACTCAAAATTTACATATGCCAACACTTCATCTTTTTGAAACTCCATCTCGTTTTTTCCCGGCCATAATTGAAATTCTAAATTGAGATTTCTAAACCATTTTTTAATATTGAGTTGTCCCGGAACTAAAGAACAATTTTTTAGATAGGGAGAATCACTGAAAAATGGAGATGTTAGTTTTGCTATGATATCTTCTTCACTGAAAAATACAAACTGCATACCATAGCAGATCAAGGTACTGTTTTTTATAGAGTCATCATGTTGTTTTTCTATCAGAACATGATTTCTACTTTTTACTTTAGCGACTCCGTCTTCGAAAACAAAATGTGTATGGATAGGATTTTTGATTAAAAATGTATTTTTAGCTAGATTTTTAAAAGCTGGACAATAAAAAAAATTATTGGTTCCAGAATTTTTATCTATATTAGATCTGTGATGATCGTACAATGATTCTAGATCATAGTAAAAAATATTCCAATCTTTTTCTTTATCAAAAAAAACAGGAGCCCAGTAAACAATCTTTTTTTGAGACATTATCTAAAATACTTTATGAATTCTTTATGGCTCACTCTTGCTACTGTATCGTGTTGTAATTTATTTGATGAAATGATATTATCTGATTCGATCTTTAATTTAATAGGTTGCATTTCAAATTCTCTTTTGATACTTTCGGTGTTAAAGTGTCCAATTCCGTGGAGGACCATTATATGATGATCCTCATTGAACAATATGTATCTAGAATCTGAACTAAAATCCTCAGAAACTGGCAATCTATGCTTCCATATTTCTAATCGATCTTTTAATTTTTCAGGAACATCTATATTTTTTAAGTCTTTCCAAAAAATAGAAGATTCTTTATCTGTGTAATAATGCAAAGCCACAAAATCTCTGATATTTTCTAAAATAGATTCACAGGCCTGGTTGTACGAATCTATGACCCTTTGATCATAATTAATTATTCGATACATCAATAAAAATGCCTGCTGAATCGAAGTACCGATCGATGACGCTTCTAAAGGTTCTACAAAACTGGCAGATAAACCAATAGCTACACAATTATTAATCCATACTTTATCTAAAGCTCCGGGGTCGAAATCTATTTTTTTCGCTACTTCTACTTCATATCCTAGATATTTTTCTGCTTCTAATTTTGCCTGGTGCTCGTCGATATAATCGCTGTCGTAGATGTAGCCATTGCCGTATCTGCCCCAAACCGGTATTCTAAACATCCATCCATAATCCATAGCCCTAGACAGAGTATAGATATTATAATTTTCTTCATCTCCTGTGGGAAACACTATGGCGCTTTTCATTTTGAGATACTTTGAATAGCTTTGCCATTTGGCTCCTAATTTAGAAATTAGAAGCTTTTTAAATCCAGTGCTATCTATATAAAAATCATAGTTATATTTTCTTTTGTTTCCGTGGAGTGTGTCGATATCCCCATCTTCTGTGATTTCAAAGTCTACGATTTCATCGTCATAGATATCGATCTCAAATTTATAAGCGAGATTAGTTAACCAAGAGTTTAATTTATTAGTATTAAAATGAAACTGCGATGTGGGACATTGATCCGAATTATCAATGAACCATCTATTGACTTGATTTTTCCAAGATAGTCCAGAAGATAGAGCTGTTGAGTCTTTTCCGCTGCCTATCAGATTGGCATATACATGGGAATATTGACCAAACTTTTGATTATATTCATATTGTATGCTGTGTAGATAATCTTTGCTGGACCAATTACTGAACATTATTCCACATTTCAAAGTCGAATCACATTCTTTAAAAACTTCTCTATGATCAATCTCTAAAAAGCTTAAAAAATTACGCCAGTGTTCTGTTGATCCTTCACCTACACCGATGATACCTATTTTAGTAGATCTAATAATAGAAATTTTTAAAGAAGGAAATTTTTTCTTTAAAATTAATGCTGCTACAAAGCCGGCGGTACCACCGCCGACTATAGCAATAGACTTCGGAGTCTTTGTCATTTCTTATTTTGCACGAACTCGATGAATTTATCAAGTTGTCTGATATCCCCATTAATAGCTACTAGAGGATATTCCATAGCGTCTTTGCCTTCTCCTTCTACGATCACTCCTTGGCCTGCAACATAAACTCCTGCTTCCTGGCACAACTGATAGAATTTTGATTGAGTGATGTCGTATTTTTTGTTTTCTTCGATTTTGAATCGAAACAGCAGTTCTTTAGATACCTCTGCAAGGCCTAAAGATGCTAACCAGGATGCAATTTCTTTAGCCACTATCTGGTGTGATTCGTCGATACTACCATAGTCAAATGCTGGTACTACATCTTTTGTCATCGTTATCTCCTTGTATATTATTGTTGAAAGTGTTTTGGAACTGCCAGAATAGGTCGACCATCTAGTCTAATTCCGAATGGACCTGTAGGGTCATTATAGTGTAGGAATACCTGTGCATGATTCATTCCTAAAAATCTATCTCTCCAATGTTCTACTTCGCAGCCGCGATATATTATAAGGTCTCCGGGAGCTAGGTGTATAGGGACTCCGTCAGGATCATCTTTAGTTTCTACAAACATCGGCCAATTGTAGTCTTGGTGTTCTTTGGGATCGAGATTAGCGGTATTGTACCCTAGACAAAGAGTAGCACTGACTTCGCAGCTTTCTCTATCTCTATGTCTCAACAGTACTTCACCTTGTTGATACAATCTCCAATAACTGTAGTTAGGAGTCAATTCGAAACCCACATAGTTAGACAGTGTTTTTGTGCTGGCTGCAAGAATGGTTTCCATGATTGCATCCGCATAACAATTATAACTAATCGGAGCTTGTTCGTCACCAAATTTACCATCCCAGTCCGGATGATATGCATCTTTGGCAAACATAGATTTAAAATCCATCTGCTGAACTTTCACTAGGCAGTATTGATATAATAATCCCGCCATATTTTGATCTATGAAACCTTTTAACACCAAATATTTGTTTTCTTTAAAATATTCAGATGTGCTTTTGTACAAATCTTCTAACGAATTCATGTCTGTTTCTTTGACAGTATCTTCTACAGTATCCATTTTATTTCCTATTTTTATATTCTTCTGTGTTAAAGAAAAATGTTTGAGTTATTCTTCCGGAATATTTATCGGTACCAAATCCCGGGACCACACTTCTGTGATATAAGTCACCCCTAAAGATAAACATTCTATTATAAACATTACCAGAAAATGATATCAGTTGCCAGTTATTGATATCGATATCATCTACTTGATGATCTTTGGTATGTCTATAAATTCCTGTCTTTTTATGCATATAGATTCCTGTTCCAGAATCAATAGGGGCATCGGGAGTGAGATATAATATCGCAGTATATTCATTTGGATCTTGATGTATCCAGGTTGTTGAATCTTTTAAACATAATTGAAAACAGCTAGTATCAACATCTATAATCTGATCGGTCTTTTCATCAAAATGCTTGTTCCACTCGACTATCTTTGTTTTTAAAATAGTTTCTAATTTGTTTTTAATTTCTTCATTGTATTTTTCGTCACATTGATAAGTGCGGGCGCCTGGAAAATTTCCGGTGATTATGTAATCCGCACCCAACGCAACATTCCTAACATAGTTAGGATCATCTAAAAAATCATCGATGATAATTGAATTGGTTCTCATTTAAAATTTGGTCCTTGGATCCAGGTAGATAATGTCATTCTAGATCCTTGGGTCACTGGAGAAACTTTGTGATATGTATAACTAGGAAACATAAAAAGAGTTCCTCTTTCATGCATTTCTGGAATTAATTTTTCGTATCCAAAAAACATAAGGAAATCACCGCCTGTATATGGTTCTTTAGATAGATTAACAATCACAGTTAATTTAGAGTCGCAAGATGTTCCTGGGCTATTACAATCTTTATGATAAGGATATTCGTTTTGATTTCCCGAATAAACATTAAAATTCATTCCGAGAGGTCTTTCTTGGAACAAATCAAATCCATAGTAGTTTCTATTAACATCGCCTACCATCCTAAACATCTTATCTAGAGATGATCCGAAATGTTCCATTTCGATTACGGAAGTGTTTACATTTTTACCTGCTGCACCTCTATCTTTTAAAACAGAACTTTGATGTTGTTGACATATTTCTAAAAGATTATCACATTCCTCTTCCGAATAGAAATCTTTTACAAAGTACCAATCATATAAAAACATAAATTTTACTTAAACGGCTGACCTAAGCTCCAAAGAACAAGGCTGTATCTTGTTCCTTTTGTCACAGGAGTGACGCAATGGTCTAAAAATGAAGGAAACACTATCATAGAACCTTGTGGTCTAATTTCCTCGCACTCGTAAAATTGTTCTCCGTCTGTGTGATGACCGAAATCAAATTTTAAATTTCCACCTTCATAATCTCCAGGAGCATTAAGATTCAAAGTCAGTGATAGTTTACGAATTTTTCCTACCATGTTGGTGTCGGTGGTATATTTTTCAGGTAGTTTACCGTCTGCTTTCATCGGGAGGGGAGTCACGCCATGAATGTATCTTCGATAGATTCCGTTGTGATCGCTGTCACCGTCTTTGTGCCATCCATAAAATCCTCCAGGAGAATTGTAAACCGTAAATTGAAAATGCTCAGAGTAATCCCATTCGAAATTCCATCCAGCTTTGGCATTGGCTTCTCTAACAAACGGATGGATCAAATCATACAACCATCTGTCGGCTAGCCATGTCACTTCGCTGTCTCGAACATAGGCATCAGTCACACCTTGTTTTTTTAATTCTTGTCTACTCAGTTCTCCCTGGGACGGCGCATTATCTAATGCACTTTTTTGTCTATCTCCGAATGTGTAAGCTTCGACATTTAGTCCTTGAGCTCTTTCTGACTCTAATTTTGATTTTCCTAAATCTATAATTCGTTGGCAGGTTTCGGGAGGGATAGCCGATTTAAAATAAAAGTATGAATATTTTAATTGCATATTAATTCTCTAAAGTTAGTTGTTAATCTTTAATTACTGCTGGACAAACTTGATTCGTTCGTTTAATTTTTTTCTTAAATCAGTTATCCTATCTCGCATTTCGTTTCCAATCGATGGAAGTTGTTTGGAATAAATCATATCTGCAAATCTGTTGTCCATTTCTTTAACTGAGTATACTAATTCATTCAATAACTTTTTAACTTCGTCTCTGGCCGGACCTTCCTCCATCTGAGATATGGCTTTGTTATATCTTTCAATATCATTTAAAAATCTAGGATTATTTTGTATCATCGTTAGATAACTCCAATATCGTGTCAATTTTAGCACGAATTATTTGACTATTTAATGTATTTTTTAAACCTATATGTAGATTCTTCGGAAGATCGGTCAACGAACACCAAGCTATAGTTTCAGCATCGTTGGTTAAAAATTCTTCATCTACAAGACAAACATAGGTTCCATATTCGAACCCTCGATCCTCACTGAGATAAAGTTCTATGGGCAGTATCTTGCCTTTTGAATAATTCTCTAATAGTTCTTGAGCATCGACATAGAGACTACTTTGTCGTGCAAAAGTGGGCACAGTCCATTTTTGATCGATATGAACTAAGAATATTCTTTTGGTTTTTTTAGCTAAAAAAAGTAGTCCGGCACGCTGTTGCATCTAGTAATTATCAACTAGGCAACACGAATCCCCACAATCCTGGAGCATATTCTCCCTCAAACGATTTAAGCCATTGCTCGCCGTCCCATTTATATTGTATACCTGTCCGTATATTTTGCACATATGTGGGGTTATTTCCTTGTGCAGGATTCCAAATTTCTACCCAGGCCGCACCGTTCCATTCTATAATCGAATTAGCGTTGATTAATGGATCGTTGCCATTAACATCTTTCCAAGCATCGGGTCCGTCATATAATTGATTATATGGAGTTTCTCCGTAGGTGCCTCCGACATTAGTGCTATTGTTTACATCATCTAACATTAGATATCTAATACCTAATGGGATATTTGCATAACCATTAAATGTTGTAATCGGATTAAATTTGTAAGGATCGATAATAGCATCTACAGTACCTCTCGAGGCGATGCCAATTATGCTGCTGTCTATGTCTGTGTTAGAAGGAAAAGTATCTGTGTCTAGAGTAGCCACGAGTACAGAAGGGTCTAACGGATTAACAACAAAAGTTCCTATGATTTCGTACCCAGTTGGTTGTTTGAACCATATTTCATTTCCGGCCTTGTATCCACCTTGCAGTTCTAAGAGTTTGTTCCAATCGAAAGGTTCTCCATTTTTAAAGGCACGTTCATCTAATCCAGCTGCTAATACCGCAGCGCCGGGTTCAACTACTGTGACATCGTACTGTCCATCTGTGAGATTGCCTGTGTTAGATTTAAACAGTAATATACGGAATCTGTTAGAACTTGTAGACCAAGTTGCTGGGGTTGAATTATAAACAAGATTTGATAGGTTAATAACATCACCAGTTTCGTTGAATACATTGTTGATGATGGTCTGAACTATGCCTAATTTTTTAACTTTAGCAGGAGGAGTGATCCAAATTGGTAATTCAAAATCAAGAGAACAGATATCAATGTCCGATTCGGCTCCTTGTGGAATAGTCCTTGAACTAAAATTCGTAGACGTTAGATATAATGCACTCAAACTAGTCCAGTCAATATAATTGTCAGTGGTCTGTAATTCAAGACTAGGATTGAACAATACTAAGATCTGTTCAAGTATCTGTAATTTTTGATCTGTATTAGAGCTCCATATGTCACAACGCATGGTCAGTTTAAATGGTGTAGGCATTAATCTTTCTACAGTGTAGTTGCCGCCTTGTACATTTTGATATTCTATAGTACCTCCAGCATCTGTGTATTTTCTTTCACGAATGTGTATCTTGCTGACGAAGGTAGCATCTGAAAGCCTATTGGTATCTAGTTCTAATCCGGTGATATAACAGGCCATCCGAGGAACAGTAGGCATCTTGTTTTCGCTATTTTCTTTAATAATCGAAGCAACTTGTCTTGTTAGATCTCCGTACATCACAGGTATCTGGCGCTCTTCTCCGTCGCCCGCTTTATATTTGAAACCTATAAACACACGCATAAACTGTGTGACATATCTTCTTATCTGGCCATCGTAGAAAAAATCCATTACTCGTCCGCCTGTGGTCTTAATGCTTTAGTTAAGCTTTGTCTTTGCTTTGTGGTGTGTCCATCGATTACCGCAGTTTTATCATTGTTAATAAATCCTGCTTTTTGTGTCTGACGAACATCTTTACCTTCAAATCTATCTCCGGTCCCCACATCGCTCTCTCCGAGATTATTCATAGTCATTCTTACATTATCCTCATACTTGCGCCATCTTGCACCGTCAAATCTAAACAGTCTGTGGGGGAAATAATCTCTGCGTAAACAGAATTGTCCTTCTGTGGGATTAAGAGGAAACGATATCCCTGCAGTGAAAGGAGCACCGTTAGGCGGTACAGCATCGTCTGTTAGATATCCGCCATATCCGGCTCCATCAGGAGATAATAATGTTGAACTGGCAGTCTGGCCTACGTAGATCGGATCACCGTTGTTGTCATACAATAAATTACCTTCTGCATCTGTGGCCTGTGTTTGTGCATCAACTGTAGTTGTAGTTAAATCTGTTGTGACTAACGCAGCATTTCCGTCTTCGTCTCGCTGGAGAGTAAAATATTTTGTAGTGTCGTATCCGCTCTTAGGAGCATCTGCTTCGGCCTGATCAAGTACCGCAGCAGTGATCTGCATTTCTTTTTCATAAGTGCTGGCAATATCTCGTAGAGTATCTGCTAGCGTATAGTAAGTTGGGTGAGGAGGAGCTACTCCAGTGACTTCTCTAACAACCTGATATTTTTTACCATCTGCACCTTGTACTATCTGTCCCGGATAATAAGTTATGTCAGGATTATAAACTCCTGTAAAACTATCTTTGTCGGCTATATCATCTAATATTTCTTTGAATTCTTGGCTGTCTACTAAAGGTTTACACTTAGCACGATACAGATGCGGATACCAAACTGCTGAAAATCCTTCAGCTGCTCTGCTTATTTCTTCAATGACATAAAATCTTTTAAGAGCGTATTGAAAATCATTAAGGGCGTATTCATCTTTAAGATGGGGTAATTCGATAACATCGCCTGCTATAAGTTTTCTGCCTATTTTCTGCACAGTATCTGTAATGTGAAAAGTAATAAAAATTGTATCGTTTTGCAGAAACAAGCCAAACTGACTTAGATTAAAATCAGTATCTTGAATGTTATACACGCCTCTTAATAGATAAATGTCAGGATCGTATTTTCTATCTCTATTTTCTAAAAACAGTAGATCTTGTATATTTGTGACGCTGTCTGTAGCATAAGTTGGAGTGACGGGAGTTTCCTCTAGAGAATTTCCAGGACCTAGGTATCGGTGAACTAGGACATCAGTGCCGCCAACCTGAAACATTTCCCAGACGGTTTTATCTATAAATTTGTAATCATTGCCCTTTTCTGGGCGATACAGTGAAAGTCTTGGCATAGTCATATATTTACCGCAGCAATAAATAGTAGTATGAGCTCAAACGATCAAGCAAAACAAGCGGTCTATGATTACTGCAAAGCCATGCTAGGAGACGGTATGGTTGATGTAGAACTAGATCCTATACACTACGAAACAGCACTAAACCGTTCTCTAGCGGTTTTCCGTCAACGCAGCGATAACGCTGTAGAAGAAAGTTATGCATTTTTAACGCTAGAAGAAAGTACCAATGAGTATATACTGCCCAAGGAAATACAGCAGGTTCGACAGATCTTCCGCCGTAGCGTAGGATCCAGAACAGGTAATGGCACAGGCGGTACAGTGTTTGAACCCTTTAATCTAGCCTACACAAATACATACTTGTTAAGTTCTACCAATATGGGTGGATTGTTAACCTATGAACTGTTTGCTCAATATCAAGAGCTAGTGGGTAAAATGTTTGGATCGTTTATCAACTTTACTTGGCATCCTCAGAGCCATAAGCTGATCATACATCAGCGTCCCCGAGGTAGAGAAAGTGTGATGTTGCAGGTATATAACACCAAACCCGACTTTGCTATAATCGATGACGTATATGCAGGGCAATGGATCAAAGACTACAGTCTAGCTAACTGCAAAATGATGTTAGGGCAAGCCCGCAGTAAGTTTGGTCAGATCGCAGGGCCGCAAGGTGGAACACAATTGAACGGTACAGCACTGATTTCTGAAGCACAAACAGAAATGGAAAAGCTTACAGATGACCTAATGAAATTGGTTCCGGGCGGACAAGGATATACCTGGATCATCGGTTGACCTGGTGTTTTGATTCATGCTATAATATCCTTAATTGGAGGATATTATGATCATAGGTATTTGCGGATTTATTGGCAGCGGCAAAGATACAATCGCTGACTATCTAGTTAACTTTCACGAATTTAGGCGCGAGTCGTTTGCCAGCACTCTCAAAGATGCTGTAAGTGCAGTGTTTGGCTGGGATCGAACTATGCTAGAAGGGCGTACTAAAGAAGCCCGAGAGTGGCGAGAGCAAGTGGATCCGTGGTGGGCAGAGCGTTTAGATATGCCTACACTTACTCCTCGATGGGTACTGCAATACTGGGGTACTGAAGTCTGCCGTAAATCTTTCCACGATGACATTTGGATCGCTAGCCTAGAAAATAAACTGCGCAACTCAAAAGATAATGTAGTAATTTCCGATTGTCGTTTTCCAAATGAAATCCAGAGTATTAGAAACGCTGGCGGAAAAATTCTCTGGGTCAAAAGAGGAGATCTACCTAGCTGGTATCAACACGCACTGGCTGTTAATCAATCAGGTAGTAATATCTCGTTAAACGAACTTAAAAAATTAAAAATACACGCATCCGAGACTGCCTGGGTAGGAACAGACTTCGATCATGTCATCGAAAACAATGGATCTATTGATGATTTATTCAACCAGATAGGTTCAATAATCAGCAACGAGGTCTCCTTGCTTCCAGGTAATGTTAGATTTCCCCAAAATCTGGGCACAATTATAACAGATTGTTTTTAAGTTATTATAACGGCAATTATTCAGATTGCCGTCTATATGAAATACTTTAAAAACTTCTTGATGTGGTGATTTAAACCCGCATTTTTCACACTGAGATTTTATCTTATATCCGGCCCTCATCCATCTGGGGACGCCGTGATATAGTCCGTGCGTAAGACATATTTCACACAACTTCCTATAATAGGTCTTGTTTGCTTTCTTATAGTTTATAGCACACGGCCTTTGGCCACATTTACATAAAGGTCTCATACTATTATTTAAAGAACTACACCTTTTCAGCCCCTTTTTCAATAGATTAAACCGCCCATTTTTTGATTGTGCCGCTAAATATTATGAGCAACTATCATCAGGAGATTTGGTAATGGCACTAACATCACCAGGCGTACAAGTTACGGTAATCGACGAGAGTTTTTACACACCAGCTGAACCTGGTACTGTTCCTCTTATCGTAGTAGCTTCAGGCCAAGACAAACTAAACGGAGCAGGTACTAATACAGCTACCGGCACCACAGCAGCCAACGCTGGTAAGGCATTTAAAATGACCAGCCAAAGAGACCTAACAGAATTCTTTGGAGTTCCTTTCTTTGAAAAGACAGCGAGCTCTACACCTGTACACGGATCAGAGCGTAACGAATTTGGACTATTAGCAGCTTATAGCCTATTAGGCGTTAGCAATTCTGCATTTATCGTCCGTGCAGATGTTAATCTAGACGAACTAGAAGCACAAACAGAAGAACCCGGAGCGAATCCTAATAATGGCCAATGGTGGGTAAACACACAGGCAACTATGTGGGGAATTCAAGAGTGGAACGGTGCTGCCCCTACAGTTATAGGAGGTCAGAAGTTTACTTCTAAGACTCCTACTGTATTAACAGATTCCGATTATCCCGGAAAGATTGAAACAGGAACACGCTATCCTAAAGCATCTGTTGGTTCTATCGGTGATTACGCTGTGGTCATTGAAACAGCAGCAGGCGACGATTCTTTCAGTATTGATCAAGACTTAGCAAGAATTTTTTATAAATCAGCAGGCAACGGTAATCTCGCAGGTGGCGGTACAGCAGTTGATGCCGGTGACTGGGTATTGTTAGGTAGTAAAGAGTGGAAAGCTAGCCATCCAGTAGTGTCGGGCTCAGCAGTATCTGGAAGTGTATCAGTAAATTTTTACCTTAACAACCAATTAATTAGCGGTTCGTATACGATGTCTACACTGGCAGCACAGATAAGAACTTATAGTATAACCGGAGTCACTGCACAGGCTATTAATAACAGATTATATATCTATACAGACGGAACTTCGCTATCCACAGGAGATAGTTCAGCAGACGGTAATGTAAGATTAGAAAATGGAACCAGCACCTGGGAAGCTTTAGGCATTGATTCAGGCCTGTATTATGGACCTAAACTACAGCAAACCCCACACACCAGCGTTCCGACATATAAGCGTACCGACAACGCCGATAGCAAAGGCGGATATCCTACAGGTTCTGTATGGGTCAAGACCACCGAACCAAATAATGGTGCGAGATGGAAAGTACAGAGATGGCAAGCATCTACACTGTCTTGGATATCGTATGATGCTCCTATCTACGCAACAACTAGTGCAGCGTTATACTACCTAGATCGTAGTGGCGGCGGTGCTAATCTTTCTGCAGATTCTTTATTTGTTCAATCAAATGCAGAAGAAAATGGCGGATTTGATGTAACACCAGAAACTGCTAGTTTCCGTGTATGGCGTAGAAATATTTCAGCCAACGCTGCTGCAAGCATTACTTCAGAAATCATCAAGAGTGGAACTCTAACCGCTGGCAGTAAAACATTTAATATTGAAGAATCTTTAAAGGCAGAATTAGCGTTAGGAACTTCAACACCAGTTACTTTTATCGCAGTAGGTAATAGCACTGATGCAGATGCAATGGCAGCAGCTATCAACGCAGCAGGCTTCACAAATATCGAAGCATCAGTCACAACTATCAGCACTACACAGGCTAGGGTAGTAATTAGCCACAAGTTAGGTGGTGATTTTAGAATCACAGACGGCACAGGCAGTCCTATAGCAAACACATTCACACCATATGATCTTGAAGACAGAACAGGTTCAGAGAATCTGTATTCGTTATCAGACATTGCCCCGGGAGCTTATGCTAGTGGTTCAGGACAAGACTTCCTAGCATCTGGATGGATGCCATTGGTTGCCAGTGATCCGAGATTCGCAGCAGGACCAGATAATCCAGTCAACGAACCGAATGACGGACAACTGTGGTACAATCCAACATTTGCTGATGTTGACATCATGGTTCATAATGGAAATACCTGGGTAGGGTATCGTCACAGTAGTTCTCAATATTATGATGCTAACACAACAAGAGATAACTACCTACCAAAAGTAGCAGCAAGCAATCCATACACCAGCGGTGCAAATGGAACAAAACACGGCGACCTATGGATCAGCACAGCAGACTTAGAAAACTTCCCAATCATCTACAGATATAACGAGAATCTTACAGATATTGCTGATGCTTCAGAGCGTTGGGAACTAGTTGACAAAACAGATCAAACCACAGAAGACGGTGTTCTTTTTGCCGATGCTCGTTGGAATACCACAGGCACAAGCAAGACTCCAAGTAGTTTGTTAGATCTTATCACTAATAATTTCTTAGATCCAGATGCACCGGATCCAGCACTATATCCAAAAGGAATGATGCTGTATAATCTAAGAAGAAGTGGTGGCAATGTCAAGAAATATAGAAACAGCTACATTGATACTACAGCTGAAAATCCAAGAACCAGTGCCGCAACATTGTCAGGCGGTGCGTTTGTAAGCGGTCAAGGTCAAAGTATGGATACATATGAAACTGATCGTTGGACTACAGCATCACCAAACAATGAAGATGGTTCAGGTAGCTTTGGCCGCAAGGCACAGCGTTCAGTAGTAGTCGCAGCATTGAAGAGTGTTGTTGATACAAGTTCTGAGATACGCGACGAAGAGCGTAGAAACTTTAATTTGATCGCTTGCCCAGGATATCCTGAGCTGATGAGCAATCTAGTTAATCTAAACTTAGATCGAGGTGTCACAGCGTTTGTAGTAGGTGATACACCTTTACGTTTACCAGATGATGCTACAAGTTTAACTAACTGGGGAACTAATGCAAATCTAGTCACAGACAACGGTGACGATGGTATAGTGACCTATGATGAATACTTGGCTTGTTTCTATCCAAACGGATTTACCACAGATTTAAGTGGTTCTAACGCAGTGGTTCCAGCAAGTCATATGATGCTACGAACTATCGCTCTAAGCGATAATGTAAGCTATCCTTGGTTTGCACCTGCAGGAACACGTCGAGGTGGTATTACTAATGCAACAGCAGTTGGTTATATCGATTCTCTAACAGGAGAATTCCAGACTGTTGCTCTAAACGAAGGTCAGCGCGATACATTGTATGATCTAAAGATCAACCCAATCCCATTCTTTGTAGGAGTTGGACTGGTTAACTATGGTCAAAAGACTCGTGCAAGAAACGCATCAGCACTAGACAGGATCAATGTAGCACGATTGGTAGTGTACTTGCGCAGTCAGTTAAACAAGCTTGCTCGTCCTTATATCTTTGAACCAAATGATAAGATTACCAGAGACGAAATTAAACAGGCCTGTGATAGCTTATTGCTAGAGCTAGTAGGTTTACGTGCAATTTATGACTTTGCGGTTGTATGTGATGAATCAAATAATACACCTTCAAGGATCGATCGTAATGAACTTTATGTAGACATTGCAATTGAACCAGTAAAAGCTGTTGAGTTCATTTACATTCCATTGCGTGTCAAGAACACAGGAGAGATTTAAAAATGGCGATTACATCACTAAACAACATCGGCATTCCAACCACTAATGGTGGGGGATCTACACAGATCCTCCTAATGCCAAAACTTAAATATCGCTTTAGAGTGACATTGATTGGTTTTGGTGTAAATGCCGCAACTGAACTTACTAAACAGGTTCAAGACGTGACTAGACCGAAAGTTTCATTTGAAGAGATGACTCTAGATGTTTACAACTCTAAGGTAAAACTTGCCGGTAAGTACACCCTAGAAAACGTGACATTGACACTCCGTGACGATGCAAGCGGACAAGTTCAGAAACTAGTCGGACAACAGATCCAGAAGCAATATGACTTCATGGAACAGGCTTCTGCTCGTTCTGGTATCGACTATAAGTTTACAACTCGTATCGAAGTGTTAGACGGTGGTAATGGTGCAGAAGGACCGTTCACATTAGAAACATTTGAAATGTATGGTTGCTTCTTACAGAACGTAGACTACGGTGATGCTAACTATGCTACCAACGAAGCAATGACTGTAGCACTTACAATCAGCTACGACAATCTTGTACAGTTTGCAGCTGGTGCAGCAGCAACAAGTCCGATCGGCGGTATTGGTGCAGCAGTTGGCAGAACAGTTGCAGCAAGTGGACGTGGCGGTGCTACAACTGGATCACAGAACCCGACTACGGTTTAATATCAGTAGTAATAATAAAAAAGCTCGGAATTTCCGAGCTTTTTTTATGATATAAATATTTGTATGGCAAATAAGTTTACAAGATATCTAGGCGATTTCGCAAAAGGTGCTTTTGAAGGATTAACAAATCCTAAAGGTCAGCAGGCTAATTATAGGCACGCTGAGAGGCTTTTCATTGACAATAATTTTAGGCTAAGTCCTCGAACTAAGTTTTTATTTTATGTTCGATTTGATATCAACACTTATGCTGCAAGATCATTTTCTTTTACAGATAAACATAGACAAGAAATTGGCCTATTAGTCAAAGCCACAGACTTGCCTAAATTTAATTTTGATTCTGTAATTAAAAATCAATACAACAGAAAGAAAATACTTTATAAGAATTTTAATTACGAACCTTTAAATATTACATTCAGAGACGACAGCCACGGAATTATTAATGCATTATGGGCCTTGTACTATGGATATTACATAGCAGATCGATCACAACCAGAGTATGCCTATGCTACAGATACACATTACAGATCAACAGACTCTGCGGCTAATAATTACAGATTTGGCCTAGACAACGACAAGACTGCTAATTTCATAAATCAGATAGAAATATTCACTATGAGTCGCAGGAGATTTGTTGGGTATACATTAGTTAACCCGAGGATCAAATCTTGGAATCATGGAGATATGGATTACAGTGCCAGTGATTTCAACGAAAGTCAAATGACTCTAGAATTTGAAGCTGTTAGATATTCTGCAGGGGATGTTGGCTACGATAGTCCTCAGGGATTTGCTACCTTACACTATGATTCTCTACCTAGCCCATTGAGCGTGGCAGGTGGCGGTGTATCTACTTTATTAGGATCAGGGGGTGTCTTAGACGGATTAGAAAGCATATTTGGCAATATTGGTAATGGTACAGCGTTCAGTAATCCTAGAAACTTTTTAGGAACAGCCATTGCTACTATCAATACATATAAAAATGCAAAAAATCTAAGCTTAGATCAAATAGCATCAGAAGGACTTGCATTATTAAGCAATCCTAAGGCTATAGGAACAGCAATATCTACAGTAGGCGGAGTAGTCGGTGCTATATTTCCCAAAAGTGCAGCAGCATCAAATACTGAAACTATCACAGCAGCTCCGAAGGTTATAGCAACCGCAGCATTCACCGGAGCTCCGGTCACTGCACCACCGGGACAATAAATGAGTACTAATCTTCCATCACAAGTAATCAACGACAGCGGTGCTCCAACTATTTTATTTTTTGATAGTTATGGTGAGGCTCCTTTAGAATTTTCATCTGTTGATGTTGATTCAACAGTAAGTTTTTTTAAAGCAGCAGGTTTTGATAAAGATGCTGCTGAACTCACAGCAATGACTATTTTGCGTCAGGCAAAACTAGAGGGAGAACCAGTAGGAGTGATACTAGACACTATCAAAGGCCTAGGCAGAAACGAACTTAGCATTCTAGTAGCTGAGATTTTAAATAATAACAGAGTACCTACATCATTTCTGGGATATCGAGTGCCCGATGTAAAAACTGATCAGAAAAGACAGATAGCAGCATAATGGTTAAATTTGCACAGGGACGATTTGAAATGAAGAACCCTGCAAAATATGTAGGTAAGAAAACACCTCTAGCCAGAAGCAGTTGGGAATTCGTGTTTATGAGAATGCTCGATGAACACCCGGGAGTAGAAAATTGGGCCAGCGAAAGCATACAGATTCCCTATAGAGATCCTTTAACTGGAAAATATACTGTGTATGTTCCAGATTTTTTTGTGGTTTATAAAGATAAAAATGGAAAGAAACATGCTGAGGTAGTAGAAGTCAAGCCCCAGAGCCAGACACTAAGAGAAAGCGTAGGTAAAAGCAGATATAATCAAGAACAATATGTAAAAAATCTAGCCAAATGGGAAGCAGCCACTGCCTGGTGCAAACAGCAGGGGTTAAAATTTCGTGTTGTAAATGAGGGCGATATTTTCCATCAAGGCGGAAAGCGCCGATAAGTATATTATGACCAAAAAATTAGAAGATTTATTTAATTTAGCTGACAAAGAAGAAATTAAACCCGTACCGGTTGAAGAGCCTAAGCACGAAGAAGTAAAAAGCCTCGATGATAGCTATAGGGCAGTCCAGGAGATCACACAAAATCTTCCTCAGATTAAAGAGCTAGAGACGCTAGACGAGCAAGAATTAGATGATTTAGCTAAGAAAGCAGAACAGGCCTACGATGATCTAATGGACTTAGGTATGAATGTCGAGGTTCGATATAGTGGTCGCATTTTTGAAGTCGCAGCCAGCATGATGGGCAATGCTATTACTGCTAAAACTAATAAAATCGAAAAAAAATTAAAAGCAGTTGATCTTCAACTTAAAAAATTAAAGATAGACAATGACAACGGAAAAGATCCTCATGATATAATTAACGGGCAGGGGTACGTAGTCACGGATCGCAATGAGCTGCTGAAGAAATTACAAAATAAAGGCTAAATACTGATATGAAAACACTAAAAGAATATCTTGCCGAAAGCAAAAAAGTCTATAGCTTCAAGATTAAAGTTGCTGGCGATTTACCTGAAAAATTTCAGGAAAATCTCAAAGTAAAACTAGATCGTTGCAAAGTTATGACCCTAGAAAAAGTAGCCACAACACCAGTACAAAAGCTACCCTTAGATTTTCCTACTTTAGAAAACAAAGAAGTCACAGTTTTTGAAGTAGTTTGTGAATATCCTATTACTGGTCCTGAAATCGTATCTAATATCAAAGACATGGGAATCTCAGAAGATTGCTTCCGTGTTAGAGGCAGCGGTGAGCCCAGTGAATTAGATCAACTATTGGTAGACGACGAGCCAAGCGGTCAAGCGTTATTAAATGACAGTCAGTACAAAGAAACTACTGCTGTTAAACATAAAGAATATTTCGGTGATGATTTCAACAAAGGTTTTCTAAAAGATTTAGAAAAGTCTGCAAAGGCCAGAAAGAAAGAAGGTATGCAGACAGAATACAAATTACCAAAAACAAAAACTGATAAAGCAGGTGCCAATAGTCCCATCGGTGCCAAGGAGTTAAGATGAATTTTAATGAACTAATGGCAAAGATGCGAGAACTCGACACACCAGCGCCGACGCAATCTACAAGTCCAGAAACTGCAGAATGCGGAGAAATGCCAGGACCAATGGGATCACCTATGAGTCCTACAATGAGCAAACCGGATACACCTCCGCCATCTATGAGCCTTAATTTAAATGCTCAAGGATTAGATAATATCGAAGAATTAATGAAGTTAATCAAACAGGTTAATCCAGATATGGAGAAACCGATGGGAGGAATGTCTCCCAGCATCGAAATTGAACCTATGGCTAAGTCAATGGGCGGTATGCCATCATTAGGTAATTTAGATGCCGGTCCATTAAAAATGTTGCCTGATTTAGATAACGAACCTAGCAATGAGCCAGATATCGAGATTGATAAACCTGGTCCAGATATTATGAATAAGCCAGATGATAGCGATGACGGAGTAAGCAAGGCGCAAGGCGATGTAGACAATGACGGTGATCACGATATGGATGATCACGATATGGAGAAAAAGAAAGGTAAAGAAGATGAAGCGTTTATGAATTCTCCAGAGGGCGGTAGCGATGCCGAAGTCAAAGATGTAGATGATGTTATTATGCGTGGCAACGATATTCACAGACCAAAAGGAACATATCCTAAGGTAGCAGGTGGAGACAATCCTATGCAGAGAACACAAGAATCTACAGATTTACGTGCTCAAATCCGTGCAGAACTACTACAAAGATTAGCAGAAGCTAAAGGAGCAAAATAATGGCAGACGTATATGGAACAGTCGTAGAAGGTACCACAGTTGGTGCTAATTCGAGAAAAATTTTAGGTGATGGTACTAGCGGTGCAGGCCCATTTACTAGATTCGGTACTCCCCAATTGCAGGCAATTAAAGTTGTATCAGCTACTGTAAATTTCGCTACATCTTACACTGGATCGGACAGCAATTTTTCAAAAGCTGTTCGTGCTTTAGCCGGATTAGCTGAAATCTATTATGTAGGCATTCCACAAAATCTAGCAAACGGATTTGTTGCATTGGTACATGCCACAAAAACAGATTCAGGAAACGGATTCGGAGCATCTACAAGCTTTGATGGCAGTTATGAAAATATCGAAGACGAAATCGGTGCTGCTATCGGAACTGCTGAAAACGATATTACAGTGACTAATGTGACCTTAACAGGGTTAACGTTTGCATAACTGTTGAAAAATATCAAATAGGGCCGTAAGGCCCTATTTTTTTCATTAAATATTATTATGGGAAAATCGTTAGACGGTGTCTTAATCAAAAAGGCACACAAGCCAGAAAAGTATACATTAGAACAAGTCCAACATCTTGAAAAATGCATGGATCCTGTTGACGGACCATTGTATTTCATGAGGAATTTTTTAAAAATACAGCACCCTGTGCGAGGCGCCATAGATTTTGAACCTTACGACTATCAAGTAAGGCTAATAGAAGCTTATCATAATCACAAAGATGTGATTGCTATGCTACCTCGACAAATGGGTAAGACTACCTGCGCCTGCGGTTATCTTTTGTGGTTCACACAGTTTGTACCAGAAGCACAGGTTTTAATTGCTGCTCACAAGTATGAAGGTGCGCAGGATATCATGAATCGTTATCGCTATGGTTATGAAAACTTGCCTGACTTTATCCGTGCAGGTGTTATTAGCTATAACCGTAATACTATTGAATTCGATAATGGTGCTCGTATACAGGCGACAACAACTACAGAAAACACCGGTCGTGGTAAATCTCTTTCATTGATTTATTGTGACGAGTTTGCGTTCGTACAACCGCCAGAGAAAGCCAAAGAGTTCTGGACTGCGCTATCACCTACATTATCTACTGGTGGTCGTGCTATCATTACATCAACACCAAACAGTGACGAAGATCAGTTTGCTATGATTTGGACCGAAGCAAATAATAAGTTTGACGATCATGGTAATGAACAAGCACTAGGTATCAATGGATTCTTTCGATATTTCGCACACTGGCACGAACACCCAGATCGAGATGAGAAATGGGCTCAAACCGAACGTAGTAAAATTGGCGAAGAAAGATTTAGAAGAGAATTCGATTGCGAGTTCTTGATCTTCGACGAAACTTTAGTGAATGCAGTAAAACTTGCAGAGCTAAAAGGCGAAGAACCATACATGACCATGGGACAAACTCGTTGGTATAAAGACGTAGATCCCAAAGCAACATATCTAGTTGCACTAGATCCCAGTTTAGGCACAGGAGGAGATTATGCAGCTATCCAGGTTTATGAAATGCCATCTATGGCACAGGTAGCGGAATGGAGGCACAATCTTACTCCGGTACAGGCGCAGGTTAAACACCTAAGAGATATCTGCAAATATATAGAATCGAGGGGCACAGAAAAAGGCGGAAATCCCCAGATTTATTACTCAGTAGAAAATAATACCTTAGGCGAAGCAGCCCTCATTGTTATCAGCGACCTAGGAGAAGAAAACTTCCCAGGATTATTTTTAAGCGAACCTATTAGAAAAGGTCACGTTCGAAAATTCCGTAAAGGATTCAACACAACTCATAGGACTAAAATATCAGCTTGCAGCCAGCTTAAAAATATGATAGAAACTAATAAGATGACGCTGAAATCTAAGCCTTTAGTATCAGAGTTAAAAAACTATGTGGCTTCGGGCATAGGTTTTAAAGCTAAAGTAGGCGAGCACGACGATTTGGTAAGCTCAACTTTATTGATAATACGTATGGCCAACGTGTTAGCTGATTGGGATCCACACATTTATGATAAAATGACTGAAAAAATCTCAGAAGAACACATGCCTATGCCGATCTTTGTCAGCACAGGTCTTTGATAAATACACTTATGGACGCAAGAAACAACATAGCAACTGATTTATTCTATAAAATCCGTAGCCGCTTTACTGGGTTAAAACTCGGTGCGGAAACCGGCGAAATTACAATCATGCCAGAAGAAGCTAGATTCTTTGATTTTGATTATATGGAAGATAATAACGCCATTGGTCATGTCAGCATAAGCCTAGCGGAACCTAACTCGATGAAAGTGTATTTTAGTACAGGTATCACAGAAGGCATGGATAGCCAACAAAAAACTAATTGGTACGGTTTCTTAAAGGAATTGCGTCAATTTGCCAAACGCAGATTATTAAGCTTTGATACTAGAGATATCGCTAAAGACAATCTAGATCAGAGAGATTACGAATTTTTGAGCCAAAATGCTCAGCCTAAACAAACAGATCAAAATATAATACAAAAGCCCGTCGGAGAAAGCGTCATGAACGAAAGCGCAATGTATGGTAGCAGATTAATGAGCTATCAAAACTTACTAGATACACGTCTTATCATCAAACATAATCAAGCTGTTATGGATGATGCACAACCAGGTGCGAGAACAAGAAATATTTCTGCATTATTTGTAGAAAATCAAGATGGTGAAAGATTCAAATATCCTTTTATTCATCTTGCAGGTGCTCGTGCGATGCAGAGACACGTAGCCAACGGCGGAGTTCCATACGATGATGTAGGTAAAAGTATTGTTAGAATGAGTGAAGAAATTGCAGCTCTAAAGAGTTTCGGTAATTATGTTGTCCGCAATGATCTAATGAATTCAGAAACAAATTCAGTAGTCGAACGTTCATCGAATTATCTTAACGGACTGCGCGAGCAAATTAAGGCGTTGAGTAAACAAAGTCATTACGAGGCATATGTACAAAATTTTCAAACACAGGGCCACGAAGAAGTTCCACAAGAAGTAGTAGAAGACTTTAAAGAAAAATTCACAGTAAAATCTTTCAAAGAAGATATCGCAAGCGTATTTCCGGTCTTGTATAGACTAATGAAAGAAGGAAACACTATAGGCTATGACGACATAGTCGCAATGACACAAGAAGAAATGCAAAACGAAGATGTAGAAATAGATACACAAGAAGAAGCCTATGATCCATTTGCTAAATTTGAACAGTGGGTGATGGGTTTAGGCGAAGACAGTGCCATAGTCAGCGAAGATCCAGAAGAACAACAGGCAGCTATCAAAGAATTACAAGAACTAGTTAAAGAACATTTCCCCGCAGGTACCGATGGAACAAATGCTATTGAAAGTTTGAAAGGCATTATTGAGGATCCTCAACTTTACAATCAAATCAAAGAGGCTGCAAAACAAGATCCGGATACTTGCGTAAGAGGTTTGGTCAAGGATTGGTTAGAAACGAATGCACCAGAAGTTATGGAGCAATTAGACTTCGGTGATTTTGTCGACGAACCAGAAATGGCAGCAGATGCAGAAACAGTTCCCCAAGAGGCCAGCGATGCTAATCATCCAGAATATGATAAACAAGACGATTATGATCTTCCTCCAAGCGCAAGAGGCAAGGGTACAGACAAATACCGTTTACCAGATACGCAAAAACACGATGACAGGCACAAGAGAGATTTCCAAAAACGTGCTGGTACTTACAAAGAAGAAGGCGAAAGCCAGATGAACATACAAGAGCTGGCAGAATTTATCACTTCATTTTATGACAAAGAATCGGGCACATTCCCTAAAGGACCAGAAGGCGTCGCTGTTATGGTAGGAAAAAAGTTTGGTGAACAGGCAGAACACGTTGCTCGTAAGTTTGTAGAAAGAATGGCGCCGCAACAAAGCACAGAACAAAATCCAGAATTAGCAGAATTGGCGAGAGTTAGAGAACTAGCAGGTCTTTGATTTAACCAAAATCATAAGAAAAAGGCACTTTGGTGCCTTTTTTCTTGGCCAAGATGTCAACTTACTTTTTATCTGCGGCGTTATATACATACGCACAGCAATTTCGCTGTCGTTAACTCAAAAGGAGATTTCTGATGAAATCAATCGTAGCTTTAGTAGCATCATTATTTGCAGTATCCGCTTTCGCACAAGCACCAGCAGCACCTGCTAAGAAGGAAGAAGCCAAGCCAGCAGCAGCAAAGCCAGCTGACAAAGCGCCTGTCAAAAGCGAGCCAGCTAAGAAAGACGACAAAAAAGCAGAGCCTGCTAAGAAGTAATCCAGCTACACCCATTCTTCTTACTTTAAGCGATGAAGAAGACGAATGGGAAGCGGATGATGTCTTATATGTAGGATATCGTCGTCCAGAACTCGTAAAAGACAATGTCATCGACGATGATCTCAGCGAGGAAATTAAATGGAGATTATTTCTAGCTAGACAGCTAGCTCTTTTGAAGTACAGAGAAAAGTGGGCATGACCCACTTTTCTTTTGGCAAAAAAATATCACAAAATCATTGACCTTGCTAAATAAACTACGCATAATAACAATATGCGTAAGGCATACATTTTAAGGCAAAAACATAGGAGGCTAAATTAAAATGGCAACATTAGCAGAAATTCGTGCAAAACTTCAAGAAGCACAATCAAAGAGCGGTGGCTCTACATCAAGCGGCGGCGACAACGCAATTTACCCACACTGGAATATGCAAGAAGGCAAAGAAGCCGTAGTACGTTTCTTACCTGACGGTAATACCAACAACACTTTCTTCTGGGTAGAACGAGCAATGATTAAATTGCCGTTTGCAGGTGTGAAAGGCGAAACAGACAGTCGTCAAGTACAGGTACAGGTTCCCTGTGTAGAAATGTACAACGATGGTTCTGTATGTCCGATCCTGTCAGAAGTTCGTGGCTGGTTCAAGGATAAGAGCCTTGAAGATATGGGTCGTAAGTATTGGAAGAAGCGTTCATACATTTTCCAAGGTTTCGTTGTTGAAGACCCTCTCAAGGAAGATTCACAACCAGAAAACCCAATCCGTAGATTCATCATTGGTCCTCAGATCTATCAGATCATCCGTGCAGCTTTGATGGACAGTGAAATTGAAGAACTACCAACTGACACACTACGCGGTTTAGATTTCCGTATCGCTAAAACTTCAAAAGGTGGTTTCGCAGACTATTCTACTAGTAAGTGGAGTCGTCGTGAGAGAGCACTCAGCGATGCAGAACAGGCAGCTATTGAAAAGTTTGGCCTTTTTAATCTCAACGACTTCTTACCTAAAAAGCCAACCGATGTTGAGCTCAAGGTTATGAAAGAAATGTTTGAAGCATCTGTTAACGGTGATGCTTATGATATGGATCGTTGGGGTCAATACTTCAAACCAGCAGGCATGGGCTCAGCTACCGGCGATCCTAACAAACCTGCAGCCAGCGTACCTGTAGATGACGCAGACGACGAACCAGCACCAGTCGCTAAGGCAGCACCAGCAGTTCAATCTGCACCAGCAGCAGCAGCCGGCGGCGATGGCAACAGTCGTGCTCAAGATATCTTGGCCATGATTCGTAATCGTCAAAAACAATAACGATAAAGTAAGAGTGCGAGTTAATCTCGCACTCTCTTACCACTACAGGGAATTAATATGGCAAAAGCATTTGATATTAGTAAATTTAGAAAATCAATTACAAAAAACATTGAAGGTCTCAGTATCGGATTTAATGATCCTACTGACTGGATTCAAACAGGAAATTACGCACTTAACTATTTGATCAGCGGAGATTTCCATAAAGGTGTTCCGCTAGGTAAAGTCACAGTTTTTGCAGGAGAATCTGGTGCGGGAAAATCATTTATCTGTTCAGGGAATCTTATCCGTAATGCACAACAACAAGGCATCTATCCAATTCTAATTGACAGCGAAAATGCGCTCGACGAAGATTGGCTTAAAGCATTAGGTGTTGATACATCAGAAGAAAAACTGCTTAAACTTAATATGGCTATGATCGATGATGTAGCTAAAACTATTAACGAGTTCATGACAGAATACAAAGCCATGCCAGATGATAATAAACCAAAAGTTTTATTTGTTATCGATAGCCTAGGTATGTTGTTGACTCCAACTGATGTCAATCAATTCGAAGCAGGTGATCTAAAAGGTGATATGGGTCGTAAACCAAAAGCGTTAACAGCATTGGTTCGTAATTGTGTTAATATGTTTGGTAGTGCTAATGTTGGTTTAGTTGCAACTAATCACACATATGCCAGCCAAGATATGTTTGATCCAGATGACAAGATTTCAGGCGGACAGGGCTTTATCTATGCTAGTTCTATCGTTGTTGCTATGAAGAAACTCAAGCTCAAAGAAGATGAAGATGGCAATAAGATTAGTGAAGTCAAAGGTATCCGTGCTGCCTGTAAGGTCATGAAAACACGTTATGCGAAACCATTCGAAAGTGTACAAGTAAAAATTCCATACGAAACAGGTATGAATCCATATAGTGGACTGGTCGACTTGTTTGAAGCGAAAGGGATGCTCAAGAAAGAAGGAAATAGTCTTGTATACACTACAAGCGATGGCGAAATCATCAAACAGTTCCGCAAAGCCTGGGAAAGAAACGAGAACCAAGGTCTTGACAAAATGATGGAAGACATTTCGAAACATGGTGAAAAATCTGTTTCTGGGATAACTACTACAGTTGTAACTGAAACGGAGATTGCTGAATGAAAGAAGATTTGATTGCCGACCTGTGGGGCGTCGTTGTTGAACATATTCCAGAAAAACAACGTGCAGACGTAGCAGCAGATTTTGTAAACACCCTGCTCGATTATGGTATTAAAGATAGTGTGTTAGAAAGCTTACAAGGTATAGATCCATACCTCGACGATGCTATCGAATACGCTATCGATGGTGAGGAAATCGAGGAAGATGAATACTACGAAGATGAGGATTAAATGAATTGGTATGATCGAGTTTCTAAGGACATTTCAAACATACCAGATGCCGTGGCATATTATGAGGCTGAATTGCTGGCAGCAAAACAAGATGCTCGCATAGCGGGAAACATAGAAAGAGCCGCTGCCAGTATGCCCGGCATAGTAGAAAATCGATTTAATCAATTACAGGAAATTGAAGGTATTTTAGAATATCTTAATATCGAACTTCGTAGACTTCGTAGTCAACACTTTCGTAAATATCTTGAAAACTATCAACGTGCTTTGTCTTCTAGAGACTGTGAAAAGTTTGTAGAAGGTGAAGCAGACGTTGTAGATTTTGAAAAAATCATTAACGATTTTGCCTTACTGAGAAATAAATGGTTAGGAATCATCAAAGCTTTAGACATTAAACAATGGCAGATATCTAATATTGTAAAATTAAGAACTGCCGGACTTGAAGATGCAACTCTATGAACATCTTAGTAACAGGTGGATTGGGCCTTATCGGTCATAATATTGTTCAAAAATTATCTAAGTTAGGCCACAAGGTTGTTGTATATGATAACTGTACTAACTATGGTATCATACCTCAAGCAGAACTAGACTATCTCATTTCCGAACGGAAAAAATTAATCGGCGATGTTGAAATCTACGAAATGGATATCTTACAAGGTAGTATGTTTGATTATCTCCTACCCCATCACAAAATAGAAGCTATCATCCATCTCGCTAGTTTCCCCAGACAAAAAGTAGTCAATGCCAATCCAAGTTGGGGCAGCACTGTAATGAGCACTGGGCTTCTAGTTCTACTAGAGGCGGCAGTTAAACACGAAGTTCGTAGATTTACCTATGCTAGTTCAAGTATGGTCTACGGTGACTTTGAAGATTATGTCACTGAAGATGCTGTTTGTCGTCCACAAGGACAATACGGCATCCTTAAACTTGCCGGTGAGTGGTTAGTCAAAGACTACACACGCAAACACGGTATCGCACATACCATCCTAAGACCTAGTGCAGTCTACGGTCCTCTTGATGTTGAAGATCGAGTTATCTCAAAGTTCTTACTTACAGCGATGCGAGACCAGACTCTTAAAGTTAATGGTGTTAATGAAACTCTCGATTTCACCTATGTTGACGATGCTGCTAATGGATTTGTCGATGCTACGCTTTCACACAATGCTATAAACAAAACTTACAACATAACAAAAAGTCATAGTAAAACTCTGTTATCTGCAGCAGAGTTAGCTATTAAACTAGTCGGTAAGGGTCGTATAGAGGTAAAAGATAAAGATGCAGATTTTCCTAGTAGAGGAGCACTAGATATAACTAGAGCCAAAAATGATTTTAATTTTGATCCTAAAGTAGATATAGACGACGGATTCCAAATCTATTACGATTGGCTTAAAAACTCTTCATATTGGCAGTCTAATCTTTAATAACCAATAATGTACCCATATAAATATGACTATGAAAATAGTCTTAGTCACAGGAGGCTTCGATCCTATACATTCGGGGCACATCAGTTATTTCAAATCAGCTAAAACTTTAGGCGATATCCTAATCGTTGGACTTAATTCCGACGAATGGTTAGTTCGTAAAAAAGGCCGTGCATTTATGCCTTGGAACGAACGGTTATGTATCGTAAACAATCTGTCAATGGTCGATGAAGTATATACATTCGACGACGAAGACGGATCTGCTAAACATTTTATCCAACAGGTCAGAGCGCATTATCCAGATGCTGAATTAATATTCGCCAACGGAGGAGATAGGACCAAAGACAATATTCCCGAAATGGATATTGTAGATCCTAACATTAAATTTGTTTTCGGTGTAGGCGGAGAAGATAAAAAAAACTCAAGTTCGTGGATATTAGAAGAATGGAAATCACCTAAGACAGAAAGATCTTGGGGATACTATCGAGTTTTGCACGAGCCAAATACAAAAACAAAACTTAAAGAACTAACTGTAGATCCAGGAAAATCATTAAGCATGCAACGACATTCGGATCGTGCTGAATTTTGGTTTGTGGCCGAAGGCGAAGCCACACTGTATACAGTTAACATTAAAACAGATGTAGAATTTGTAGGTAAATTTATCGAACATCAGCATATGTGGATTCCTAAGACAGCCTGGCATCAACTAGCAAACGAGTCAGCGACACCTTTAAAAATTATAGAAATACAGTTCGGTGAAAAATGCATCGAAGAGGACATAGAAAGAAAATGAAAGTATTTGTTGGTTATGATATTCGAGAAGATATCGCATACCAGGTGTGTGAATATAGTGTTAAAAAACATCAACAGTCAGCAGAGGTTATTCCTCTTAAACAAAAAGAATTGAGAGAAAGTGGAATCTATACTAGAGCTGTTGATCCGTTGAGTTCTACAGAATTTACCTTTACTAGATTTCTTGTTCCTTATCTTGCAGATTATAAAGGGTGGGCCGTGTTTGTAGATTGCGATTTTGTATTTGTAGATGATGTAAAAAAATTATTCGATCAGGCAGACGATCAGTACGCTGTTATGGTAGTTAAACACGACTATACTCCTACAGAAGGTCTGAAGATGGATGGCTGTAAACAACTTCCGTATCCTAGAAAAAATTGGAGCTCTACAATATTATGGAACTGCGGTCATAAAGCAAATCGATTAATGACTCCTTATGTAATCAACACACAAACCGGTCAATATCTACATAGATTTCAATGGTTGGACGATTCAGAGATCGGAGAATTGTCTCCAGAATGGAACTGGTTGGCAGGATGGTATGAAGAGCCCAGAGATGGAATACCTAAAGCTATACACTACACCGAAGGCGGGCCGTGGTTTAAAGAATACAGACGATGTGATTATCATAAAGTGTGGAAAAGATATCTTCGCGAAATGTTAAAATGATTTTTTTAAGTAAAGACGGCGAAGATCCGTATATCAATATGTTTGCCAAAGGATGCAACGGTCCGATTGTTAATACAGAAAATTTTGACTATGATTCAAGCAGCGATCCTATAGTATTGCGAGGTATCCTTAAAAAGAAAATAATACATAGATGCTGGCAAGAAGGCAGAACATTTTATTATATGGATACTGGGTATTTTGGAAACGAAGCTAAAGGTTCAAACCCGTATGGTTGGAAATATTGGCATAGAATCGTTAAAAATAATTTGCAGCACGATGAAATCGTCCCCCGCAAAGACGATAGATTTAAACATTTTAATAAGAAATTTCATCCTTGGAAAAAAAATGGTAGAAAGATTCTAATAGCCAAGCCAGATGAAAAACCGATGAGATTCTACGATTATGATCTAGAAATATGGCTACAATCTACCATAGAAGAAATTAAAAAATACACAGACAGACCTATAGAAGTAAGAGACAGAGCAGCTAAGAGAGCAGATAGAGTGTTGCATAATACATTACAAGAAGCACTAGATGACGATGTTTTTGCATTAGTCACTTTTAATAGTGTAGCAGCTACTGAATCAATTTTCCACGGCATTCCAGCATTTACACTAGCACCCTGTAACGCTGCTAGTCCAGTATCATTGCAAGACCTATCAAAAATTAATGAACCATATTATCCCGACTCAGATAAGAGATATGCCTGGGCCTGTCATCTTTCTTACGGTCAATTTCATATCTCTGAACTAAAAAACGGAAAAGCGATGGAGATGTTAATGTCATGAAAGAATTATCTTTAGAACAATCTTTTGTTCAAGGTTCAAAAAATTTCTGTACTACTAATATGCAAGAAGTATCTAAACCGATGGTAGTTAGAGGAGTGACAAGCAAAAGTGAAATTGTAGAATGCAAAAAAATTAATAGAGATTTTTATTATATAGATACAGGTTATGTAGGAAATTTTCCTAGTGAAGGAAATTCATCAGGAAAAAAAGTATGGCACCGAGCAGTCAAAAATGATCTTCAACATTTAAATCCTTTAGATGTACCACAAGATCGATGGAATAATTTAATCAAACAAGATAGTAGATTACAGTGGAGCGGATGGAAAAATTATAACAAAAAAATATTACTAGTTCTGCCCAATCCTAAAGCCTGTAGATATTATGACATAGATTGCGATCAATGGATCGCTGAAACTACTGAAAAAATTAAAACATATTCTGATCTTCCTATAGAGGTACGAGTAAAAGGATCTCGCAGCGAAAGAAATCATGGCTATTCAATATACTCAGCATTTGATAGCGGAGTGTATGCTACTGTATCATTCAATAGTATTGCTAGTTTGGAAAGCGTACTATATGGTATTCCAGCGTTCGTTTCGGTTCCCTGTTCAGCATCTACCTTAGCCTCGAATGATCTTTCTACATTAAGAAATCCGTTTAAGCCGGATCTTAATTCGATACAAAAAATTTGTAATACAATTGCCTATGGACAATTTACTCAAGAAGAAATGGTTAATGGCACCGCCTGGAAGATATTAAATGAAATTACTAGTAAACGATAAAGAATTAGCTAAATTTTTAGTTGAAAGATTAGATATAATTTCTGTTTGTCAACAAATTAAATTAGATGAAACATACACTAACGAGGTTATACAGCATATTATTGAAAAAAGAGATTCAGACAAGTTTTCTCTAGATAAGCATAGAGATAAATTTAAACAAAAATTGTATAGAAACATATCTAAAGATCTTAATAATTGGAAAAAGAAAATAATACAGCAGATCGAACTTTACAACTCACACCATTTTCCGTTATTGCATAAACATCTTGAATATTTTCTAAATGAGTTTGGTGAAGATTGGATCATCGAACAGTATTTGAAAAGCGATACAAAATATTTTATTAAAACCATAGGACAACAGATAGATTCCAATTCTTCTATGGTCAGAAGAAAATATTTCAGTGATATTAAAGAAGATTGTCTCTTACGAAACACAGTAGGCAACGAAAACATTTTAGTAGATAAAATCGATAACAGTTTTCCATTTTGGTTTATCGACAGCGGCTATACTAATTTCGTAGAACCTAATAAAAAATGGCATCGTCTAGTAAGAAATCATTTGCATTTTAATCAATATTTTATTGCTCCTGCAGATAGACTTAAAATGATTTCCGAATTTCCTCGTCCCTGGAGAAAAGAAGGAAAGAAAATTTTAGTGATAGAACCTGGGCCATTCGCTGCAAACATATTTCATACAGATGTAAAACAATGGCGACATTGGGTGGAAACAGAATTAAGAAAACATACAGACCGACCTATTGAATTTAGAGAAAAGATTAATAAAAAGAAAAGAACTAAATTGTACGATTTATTATCACAGGGAGATTACTACTGTACTGTTAGTATTAATTCTAACAGTGCTGTGGAATCTATATGGGCAGGAGTTCCGGCCATAACCTTAGACAGACACATAAGTAATCCTGTGACTGTTAACAGCCTAGATCAAATCGATAATCTTTATCGAGGCTCGTTAGGAGATTGGTTGGCCTGGTTAAGTTATTGTCAGTTCACTTTTGAAGAACTAATGGACGGAACTGCATTAAAAATAATAAAAACATATCACAATGTCTAAAATAACAGCAGTGGCCTATTATAGAGGGATACCTCCAAACAATAGCAATCCAGAAAAACCTGCGATACTTGATAACTTTTGTCAAGGAGTCAAGGCCTGCGGAGATACGGTTATCGCACATCAGGGAATGAACGCGATACCTTGTGATGTAGCTTTAATACAAGGATTTGTACACGAACACGGAAAACAAGCTCCTCACTTACAACTTAGAAAAGATGCTGTAGATTTACAAAAAAGAAATGGAAAAAGAAGTCTCATAGTCGATAGTAATTTATTTTTATATAAAGATACCACAAATTCTAAAAGATATCTTAGATATAGCTTCGACGGAGTTTTTCCAACCACAGGTTTTTATTTTGATCGAGACATAGATCCTTCTAGATGGCAGGAAATCAGCAGTAATTTAGGATTGAGTTTAAAACCTTATAGGACAGTAGGGAATCATATTCTGATATGTTTACAAAGGAACGGTGGTTGGAGTATGAGAGGTTTAAATGTCGTCGACTGGGTAAATCAAACTATTTCCGACATAAGAAAATATTCAGATAGGCCCATAATCGTAAGAAAACATCCAGGAGATAAAAAAATTTCTTCGATTTTAAAAATAAATCACAGGAATGTACATATAAGTCTCGAAGGAAAAAGTTTAACAGAGGATTTTAACAACTGTTGGGCTACTGTAGTTTATAATAGCAGTCCTAGTGTGGCTAGTTTAATAGAAGGAATACCAACTTTTCTAACAGATCCACTACCTCAACATAGTCAAACTTACGGTGTTGCTAATACTAGTATTTCTGATATAGAGAATCCCAAAATGAACGACAGACAGCAGTGGATAGAACGATTATCTATGTGCCATTGGAATTTTGAAGAATTGAAGTCAGGCAAGGCCTGGAATTTTTTCAAACAATATATCTAAGAAAATTGTTGCCAGTAAGGTTCTTTTCTAGCAACCTTCAAATCTTCTCTTTTACTCTTACCGATGTTTTTTCTGCTGCCTTTGAGATGATCTAACCATGCACCCCATTCGCTGTTGATGAGAGGATGACCTTCTCCTGTGCTATTTCCTGGGCGAGGTCTGAGATCTTGTAGATGTGCAGCCCAGTCCACCTGTTGTAAGTAAGGAAATTTTTTCCTTACACTGTCAAAAACAAAACTATCGTGCCATTCTTCTAATAAAAATATACCAGCCTCTGCGTTATCATATACACGTTGAAATTCCATCAAGAACATCCGTGTTTGTTCCGACTTTAAATTTAATGAATATAGTCCACATTCGCTGTATTTGCCTTTTCTACCAAGATAACAAAGGTCTTTGTTATTAGGAATCAATCTTTCTAAATCGTTCAATACTATTGGACTATGACATATAGTGTCTGCATCCATCCATATGAGAATATCAGTATCGCACTCCTTAACACAGGCAAAAATTGAGTATACTTTATGTGCAAATCTTATTGCGTGCCATTTAAATCCTTTACCTGCGTCTTTTCTTCGACTACGAACAGGATCGGCACTGACATCTCCATTGGCTTTAGGAACATTTTTCCAAGTTTCTTTAAATTTCACCAATTCGGGAGAACTACTGTGGAGATCTTTGACGATTAAATTAGGAGCTGATTCGTTAACCTGACAATTTTCAGTATACACATACAATTTTACCTCAACCGGCCAGTTTTTTATAAAGGTCTGTATCATCCTTCGTCCATATTTTTCATAGCCTTCTTGATGAAAGGTAGTCACTACCGAAAAATTCATTATTTTATCTCCCATACATGGAAAAAACCCTGTTGGCTGGTACATCTCCAACCATGATGATACAAACTTTGCGAAAAATCTCTGGAAATCGGTTCATCACCTTCGATAACTACTACAGATTTCCATCTCGTAAAGACTGGTGCATATACATTTATCTCATTTATCTGATCTCTATCAAAAATAACTACAGAAATATCAACCAACAAATGAAGTTCGTCAGATTCTTCTTTGAAAACTAAATTTCTTGCCTTGGTGGTTGGTTTAGAATCGTCGATCACAAAAACAGTTTGAAATATTTCTAAGACATTAGAGAGAAAACCAAACCCGTCCCCAATGACTAATGCATTTTGGGGATGTCGACCGGCTATTTTGGATATTCTTTTATTAAACTTTGCCATATGTTGAATTAAATACTCATATATTTATTTTTTATGAAATTCAGACTCTATAAAGAACACGGGGCTTTAAACAGCCCTCCGATTTTTTCAGCCTTCGAACAAGGCCTTCTATCGAGAGGCCATCAGATAGTTGAAAAAGACGAAGATGTAGCAGTAATTTGGTCAGTGTTATTCCAGGGCAGGATGATGCAAAATGAAAAAATCTATAATGATGCCAAAGCCCAGGGAAAGCATATCGTAATAATCGAAGTAGGCAATCTTGTTAGAAATTCTACCTGGCGTATTTGTCTAGATAATATTAACGGGTCGGGAAAATTTGGTAATGATACCGACCTCGATCTAGATAGACCGAAAAAATTAGGAGTTTCTTTAAAACCTTATCAGGATATAAGGAGAGGAGAGATACTGATCGCTTGCCAGCACGAAAGAAGTCTTCAATGGCAGGGGATGCCTACTATGAAAAAATGGGTTGAGCAGACCATTGAAATTATAAAACCACAAACTAGAAGAAGGATCGTAGTAAGACCACACCCTAGAAACCTGTTTACAGTCAAAATATCCAATGTACTAATGGACTCACCAAAAAAGATACCTGGTACCTATGACGATTTTAATATTTTTTATGGTTATCATTGTGTGATTAATTTTAATAGTGGTCCTGCTGTCCAGTCACTGATCAACGGCACACCGGTTATCTGTGATAGTTCGAGTTTAGCCGGTGAATTATCCAATAATTTACACGATATTGAAAATTTACAATACTTTCCTAGAGAGGATTGGTTTCTAAAATTATGTCACACTGAATGGACCGTTGAAGAAATTCGTCAAGGAATCCCTATAGCGAGAATCGAAAAAGAATTAATTCGTCACAAGTCTTGACTTCGAGATAATTTTCATTTATAATTTAAAAATGCCAGATTTTACCTATGTAGAAGATATTTTTGTCTCTTTTAGAAATACCTGCCACGCATTGGACCTAGGGGTGCAGCCTCAAGACTTTCCGCCTATGGAAAGTTTTTATATTAGGATAGTTAAGGGAGATCCACTGACACAAAATCAGGCTAATTATGTCCTAAAAATCCTAGAAAAATACAAAAAAATTTCAAGTCTAGCGGGTTTCGACTACGAGGATCGTTTGGCTGATGCTGTATGGAAACAGCCATTCCGTATTCTTGATCTAAGTAAAAAAATATTTGTGGAAAAATCATCAGATGGTCTATTAGAGATCTGTCTAAAATTTCCTTACCAGCTAAAAGATGAGTTCGATCGCGAAATAAATGTCAATATTCCTTATTCACATAAGGTCAGCCATTGGGACCAAGAAAACAAAATTCGCAGGCTCAGCTTCTATGATTTCAATCTTGTAGCCCTCTATGAATTTGCATTAAAGCATAATTTTGAAATAGACGAAACTTTTATGTGTGCCCTAGCAGAAGTGGAAGAAATATGGCAATTTGAAGATCAAATTCGTCCTACAGCAAGTTTAGAACATAATGTTATTGTTTTAGATAATTTTACTGAAAGTGCAAGAGAATATGCCGAAACAAACTTTACAGGTTCAATCTCGGCCGATGTAATCTTAGCCAAGAGTATGGGATTTCTGTATTCTGGCCCGATAGAAACCACCACTCAAAAAATAGCATCTAGTGCTGCGAATACTTTCTGGTTAAAAGATTTTAGAGAATTTTTTAAACTGTGTAATTCGGTAAATGGGAAGATAGCGGTGATCATAGATCGAAGTTCAAATACATTATCCTGGCTACAGAATTTTGTCCAGGCAGCTGACGAAGCAGGAATCTATCGAGGAGAAATTAAAGTCTGTTTTAGAGAAAACAAAGACTCAGATACCGGAGTTAACGAATGGATCAAGCTGGCCGGAGTTGGCGGAAAAGTAGAGGGGGGTAGGATCTACATTTTTGAACATAAGCCAGCTAAGTGGTTGTTCAAAGACAAAGAAGATATTACAATAATAGCTACAAACAATTTATATCCTCACACTAATCAGATCACAAAAGATTGGTTAGACAGCCATCCTTGTGTGATATATTTAGGAGATATAAAACCTTCAGAACAAAAAGGAAGAAAGATTGTCGAACTGTAAGTTGATAATAAAAGATGAAGTTAACATCAAAGTAGAAGGACTTGCTGTAGAGACACGCAGGAAAATAGTCAATGCGTTAAAATATGATCTTCCCTATGCAAGGCACATGCCAGCATACAAGTTAGGTCGGTGGGACGGAACTAAAACATTTTTCGGGATTGGCGGAAATGGATATCTAGCTCACTTAGATATTATTTTACCTATCATTGAAGATGCCGGATACGACATCGAAGTAGAAGATCAGCGTCTACATAAACAATTCAGGTTTACCCCGATCAACGAAAATTATTGGAAGGATCTAGGTAAGACCTGGCCAGAAGGACACGTTGAAGCTGGCAAGCCTATAGTACTTAGAGATTATCAATATGATGTTGTTAATAAATTTTTAGAAAATCCACAATCATTACAGGAGGTAGCTACCGGTGCAGGTAAAACTATTACTACTGCGACGTTATCGCATCTTTGTGAGGTATATGGCCGTACGATGGTTATTGTTCCGAACAAATCGCTTGTTGTACAGACTGAAGAAGACTATAAAAATCTCGGACTAGATGTTGGTGTCTATTTCGGAGATCGTAAAGAATTAAATCGAACACATACAATCTGTACCTGGCAGAGCCTTAATGTTCTAGATAAGAAAAGTTATGACGATGACACACTTAGTCTAGCAGAATTCTGTGAAGGAGTATGCGCGGTTATCATCGACGAAGTACATCAAGCTAAAGCAGATGTATTAACAAAATTGCTGACACAGAATTTTAAAAATTGTGCCATTCGATGGGGCTTAACAGGAACAGTGCCTAAAGAAAAATGGGAATTTCAAAGTTTATTAGCCAGCATAGGTCCTGTTATTAATCAGGTATCTGCATTTGATCTACAACAGAAAGATGTTCTTGCACAATTAGATATACAAATTTTACAGACTAACGATGTACAGGCATTTAGAGGTTATCAAGAAGAATATACATGGCTAGTCACTGACGACACAAGATTAAGTTGGATATCTCAACAGATCAGCAATATTTCTAACAGTGGAAACACTCTAGTGTTAGTAAACAGAATAGATACAGGTAATAAACTGTTAAAAAATCTTAAAGATGCTGTGTTTATATCAGGTGCCGTGAAGCTAGACGATAGGAAAGAAGAATATGATGATGTTAAGACAAGCGATAATAAGATTATTGTGGCGACTTATGGTGTGGCCGCTGTGGGTATTAATATTCCAAGGATTTTTAATCTGGTTCTTCTTGAACCCGGAAAGAGCTTTGTCAGGGTTATACAAAGCATTGGGCGAGGCATTAGAAAAGCAGAAGACAAAGACTTCGTCCAAATATGGGACATCACCAGCACCTGCAAATACGCAAAGAGGCACCTTACGGAGAGGAAGAAATACTATAAGGAAGCCAAGTACCCCTTTACATTAACTAAGGTAACAATATGAGAATTTTAACATTAAACAATATAGCATTCGACTTAAATGAGTTGCCGGAAGAAGTAGACGAAGATACTAGATTTTCAGTCCTCGATAATTCAAATCCTCAAGATCCGGATTTTTATTTCATGCCTCTAATATTTTTAGAATCTTTTAATAGTCCTGCTATTCTACTTAACGTTGGCGGTCATGAGGTCCAAATGCCATTAGATTGGTGTATGGTTGTTGGAGATAAAGAATGCGGACTTGACCCCGAAGTTCTTCCACTAACATCTATTAACGAACGAGGTTTTGACGCTTTAGTTTTCAATCCAATAAAAGGGTTTAAGGCGGAATTTATGCCTATTGAGATTGTTAATATCTTTCAAGATGTACGTTGGTATTTTCCTAAAATGAAAAATGGTCAACTACTAACAGTTCCTTTACATGATGGTGAAAATCCTCCGTGTGTGTTTTTTGTTAAAGAAGTTTCAAGACAAAGCGAAGTACTACAATTACATAAGTTGATATAATGCCATTAGATAGTCTGATGTGGAGCAATGAAGATTTTAAACGACGATGTATCGGTTGGCAGTTAAAATTCATCCTCTGGCCTAAGAGATGTTTTTACACCGGAAAATTTATTTGGTTTAAGTGGGCATACTTAGGCGTAGGCATGATATGCGGACCAGGAGAACCAGTTTTTGAATATAGATGGTGTGAAAGGCATCAATATCTTTTTATGAAAATTAAAGGAACTATATGATCTGGCCTATAAAACCGACAGAGTTTGATACTAATCCCTATACTTGGAGCTGGTACGATAAGGATTATCTTTTAACTCCGGACGGCGAGGGAGAATATCCTGAACATCATTGTAAAATTACGTGGCTAGAAAGCTTTCCTTATATTAATTCTTTTAGAAATGCTGTAGACGTGGGTTGTAGAGATGGAGAATATTCTAGGTATCTACATAAACATTTTGATCATGTATATTGTTTTGACTACAGAAGAAGAAAACTATTTCATAAAAATGTAGATCTTTCTAAAATTACACATTTTAAATGTGCCCTAGGCGATGAGCATAAAATAATGAGAGTCTCTGGGGCAGGAAGCATGACCAGTCAAAGCGTTCCTCAAGAAAAATGGTACGATGAACAAATTTACACGTTGGACGAATTCAAACTACTCGATGTTGATTATATAAAAATCGATGTAGATGGTTTTGAATTAAAGGTCATCAAAGGAGCAATAAATACCATTGAAAAGTTTAATCCAATTCTAGTGATAGAACAAGAATTTGGAGAAACTTCAAGCATAAAGTTCTGTGTTGAAAATTTAAATTATAAAATATCATCATGGGATAAGCATCATAGAAATGTAATACTAACAAGGAATTAAAATGATTGCAGGAAAAGTATGGGGGAAGACAGAATTACTAGAAGCAAACGGCGTTCTAGAATTTCACAGAATCGACATAAAAAAAGGTGGTGTTTGTTCTAAACACAAGCACAAATTTAAATGGAATGGATTCTTTGTAGAAAAAGGTGCATTAGTTATTCGTGTATGGAAGAATAACTATGACCTAGTAGACGAAACTGTCCTAATGGACGGTATGTATACCAAAGTTGCTCCTGGCGAATATCATCAGTTCGAAGCACTCGAAGACACTGTGGCATTTGAATTGTATTGGGCCGAGTTCGACCACGAAGATATCGAAAGAGATTCGGTAGGATTTACAAAATGAAAGATTGGATCGACGATGTATGGTTTACCGAACATTACCAGCTACATAAAAAAGAAAACTTTGATATTGTCAATTCTTATTTACAGTCACCGCCCAAAAGAATTTTAGATATCGGATGCGGATTAGCTTGGGAATCAAGATTATTCAATAAAACTTACGGTTCTGAATTATGGCTTATAGACGGTGATACAAAGAACAACGACACAAAATTGCCCACAGCCGCATCTGGTGCGTACCATGTGGATCCAAAAGAATTTTTATATTATTATCCTTTACAACGATTAGATGCAGAATTAAAAAAATTAGAAACAAAAAATTATCATCTAATTGATTGTAATAATATTCGTATCGACGAAGATATTAAGTTTGATTTAATAACATCTTGGGTTTCTTGCGGATTCCATTATCCTTCTAGCACGTATAAAGATTTAATTCTCAAACATTCTCATCCGGATACTAAAATTATTTTTGATATCAGGATCAAAAGAAAACAGGCTAATCCCATCCTGGAACCCGGTGTTGAAATCGTTCATCGACTAAACGAACGATCAAAGTATGTCACAGCAGAAATTAAGTTCGTATGATATCAATAGTAATGGCATACTATAATCGATTGCCGCAATTAAAATTTACGTTAAAAACTATAAGTCATAGTTCAACAAAAGATGCAGAAATAGTTATCGTCGATGACTATAGTTTTGCCGAGCATTCTATAGATAATCTAAAAAAAGAGTTTCCGTCTTTAAATTTAAAAATTATAAAGATGAGCAATCTTAACAATAAAAAAACATATGTTGGTCCTTCTGTTCCGTATAATGTAGGTTTCAAGATGTCAACTGGCGACAAGATCATCATACAAAATCCAGAATGCTGTCATATGGGGGATGTTATTTCTTATACAGATCAAAATCTTAAAGACGGTGTCTATCTGTCTTTTCATTGTTTTGCTACAGGCAAGCGAGAAGTAGAGACTTTACATAATACCGGCAAATTAAACATCGAAGGATCAAACGGAAGATGGTATAATCACAAAATTCATAGACCAGCGTCCTATCATTTTACTACCGCGATAACACGAAAAGATTTAGTCGAGCTTAATGGGTTTGATGAGAGATATGCCCAAGGATTCAACTATGATGATGACGAATTGATAGAAAGAATCAAGAAAAAAGGACTAGAAATAAAATTTGTAGAAGATCCCTGGGTAATACATCAATATCACGGTAAAGGATTTAACAATCCATTAAACCCTTTATCTACTCAAGACAACGCTCTGCTGCACAAAGAAAATTTATTAAATTTATCTGTAAGAGCTAATAACAAGGAAAATATAGTATGAAACATATCATAAACGGAAAGAAAGCAAGCTCAAATGATCAATTAATGAAATATCTACATTCAGTGGTTAAGGAAGGAGATAGTCTTTTAGATCTAGGATGCGGTCCTAAATTATATTCTGATCCTTTTAAGAATATATGCAGAAAAATTCTGACAGTAGATGCCTGGGAATCTGTAAATCCGGATATCGTCGCAGACCTAGAAACAGTAGATTTGCTTTCCTTGCTAGGTGGTGAAAAATACGACTACATACTCATGATTGATTTTATAGAACACTTAGACAAGGCTGCTGGTCTTAGGTTGATCGAAAGTGCTAAATCGATAGCAAACAAAAAAATAATATTGCTTACTCCTTTAGAAGAAATATGGGATGATAATCATAAAAATGTAAACGATCCAGCACTATGGTGTTATGGAAATACATTCGATATGCACAAAAGCATATGGAGCAAGGATGATTTCGCAGATTGGGAAGATTTATCATTGCCTGGCCTGCATAGTTATTTTGTAGGTGCTTTTTCTAATGACTAAGATTTTAACAATTTTAGGAACACGACCAGAGATTATAAGATTATCTCGAATTATTCCTAAACTTGATTTAATCGCTGATCATAAGGTATTGCACACAGGACAAAATTATGATGCAAATCTAAACGATATCTTTTTTAAAGAATTAGGAATTAGAAAACCAGATGTCGTTATAGAAAATAAAAATGTATCTTTCTCTGGACAATTAGGAAATACATTTGTTGGTGTTGAAAAGTTTATAACTGAGTATAGACCAGATAAAGTTCTAATACTAGGAGATACTAATTCTGGTCTATCAGCATTGATATGCGAAAGATTGGGCATACCTGTCTACCATATGGAAGCGGGAAATCGATGCTATGATTTAAAGGTCCCAGAAGAAAAAAATAGAAAAGTTATCGATGCAATTTCTACAATAAATTTACCTTACACTGACCTAAGCAGAGAAAATCTACTACGAGAAGGGATTGCTAATAATAAAATATTTGTCACTGG
>JACCDP010379276.1_pt1 | contig 45120 bp, 50 predicted proteins | sample 7445841 | NCBI WGS metagenome assembly JACCDP01 (sample SAMN15323441, study PRJNA562643) | freshwater metagenome | isolation source: river surface water | place: USA:Blue River Watershed | collected 2017-08-17
ATATCCTCGCCGCCGGTGCTGCGAGTTTCACGACTGATTCTTTGCTCATGTCATTGAATGAGCGGTCATCCACCACTGATTCTTCTCTAATAGCATTTCTAGTCTCAGTCTCTTCTACTGATGCACTGTTGCGGTCTGTAACAGCTGCGACGCATACCAGTAATTTATCTATCATTGCTTCGCTGGCTAAACACTATACCTCTGACGCATTATTGTTTAACACAACGCCGATCGATTTTTATACTGACTCTGCTCTAATATCAGGTTTACAGACTTCTCACAGTGCAGACGCTCTAATTAAAGCAGAGAATGCAAATGCGCATGAGACGAATGCATTAAAAATAGCAGAACTAGCGGTAAGTCACCTCACCGATGCCCGATTGGTTAGGGTAAATCTCCAATACTCTTTAACCGATGCGCTTCTCAGCGCAGAGCTGACGCATTTTAACTTAACTGACGCACTATTACGCGCAGAAAACGTTAAAACCCAAACGACTGACGCCAGGCTAGCTTATCAATTTGCACTATATCAAAGCACTGATTCGCGGTTGTTTGCATTGTTTGTTGGCAGCTCGTCTGCGAGATTACCAGTAGCTGAAGTCAGCGGCGCAGCCAAATTCGAAGGTCCAGGTGTAAGCAATATCATCTTGGTAGCACCGACCATAAGTTCGACTGGCAAATTCGTCGCCTATTACCGCTCGAAAAAGGCTACTATAAGTCTGCCAACGGCTACCATTAAGAGCAAAGGCAATTTCGTAGCACCGGTTCCTAACGTTAAGACCAAAAAAGAGATATATGCTAGGAACCGCACTACACTTAGTAATCTCTACGGGTGGGGAGTTGTCGATTTAACCGTCCCGTTTATATGGTCAGACTGTTGCCCTGGTGGTGAAGGAGCACACCCACCCAGACAGCGTTACTGCGAGACTGTCGAGAACGAATTTAAGGGTTCAATATATGAAGACTATAACTTCACCGATAATGTAAGATGGTTAACATGTTGCCCCGGATGCCCCCCTATAGATGATACTGTCACCGTACCGGAAACCATGACTCCGAGTACCGTAGAAATATTACCAATCGTTCACGACCCATATCAACTTTATGTTTTGAAGGAGACGCGGCGGGCTCTAAGTAAGCCAAATTATGTCCCTAATATTCCCGACCTGAGATCGGACTACTACGTTAGTATTCCAACCATTAAGAATGATACTCCACAAGGATTAATAGAAGTAGTGGATTCTACGGTCACAGATCTACCTGTGAACACCATTATCCATGCAGTTACAGCACCAGAGCCAGTGCACAATACAGCGGTCACCACTAAAGTACAAGACACAGCACCGGTTATTCATTCTACTTTCAATGTTGAAATAAGTAAACCTATCAGACCCAGTTATGATAATACACCAGTTACAATCGAATCAGCTAGTCCTAATCCTACTGTGCCGATGCCAAACATAATTAATAACGCACAGTCGGTCGTAAATGGTAATATTCATCAAAATGCTGTTAAATCAGTACCTACGGTAAAGAGTTCATTTAATGTAAGCCCTAGACCTAGGCGGCGACATTAGGAGACACAATGGCTATTTCTATCTCTTTGCTTGCAAGGAATGCTTCTGGTAATGCTATCGTCACGCTGATTGACAATGGCTCTGCTAACCCGAATGGGTTTATGGAAATAAGGACCGGAAGTAAACCGGCTACGCCGCAAGATTCTGCAACTGGTACCTTGCTAGCTACTCTGAGTTTCTCAAATCCAGCATTCGGTAGCTTCTCAGGAGGCGCAGCCACGGCGAATGCTATTTCGCCAGACACTAGCGTCGATGCTACCGGTCTCGCATCGTGGTTTAGAATTTATAATCGTGACAGCCAAGCCGTCTTAGATGGAACGATAACTGCTACTGGTGGTGGTGGTGACTTAGAATTCGATAATGTAAACTTCATTGAATCTGGTACTGTGCAGATTACTTCGATGACCATTGCAATGCCTAACGCTTGCTGAGGAAAAAATGCTAGATCCTAAACCGACCGTTAAAGCCATCGGTAACTTCATCATGCCTCACAAGGATGGCCATACGTCTAACCACGTCAATAAATCTACTCCATCTGTTGATGGCGTATCCTCAGATGTACCACCGGCACCAACATCAGCCCACAAGGCATCAACATCATCTTCGTAATCCGGGTCCGCCCAATGGGATCCAAGGGTAGTCCTAAATTCTACATCGTCTTGTGATATATTATTCAGATGATATACGAAATTATCGACTGGTGTGCGTTCGCATTTATAATTCATGCGAATATAATCTTCATACTGAGACGATCCTTCAGCTACTATCTCATACCCGTCGACCAAAGGCTTTATAACTTGCCTTTTGACGGTGACTATACCATACCGAAACAAATATCCATCTCTCTTATAACCAGTGCGAGGCTTGCCCCAGACATACGGCATTTCTATCACGGTAGTAAAATCGATTACATTTCCTACTGTTTCCCAATCTATTTTATACAAAGTATCATACTCATCTCTATAAAAAACGCTGCCCGTTGGTTTCATTATACGTCCTCACATTCTTATAATATATTTATGTGACATGATGAAGATATGAAATGTAAACATAAAAGAGACACAAAGGATCAGCTACAATGCCTATTATTATAGAAGAGTTAAACAAACCATCATTCACATCATTTCCAGTTAACAACAATCGAACCGCCTGGCGGCCATATGGCATGCCGATGATCATGGTGGTGCCTCATAAGAGAACCATACTGGGCACAGCCAACGCTAATAGTATGGTCTTCAACGTCAGAGTATATGTCGAAAATGTGCCGCAATATGCTTATGTTGCGGGTCATGATCATGTCGGTATGAGATTCCCTGATAAAGAATTATATGGTCTGACATTAGATTCCATGATGCTCGCTGACAGACAGTTAGATATCCCCAATCTAATCTTCTACCATAATGACGTGGAAATCGCTTATTCAGAAGCACAGACCGGCGATTTGTTTGATTATACCACCTCAAGCGGCGTTCAAGAAAGGATGACATACATTGAGGGCGCTGACTATTATGATTTATCTGATGTGCTGTTAGAAGTAGAAACATTACCTAACGACACATACAACATCGTATATTCAGCTAATTATTATGCCAGAGTTATATCGAGGGATGGCAAAGAGCAATTCATATGTATAGATGTAGACACCACGGCATTAGCCTTGACAAAATACTCCTTCCAGCATCCTGGTAAGGTAATGGAGGAATTTTATAGACACACACCGCCACCTTATCTAACGAACGCATCAAAGTCGCTTGACACAACGGTCGCTCTATATCGCCCATTTACTGACATTATTCAAGATATTATGGACGAACAAGACATTCTTGAAAGGGTTAATTGGGTCTACGACTGTCCTGCCGATACTATCCCTTATATTTCAGCCTTGCTGGGTTGGGATCTTCCATTTTTCCCTAAGTCTTTGGATGCGTTACGTAGGGCTGTGCTTCGCCGCACGGTAGAACTTCAAAATCTAAAGGGATCAAGACGTGCGATAATAAGCATCTTTAAGCTGTTTGGGTATGAAATTCTTATATCTAACCTTTGGTGGTCCAGCGACGGCAAGAGATTTATACGCCCAGAGGAGAAATTGCCGCCGGAATATCAGAGCCAAGCGATCAATCTGGTCAGTTATTACCAATTTGACTGCCTATTCGCAGATTACGTTAATAAAGATTTTGAGACACTCGAAATCCCGCTAATTTATCGCCCCCAAGACCGAATAGGGATTGACGACTTTACCACAGCTCAAGATACTGGCTTTGTAACGATAGATGCTTATGCTGTCATTGAGGGAAGTGCAGCTTACGATGAGTTAACCTCTATAGTATCAGAATCTAACGCCCTGCCCGACACTTATGGTCAGAATCTAAATATAACAGAAGATGTAAATGGGTTTTACAATCCATCAGTTATTCACGATAGAATGTCTGGACTAGAGTTAGTCGGATATAGCCAAATCCTAATAGGTTCTAAACTAGGAGATTCTACCGATCAGAATTTAGTAGGTCAACATCCACCACTATTGAAAGTTGGCGTGAGTCTTCACAGAGAAGACAATAAATTACTGATTAATATAAATGGATACTACGACCCTAAGGATAAAGTAAAATTATTCGCTTTTGCCACATATAAAAAGGTCGAGTATTTAGTACCTGATATATTAAAAAATTTACAAAGCAATAAGTTTGATATTCAAGTCTTATCACCGGATCTGAAAGAATATGCAGATCCAATCACTCTTGATTTTGCCATTGAATTCGTTTATAAACTAAAAGCGTTTCACAGTTTACTGAATGTGGTCCGTACCAAAATGGAAATGGTGGAAAACTATGAAGTGACAGATTTAAGTATCGGCGGTGATTACGACCAGCGTTATGATACTGATATTGGCCGATTACAAGTCCCTCCAGCTATTATACCTAATATTCCCGCTACAATCACGGATTGCGCTCTTCTTGATGCGAGAAATTTAGGATATAAACTCGACGACGAAGATTTAAGATCTAAAAAACTAACAATTCTACTAGAGGAATATGAGGCATGGAAGAAGCTTGACAACAGAGACACTACCGCTAATCAAGAGTACCGCCTTCCGACTCCACAACCAATCAGTAGTCGACTTGCTGCTTTATTTAATTATCGCGGTCAAGACCGCATAACCACAGAATCAAGGGTCGAATTAAGAAACACGGAGTACGGACCATCGCCTGACACTAACTCGCACTCAGAGCCTTCGCTCAAGTATGGAATTAATAACGTACTTCCTCTTAATGGCACCTTTAGTGGCACTGATCCAAACACCACGATAAACGCTGATGGTCAAGGCTATGGTCCTTATGATCGCGAATACACTAAACAAAGAACAGGATGGACTTCTCTCGACGGCGTCACCGACTATAAGTATAAGGGAAGGGTCGATGATGAATTATTACACCAAACAAGCGTCAGTCAGTCAGAAATTTACCACTCGAAGGGATGCAGTTTTGGGTTAGGTATCGGTACTTATTATGCCTATCCGACTATAGCTACTATAAATGTCCAGGGTACAGCTAAGCCCGCAATCAACAGTTTATCAGATAAAATGACATTCACAGGTGGGTCACCGTTATTCGGTATTACATATCACAAAACCGGTATACAGCGACCCTACTTAAATGCTGATTATAACATACCACCATCGATGCTATCTAATTCTTTTCTAGGACGTCTTTACAGAAATTACGACACGCCATCTGGTGAGACGATTCATTACTCTGATAGAATAGATGAAAAGTATGTCGATCAGAGATATCAACTTGCCTTGCAACGGCCAAGTCTAAATATCGATAAACCTGATTTGCATCTGCCTGGGTGCAGATTCCCACTTCTGCACGCATTAAAAGAGGATTTTATTAGCAATGAGTACACAGCTAGACCGTGGGACGACATTCATAGCACTTGGTGTGGATCAGGAAATAAATCTTGCGGCGGCGCAATACCTAAGTATCTTAACTTCCATATGTTAACCCTAATAAATGGTGATCAGCAATTGACTTATGACAGCGTAGCATACAAAGTCCTTGGTAACAATCTAACGCCCGATATTCCATCATTAGGGGACCACACTTTAATGACAGATAGTAATTTCAGTGACATTGATGTGATCCATAAAGTGTACATGCGTGACGCAACAGCAAACCCCGCTGTCACCTTTGATCAAGTATGCGACTATGACACTTTCGTGACCGATGGAGCAATTAGCACCGACCAGCCTATCTTCAGGAGCTACAACCCGTCCGCTAATTCCGACGGTTCGTTCAACGACTATGCAGATGGGTATCCTTGCGTCTCTGGATACCTCCCTTATATGAATGCTAATTTGGATCGCTCAGATAATTATGAAGATGTATTGATTGGTCTAGGACTAACGGTAAATGGCACGCATTCGCCGACTACGTATCTGTTTACCTTAGGGTCTGGCATCCATGAAAATTATGGATACCGCTTAGATTGCGGTTGTTCAATTTTCGGTATGACAGACAACACAACTGCTGGCGATATTGACGATACCATCTGTTCTTCTAGTGTGTATAAAGACGAAAATGGCGAATACGATTGGGAACATGATCACTTGCGGATTGCAGCCAACATTATGCTGTACGAGACTACTGACGTTAAAAGTATTGCCTTAGACGGCGCTATAGGAAGTTTATTAGAAACTATATAATTAAATGGTCTTAGCCATAGTTCTGGGTATGTTAATGTTATAATTGCGCATTTTAGTTAAAAACCATGTAAAAATCTTTGCTTTATTATCTATGATCAATTTGTCGATCCATAAATCTGATTCGCAGCATAAGTCAGCACTCGGTTCCTTTTTTACCTTCGTGCTTAATTTCATCGCAAGATTATCGATTTTGCGATCTTGCAAGTGAATAATATCACCCGTAACATAAGTCTTGCGGTAAAACTTATCATACGCATGCAATATCTCATACCAGAGCACGGCTATTCGGTCAGGATGTTTTATCATCGCTGATAAGACTACGTCATAATATTGATCATAATACGCTATTAAAGAATCTACAGCTGATTCATAATGTGTATAATCTTCTATTACAATTGGCAAATCTCTATGTTTTAAACAATATTCGTAATAGTCTTTGTGATAGAAAGCCGGACTAGCCATGAGAATTTGGGATGATATATCAAATTGAGATAATGACATACGAACAAGAGAGAAAGGATCGTGCAAGATGATGATAACTTTACTATTTTCAACCTGCTGTAATATATCATCTATGAAATAGCCATAATCAGGGCTTGATTCTAACATTAATGAGACATCTTTTCGGTTCATATGGCATATATGAGACGTTATATCTCCGTCTCTCAGTGATAATTGCAATGATACCTTATGTCGAATATGACCCCTAGGATAGGATTTTTTCCATATGCATGGAGAGTCAGCTCTAACCGATTGAGACATGAAAGATATGACTTGCTGTAATTGACGCCAATTAGGACCGACCACAACGTGAGAGCTACGTTCCAGCTTTTTCCGCATCATCAGATGTACAGTGATGGGATTGTTAATTTCACATAATTGAGATATCTTTGGTAACCCAGCAAAATGCAAGATAGTGGCTGTATGTTCAGATTTTAATTGATGGTATAATCGAAGAAAATTACGATACCATAATTCATAATTGGTGGAAAGATGGCGCACATCGCAATCATACACATCCCTACGACTTGGTTTACAATTCCAAGCTTTATATGGTAAGATTTTGGTCATTATTCGCAGTTTGTGCATGATGCATAATAAAACCCCCTGATCATATAATTTTACTAATTTAGATAAGTGTGGAGTTGATAAGATGTAGCAAACTGCCTCATACCAGGCATCGATAATATACTTATCTCTTGATGGCATCCAAGCGATCACGCCAGAGTTTAATACTACATCTTCATAAGGCGATTGAGGTACAATGTTGAGCGCAAGATATAGTTCTTTGTCATTAATACAATTTATTGGGTCGAAGTAATCTCTAATGACCACAAAATCGTCGATAACTTTGTGAATTATAGATGAGATATCATCCAAGATAACTGCGTCACAGTCTATCCACATAACGACTCTAGCGTTTATCAATGACATAAAATAAGGCTTAAACCATTGACGCCAGCATATATTATTAAATGATTGAAAGAAGTCTATTTGCTTCTGATCTATCTTAATAATTTTTAGGTTATAAAGTCTGTCGCAAAATGTAGAGGCAGATGCTGATAGTCCAAGATCGATCACAACGATGCTTATTGATTTATACAATTTTCTGATTGAGTGATACCAAAACATAAAATCGTGGAACATATTATCAGAAACTGCTGTCAACAAGACACAATCATCTGGTATAATATAGTGGTCACGCGGAGGGTTGATACTATATTCATCATCTATGATCATCATGATGAGAGGCCATTGATCGTGGAGAGGTTTACAAATCCCAAAAGATCATAAGACCGAGCTGCTCGTATTGGCATCTTCAATCTTTCTAGTAATGAAAGAACATCTTCATGAACTGGCAACCTCCACGTGTCATAAAATAATACACCATTGTAAGCATTCATACTCAAAAACATGGTCAACGGTATTTCCCTATCATGGAAGATATGAATCTCAGGACATTTAACAGATTTAAAATCGCAACCATAAAGATACGATCGGTAGTAGCAATCTACATCATTGAAACCCCACGCTTTAAAGAGCCTAGACATCCCGCCCCATCTATGATAGTCAGCGGTGTGGAATGCTACGCATCCAGACATGGGATTTTTCTTAGGCAATACTGTGCCTTCCGCTACTACATATCTTACGTCGCGTTTAAAACGTTTGTCGTTAAGATCTAAATTATTTATATAGTCCACATATTCACCATAGTCTAGCCGCCGCAATGGTTGCATTAAGTATTCACAGTACATGACATCTTTATGACGAATGTTTTTTACATTATCGAAGAATTCGTAATGTGGAAGCCTATCTCCATCAAGTATTACTAGTATATCATGAACAGCACTTTCTACCGCTGCTGTCCATATGTCAGCTCTGCAAAACATATCTGCTGACCGCATTACATTAATGATTTTGAAGTCAGTATGACTTGTCAGACAGACCGGACCATCGTTGATAATTATCTTTTGCCACCTTGAAAAGTCAGGATGATTAGATAAATATTTCAGTGATAATTCCACTTCTCTCATTCTAGTATTGGAATGAATAATGGCCAGTGTGATCATATAAAGAAAATCATGGGTCACTACTCTTTTGCTACCATAGTTACATCTAATGATATTGCTTTATTTAATATCTTCAAACAGTTTTATAAAAGACTATATTCACTGCCTTTATATGTAATTACTAACCAGTTAAATGATAACCAGATCGCCTTAATTCAATCGAATCGGTTTACTCACACCATAAGCATCGACGAGAAGATAGAAGATCACGATCACTTTATTATTAAAGCTCTAAACATATTAAAAGATCATGTAGATGATTGTATATTTATAGACTTACATTATTTCATAATAAGACCTATAGATCATTTGTATAGCATTGATAAGCCAGTTATGTTCACACAAGTAAACAAGTACCGAAAGTACGACCTAGATATAAGAATCATTAAATTCAATGGCAAAAGGGATACTGAGATTTTAAAAAGACTATATGATAGCACATTAATGAAAAATGATGCAGCAATAAACGCCATGTTAACGTCATTAAAACATGATTTTATGGTAATAGATGATAAAATGATGCATAAGCCAGCATTTAAAAGAATCTACCATCCGTCAGAGGATTTGATAAAATCCATCATAGAAGACAATAACAATACCTTCGTAATTGATTATAGCGGAGAATCTCCAGCATTGTTATGCGGAACTAATATTGATAACGGTGTGACGAATTTCTTCACATTTTCTTCGACCAGAAGTCATAAACATTTAGTAAGTGGATGTGGTGCTTTCATCGGATCTACGCTTTACCATTTGCGAAATAAGTTAAATAAAAAAGCTGCTGTATACTACGAAGATTCTGCTTTTGCAATCATGCATTCTAATAATCTAGCCAAGTTCGACGCAAGGCATGAAAGTTATCTATGCAGGACTGATGTTGAAGATGTAATAATAGGTGGTGATTATTATCACAGCATCTTAGAGTCATTATATAGGTTGATGGGAGACTTTAAACTAACTATCGTGATAAACCATCCTATCTATGAATTAGAATATTACATCGAAAAATCTATGATTCATGGTGACTGTATTAAGGAATTTAATCTGCCTTTACAAAAACATTACTACGACGCAATGAGTCTTCAACCGCATAATCCGTACATCTTAGAGAAAAAATTTACGACGCTGATAGAATCAGTAGCCCATTTGTACTTGCTATCTATCAATAATTGTTTTTCATTTATCCGTCGACATGAGAAGATAAAATATGACATTATTGTCGTTGATATGTCGCAAGATCTTGTCACTTATCTAAGCGACATGCACAAGATTAAACCTAACCAATATCTTACCAAACCTAATTGTGATATTCATTCATTTGTAAATCATTATGCTATGCTACACATGCCTAAGTTGAATGAGATTTATTATGACATGCTGCGACTACACAGTCTGACGAATAAAAATACCATATCAAATCATATATGACAAACTATCCCAGTATCGCCTTTCCAAAACGCAGGGTATTTCTGCCCTACCATGTAAACGGCATCCTGGATAAACTTCACATCAAATCCATATTGGTTAAAAAACGCATGAAAAACTTCCTTATCATGTGTGATATCTCTGTCGCTACTATCATGAGCTGTTTTATAATAGACGTATATGGTCTCATGTTTTAGTTCAAACTGAAGATTCAAATAGTTAGCATCGATCATACTTGCTAAAATAAATGGCCTTATTATAGTTCCATCTTTGACTATTTGGTTATTACGATGAGGAATAAAATTAAGATCACAGTAGGCTCTACCGCATTCGCAAAGACTACGTTCGTAAAGTAAAAACACATCATCAGAGTTTATGCAGTGATCGTAACCGTTAAGTAAATTGGTCTTCTCATTTGACATTATTGAAAGTGAATGTAATTTGCCATATGAACAATGATAAAAGTTAGACCCTGTCTGCCAATTGATCATCTGATCATACACATAATGCGATGGTGGGAAAAAGGGATCACTGTTGATCGATATAAGTCGATTTAAAATATTCCTATTATGGAGTTCTAGCAAAATGTAGCTATATACCTTATGAGTCAATAAAAACAATACTACATAAGGTTGCACTAATATGTTGATTGGACCTACATCTTGGTAGAGCTGATAAACCAATTGAACGAAGTGGTTGATATCATACCGTATGTCCACTTCTAAAATGGATTGGTATAAAGGATGACTAGGTGTTCTGATTAATTTCGGCGTACTAAATGTAGTATTCTTAAAGTGCATAGCCATATTGAGGGTAGTCGTGTGCCCGATATTCCCACCTTTCAAATATCGTTCTATCTTAAATAACCACCAATGTGGATGTGGACCAAATAGGTACTTTGTGCTTGACCCGCATGTAGAACCATTACTACATAATGTTAAATGTTTATCTGTGTTCGAATACTTAAATTTATTAATAAATTCAAGGTTGGCGCTATTAACAAGAGCTTCATATAAATTAGCTGCGTTATCGATAGTCGGATTAGCACCATATTGGTGGTACGCTTGAATCAAAACGCTGATGGTTTTTCATCCATAGAATAAAACATATCCGAAGTTTTAGTCTTACCTCTAAGCAACAGCGTTTCGATCTCATTATTATCGCTAGCAGTTTTAAATTTATGATATATTGATTCCTGTGCGCAGTACTCACTCGGTTTGATGGCGAAATTGTGCGTATTAGCACACCATCCCCAACAAACTCCGACCACAGGGCATGCCATACATTTAGGATCATTTAACACTGGGATTTTTTGGGATATCATGTCAGAATGTCTACGATTAATATCATCTATTGAATCATCTAGAGTGCCTAGGTAGGTTGATGCTTGATCTTCAAAGTAGTCAGCATAAATTGTATTATTATCATCGACTATATAATGACTATTCATGCGATATTTGCAACACGGTCTATAGGCGATTTTATTGACCATTTTGTCTTTAAAGCCAGGCTCTACGACGGGTTTACGTTTATTAGGCGATGTAAAACCGAAATTAATCTTATCAAGCGAAACACCAGCCATTAGCATGTCTTTATAAAAAGCCTTTGCTATGTCTACGTTACTTATGGACAATGGTAATGAAGATTGGACTTTAATCTTGTCTCTCAGTCCGTATAATACTAGACGTTGAATATTTTTTCTCGTAACTTCATACGGATCTTGAATGTAGTCTAATGGTATTCTCTGATTATTATGTGTCTGCTTTGTGCCATCCAAGCTGATCATAAACGTATCCAAAGCACTATATAGTTTTAATATCTTGTCGTCAAGTAGCAATCCATTAGACGTCATATCAAAATGGTATTTAATACTACTGTCTTGCTCCTTTGACTTAGCTATAAAATTAAGACATAAATCTGGGTTCAAGGTAGCTTCGCCACCTATAAAAACGATATTCACTTTGCTCAATTCAGGATGCTTTAATCTGATTTTTTGTATAAACCCATAAAATTTATCAACATCTATTTGTGAATCACCTGATTTTTTTAACTTATGGGATACGAAGCAATGAGAGCATCTTAAATTACAACGCCATGTTGGTATGACATTAATATGGATAGCTGGTACGAAATGTTCTTTATTTAACAATAAGCCTTCTTTTATAGCATCTATCTCTTGCCCCTTAAGGAAAAAGTGTGAAGACAGCTCGGCGTGTGTAGCCGTTATTGGCAGTGAATACCTTGTAGTTAAATTGATTAAAGCATCACCGTTCTTGAATATATGCGCTCCTAAGTCCATATATTGGTGGCCCTCCTTATGCTAATATTAATACTATCAGCTATCTTATTCAAGGGCAATTACCATCTGGATTTGATATATCACATTGACAACCAGGGTCAATAGAAGCGCCCGAGTTTCGTACGCTAGCATTCCCACACTCACAAGCGCACACGTTCAACAGTTGGAATACCTCAAACACATTCGCTGAACATCTAGGTTCTAACCAATCCCAATTAGCGGCTAAAATAAGATCTGCTTCTTGCTCTGAAAGCATATTCGGGATATCGACCATATCAAGCACAGAAGCATTTCCGATATATTGAGTCATATTGTGGCTCCAATTAGAGGTCCCTTATTTATTTTTTAGCCCCAAATCACTAATCACTTAAGCATGCATTGTAAATACACAGTGAGTATAGAATAAACCATCAATAATGAGTCGAAGAAATGTTAGACCAACTTCTCACATTGTTGAACATCGAGCGAGGAAAATTATACACTAAGCACATCAAAGATGTAAGCTTCACTATCGATTATGAAGATAAGTCATTTATCAAGGACTTAGTGTTTAGCGATAAATGGCCAAATGCTGTTGATCCTTCGCATATTGTGGTTACATCTGCTGCGAAAAAACAACGAGCACAAGACATCATCAATTATTTCGTTGTGGTGAATATCGATAATAAACGGCTACTCGATTATGGATGTGACCAAGGATATTGTGTTATTGCCGCCAAAAACAAAAAATGCGTCGCCTATGGCTATGATCCGACACTACCATCTAATGATAGTATAATAACAAGTAATAAAAGCTATATTTTTAGTCATAGTCCATACGACATAATTATGCTATATGACACATTAGACCATATAGGACCTGATCAGTTGGACGAGAATATTAAATTCATAAAGACTCTAACGCATAATGGTACCACGATCTATATAAGAACACATCCTTATACGTCTAGGCATGGAGGTCATAGTTATCTCACACACAACAAAGCATTCATTCATTTGTTTATGGATCAACAAACGATGAAAGACCGTAAAGTACATTGTGATAACGACTTGAGAGTTATAGACCCATTAACATTTTATGATGATTTGTTTATTAAACATGGATTTAAGATTTTAAGTAAGAATATCCTACGAACCGCTGTCGAACCAATAATTAAACTAGTAGCGCCGAGTTTAAAACTCACATACGATCAGGATTTAATCCATGTGATGGATATAGATTTTATCGATTACGTCCTCCAGCCTGACAATTAAATCTTTTGCCTTGTCTGACTTAACAATGTAAGCAATGCGGTTTCATTTCTTTCTGCCCGCGGTGGATGATCGAGATGATACACATATTGGTCGGGAATCGACACAATCGAATGGCCAGCTTTGATAAATCGTATCGCTAAATCGTGGTCTTCTCCGTGCAGCATGCCATCGTATTCTTCACTAAAGTTATTTAACTTTCTTATGATGCTGGCAGGATAGCTAATATTCATACTATGACACATACATGCAAAATTAAGATTATTATGATATGAAAACGTGTCAAATATAGGCCGTGAAAGAGAGTTAAATCCACACTTATACTTATCTAACCTTAACCTCTCATCTATAACGTAGACGCATTTATCAATATCGTAGTAAGTTATCATACCGTCTTTGAGCATGGAATATAAATGCGGTAACGCAGATTCTTTTATTCTTTTCCGCGGTCCGATTATCATCCAATCGGTGTCGCTATATTGAGCATGGCTCTCTATTAGCTTACTTGATGGAATGACATCGCCATCTATAAAAACTATCCTCTGGTGAGTGCAGTTTTCTATCCCTAAGTTACGAGCTTTACTGGGTCTGTATTCAATTGATTTAGGATACAAATATTTATACTGAATATTTAAGACATCCTTATATGAATCGATTATATCTTTTGTATCGTCTTCCCCACCGTCGTTAACCACTATGACTTCAAAATCTTGGGTTGTTTGCTGAGTAAGTCCCCATAATACCAAAGCCAATCTTTGGTCATCATTACAAGTAGGGATAACGACATTAATCATCAGTTAGATCTACGTGCGATTATGACATCGTGACCTGTGATAGCGAGTTCAGACTTGCACCATTGACCATATCTTATAGGTTCTTGAATCATCAGACGACTTTTTATGCATACTCGTCTAATTGAGATTTCAGGCAATGCTATGTTCAACAGTGGTCTGTCTGCCGATTCGGTCCATCCATCTAAATTCTTGACTTTAAACACGAATGGCTTAACCGTAGCATTCTCGCTTATTTTGAGCATCGAATAGGTATTCAACAGTATTATGGTGCAGATGAACACACCATTAGGTTTTAACAAGCGCGAAACATTGCGCAAATATTGCGCTACCCATTTTAGCTTAAAATGGTTAAACACACCAAAAGCCGAAATTATATCATATGACCGATCGGGATAAGGCAAGATTACAGAAGATGGGTCTATTGAACCAATTGGATTAAACTCGTCATGCTGGATGTCTAAATGATCCACTCTAACATTAGCATGCCTTTCCTTGCATATCGACACGAATTTTTTATTGTTATCGAAACCTGTATAACTCTTAGGCGGTATAATATCCAACAAAGGTGCTATAATTCTGCCTGTACCGCACCCAATATCGAGTAATTTGCTGTTATTATTAAGACCTGCGTGCTGTACCAACAAATTGACTAGAGACTTACCGGCCGCATCATAAAATGGGCTATAATAATTTAAGCCACCCATCGGCTTAACAATGTCAGGTGTGAATTCTAAGTCACCTAATAATCTACCTGATTGTCTTAAGTTTTCTGGAGCTTTCTTGATTGGATGGTCGTCCATTCGCCTTCTCGTAGCTCCCGTAATTCTACAGTAGCAGAATGTGATGCAGCTTCTTGATCAAAACGTCTACGCATCTCTGACAATAAACCTTCTGTCAGCTTTTTGCCTGCCACAAATAAGGCTGCAGTACGCTCCAGATCAGACTTAATAGGCGGATCGTACCGCACCGAGTCTAGGACTTGTAATAAAAACACCCCATCGTTACCTTGATCACCATTTTGTTCCTTAGCTGGCAAACTTGCAGCGTGCTGTCTTACCAACTTGATAAATCTATCTCTTATTGTCTCATTACCGAAGGTAAATAAGGCAGTCTTAGCCATTGTGATCTCCTAGTGATCTCTATATCTACATACGGTGTTTAAATGAAGCAACAGAAGATAACGAGAAGCGATAAGAAAAAGTCTCCGACTATCATCGATGATCGTCCTCATAAAGCGCCAGAAATACCTATGTCACCAGAGTCGGCTGACATCGCCGTGAGAGCTGTCTTTTATGTCGAAGTCGGCGATATGGATCAAATAAGAGTACAGTTATTAGTATCAGAAGTGTCTAAATTGTATACTGGCCTCAAGGGCGGTGCTCATTATGTTATCCCCATCAGACATGGCAAAATAACCTCAGATATCGTGTTTGAAGAGGAATTTTTAAAAGTAGTCGAAGCGACATGTGAGGTCAAGGATGGTAAGATAGGATTAAAGGATGGTACCATACCTTGTCACGTCATTAGGCACCAAATCTAATATGTTATAAGGAGAATCGATATGGTGGCAAGAGCTATGATGAGCGGGGTAGACAAAATAGCGAGCAATAATACACTAGCCTCTCTATCCCAGATAGAATTGCATGAGAAAGCGTGGCGTGATATTCGTAACAAGTTAGATTCTATGCTTATCGGGACCAACGTATTGAAAGGCGATGCCGCAAGGAAAAGCTGTTTGGCTATTGATACCTTATCAGCTGAAGACCGACATGCTCATATTTTATCTAACTGGGGGCCTAACTATGCCGAAAGGGCAAGGCCTCTGTTGCACCAACTCCAAGTCTTAGAAAAAGAAATCAACAAACTGAAAAGCGTTTAACGTTATTAGCTGCAGTTCTTATTATCTTATCTAATTCATTAGCAGTTAATCCTAATTTTGCTGCTAATTCATACTCATTATGTAACGTTGTGTTGAATTGAATCGGATCGTCGCTGCCTATAGTCACTAGCAGCCCATTGCGCACCATATCGATTATCGGATGATGTTCTGTATTTTTCCATACGGCTGTTACATAATTGCTGGTAAGTGATAAATCAAAAGTAATCCCTTTATCTTTCGCCAATTCTGTGGCATATTTATGATCTAATACATTTATGCCGTGTGCTATGTTAGTAACATTGATTTTGGATATGGATTCATATACATTCACGCTTGGCTGAGATTCTCCAACATGTGTTCGTACCATTTTCCCTTGCTTGATCCAACTATCGAGTATTTGTGCGTAGAAATCCGAATCGAAATACGCTTCATCACCTACTATATCAATTCCAACCAGTGAACTGACCATCTCTTCGTGTTCTATAAGTTTAGCATATTGTCTCTGCCCAGCTTGTGCGCTCTCATACTTAATCGCCAATACCAACCCTACTCTATTCGGAGCATACTTATCAAACAGTGATTTAATATATTTAATGACTTCGTGTTTATGCCATCCAATTTTCATATATTTATTAATGGAAAAATCTATCCAAGCGTAATCTATGTGATTATTGATGAGATATTGACTTGCATCTTCGATAGCTAGCTCGATGATCTTCTCATCCCAGGGTAACTCATCTAAGATTTTAAATTTACCTAAAAACCTATAGAAATCTCTAGGCTCATTTTCTGAGAATGTCATCTGTTTTATAACATCTTCTATAGAATCAGCCAGAAAGGTTAACTTGCGGCTTTTTATTACATCCCACACGAACATAGGCGATAGACACCCGCTTAAGTGCAAATGTGTGTCTATGCTGCCCATCGCTAATCCGCCGGTTTAAAAGATGTAAACCAATTGGCTATTTTAAGACTCCAATCAGATAATTCAGATTTACTTATAAGATATGTCGTCGGAATTTCATACGCATTCAATCCGTCTTTTCCCATCGAAAGATCGCACAGATCAACCTCGATGGTTTCTTGTGTCCTTCTCATTGGCCTCTTATACAAATTGGTTATTTGACATTTTATAAATGGATCTGGTGGAGTTATATCGTAATATTCTAAAACTGTCCAAAAAGGGATATACGCCGTATCACCTATCTTGTGTGAAGTCATAAAATTCATCAATCCCTGTTAATGAAACAGCCGACTTGATATTTGCTACTATAACGCTAGCGGGACTCTTAGGTTCAGGAGCAGCACAAAAATCTAATACTTGATTAACCATTATCTCATTAATAGGCCGCGCTAACTTATATCCACCGCCAGATGATAGAACCAGCCCTATTCTAGCCATCCTCTGCAAGACTTTTTGTAGATAGCTTAAATTAACTTCAATTCTATTACCGTCTTTTAATAATTCAGCTATTTGCTTAGAATCATGCCTTTCGATCTTACTATTGTGAAGTGCCCTGAGAACTTCCAATACATATTCTACACCCCGCCACTCTGAAAGCATAAATCACCATCTACCGCCGTTGGATCTTATTTATGATTTGTAATACGTTCTGATGCAATTTGAGTCCCTTCATCTGCGTGGTATCAAACCATCCTAATATTATAAATTCCTTATTAGGCACGAGCCTTTGATCCTTTGACGCTTTACAATGTAAGAACAACACATCGGGTTTAGAAGGTATCAATATGGGTTTTATCCCAGCCTTGCATCTGATGCCAGTCTCCTCCTTAGTCTCCCTTTCAACTCCATTAGCGTAAGCCTCATTAGGTCTCAAATGGCCACCAGGAAAGCACCACTTATGCTGTCTGTCATCTCGCGCCGATGAAAGGCCCAATAACCAACAATTACCTGATTGAATTGCGGCTACTACCGATTTAACATGTTTTAAATCTAACCTTCCTAGCGCATCATCCAATTTGCTTTCGAAAATATCCACTTAATAACCCCAAAGAAAAATGTACTATAAAATTTGAATAATTATTGAACACAAATATATGTATAATGTAGGAGCATACGATGCGTAAGTCTATTAATCTGGATCAGAAGCTAACGAGACGTCTTATTTCTGATCCTACTGCCATTGAAATCGATGAACTGCTGGCCAACGCTACTGGATTGAATAAGTTTGTCGATAGCGCAGAGTTGAATAATTACCTCAACGAAGGCGCTTTATTGAACATTGGCAAGATAGCGTCCAAAGCGTTGTCGGTGCCATGCGGCGACTATATGGTATGGATGACTGATGCTGGGCATACAATGCTTGTCCCGATTAATGGCAGCGATAAGTCTTACAATGAAGTCTTCGAACACACTCAAGCAGGATATGACATCTTCACGAAAGTATTGCTCCAAAACTGGACTAGCATTAATAAAGTTTTATCTGAGCACACGGTCCTAGAAACTACAGATGAAACCGATAATGACGATGATGAAGAATATAACCCATTTGCCGATGATGAAGAAGATGATGAAGAAGATGATGAAGAAGATGATGAAGAAGAAGAAGAAGATGATGAAGAAGAAGATGATGAAGAAGAAGATGATGAAGAAGATGATGAAGAAGATGATTATGAAGGTGTAGAGGTAGGTGGTGGAATCCATAAGGATAGCGTCAACCGAAAATCTTTCATGCGAGCCATGGAAGATAGCGGATACACCGTCACATCATTGGCAGATGAATTAGGTGTCGACCCGTCTACAATATCAAGATTACTTAGGACTCCTAAGGACCGCCAAGGCGACCCAGGAGGGCGCAATCCTAGCATCGGCATGGCATCTGCCGTGACTAGAAAATTAAGAGCATCACCAAATTCACTGTTTCCAGACATATTCGGCGGGCGTGGCGGCGAAGAAGAATACAAGCCGAAAGATGTAAAAGCGAATAAAGCAAGTGGCGAATCTTATTTCAGAGATGGAATTATCGCTTTGTGTGAAGCGATTCATGCGTCTGGAATGAGTTTTAACACATATTGGAAGACCTTCGGTGGTCCTATTTTATCAGAAGGCGAATATGTCGACGCCAAGACTTTATTAAAAAAACTTGGGTCTCCGTTATTTAAAAACAGTAATATTTCTGAATGGCGATCAGTCTCAAACATAGCCCCTGCTCCCTCAGCTAATCAAGCTACTTCCAATGAGCAGATAATAAAGGCAAAAATTGTGGCCCCCATATTAAATAAATTTAGAGATAACATGATGCAATTTATGAAGCAGATTCAATCAGAAACATATACTTCACCTGATAAGTATGCTCCACATATTTGGGTAGCCGCTAAAGATTTTACTAACAAAATCTGGGGATTTGCTAAAACGTACGTCCCAAAGCACCAAAATTTAGCCAAAGATCAAAAAGCACCATATATCGACGCACACAAAAAAGCAGGTAGTCAATATTTGGTGAATAAACTGAGTGCTGCTAGCCAACCTAATCCGGAGGCTGAACAAGACAGATTAAGGAAGAGCATACAGGCAGAACGTGAAGCTACGCCCGTCGGATTAACTAGAAGACAAAGATTTGGGAATGCAGAATGAATATTATAGACTTTATAGCAAAATATATAACCGAAGACCCATGTGTCTTTAATGAGGAAGTACCTGGAGTGCCAACCGCAGCTCCATCTAATGCTGATATCAACGCTGCCGCAGAAACGGCCACGGGATTAAAAGGAGATGCCAAAGAAACGGTAGCTGCGGATATGAGGGCTCAAGAAGAGCAAAAACGCAAAGAGGCCAAAGCACGAGCTGATGCATTAAACCCATTGCTTGACCGCACTAAGGAAAAGCTAGTCAGAGCTACTGATAATCTTGAACGAGCAAGTACCAATACAACTGCCAATATCGATTATATAAAAGACAGTAAAACAAACGTGAATGAAATTAATGATATGATGCAAGCAATCGCAAAAGCAGCGACGGGAGGGTATTAGACCCCTCCCGTCGCATGCTCTAAATATTCATACAGCTTACTTCTTTTCTGGGGTACCAGCATTAATTTCTAAGCTGACAGCCTCAGATGCCTTGACTTCAATGTCCAGCACACCGGTGATTGTGTCAACACCATCACCAAGATCTGCATCGACATCGATGCCTATCCTTACTTTACCTAATTTACCAGTAGCGGAAGCTACGGCTGTTAAACCGTCATTGCCGATTTCTAAACTAATGATCGACTCATCGGACACATGCCAGGTCGGCACACCGTCGATTAGCGCTGGGTTTCCAGCAGCGGACTTAGGAGACACGGACAACATGACCTTCTGAATATCGGTTAACACTAACATGATTATCCTCCATCTGGGATTGCTCCCAATATATCTTTTTAATTAACCGGTGGGTTATTTGAGATAGGCCCAATGTTAAATTCAACATTTGCAGATCTGCCACTCGGTAATTTAAAATAAGCAATAAAAAAAGTCCATATTAGCCATTTTCTAGTGATGATTAACTTCTCCAGAACGTATCCATCTTTGGCAAATTTATTAACTCCCCTCATAAACTTTTTATAATCAGTAGATCTTACCATGAGTTTAAATCTAGGCTTCATGATGATATCCTCCACTAATATCTTAATATGGTATATGCGGTGTTTAAGTCGATGTGATCAAGAATATTAACATGGATACATGGAGATTCGCCCCCTCAATTCAAAGGAGGCGAATAAAACAACCTGTTAAAAACTTATTATCCTTGCCAGCTATCACCATTATAAAACATTAGGCGCGTGCCATTATACCAAAAATCTCCGAAGGCAGGATCACGCCCAAACAACACTTTCAATCTCGGCGCAACATGCGTATCGTAAAAGGTCGTATCGCTGCCCAGTTGTGTTGCGTCGATCACCAATCTGACCACTCTATGTGCTAAAGATCCGGAGAATCCATATCTATCGATAGCAGCGTTTGGGGTAATACCAGTCTGCGCCTCCAAGTCAATCTGATTACCTACCCCTTGGTCCAGTTCAGTGACATAACGATTATCATAGCTAGGATCAATCGGTGTAGTGCGTCTGGAAGTACTGCCCAATAGAGCCCTTGATTGTCCGATAGTGGGTACATATTTAGGAACTCGACTTATACCAAAGGATGAGATTCTGCTGGATGATAACGTGTAGGATGTTTCGGCAGTAGGCGTGCCTACTATAGAGAGAAAAGCATCGAAGAAGTCGTCGATATCAGAGGAAGTCTTGTCCCATAAAGTGGAGAGTACCACATGGCCGCGCCCAAAATGTTGTTGCCAATTCGCAGAGTTAACAGTTTTTAGTAATAAATTATCGATCGGGACTATTTCTATCACTTCGCCGCTCGCATAAGACCTTAGCAAGTCTAAGGTGGCGAACTCGATGGGATTAGTACTAGGAGTACCTCCAGTAGCCGTATCCGTAACATTATAAGTAGCGAAGTAAATCCTGAGATGGTTGGATAAAGTATCGACTCTTTCTATCTTGCTGATCCATACTGGATAGAATGTGCCAGTGGAATCTCCCGTCGGCTGATCGCCGGCGGGTGCCGTTATATCAAATTCCCTAAAAAGACCCTTTGGGATGCTTACATTATCACCCGATCGAAGATTCACGGAAGCATCGAATGGATAATTAAACGCTGTGATCCAAGACTGAATATCGCTATTTAATTCAGGGATGGCATTCCAAGCACTATCAGTTAAAAGACCAGAACCGTGGCTTAACGTACTAGTGAACACATCGTCTGTGACAGATGCACCACCAGCAACCATATCGGCTATTTCATAAATAGCCGGATAATCATAATAACCATCATTATTACCATCTGTCATATCGGCAGGTGGAGCTAGTAAATTATAAAAATCCTGCACATCAGCTTCATTTGCATCCAACGTCTTAAACAAGATGAAACCACCAACGGTTTCGTCCTCGCCCGACGAGATCACAACCGCTTCTTCTGTACTAGGCACTGCCAACAATCTGATGGTCTGATAGGTTAAAGCGCTATCGATCTGATAATCTGCATATAGGACGGCTATTTCTGTATCACTGTCTTGAACATTGGCCGTAAATATGCAACGTAGCTTACCTGTATAGCCGCTTGTAGTCGAATTCTCACCAGAAATACGCTTGATCTTGGCTAGTCTTACTTTCTCCCACTTTTTAGGCAGTGATGCATGCAAATCCCATATCCACCCAAGCGGCACATCAGCTTGAGAAGAATTAGATGTAACAATAGGTTGAACTACGAATGGGAACATCGATTGATGACCCAAGCGTACTTGTAAATCGTCTACAGCTTTGGCAATGACTAATTGACGCACTACTACATCTGCGGTAGGGCGGTTTAAGACTTCGTACATCGCTGGATCGGTCGCCACCAACCATCGAACATTTAGAGTGTCATCGCCGCCAGTTAATGCGCTGAACAACGTCCCAGGAGATTTGGTCGGGATCATTGAAGGAGTAATAGTAGGAATTGGCCTGCCCTCCGATAAGAATCACATTTTAGCGTTTGACCTAAATACGTTCAGAGACGCATTGCAAATTGCGTCACACCGTGGCTATATGTATTAGTCTAATCGATTATTTTCAAAAGATACTGTGGTTTATCTTAACTCCCAGTGGCATATGTTAAAATTTTACAAGTCTAATTATAGTGTGAGACACGTTTCTGGTATGAATCATTTTCGTAACGGATGGAGATATGCTAAGCAATTATTGTCACAACATTACAATAGTGGCTTGGTAGATCTATATTCGTCCATCGATTGGCAGTTTAAAAATGAAAATCATTTGCCTTGGGTCGCAGAACGCAAGCCTACCAATAAATATGCTGGTATTATACATGGTCCTCCAAAAAAGACTAGAGATTTTTTCGAATCAGATTGGTATAAGGAAACATCCCATTTATGTGTTGGTTTTTTTTGTTTATCTAGCCATCTTATAACGAATCCCACAATTAAGAAGATTTTATATATTCCTTTTACAAGACCAAACATTCATTGGCATATAGATAATTTTATCAAACAGAAAGGTTATATTACGGTAGGCAACGCTTATAGGAATTTTAAATTCATATCAGCAACTGGTTTGGTACAACGACATATACATCATTATTATGACGATCACCTACGGTTGTCTGATATCGAATATGATGCCATGCTTTCTTCTAATGTAGTAGTATTAAATGTCACTGATGAAGTCGTCATTAATGGTATGCTTGACTGTATCGCATGCCATACTCCTTTACTCATTAACAGAACTAATACATTTGAGGAATATCTAGGTGTAGATTACCCGTTATTTTACACTGATTTGCATGATTGTGTGAAGAAGGCCAACGACATTGAACTATTATATAATGCTCATATGTATCTAAAGACTAAAGACTATAGTAGGCATAATGGCGATCATTTTATTAGCACTATAGAAAGCTGCTTGTGGTGAATGAGGTTGTCACATAATAGAGGATTTAATGAACTCAAACAAGTCTTTTGCACCCGCACTAATACCTTTCTTTATTACTCCAAATATAGACTGGCCCATATTTTCATTGTTTCTTAATGATGATTGATTATCTTCGACAAATTCTTCAAACCCAATGTCAGACATGACGTCAAACGCATAATCGTTAGCTTCTTGCTCGATAGATTTATAAGCTGTTAAAAAAGCCTTCAAATCGTTCCTTTCTACGGTGCCAAAGTACCCGTCCATAAACCCATGTGGGTCATGAGCGTATTGGTCTAGATGCTTGGCCTCATGTGCTAATAAGAATATCATAAATTCTGGTTTACTAACAGCACTGTTAATAGCAATAGCGTCAGGTGCAATTATACCACCATATGCTGGTATCTTAAATGGAAAATAGTGTATGCTTACATTCCAGTGGTTATTATCCCACCACTCGATTACTGGTATAATTTGTTGATCTGACAATCTACCTTTTAACAAAACTTCTATGGATACCGTAGGCATATATTAGACCTCAGATTACTCTTTATGTTTAGATAAAGTAATAGCTTCTTTTCTATGGATGGCTGATATAATGGTATAATCGCTACTATCATGTTTACAGCTAGTATCTGTTGTATTGTAACGATATGATGCACCATATGGCTTCAAAGCAAACGATCCCGTTTGGCGACGCACAATCGTATTATGAGTTCATATTAGCTCATATAACCAACGTTTCTCCAGAATACTATTCAGTTAGCCATTCTCAATCAGTCACCACCAAAGATGGTGAAATGTATGACATCACAATTACGAATGACGTAGAAAACGCGGATAATGACGTCATCGCTGAATGCATCGTCAACAATCGATTGTACTATGTATGGAAGGATGCCATGTGGGCTGTAGCGAAAGATGAATCGGGACGGCCGATCATCGTATACAATAGAGATAACACATCAAGATTACAATCGCAGAGCCGACCAAAGCGACAATATCAAATCCACTCTAATCACTCTCCTAAACGATTACTAATTTATAAGGCGTGCGATCTAATTAACTGAAAATGACTTATCTGCAACAATATCAAGGGTCCTATTCATTGGAGAAACGATGACTACTACCGGCATTGATTACAAGACCGATACTACCACTACGACTAAACTCATGCCACATTATAATGTAATAGTGCATAATGATGATGAGCATTCTTTTCCATTCGTCGTCGAGATATTTAACAAGGTACTTCGGTATGATATCGATAAATGCACTAGATTAGCGTGGGATGTGCATCGCAACGGCAGATCGATAGTTTGGACTGGTACACTAGAAGTAGCCGAATTAAAAAAAGAACAGCTAGCTAATTGCGGTAAAGACCCTTATGGAGATCTAAAGATAGACGCTCCATTAGTTGTTACTATCGAAATCAGCGTGTAAAAATCATTGTACTGGCGATAAATAGTCAGCATCAAGCTTCGTGCCTTTTGACCATTTGATGAATTTAGATCGATCATCTGGATGCAATAAAAACGAATTGCGTCTGGGTTTTTTAAGCTTTCCGCGTAAAGACGGTACTAACCCAGGATAGTCACCTGTTGCTACGACCCAATGACCTTCCTTAATGGACTCCTTGCTCTCAAGTCTCAACTCGCACAATGCTTTATCTAATTTTTCATTAAAGCTAAGCATGTGATCCATCCTTAGCTCAGTTTTGCTTTTATGTGTCCTTAATTCATGATGATTCGCCAGCGCACGACCACTTGTATATCGCTAGATTTTTTCACGGGTGCCTTTAACACTCGGTGTGAAAATATTCTGAATCCATCGCGCAAGACACCGATTTCACCAACAAGAGATACGTTGTTAATATCGACCGGAACTCGATCCAGAGTAATATCTCTACCACCAACTGCTTTATTAACGACCAAATAATAAGGATTTAACTGATTTAATTCTTCATCAGCTGAAGCAGTTGTATTTGACTTCACTATCTTAATTTGGTCTCCTTCAGAGATCAAGTTGACATCAGTTACGGACGGGTCTAATGAAATAGTGGCCGTGCCGTTAGCAGAAGCTAACAAAGCGACACCCGATGGTCCAAACGCACCACCAGCACCAGTTAAAAAAATATCTTTAGGATTACATTCGCAAGCGCCGACTGCGCCCATCTCGGCGGCACCAACAAGTGCTACTTCTGTAATGGTAAAATAATCATTTGACGTCAAACCAAAGCCATTATATTCATCTTTATTAAGCGTTGTTTCTAATACCACGATGTTATTAACAGCACGGACATCTGATTGAAGCAATGGCGTACCGGCGGGTTGATAGCTGGGCTCAAAGTATATCCTTTCAATCCTTTTCAATGGACGATTAGGTTCAGCGATGGGGATGGCATTAATAAGACCGCCATCATATTCTGCGCCTGTCCCTAGGGATATTGGAATATAACCACCAGCCACAGTATCAGGTGTATAATATCTAGTATCAGCCGTGTCGAGCGGATCGCCATTGGCATCAAATGAGGCACCAAACACGATATATTTAGCCGCAAATTCATCTAAATCAAGTGAATGTGCCACCCATGCACCTGATCCAGTGCCGGCGGTTGGATCCCACACTTTACTATATGGCAGACGATGCGACAATATCTCTTTAGCAAATATTTTGATTATATTGTTTTCACGGTGTGACTCTATTATTCGACCATGCTTATCCTTAATAATTATTTCTACCTCACCTTTATATGCTTTCTCAAAACCGGCTTTTGTCCGGTTCACTCCATAAGATTCTGATAGTGATTGAGATCCGCTCATAGTGTCCCTCTTTCTACGGCACAATTACGTCTGATGTACTAAAGGTAGTTACAGGTACTCTTCTGATGGTAACATAAAATTCATCGTTCGCTTCTAGTTCATGATTAGCCATTCTGATAATCGTGGGCGTAGGTGACCCAATAAAGGTAACTGAACGTGGGTCTATGCTAGTACCGTTGACCACAATAAATGCTCTTGAATCATCATAAAGTGCTGAACGCAGTGCCGATGGGATCGTTATATCACTCGTAACACTATCAGCCTTGCCGCCAAACACTACCTCTGGTGCTAAGGAGACTAATGATTCATTAACTGTGGCATACCAATCTGCTAAGGTTAGAGTTTGAGTCCCTACTGTGAGTGGGATTACTGCAGAGTACAATTGCCACTCGCCGTTTAGCCATATTTTCAAAGCTAGAGTGTTTAAATCAAACCAAGGCGTACCATCACGCTTTTGAGTTGGTTCAGAATATGATGATTGTTGGGATAATAAGCCAATCAAATACATGCGCATGTGATCGTATCTTGCTTGCGCTTGGGGCGCAGGATAAGTATCATGATCTTGACTGGTGGTGCCTACTTCAGTATCAAAATCGATTTTGACAGCTGGTAATCTGATTCTATTGTCTGGAAGTGGCATTTACTTTCTCACATCTATTCCTGCGGTTACTTACACCTCACCCGCTGCCGGAGTAGTTTTGGGCATGGCAGCTAGAGTCACCGCAGCTTGCTGTGACGCATCTTGTGGAGCCAACACTTTAGCCACCTCTCTGACCGCTTTTTCTTGTTCCTGCATCTTAATCCTAAAACTTTCAAAGGCACCCGGCTCTTGCCCTTGTGATAAATCGATCATGTTTTGAAGCGCTTCCTGAAACTTAGTTTGATTAGATATAGTCTCGGCTGAGATCCTAGCGATTGGTTGCGGAGCGTTTGTTTCATCGTTTACTACGTAAAGGATGATCTCATTACCATCGTCTGATTTTTTATACTTTATACCTCTTTCCTTCAATCTATCCTGAATCGGACCTACGCCGGTTCTAGTACCTATTTCTTTTAACGCTGCGCTAAAGTTAGCAAAAATGTCGCTAGATTGCAACCCGTCTGATGTAGCCATTCCTTCTAATGCTTCATTTAATCTATAAGCTAATCTCACTTTCGAACTAGGCTCAGCATTGTAAGACCATGATTCTTTAACAGATCTACCTTTTTTCTTCTTGCCCGAATAAGAGATGTCTACACCATGTGTTTCTCTTTGCAGAGATGATTGGTTACTACGTAACATGCCCTTGGTAGCGGTTTTATATTGAGCTTCATTTATTTTATGGGCTTGGGCATCGAAGTCTATCTTATTAGGTCTGGTATCGATGATTGATGGCCGCACATCAGTAACGTGCTTAGAATTCATCGCTTTTGTAATTTTATCGCGAAACGACATGCTGTCCATGTTCTCTCCTATAGATGAGACATAATTGTATTCCGCTTCCGATAATGCATTCCTAGAAAAAGTAAATAACACCCCGCCTCTTACCTTCTGATGTCTTAAATATAGATCTTTGTCTACTATTAGATTTTTAAGGTCATCTAATAATGATTTGATAACATTTTTATCTTTACTAAATATTTTAACACTATGCACGCCAGATGTGTCTACGACCGTACTGATTGGAATATTGTTTAATTCACTCCATGATTGTAAATGTTCGATTATATCATAGAATGGATTGTTCATATGCGTCTCGCTAAACGAGAAGGCATCTTTATAGCGGTACTACCTTTATCATAGCGCCACTTAGCCAAATCGCTAAGCTTGCCTAGCCTTCCTTCTATTATCAAAATCCCTTGACCATAAATGCTCTCACCTATTTGTCTGCCATAATTGGTGAAGTACGACAATATCGCCTCGACGAAAGGATTTATATCGTGCGTTATGATGATTTGATCTTGGCAATGCTTGCATAAACCATCTGCAAACTCTTCGTCGCCATTGCACGATATATCCCACTTCATATCGTCAAAATTTGGATTTACACTTACTGACTTATCGAAACATCCTATCTTACACCCAGAATCTGCATTTAAGTTAATACTCATCCCAGGTTCTTTCTTCTTTACATTAAGAGCTAAATCTCCATTTATCGAATTCTTTAAAACGACCAAATCATTTTGCAAGTCAAGCAATTGCTGCCTGACCATATCAGTCTTCTTTATAATTGCCATAGCTTGTTCAATATGGCTACTATGCCAGTCGTTCTGGGCTGGCTCTTCTAATATGACAGATAATGCATCTAAAAACTTCAATATAGATCCTCTCCGCTACATTATATATTTGATGGTTAAAAAATAACATCAAGGTGTCGGTCGCATGTCTGCGTTTGGATTATAAAGCGAAGCGAATGATTCAGAAGGAGAATATCGCATCGAAGCTCTGGAGGTAGGTAAATCAGAACTATTAGGCACCATATCGGCTAGGGCATTAATACGTTCGCTATCCAATTGCTCTAACTGTTCATCGACACCCAAGCACCTTTGACATTCGTCTATTTTTTCTAGCAATTCCTTTGCCCTACGGGGTCCACCTACCAGTTCTATGAATCTGGTGGCAAGCCTTAATTCGAGTGCGGAAAAATCAGACGTGCTTGAAGCTTCTTCACTATTTTGCGATGCATATGCCATTTGATCATAATCTTCTATTTCCGATTCTGACTGAGCCATAGAGGCTCCTGACAAAATAGAAGTAGTACCCGATGTCCCTATATCCTCGATCAACGATAAAATCATACGCATCTCTTGTGAATTAGCCATGATTATACACCCTTCAAATAGTCGAGAATCAGTCGTTCCATGTCGATAGTTACTATCTTTTCATTTAGTATTTCGTCCACATCCTTGATATATGATTCATTCTTCGATGATTTCTTCTTGGCTGTTTCAGGCAATTCATCAACATTTGGAGTATGCTTATACCATTTACGCGCTAGTTCTGGGTCTTTCCAGAATAAATAACGCATTTGCTTTTTACTGCGAAATGGCATGACGTAACTCATGAACGTAAATAACATCACCACCAATATGTTTGATATGCGAGGATAATATGAGAACAGGTACAAACGCCAAATTAGTGAAATCGAAGTATCCTATCATGCTACCGCTAGACGAAGCTAAAAACATTGTTATGTATGTAACTACTGGTACGATTTTGCAGAATTTACCAGACTTCATGCATGATGTATGGGTAGTTCAAGGATATGCACAAGGGCAACTCCTAGGAAATCCAGATCTTAAATCATACACGGCAGAAAATGCAACCAATGACGGTCTTGTCGAACTTCAAAAAGCGATATCAAGCGCTGAAGACCCATCAGCACAAGGTGCCATCAACTGGTTGTTAATCTTGCAGTGGGTGATAGAGTTGATCCTTCGTTATTACTTAAGCCGATAAGGAGTGACCATCATGAAAGCCGTCTTCAATGTACTATTAGCAGCATCGGTTCTAGCGTCACCAGTTTTATCGCAAGAACCAAAACAAGCTGAAGCGAAGAAAACATCGGTAGCGCCAGATAGGCAACTACCTAAGTTAACAATTAGCGGTGCTGATAAGCCCATCCAAATCGGAGAGCTAGTAGTATTAGATGCTACTCTTGATACTCTTCCAAAAGATCTGTCAGCGGTTTCCTATGCTTGGACAGTTTTACCACAAAATAAGAATATAGTCACATGGCCAGACGGCACCAAGATCATTTTTGGTACCGGCATTAAACCGCAAAATGTAACTGTTATTTTGACAGCATCATTTGTCTACACCATTAAGGATGGCGACAAGATAACTGACGTAGCACTAAAGACTACTACTACGATCGCAACATTAAAGATTATCGATGAGGGTGGTGTAGAACCAACGCCAGGACCGGTTGATCCAATTGCGCCTGAATCCGCATTAACTCAGAACGCTAAAAACTGGGTTAAGTTGGTAAAGACTACCAATAAATATTCAGCGAGCGATGTAAAGAGTGATGCTATTAAATTGGCTAATAACTTTGAGCGCATCGCTGCTTCTATTGCCGCAGGGACTCTTAAAACCTCTACGGCTATTTTAAAAACCACGAAAGAGAGCAATGATGCCTCTATAAATAACAGAGACGAGTGGTTGCCATTTTTCAATGCTCTATCTGAGCACTTACAATCTGCTAACAAGTCTGGCACTCTCCGCACTGACGATCAGTACGCCGCTGCGTGGAGAGAGATTTCTAAAGGTTTAAAAGCTTCAACCAAGTAAGGAGTTTATAGATGGCCCGCAAAAAAGGCAAGACAGGTAAGCAGACTAACATAAAAAAGTCTGTTAAACCTATGGATAAGAATCCAGTAAGGATTCAATCATACAGCCCCGAAGTGACTTTTCGATTATATCCCAAATCGAAGAACAAAGTCGCCTCAGCCTATTCTGCTGATGATTACGAGAATCTTCCTCCTAGCCCAGAAGATGCAAGATTTGGATGGGCTGGCGCAGATGTTGCAGCTGAAGCTTATGAAGCATTAGAATCAGAGTTCCCTAAATTCTTCATCGCTAATCAAGTCAATGCTACTGATGGCAAACGAGTGGTCCTATGGGATTACGCCCAGAAGGTACTCGGTAGCCATATCCCCACTTTCTACCAAGAAGTGGGGGATTGCGTGTCCCAAGGTGCTAGCAATGCAGTAGAATACTTGCAGACCGTAGAAATAGCGCGCCTAAAAGACCCTGAGCGATATCGTCCTGTCTTTCAGCCATATATTTATGGCGTGAGCAGAGTTTTTATCGGTAAGGGAAGAATCAGAGGCGACGGCAGCGTTGGTGTTTGGGCTGCACAAGGAGTCAGAGAGTACGGCGTTTTGGCCTCCGATGAGCCAGGTGTGCCAGAATATAGCGGCGAAGTGGCAAGATCATGGGGGCGATCTGGGCCACCAGACAAGTTCGTGGCAATTGGTAAAAAGCACTTGATTCAGACTATAGCCAAGGTCACTACTTATGAACAAGTTCGTGATGCTATTGTGAACGGATATCCCGTGACGGTAGCCTCCAATCGTGGTTTTAGAATGAACGGTATAGCTGATAAGGGTAAGTTATGGGGTAGCCCATATGGCCAATGGGCGCATCAAATGTGTATCATCGGCGTTGATGACGATAAGGCTAGACCTGGTTGCTACATCATCAATTCATGGGGTCCTAATGCCCATGGTAAGCCGGTGGATGACGCACCTCCGGGCGGTTTTTGGGTAGATGCTGATGTTATCACTAGCATGGTGAAACAAGGCGATTCTTTCGCTTACAGCCAATTTGACGGATTCCCAGAACAAGATATGGATTTTATCCTTATCTGAAACCAAATATAAGCTAAGAGGGAGACATAATGAAAGTGCCTCCAATTAGCTCACTAAAGCTGCTGGTCAAGTCAGACCAGCAGCTTTTTGTATATCTATGCGAAGGTATCGGATTAAAGTGTAATCGACCGCTGCATACGATTGGATCTGATTTTAACCCTATATTGGTCGAATCAATAGCTCTGCACATGCACGAGCTTGACGACTATAGGAAGAGCGTCATAAATATAGCTGAATCTCACGGTTTTAATGTAGGAATAATCGAAGAGACGATCAATACGGAACTTACGATAGATGAAAACATCTTAACCACTATTAAAAAAGGATTTAAAAAAGGATTAAGATGGGTATGGGATAGTTTGGGTAAGCCTTTATATAACATTATGCAGCAAGTATTGAGTATAATGTTAACCAACGCATTATCTAGTAACAGATATTCATCTGGTATAATTAAAAACATGCCGGCATTGGTGCTGGCTGAAAACTTGTACGCTTTTTGCAAGGTAAACCCTAGACGATATGATCCAAGAGGATATATTATTGGTGCACTTACGCCATTTTTAAAAGCATCTTGGGCGCGGGCTCAAAAAGCAGTCGATTTTGCAAGTATACCAAGTATCGGCAATGAGGAAAAACGACGGTTTAATGAAATGATAAAAAGAGTGTACGATCATCACTTATCAGAATCAATATTGAACATCCCCCAGAATAGACTGAAAGACCATCTTGACTATTTTTTAGTCATAGGTGTCACGGAATCATTAAAACAAACTCCCTCTCGGCAGTATGCTAGTTTCATTAATCTATTAGAAAAAGTATCACACGAACTACGAAAAGAGATATCAAACAAGTATAAATCCGACGATCAGACTGATAGTAATTAACGTATGGAAAACACAGATTATCCTCTCGTCTCTGCAATAATGTTGGCAGGACGGACGCCAATTAACGATGTGCTTGCTACGATTAAATCGTTTAGGAATCAGACTTATCCTTATAAAGAACTCGTCATTATTAATAACAGTTCGTCGCAGTATAATGCTAGCGAGTTAAACATTCACGCTCAAAAAGACATTTTCATGGTCGACACTCCCATAGAGTTAACTGCAGGCATGGCGCGCAATTACGGCATTGCTTCAGCAAATGGTCAGATACTTGCTCAATTTGACTCTGATTATTACCATCATCCTAAACGATTAGAAGCGCAAATCACAGCCCTAGCCAAAAACGACGCAGAAGTATGCGTATTAACTGAGACTCTTGCTTACAGTCTTATAAACGGCAGAGCGTCGAAAAATAGTAATCTAAAAAGCGCTATACTAAATTCTATGGTATTTATTAGGCCAAAAGATATAGACTACCCTAACCAAGAAAAGAACGAAGAAAAGACTATCCTCGAGAGATTATCAAAAGTAGGATTTAAAACCATCTCATTATCACGCCCAGAGCTAATGGTTAAGCTGTATTCTTCACACTACAAGAGGAATTATACCGTTACTAACATGGAGTCTTTAAATAAATCTGAAGCTAAATCAATAAGCTTAGCCATATCAGCACTTAGAGATCAAGACCTTATATGACATCAAGCATCGCAAAAATAGTTATATATGGAGAATTTTGGAATGAAAAGACTCATTAGCCGTATAAATCATCAACTCTCGCTCATTAACGAAGACGTATCTGATGCCTCTTACAAAGATTTTAATGATCCAGGTTATGACAGACAGACTGCCGAGGACGCACTATATCACACAATTGGTCCATTGACCGATACTCCTAGGTGGTCTGAAAGTTGGACAAGTAGGGGCACTACACCTGTCCCAGGGTTCGTTCCCAATGGACCAGCACCACAGTGGACTAAAGACGAATTAATAATGGCTTATGCCGGTGATCCAAGCTTGTTGGAAGGAGATACGAAAGCTAATCCAAGGAGCCCTAAGTATGGTAGAGCCGGAGGAGCCCCTTTATATCGTCTAGTGACTAGGGTACTACGTCAGTACCAAAGGACCGGTGATTTTCAAGCAATGTCAAATGCTTACAATAACGGTTTATTCGGTCTGCTACAGATGATGCGCAGAGGCAAGGATGAAAGTCGGTCACCGTTCATCTCATTCGCACAACGTAGCGTACTAGGCGCTATTACGAGTGGTGTCGGCGCATCGCTCGAGAGCATCAGAGCCATCGGTGGTTTAAGCAAATCGGGAACACGCGGTTTAAAATCAGTGATAGAGTCTGATGATCCGTCCGAAGTCCGGGATATGGCTAACCAAGTCAAGGGAGAATACCGCACATCCAAAAGTGACGATATGGACCCAGATAATCCATTCGGAGTTTACAGTAGCCGGTATTATACAGTAGCGATGCGATATGCAGATGCATTAGAGAGTGATGATGAGATAGCGATAGACAATGCAAGACAAGACATCAACGAACTTATTAACACTATCAAGGATGAAAGCATTGCTATCAGAGGGATTGGTACGGGTTCTGAGCAAGCTATCTCGACACCAGATCGTGCCACATCCGTCCCAATATCGAGCATTGATGCTGGTAAAAAGGGAGAGGAAGGATCAAGGACCGCTGCCGCTAACATAGCCGAGCCTGAAACCGAAAGCACAAACGGCATAGAGCCCGAGGCGATCACTTACGTCCTCCAAATGACAATGGAACATGACCTAGGTGCGACTATAGGTATGATTCCTAGGTATAAGCAAATGGCCATCGATGCCGGTGCTAAAATAGTAGATGGCAACCCAGTGATTGGCGGCCGTCTTACCGCTAATGAACTCAGATATGTCATTAGAACACTTGGGCCGATTGGGTTAAATTATCCGGGTGCCGGCAATGTTAGGTCTAATCTGACTATCGCACGCGATAAACCCGGTTGGTGGAAAGCTGGCGATGACCCAGAAATCGAGCCGATACCAACCGGAGGTATTTGGACATCCATTTGGAAGAGAAGCGGTGGTCCTGCTATGGGTGCTACAGCCATCGCCAATGAAATGACAGAAGAAGTTAAGGAACTAAATAACCTAAATATAAAGACTGCACGCAGTGTAAAGACTAAAATTGGAAAGGGCGGCGCATCGAAGGAAGAAGCCATTTCCAAAATAGCAGTACACACAGCAATGACATCTGCGTTTGTGAAACTTAAAATAGCCGCTTACTTATACAAAATAGAGCAAGATGAAGATGATGATTTAAACGAAAGTCTAATCAACAAACTCAGATCTCAAGGAGTACTATTAAAGGAAGACATCGATCCTATCGATCGTAAATTGATTAATGAGGCTTATGATTTTATCATGGTAAGGCTGAGAGATAGCATCATAAGTGAGTATATCACACGCACTCACAATAGGTAAACTAGATGAAACTGTTTGAAGCTCATGACAGAAGTCTTATAGAAGCTTCATTCATTAGACCTCTCCCTATATTAGAAGACGGAGAGGCACCGAGATGGCGATTTAAATACGATAATTGGAAAAATGATCCTTATCCAGATATACTATTACTCGGTAGCTATAGGCACCCAAGGACTGGTAATAACTTAGTAGGTGGTATTAACCTACATTATTTAAATAAAAATCAAGTCGATGAATTGGCAAGAGCGTTGCCGCAAATTATGCAAGGTGGTAGTCTTTATGGGCGCTATCAAGAAGGTAAAAGATCAATCCCAGACGTATTCGACAACTATTATCGCACCTATAATTCCGCCTACATACGCGGTGTTAGACAAGATGTAATGTATCCAAAATATGGATTTCTAAAAACAGCGCAAAATTGGCTAGGAAAGAAGATAGGTGGCATATTCAAGTCAAAGGCACAACGTGAAAAGGAAATAACCCCTGAATACCCGGATGACTTAAAATCAATGCGAGATCAACTAGAACAAGTCGTAACAAACCTGCAACAAAGTCCACCGGAAGAAGCAGATCCTAACTCCCCAGAGATGCAAGCCGCACGCGATGAGTACATTAAAGCGCAGCAAGATAAGAGCAAGTCAGACCTAGACATAGAGCGTGAGGAAGACGTTCCATACAACAGAGCGTCGGCTGATTTCATTGAACGCCAGCCAACCACAACTGTTAAGCAGATACGTACACCAGCCACTACGGCTAGACCACAGTCGTATACAAAACCGACAGTCGGCGCAGATGAGATACCAATTACTGTCGATGTAGAACCTAAAACCACCGCACAGAAGATTAAGACACCTGCCGTTATAACTCCTACTCAGCCAGCGACTACTCCACAAATATCGCCGAATATGCCCGACGTTGAGCCGATCACATATGAAGCGTCAGACACATCTGAAGCCGATTCTCAAGCTGAGGAAGATATCCCTGAATTAACAGACATTGCCGATATGAACATCTCAAAAGATAAAGAAAATGATAAAGAGCTATCAGAATCGATCATCTTCTATTCCCCGATACATAAAAAATACGTTGTTGAAAAGGTGATGATACCAAAAGCATATGCCCGGTGAAATATGGGGGACCGATACGATTCTTATCGCCGACTGTTCGCATCGGTCGATACATGCGACCCAGTAAGCTTATATAATTGGTTTAAAAATCATCCCCACCTATCAATATACGATCATGCTCAAATTATGAATAAATGTACCAAAATCATAAGAGACTATAGGATAAAAGCAGGCTTGAAAGGTAAAAGTCCTACCACTGACAAAAGGAATTACACAAGTAAAACAATAGGACCAGTAGAAATCCCATCCAATTGGCGTGATAAAGAATGGTTGACCGATCATCTTAAAAAATATACCGCTAATGCTCTTATTAGAGCCATAGGTGTTAGCAGATATACTTTTTATCGCACATTAAAAAAACTCGGTGTTCCCACTTCAAAGGGGAATTATTCTAAAAATCCGCGATGTACTAAGGCCTGGTGTTTCAGACATTACGTAGAACTGAATATGACCATGGAGCAGTGTGCAAAACTAGCTAATATTTCACGCCCAAAATTTGCTGATTGGTTGGTTAAGTTTGGTATACCAGTGCGCGGATTTGATGATCCTTGTGGTGTAGCGCTCCCTCTTCAAGTCAAGCAAGTAATTCATCAATTGAGAAAACAACCGTGCGTACAATCCGTGACGGCTCATGAATCATTTATCAGAGTAAAGTGGATGGATAGAAGATGCACACTTTATCATTTTAAGAAGATCCCTGCCGAACATTGGGTTATTAAGAACGTACCGACCATTAAAGAACAATACGAAAGAGACCTAACAACGGGCGTAAACTATCCAGCGCATTTTATCGTAAAACGTTCAGAATGTAAGAATTTATCAGTATTTGAAAGAGATATAGTTTTACACGGCATCAATTATAGATTAAGACGTTATTCTAAATGGCCATGGCCTAGCTTTCCAGATAACATCATAAAAGAAGAGTGGGCGGCTTTGCAAACAGTGAATGAAAAAGGATATATCCGTAATGGCGCATTTACCGCTATAAACATAAAAAGCCCCGGTCGTAGACTCATGATGCATTTGTTTAGTCTGAGAATGCTCTATAAGAAAGTGTTCTTGCATCAGAAGCGTCTATACCCAGCTATTAAATCGCTTTACCATCGGACCAATAGAGATCTCTCTTATTACAATATCGTCAGAAGGTTATGCGTTAAATTCGCTGGATTTAAGCTACGATATCCCAGTCCCGCTGTTTATTCAGTCTTGTTTAAAAGAATTGGTATCAAAGGAAAAGTGCTCGATATGCATTTAGGCAGCGGGGCCAGAGCTTTAGCGTGCGCCATGAACGGGTTAGAATACTTCTCGCTCCCGTGCCAGCGGTTTTATATGGCCCTAGAACATGGGCTAGAAGACATTACACACATAAAGCATGCTGTCTGGAACGGTAAAGATCAAATGGATTTAATAATTTGCGACGCTGATTTTGCTATCAGCAATGTCAGTCTTGCCCATATGTATGGAGACCGCGCAAAACGCATAATCGCATATATTCCTAGGGAGTTAAAGCAGCATTATCAAAATTTATACCCACCTAAATCCATAATTCCTATAATAACTAAAGTAAGGGATAGAAGACCTAATTTCTTTTTCATTTGGTAAATGTCATATTGCTCGGGCAGCAAAGATTAAATAGTAAAAGATCCGGAGACGAAATATGGCTTTAACTAAGATCCCATCTTACACCACACTTAGAGATGGGCAATTCGTTCAGATCGAAGGTCCGAATCAGATCACGACCGGCTATTCGTATGATGAGCAACAAAGAGCATTATATTTCAAAGAATCACAAGTATTATTTCCAAGCAATCACGGCGCTACACACATAGCCGAAGACCCGGTACCTTCTGCTACTTGCGATACTCCGGGATTAATGTCTTCCGATGATAAGTGTAAACTCGATGCTTTATTACAGACGCGCTTAGGTGTACTGGGTTTCCAAGGCGCTGGGTTTCCTGACGATGGCGGTTGGATGCAAGGCGACGTTATTTTAGCAGCTGGTACCGAATTTATTAGTATTGAGAGAATAGGTAACGTTGTAAGATTCACGGTAGACAGTCCGATCCCATTAAATTGCGCATGCGAAGAGTGTACGCAGATATTTTGGGTTCAAGACGAAACAGATATAGCTAGCATCCGACCACCTTCTTGCGGCGGTAAGCTGCCTGGTGTGAACGCATATGGCGAATTCAAGGTCTATCTATTTCCAGAAAGCACTATAGCGGATCCAAATAATGTAGGCGCTACCCTTAATAACAAAGCTAACTATCCTGCGTTCATTTTTAAACGATATGATGATACTATTATCCCAGGGGCAGCCGAAGCTGAGATGATCCTGAAACGTGATACCACGAACACATTACAGACAGAAATTGGATGGGCTTTCACGCCAGGTGCTACTGGTAGCGTTCAATGTGTTTGGTTTACTGGTAAGGATAACGATGGTAATCAGACAAGATTTGATCTGAATGCAGAGGCTGAGCCTAATCTTCTAGGATCCATACTTTATAAAGGCCATTTGTTGACGAAGAAAATGGGCGTCATAGTCGACTATACTAACACTATCTTATCGACAAATCAATACACAATCCGAGAATGGAGTGTTGATAGCGCTAAGGCGATTGGAGACACATTTACGGCCAAGAACGTTTGGCAGTATATGAATCCTGAAAATCCTTCTACCGGAACCAATCCATCTGCGCTCTTACTGGACAACACTATCGATCTTTTACCGATTGGGACCTTAGTCGAATTATGGTTTTTTAAAGTTGGAGAGGTGGCTGGTCAACCTATCCGCCGATACTACTTCAGCAAAAAACCGACTCTTAACCCGAATCATATATGGGGTTGGGTAGGACATATCCAATTTGGCGATGTAGACATAGCAAGAGCCGAAGTCCCGCCAGGGGCCGGAAGTGAGGACAAGACCTCTGCTGTCCAAGTGTCGTCCATAAGAGAGATAGAGCGTAATTTATGGGGAATCACTGGATTCGATGACCCACTTGTGAGTTATGATATTGCTTCTACCGCCGGCACTGGGTCAGCAGACATAAGTGTACAACACAGGGCTGTAATCGATACTAGTTTACCTGGTTTGAAAGTGGTGGCTGCCACAGAAGCGCCATCTGATTACAGCGAGCGCCCTGTATATGTATGGAACAGACAAAATGTCTGCAATGGCCTACTGCGCCTTGACATAGGACGCCCTGGTAGCTCTAACTACACCCCATTTGATATCATCATCAGAGCACCGATTGATGAATCGACTACTAAATATATGCGTGTTGTAGCTAAAGGGCAATTGAGGGATGGTTCACATTACATCAGAGTATGTGGTGTTCACTTCCATGACTTACCCACTTTTGGCGCAGTACGTGTCTTATCACCGCGGATAAATGAGAATGCAATCTACAATTATAACCGAAAGCTGGCATTCCCCTCTATTCTTACAGAAGGCACGGGGGAAAGTGGCACGCAACCATCAGAACCCACTGGTGGCGCAGTGCCAGATTACTCTGGTTACTGTGATACTATTGTGCTTGCTACTACTGGCTCTGCCAATAATCCTTATCCAGGCGATGTTGGCGATTTGGTCGAGTTATTGCATCAAGAATATTCAACCCACATCGTCAGAGCCGAATTCTCATTTAACCCATCGACGGAATTAGTAGAATTACAATTTAAAGTAGGCTATTTAGATATGTCTAGGGCCTATGAGGAAGACATCGACAGCGACATTGATGACTTTGTCAGAGGTCTAGAACCGGGATATGCAGTCAGCGCCGTATATTCCCAAGCAGGGACCTACACAGGCGTCGGCCAGCAGCCAGACGCATCACCGGATGGGTTCGTTGTCTATGATGGTGGTGCAGTGGTAGGTGGTGATCAACCTGAATATTGGAACCGATTGGAAATAATGGTTCGAGATAGTCAAGTTTGGATTTGGTGGAATCAATTGCTAATACCACCAAGCACTACACTCAGCACCGCACTTCCTACTCCGGTCACAATCAATACGCCGTACTACCCTATAGCTTATAACAGCTACCGTCCTCAAGGTAAGATGGGAGTGCGATTGTGGCCTGGCGCTACGCTGCGTAGGTTCGATGTTCGCACCCAAATTACTCTATTCAGCGAATTCACTTACGGTCAACTCGAGGTGACTTGATGATTTTATTGGCTCAGTTTGAATTTAGAGCCCACGATTATTTCATTACTGAACAAGCTGTCAATGACGTTTATGTCCTTATTAAACGTAGTATGAGGCAGTGCAAATTACCTAATATGAGTATTCCTTCACCAAGTAATAGCCTTATGGGGATGGATACTACACTATCAGTAAAGTATAATGGACAACCGGCTCAGTATTTCCCATATGAACTATTACTAGACGGTCAGTCAATCCAAATAGGTAAAACAGATAATGTCGGTATTTCTTACGGACTGGATGTACGATTCTCTAATGGCTATTGCGATTGTCGTCCATATTGGTTTAAGGATACGGAGGTATTAAGGAAAAAGGAGCCGAATCTGAATTTAAGGTGCTGTGGTAAAAACCTGCCGAAGTATCAATTATCCGTGTATTTGCCAGAAGCCATTTCCGTTGCCACGGAGAGCACTAAAGACGCTGAGGACAGCTTAATACCAGTTAATTGAAAAGATTCGCTCCTTGGCCTACTTCTTTAAAAGAGTGGCATATTCCTTATTAATCAGACTCGACCTAATTTTCACTACCTTAGCATGATATTTGTGTAATACATCTTCTACCGTCGGATCTTCTGATTTTAACATGGTCGGATTATGGGTATAAAGAGTGACGCTTTTATCGGTATCATTACCATCTGCTATATGAACGATTATTTCAATGATGTCACGACCACTTTGTGGCGTGTTATACTGGCCAATTAATGTGATGGTACTGTCATTCGGCTGGCTTATGACTTTTAGTCTTTCCGTATACCATATCATTTACGACGATTCTCCCGATTGATGATATCATCTGCTTCACGCATCTTGGCAGTCATTTCCTCGAAGCGATCGTAAGCATCGTACAACGCATCTATTACATTATACTCGGGCGTGAGCTTTATTACCTTAGGAAGGACCGTCTTGCCCTTGATGGTATTAACACACTCTCGTGCGATCTGCTCGGCTTCTTCGTTTGATTGGCCTATCCCGCCAAAAAAGACACCTTGCAAATTAATACCGTCTTCTTTGTCTATACTTATCTTAGCATATGCTACGATGTAACCAGCATCAAGATCACCATAGGTCATGTCATTAATCCTCAACGACCAGTAGAACCGAATCCATTCGTCCCACGTTGATTATACTGCTCAGTGAACTCTTGCACAACCTCGAACTCTGCATCATACTGTTTACTTAGAATTATCTGAGCAATCCGATCACCGCATTTGACCTCAAATGTTGACTCATTGACATTGACCAGCGAGACGAATAATTCACCACAAAAAGTCGAATCGATAATCCCACGATTGGGAAACACGCCGCGGCTCCAAAGACTGGAACGACCCTCGATCGTATAATAATAACCAGGAGGGGCAGCAACTTGTATCCCTGTTTTTATAATCGTGGCCGTACCTGGTGACAACAAAGCGTCTTGGACTGAGTAAACATCATAGCCTGCATCTGTGGTACGAGTCCTAGATGGCAGTTTAGCACGAGGATCAATTAATCGGACCTGCATTTTTACATTGTCGACGGACATCGAGACCTCCAATGACAAGTTGGCGTTACAGAGCCTACAACACACAGTTAGAGATTATAACAGGATTGGCTCAGGCTGAATCGTTCCATAGTTTGGCGTTGTCCTTACGTCAAACTGGTTACCAAATAATATCAGCAGAGTCGATCCCACAAGGGACTTACGATGCAGAACTTCGACTCTCCAAAATGAGAAAGCGGATGGGCATCGATACAGCATCAAGACTGCTACCAAAGCCCACATCTTTAATACATAAATGCTATGAATGGTTTAAATCACTGTGGCAATGAGTACCGCTGCTTCATCACCTCAATGAGATCGGCTACAATGTTGTCTACCACTTCTTGTTGGGGTTTGGTAGCGTCAATGTAGATCACATTGTCGATAGAGACTGAATGGGAGACTAAGATCGTCTGCTGAGCAGAAGTTGTCAGCAGACTAGAATATATTCCCTCGATCTTGGAGGCGAATTCCAAAGGCTTTCTATCATAATGATCTAATTCACCCCTTGCAGCATTAATTCTTTCTCTGCCTATGGCAGACGGACATTGAAAAATATACAACCTATCAGCTTTAGGTGGTGTAATCAATTCTAATAGACGAGCGAGATCACCTAATGATAACCCATCAGCTATACCATAGACAATGGCGCTGATAAATGAACTTCGGTCTGCGAAAACTGCCCGTCCACTCCCTAATGTGGGCTCCAGAAGGGTCTTAACGAATGATATAGTATCGACCATATACAAGACTTGTCTTGACAAATCGTCTATCACGATATTTGGGTCGAGTTTATCAGGGAATTTAACCAGCTGACGCAAATGTTTGCCTAACGGGGTACTACCGGGATGCTGTGTTAATAACGGGTCGAATTTAGGATAGAGTATGCGCAGGCGTTCTGCAACCGCCTTCATCGCTGTAGTCTTACCAGTCCCGTCGTTCCCTTCGAAGATTACGTATGGTGCTTGCATTAACTCTTCTCTGTAGTTCAGTCGTATTTCTCAAATACTTTTTAAACTTGTCTTCTTGGATTCTTGGGAATGCACAGAAGACGATGGCTATCCCATTCAGTTTCCAAGAAGATGTTAGGCCCCTTTGCCTTCTTTAATGCATTTAAAAGCTTACGGCTTGCTCCGGCAGATTTCCACACAGCGTCCTCATACTGTGCCAACCCAGATGGGTCTTTAGGCCTGACGCCTTGTCTATATAATTCTTGAGCTTTTACATAAGTGCAGTCGTGCTCTTTCGATATCAGATTACAGCTTAATTTACGCAGCTCGCCTGCTAGATTCCATAAATCCCTTTCTAAAATCTTAGTCTTTTCTACTGCATCACCACTGGTAATGTAATAGTCTGACGGTTTAATGTATTGCATTTGTACGCAAAACACTTCTGGATTAGCGAATGGCACATGATCGTCTATTATCAATTCAAAGACATCCGGCGGAGGCTCACCTATCGGGTCACCTATTTTATGGATATACTCTTCCATGTGCGCCTCCATTATATATTCATATATACAGTGGATACGATTGTGGGCGAGGGTTTATCCTCGCCCACATGCTTTAATGAGATAAATCAGATTATTTAGCTCGGCCTAACCGCCCGCTAGCGGCTTTAGTACCCGGCTGACGTGCGAATGTGAGGCCCATTGTCTCCTCAGCCTCTTCTGCGCCTGCTTTACCCGGTGTTGCTAAGGATTTTTGTACGGACGCAGCACGATAGTCACCAGCAGCCGCTTTATTAGCAAGCGCCGCTCTTCTCTTAGCGATGTCTATCTTGTCAAGTCTTGCTTTATCTGCAGCAAAACCACTCTTGCTCTTCTTATCCGTAATAAAATCGTTGACTAATTTAAGATTATTCATTAACTTGTCAATATGCACTTTTAATACGGCTGGATTTATAGATGCCGATCTTTTCGGCTGAGCAGATTTATTTTCATATCCTTGATACCCTGATTGCTGTGGAATCCTTAATTCACTTAACAATTTTCTGGCCAACCGTGCTTCCATAATCCCACTGACGCCAAATCTTTTTGCATAGGCAGCTAAAGCCTGATTTGCCTTTATAATCTTGTCTCTATAAGCATTGACGACCGCTGCCATTTTCTGGTAGTGCTCTGGAGTAGTCCCTTGTTCGTCTGGCATGATAATACCAGCTAAGGCTTTTACTTGACCTAACATACCAGCAGCTTTTGCAGTCTGAGCCTTTTGCGGTGACAATTGACCTCCTCCGAGCGGAGATGAGGCTGCCATTTGCGTAGCCCACTTTTCCGCATCATCATCACCGCCGAACACGCTCTCTTCCTCAGCTAGAACACCATGCTTGATAAGACTCTCTTGTAAGCTAGCTATGGCCTTCCGAACTTGTGCCAATGTGTCGTCAGCACGCTTAAATTCGTAAGCTAAATCCTTGCGCAGTTTACCGGCGCCGGCTGGGAATAACTGCTTAGCCTTCGGCATTTGGTTATAAGAAGAGGGCGCTGTCTTAGGGACATATCCTCGGCGCGCATTTTCAGCATCCATCTCACGTCTCAACGCCGCTTGAGGATCTTCTGGCGCAGCTGGCTGTGGCGCAGCTGGCTGTGGTGCAGCTGGAGTTGGTGCAGCAGCTGGCGCTGCTGGAGCTGGTGCTGCTTGAGCATTACGCTTGCCCCCAAACAACCCCCCCAACCATTCCTTCCAACTGCCAGCTTCGTTAATGGTAGCGAAGGCGCGATTTGCTGTTTCCATGCTAACCTTGGCAGCGACTGAA
>JACCDP010910506.1_pt1 | contig 45114 bp, 66 predicted proteins | sample 7445841 | NCBI WGS metagenome assembly JACCDP01 (sample SAMN15323441, study PRJNA562643) | freshwater metagenome | isolation source: river surface water | place: USA:Blue River Watershed | collected 2017-08-17
CAATTAAAAACTTCACTATTTCTATGTGGTTATTTTCGCAAGCCCACATCAATGGTGTTTTTTTATAATGACTAACCGCTTCTATGTTTGCGCCGTTTTCAATTAAAAACTTCACTATTTCTATATGGTTCTTTCTGCAAGCCCATATCAATGGTGTGTCTTTGTCGCTATCAATCGCTTCTATGTTTGCGCCGTTTTCAATTAAAAACTTCACTATTTCTATGTGGTTATTTTCGCAAGCACACATCAATGGTGTTTTTTCATAATGACTAACCGCTTCTATGTTTGCGCCGTTTTCAATTAAAACCTTGACTATATCTAAGTTAGCAAAATAACATGCAGTATTTAAAGGGGTATCTTCTTTCCTTAACCCGTTTACGTCCGCACCATTTTCAAGCAACACCCTAACCGCATCTAATTCCTCGTATCGGCATGCTAACTGTAATGGAGTTCTTCCAAATCTAGCAATTGAATCTATATTACAACCGTGCTGTATTAAGAATTTAATTATATCTACATGACCTCCTTTGCACGCATAATGCAGAGTAGTCTCATTCAAACCGTCTGCTGTATTAACACCAGGTGAATAAGTAAAAATATTTTCATCTTCATTATCTAAAATGAATTTCTTTACGGTTTCAATGTCTCCCGAATAACAAGCCTCTAAAAGCTCATCATCTTTTTTAGAATAAATTTTCATCATATTTATTGAATTATTCCGCAAAGTTACAAAATTTTCTCTAAATAAAGCAAATAAAACGCAACTTTTTTTTATAAAACCGAAAAAGGCTAGCATTTCTGCCAGCCTAATTCGGATAATCAATTTAATATGAAAAAAAAGAAATCCCTTATTTTTATGCAAAGTTAAGAAAATAAAAGCTATAAAACAAATAAAAATAGATATATTTGTGAAAAAAATGCTTTATGGCTAAAAATAAAAAATCTTGCAACACCGAAACACCTATATCTGAGGAAAAGACAACAAAATCTAGCTATTCGGAAAATCCGAACAACTCAGAAAAAATTTTAAAAGCAATTAAGGAATGCGATTTTTGCGTTAGCCAAGCGATTATCTCGGCTAAGGTTGGGGGTAAAAATATAGAGGAATTGCTTGTGGCTATTAAAAGCAACTTAGAAAATATCAAGAAATCACTTTTTTTTTAACCAATCGTTAAATTTTTCGCCCATTATTTCTCCGCTTTCGGTAAGTTTTGATGCTATGCCGTTAAAAAAGTTAGACAAAGACTTGCCTATACCACTTATGATTATGCCCAGAATAATAAGCAGTAAACTACTAAGCCCCTTGTGTTCTTTATTAAAAACATATTTAGCTACATCAATCAGTTCCACTTTCTTTTATCCGATAAATTGTCAAAAAACTCCTCAATCCTTTTTCCTAGTGTCCAAAAAAATAAAAATGCTCCGAAAATATCTAACAAATGCCTTACTAGTTGTGTTTTTCTCTCAACATAAGATAGTATCAATAAACTATTGCCGTTATATATGTCTGTATAAAACGCAACAAGAAAACAAACAAGTATGTGAAATCCTATTAGTTTTGCTCTTATTTCTGTTGATGTAAGCATTGGCAGGGAATAGATGATTAAGGTTAAACAATATAGGTCTTTAACGTGAAAAGCCTCAAACAATACAAACGCAAGACCTATGATAACCCCAATAAAAACACTGTAAGCACTTTTCTTTAAGGCAAAAGCCAAAGGAAAAGCTGAAAAAACCACCACGTAAGTAAAAAACTTGATTACGGGCGCAAAAAAAGAAAAATCATCTGAGTAGATGATGTCTTGCTCGTGAAATTTAAAAAAAAGAAAAAGCCACACTAGGTAGCTTATTCGTTTTGCTTTCTCTACGTTAAACATTTGCTTATTCGGGTTCAACATTAAACATGCGTTTATTCGGGTTTCATTGACCCGTTTACTCCGCCATCATTTTTTGGTAATAAAACTTCGTTTGGCAGGCAACAGCCACCCTTTACGCTTGATAGTTTTATTTTTTTACTTCTAGTTACTTTTGGTTTAGCCATGGTTTTGTTTTTAATTTGATTACAAAGTTACGATTTTTTCTGAATAAAAAAAAAATAAACAAGCAACTGTGCTTGCTTGTTTAAAAATTCAATATCCAAAAAAACATATACTACCTACGCACAGATAGGTATATTTTATTCTAAAAAGTAGGCTTGATGTGAATACCTACAATTTCGTATTGTTTACTTTCCTCGCCATTATAGGTATTGGGTAAAAATTGTATTTCTATACATGCCGTAAATTCTTTTCCACAATAAACATTAAAAAACTTATCAAATGATAGTATTTCGCCATTTTCGTGTGTTATATTTTTAGGCAGATTTTTACTGCTGAAATCAAACGGCAATCCGTTCAGTTTTAATGTGTATTTTGTATAAGGTTTCCCTATTTTGCTTATTTTTTCCTCAGATTTTAAGTGAGAAACTGTTACGTTTTTAAATTCTGCTGTCATATTTTTAAATTTTATTTTTGTTCGTTGTTTTCTGTTTTATTAAACGTATCATTGTAGTATTTCACACATGTTTCTATACCAAGTGGAACATCATGACCGCCATCCCAATAAGCATCAATTATCTGCTCCTTCTCCATTTCTTTGGCTTCGGCTATCAATTTATCCAAAACCTCTTTTGGACAATATAATGTCCAAGAAATGGTGTTTAATTTATCAATTAACCACTCTACGGCTGTCTCTTTTTTTTCCATTTCTTCCACTTGACTGTTTTTCTAATTTTTCTACAAAGTTACAAAAATTTTTCAATTAAAACAGGTTTTCCAGTTTTTTTATTTTTAATTCTTTATAAAGCTCTTCCCTTTTTATTTCAAGCCATCTGTGGCAATTCTCTACAATAGCACGAACCCTGCCTTTCTTAATTTCTGTAACCTCAACAGGTTGCAGATTATACCTTAATGCCATGGGTACTCCTCTGAATGCTGGAACTGGTTTTATGTTTAAATTTAAATAGCTATCCACCCAGTCAGCAAGCGTATTGTAGCAAGCAATTTTCTTATCCAATGAATAACAGTATTTATTCGTAATCTCAAAAGCCATGTGTTTAACGTCTTCTGAAAATAGAGTAACGTTTTTCAACTCAAACCTATCCACGTTTTTGGACAATTCGTTTACCGCCCGCTGAAAATCGTTAATATCATTGTCTAGCAAGAACATTGCTAATTTAGCGTTTTTGTGTGGTTCTAGTCCCTTTTTTAAACGCTCTTCGTTCCAAAGCATAACGTATGCCGTCAATTGAAGGTCGTATTTTTCGGTTTTTTTCATATCCCGAAAATTCTTTGGGAACTGGGCATTTTTTATGTCAAAAATGGTGCTTAACGCATCACTTTCAGCATCTATTTCGCCAGTTAATCCAAGTTGCCAATTTGAAAGCCTAACTGTATTTTTTACAATTTTCTCGCCCAAAATTCGGCTTAATTCTTCTAAGGCTTCCGCCTCTTTTTCAACGCCTTTTTCTATGGCAGGCAAATAAGATATATCCGTAATTGGCTCGCCATAAAGGTATTGATGAACAATACCCTCTAATGCTTCAATGCTTGATGCAGTTGGACGGCATTCATAGCTAATAAAAGTACCTCCATTTCCTTCTTTTTCCCTAGCAAATGTGTCTAGGGCTTCAAGGCTTGATGCCCTTATTAAAAACAATACATCTTTCATTTTAGTTTTCCTGTTTAATTGTTATTTCTTTGATATACTTTTCTAAAACCACCGCCTTATCTTCTGCAACAATGCCCGCATCTCTGTTTTCAGTTAATGCGTTAATCACACGGCTTGCCTCATTCTCTTCGCAATACCTGTTTTCTTGTGTCTGTTCCAATTCTTTGCCTAAATCTTCCGTTTTTTTTGCTTGAATTTCGGGCGACAAAACATATTTCATGAAATTATCATAAAGCACTTGTTTTTTACCGTCTCTTGGGTCTTTTAGAACAGGTTTTGGAATAGATTTATCTTGGTTATCAATATAATTATAACTTCCGTCTAATTCAATGGAAGACATATCCGCTTCATAAGCCTTTATAAGCCTTTTGTTTGGCACGATATTTTTACCTAAAACATGCCTAAGCATTGTTTTAAGTGCCATTTTCTCAGGCTCTTTGTGCCAAATGCTGTTTTTGTTTCCTTCTTTTTCGCTGAATTTATAACTGTCAGAGTATTTACTTGTGTGTGCTTGCATTTCTTCTGCCGTCCAAAAAGCCTCAGCTTTAAAATTACGATACTTTGCGACCGCATAATACCCGACTATTTTTCTTTCTTGAATTTTTTTTATTTGAATATCCAATTGTTTTTTTCTATTGAATTTGTAGGTGCCAATCTCGTCAAATGTATTGTCTGTGATGTGTTCCTCGTAAATTGTTTCGGCTAACGCCATGCTATATCCAGCCTGCATTGCCAAAGAAACATAACCCTTATATCCAATTTGAAACTGCGCCAAATGCTCTTTTACCGAGTTTTTTTCGTCTATTTTTTTGCTTTTAGAATAAGGTACAATCCAACATAGCCCCAAAGACTTGTTCACGGGCAAACCTAAATTCGTTGCCATAAGCATAGCTGTTAGTATGCTATTTGGTTGGCACTTTATTAAATCATCACTTGTGCTTGCCAAATACATCATGCAGTTTTGCTTAAATGCTTCTGCTTTTTCTACCCCAAGCGAGGCGATAATTACATCATCATTCCTGTTAAGGAAATCCATGTTGAAAATAGGGTTTTTAGTTAATTGATTATTCATGTTATTGATTATTCATGTTGTAAAGTTTCTCTGCCGTTATCATGTTTAGGTCAAGGCTTAACGGTTCTATGTATTCCGCAAAACCGTTCATTTCGCCAAATTCATGGTCTATATTAAGTTCAAAACAGTCCATAATAGACTCGTATTTGTTCATTAAAAATTGAACCTCTTCGTCAAAATCCCCCTTATGGTGTTTTTCAGCCAAATAGACAATAAAATTCGCCTCGTCTTCGGACAATTCCTCTACTGCCTTTTCAAGCAGTATTTCATCATCAATTGGCTCAATTTTGAAGTCAAACCAAATGCCGTTTTTGTTCTTTAAATACACTAGGTTTGTCATTTTTCTATTTATTGAATTTTTATGCAAAGTTACAAAAAATAATCTAAACAAAGCAAATAAAACGCATTTTTTTATAAAAACAAAAAAGCTAGCATTTCTGCTAACCTTTTTGTTTGTGTGCCTTGCTTTTATCTCTAATAGAAGTAAGATTGAGCAAACTCATCTAACATTAGAGTTGTTGCTTTTTATTCTAGCCTAATTACAAAGGTAATAATTTTCTTAGTATAAAACAAATTTATTTAAAAAAGCAGTATCCTTGTGAAATAATCTTTTACTTCCTTAAAGTTTATGGGATTATTTTTATTTTCTTCGTAAGACTTCTGCCATGGCGAATTATTTAAACGGGTCCAGTCAGAAAGTTTTTTTACACCAACATCTTTGAGTTCGTTCCAAACATATTCTATAAGTTCTTCTGTTTCTTTATCCATTTGAGTTTCAAAGATAAAACCGTGTTCTTTTAAATTGACAATACGCCCATTGTTTCCGTAATCTTTTATGTTTTCTCTACCAAAAAATTTAAACTTATGAAAAATCGTTCGCAAAACAGGTGCGTTTTTCCATGCTTGGAAACATTCGTCAAATAAAGGTTTTTCATGATTTTTTGCATACATACCATAAGCAAAATACATCAATGTCTGCAATTTCAAAGGCGTGATATATTTAGCATCACGCATAGAAAATTCCAAAAATTTACTGGCAACATCTTCTGCTAACAACATAAATTGATATTTTTAAATTTATAGTGATATTCTTAAATTTCTATTGCTATTTTTTAAAATTAAGCATACTCGCTTTTAGCATCAAAACTCGGGCAAGCCTTAGGGCTTCCTGTATCCCTATGCCCCAGCACTTGCTTGATACTCGGATACTTGGCTTTGAGTTCTTTAATTAAAGCCAGCAAAGCCTTTTTCTGGGCTTCCGTACGGGTGTCTTCGCCCTTAGCTCCACCGATATAGCATATACCGATAGAATTTTGGTTATAACCCTCAGCATGTGCGCCAACCTCTTCAACTGCTCTACCGCATTCTGTTTTGCCGTCCAAAAGAACGACAAAGTGATAACCGATTTTTGTCCAGCCACGTTCTTTATGCCAAAGGTCTATATCTTTGGATGTGAAAGGCTTTCCTTTTGGCGTATCCGAGCAGTGAATAACAATGCTAGTAATTTCTGTGGTTTTTCTTGTTTTTATCATTCTTATTTATTTTTCTTTGTTTGGCTTCCAATATAAGTCCTATTATCAAACCTACTGCGATGTACATATTTTTACAAATATACGTATTTTTTTTTAAACAATATCTTGATTTAACCCAAAATCTGCATGAGATAAATCATTTTTATTGGCTAGATATATTTTTGTAGTTTTTCCATTTTTATTAAACACAATGCCGTTAAAGTAAAACAGTTTCTTTTTGTCTTCGTTATTAAATTGCATTAACTGGCAATAAATTGTATGTTTTTCTCCCGAAAATTCCTCAAAGATAACCAAAAGCCTTTTTTTAGTCAAAAAGTCTTTAATATCAGAAAATGCTTCTTTGTTTCCAACACTGTAATACACTCTTTCGCCATTTTCAAACTGTGCAAGGCGAAAATCGCTATTCACAACCTTTTGCAACAAATCTCTATTCTTGGCGGTAATACCTACAAGATTTATTTTTTCCTCAACCGAAAATGTTGAGCCGTGTTTTTCTTTTTTTAAAGTGATATTGAAATTCATTTTCTTCTATTTTTACGTTAAAAATTACAAAATTTGTCTATTATATTTTTACAATTATCAAATCCAATTCCAGTCTCAACAGAATACCCTGCTCTTTTTAGAACCTCCGATATTTGCTTCTGCTCTTTGCTGAGCTTTCCTTTTTCTGTTTTTATTTCTAAAAACAAAATTCTGTTTTGCTTTAAATCCAATATCTGTAAGCCTTGAAACCCTTTAACCCTGCCCATTTTCTTAGCCTTAGCACCTGCACTTGCGCTATAAGCGTTATTATAGTTCATCTGAACCATATAATTATTTCCGTATGCAAGGTTTATGTATTTGACTACGGATATTTGCAAAAAATCCTCTTGTTTCATTTTATTTCAATACATTTTCTACCTCAAAGAAATAATTTATTTTTTTTCTAAGTTCTTGAACCGCAACATCGTATTCCATTTTTAAGATATAGTGCCAATCTTTACCATCGCCAACTATTTCTTTGACTTTCTTACGTTCTGAGGCACAAAGACCCGTTAAATCAGGTTTTATATTTAAAAAACCTAAATTTTTTAAAAATAGGCGAATTGACTTCTTATTTTCAAGTGTGCAAATATACTGCGGTGTTTTTCCATAAAACCCCAAATCAAATACAATATACCTATTGTTTTTTCTTTTCATTTGATTACGTTTTTTTTAATTTAACATATTTCTCTTAACATTTTTAAATTTTCCTCAGAATAACTTACAACATTAACCCTTATGTGTTTTCTTTTTAATTCTATCTGCAAGCGACTGCTTAAATCGCTATAACAAACACCATTAAGGCTATCTATAACAGCGCATCTTTCAATAGGTATGTTGTATTTCACGAAAGCAATCAGTGCACAAAGGTATCTTTCCGAACTTCCTGTTACTGTATATTTTTCGCCATCATCTAAAAAAGTCAAAGAGAAAATATTGAGTCCCAGATAAATGTTCTCAACAATAAACGTGGGGAGTGGGAATATATTTCTTATGTTTTTGTCTGAAATCCCATAATAATCAAACTTTAACCTATTATCAGAATAGATGCTAAGAAGCTCTCGTACTGAATAACTTACGCAAAAAATATCAATGTTGTTATCTAACCCTTTTATTTGACTTTCTATTTTTTCCGATATATCCATTTTCTGAATTTTTATGCAAAGTTACAAAAATTTTTCTAAATAAACAAAATAAAACAAAACTTTTTTTTTAAACAAAAAAGGCTAGCATTTCTGCCAGCCTTAGTTGTTAAATGAATAAAGCACAAGTAGGAACATTCTTGAACTTTAATACAAAGGTAATAATTTTTCTGCGATAAAACAAATTTGTTTTCTATTGGGTGCGTGTTATTTTTTTTCATCGTGTAAAAAATTTACATGAGTATTATATTATAATATTATAATAAATAATAATACTATAAGTACTCGTGTAAAATTTTTTCAGATTGAATTTATTTTGCGTTTCATTTGGTTTGTTTGGATTATTTTTTGTAACTTTGCACAATAATTCAATTAAAAATGATAATACAAGAAAAAAAACCAAGTAAAAAAAGAATTGCCCGTGATATTGCCAAGTTAAAGGCAATTGGCATTAACGCCTACGAACAATATGGGTATATTGTCGTTATTGGGGATATAGTTTATAAAAAACAAACCATAGAGTACCCAAGTATATTTCAGTACGTGAAATTTGTTCATGGAAATTTAGATTTCCATGGCGTAAAAAAAATTACAAAATACGCTTTTCAAAATCTTGCTCAGTGTGAAAATTTATTTTTTACTAATTTAACTGAATTGCCAAAATTTGCTTTTCCAAGCCTTATTCAATGCCGTAATTTATATTTTCAAAATCTAAGAACACTTAAAAAATGTTCTTTTAAGGCGATTTTGAAGTGTGGTAGTTTTTACCCAAAAAACATAAAAAAAGACGGAGAGCCTCAATTTAAATGGGTAGAAAAGTCTTATGATATTGAAGAAGGATATTATCCTGAATATAGGTTAGCTTATTTTGATGGAATTGTTAAGTGTATAGAAAATGTTAGGAAGTTTGGCGAATATACTTTTTATATGGACATTGATGGAGAATACATAGTCCAAAATGGCAAATACACGGCTCACGGCACAACTTTAAAAACAGCTATATCTGATTTGTTATTTAAAATTCAAGGTTATAAATTTAAAGATAATTATATAACTAGCGATACAGTAGTAACTGCGGAATTATACCGAGCAATTACAGGCTCATGGACGGTTGCGATTCAAAATTTCATACGTAAGCATGGCTTGAAAGAAGGCATAAAAGCACGCAAATTATTGCAAATACTTGAATCTGAAAATATTTATGGAGCAAAGTATTTTAAAGAGGCTATTAAAGACTAAAATAACCATGGAAGAGAAAGAAATTAAAAAGTATTACCGTTGCAATGAATGCGGAGATATAATCAATGAAGAAGGTGATTATTTTGAAATAGAGGAGCTGCTTGAATTACAGTTGAAAGGTTACTCTTTTGAAAACTTACATCCAATTGATTACTGCATTGATTGCGCTTTTTGGGAAGAGGAGGGTACTCTCTAAGATAAAAATTAAAATCCCCCAAAAAACTTTTTTCTCGGGGGATTTTAATTACCTTTGCAGGAAATATTTAATAATTATGCAAGTACAAAGTTCGCAATTTTTTGGCGAGAAAACAAAAAAAGATGTGTCTTTTTTAAAAGACCCACGGATAAGTATAACTAAGTTATACGATGATATGGCTATTTTACTGCGAAAATTTGAGTTTTCGGGCAAAAAATATAGCCCAAGTAAAATAAACAAAGCAAAAGAAATTCTAAGCAGAATTTACGGCTTTACGCAAAACGGAAGCCCTTACGTTGGTTGGTATAGTTACATGTGTGCCATTGAAAACACAGGGTTATCAAGACCAACTGTAATGCAGTATTTTAAGGACTTTAAAGAGGCTGGGTTGATAAGATACGAACTGACTTTTTACAAAGGGAAGCCCGTAACGTATATCCATACAACGGAAGTGGTGGACTTATTTTTCATGAATATAGCAAGTGGGGATAGAGATAATGTAATTATAAATCAAGTTATGGAAGAAAACATAAAATCAAGCGAAAATCAAGATGATACGCAAATTGAAAAAATAGAAGTTTCAACAAATATAATAAACGAACAGCAAGAAAATCGTATATCTTACACTAAAATACATAGGGATAAGTGCAAATTCTTTTTTAACGAGAAAACTGGCGAATACGAGGAAAGAGTAGAGGCTCAATTGATTAACATTGAGTATTTTGATAAAACCTTTTATTTAGGTTCCGAGTTTTCGGTAGCAAAGTCAGAAATCATACAGCACCTAGACAGGATATTTAATTTTACAAGAATAGACGTAGAGAATAACAGGTTTAGCGCAGGCAGTTACGCTTATGAATTTTCTTGTTTATCAATGGAAGACAAGGGTAAAATTGTAAATTATCTTAACCAACAAATAACAACTGCTTTTGACGAAGCGCAAAAGAAAACTGCTGGTAAAAGGTTGATAGTGAAGCTATACCTTAGATTTTTGGAAAAATCCATGAACCAAGCGCACGACACGAATAAGCAATATGATGGAATAAAAGGACTTACCTATTATCCTATACACGCAAGGGATTTTATTCAAAGTTTACTAAAACAAATCAAATTCAGTTAAACATGAGGCGCATCAGCTAAATTATAGCAATATGCTTGGATAACACCAAGCGAGAAATGCTTAAAAATAAAAAGCAAAAATAAAATCATGGAAAAAAATAATCAACATAAAGGGAAAATTCAAGCAGAGCCATTATTGCAAGTTCCACCAAATGCGGTGGATATAGAAGAGGCTGTTTTAGGGGCTATGCTATTATTTAAAGACGTTGCGCATGAAGTTATTGATGCGTTGCCTGCAAACGTTTTCTACAAAGAAGCGCATAGCATCATATACGAGAGTATCGTGGCTTTGTTTCAGAAAACTAACGAACCAATAGATATATTAACCGTATTACAGCACTTGAAATCAAAGGGAGATTTAGAGAAAGTAGGCGGTGCGTTTTATTTAACCAAGCTAACCCAATACATTTCTAGTGGTGTTAATGTACCCGAATACATTTTGATACTTAAAGAAAATTATATGCGCAGGCAGGCTATACAACAGGCTAGGCTACTTGTGGAAAACGCTTATAATTTAGATTTAGATGTTTTCAGTGAAATTTCAAACGCTACCCAAAATCTTACAGATATATTTGAGCGGTCAAATAAAAATAGTAGCAAAAATATGGCGCAACTTATAGTTGAAGCCATAGATACGATGCAAAAAGACAAAGAAAACAGCACAATTGTTAAAAGTGGGTTCTTAGAGTTAGACAAGGTTATTGGAGGGTTTAAAGCAGGTCAAATGATTGTTGTTGGTGCTAGACCAGCCATGGGCAAAACAGCTTTTGCTCTTGCACTAGCAAGAAATATAGCTATTGATTGCGAGTTGCCAGTGGCTATATTTTCATTGGAGATGACCGAAATAGAGCTGGCGAATAGATATATCGCCATGGAGACTGGAATAAACCAAAGGAATTTGTTAGATAGTAATTTCTCCGCAGATTATTACAGTAAAGTAACCGAGAAGGTTGGAGCAATTTCAAAAGCACCGATACATATAGAGGACAAATCTGCAATAAATCTGCAACAGCTTAGGGCTAGATGCACTATTTTAAAAAGAAAGCATGGTATCTGCGTTGTGGTTATTGATTATCTGCAACTCATGGGTTCAAGTTTCAATAAAAACAGAAATAGAGAGCAAGAAATATCAGAGATTTCAAGAGGGTTGAAGTCTTTGGCAAAAGACCTAGGCGTTACTGTTATTGTATTGTCTCAATTATCTAGGGAAACAGAAAAACGAGCAGATAAACGCCCGCAGTTGTCAGATTTAAGAGAAAGCGGTGCCATTGAGCAAGACGCAGATATGGTAATGTTTTTACATCGTCCCGAATACTACAATATACATAAGGACGAAGATGGAAACTCAACAGCAGGGCTTGCTTATGTTGTGGTGGCTAAGAATAGAAATGGCGCAATTGGTACAGCTAAGTTAGGGTTTAATGCTTCAATAACCAAGTTCACCAAATACTATCACACAATGATAGAAAACACGCAAAAAGTATCTAAGAATGCAGATTTTTACAAAAAAGAGGAGGAGGATTTTGACCCGTTTGGGTATTAAAAAAAAGTTTAATTTTATTTGCCTTAATTAAATTATTTTTTGTAACTTTGCGTAAAAATTCAATAAACATGGAAAAAATGATAGAACAAGACGTTAATATTGAGCTTACGATGTTAGGCTTGGAAAGATTGAGGAAAAAATTTGAAGGAAAGCAAGTTTTTTGCAAAAAAAACATTGTTAATTCTGAATTTAAAGACATTGTTAAAATGTATGAAGTTGTCAGAATTTTGAAATTTGACATACATTACTTGTATAAGGAATATTACGGAGACTATACTTTTTGCGGAGAAATTGAATTTTGCGGAATAGAGTATATTTTTGAAATAGATATGCGTAATACGTCTTTTTTAGAATTTGAAAAATGGATTAACCACATATTCGTTGATGTTTTAGAAATGTATTGTGTTTTTATAGATTCAAGCCTAAGCAAGAAAAAATAAAAACTAATTTTATTTGTACTTTATTTGCCTTAATTAAACTATTTTTTGTAACTTTGCGTAAAAATTCAATAAACATGGAAATAGAGGTTAAAATAAAAGACATGCAGTACAGTATTATTTTTTATAAAAAAAAGCTGGACGAAAAGTATTCATTTAAGATTAAAGGCGAAGATACCTTAACGGAACACTTGCTTAGTCTTGTTTCTACTAAGCGGGTAAAAGAAAGCGAAATTTTTTATGCTACAAAAGGCATAACAACATTTTTAAAACTCATAATCGCTAACCAGATAAAGCCTGTTTATTCAGCAGAAAACCCTGTTACTGTTCTGTCGCAGATGGTTCAAAAAAAATACAATAAAAGCATACACACTCGTGTGCTTGGATTGTCTTCGCACGGATACGTACAGGTTGAAATACTATTGCATAATAACATGGTGTTTACAGGCATGGGATTAAATCAAAGAATAGCTAGGCGTAACGCTGCTGAAAAAGCATTAGGTTTTCTTAGTAAAAGTGAAATTTAAAAAAAAATGAAATTCAATAAATATGGAAAGAAGAGAATTTAAATTTAGGTTTTATAAGCCGTCAATAAATAAAATGATTTACCCTACCCGTAAATCAGAAGGAGGTTTTATTGGAAGTCTTGAAGATTTAATAGAAGAAGAAGATTGGGTAGTTATGCAATATACTGGGCAGAAAGACAAAGATGGTGTTGATATTTACGAGGGGGATATATTGGAGTTTGATGAATCAGAATGGGGAGGAAAAGATAACATACACGTTGTTAGCTGGAATAATAAAGAATGTGGTTGGTGTTTCGGAGGCGGAGATGCTTATCATGATATGGAATTTAGAACAAAAATAGGAAACATTTATGAAAACAAAGAATTGTTAAAACTTCCTGCATTGGATAACACATACTACAAACCTTTTTAAAATTAAAATAATTAAGACATGAAATTCAAAGAAATAATTAACGAGGCTTTGGCTGGCATTAAAAACCCCAAAGCATTAAGAGCAAAGGTTTGTATAGTTGAGCCTGTAACAAGCGAAATAAATTCTGTAAACGACAATTATTTAACGCTTAGATTATGTACAGGCGGTTCTTTGGTTTTTGAATATAGTGCCAGTATAGAACAGATAAATATATGTGCTTTTACGGAGCACACTGCATTCAAAGATATGTTTAAATGCAATATTTTACTACCTTTTTATAAACACAAAGAGTATCTGCGTTTTAGCATTGAAAACGCTTTAAAACATATCTATTTCGTTCACGAAAAAGAAATTGAGAGGCGTTTTAAGGTAATTCAAAATTGTAAATAAAAAAACTATGGAAATGATAGAAAGATATGTCCCTAAGGTTTGGGCAAAAGAGTTCTTAATCTTTGATAAGATTGAGGGGAAAAACATAAGCGAAACCTCTCAAATATTAACAGATAGCGCAGTTTCTGAAATCGCTCAGAAAATCAGGAAAAATGGTGCTACGTGTGAATATAGTTTTATTGGCACACAGGATGTTGTTGGCGAAGAGCCTCATTGTGTTATAGATGGTGCATTTATTCATAGAGCAATGTATGTCTATGAATTTTCAATAAACGGAGGCGTTAAGTTTTATGTGCAAGCCAGATTTTACAATGAGTTTGCAAAAATATATCTTGAAAAAAAAGACGAGATATGTATAAATGGTCGTAATTATATTGTAAATGGCAAACAGCCTAATGAAAAGTTATTGGATTTGTTTATAAACGAACAAAACCTTACGAAATACATACATCATTATGAAATTTGAGAAAATTAAAAAAAGGTTTTCGCTAAACAATTCTTATTTTAAAAATAGAAGACCACAAGACCCAAAAAATCCATTAGAATGCTTGGAGTATTACCAAGAACATGGGGAACTTCCTTATAATTCAGAGATAAGCGAAAACTGGATTTATGATTGTTTTATTGAATACCAAAAGCGTACTCCAATAGTGCATGAGCAGTTTTTTACACCTCCACATGTTGCTGATGATATGGTTAATGTGTTTTTAAAGCATGCGGATATAAAACATGATGTTACAGACCCTTTCTGCGGATATGGTCAAATAACCAAGTGTTTTTTTAAAAAATGCGAAGAAGAAAAAAAAGATTTTTGCGCACTGTATCAATGTATTGATATATCTGATGAACTTATCAGATGTCTTAAAATGCAAATGCCAGAATTAGACAACATTTATACGGAAGACGTTTTAACCCTAAGTGATGGTTTGGTTCAAAATTCAAATTTTATAGCCAACCCTCCATACTCTGTGAAAACACTTACAAATTTTATAGAAAAACTAAGCGTTTGCATGAATAAAGAAAACGTGGCAGTTTTGTTGTTGCCACAGGGGTTTATTCACAAAAAAACAAAAGCTATTCAGGAAGCCATGAGTAAGTTTGAGGTGGTTGTAGAGAATAGATATGGAAGCAAAACATTTGCGCACACTGGCGTATTAACTGAAATTGTAGTTTTAAAAATAAAAATATAGACATTATGCACATACCAATAGCACCAGAAAGTTTTAAAAAAAAGGCAGATTTTATTGCTGAAAATCAGCATTACATTAAGCACCTTATTGAAAGCGAAAAGTCCCTGTTTTTGATTGAAGCACCGGTTTATTTATGTATAATTTTAGCGGCTGTCTTTTTATTTAGGAAAAAAGAACTTCATGATGAATATTCAGCTTTATTGCCTTTATTATTATGTTCTCTTATTGCTATCTGCCCTTTCTTTGTGTGCTGGGCAATAGAGATTGTTAAGCTATTCTTTTTTGAAGATATTTTTATTTCTGAGTACATAGAGAGATTTGTCAAGTAAAATAAATACAAATAAACAATGAAAATTTTTTTAATTGAACTGCGCAATGCAAGTTTTAGGGTTAAAATATATTATTTATGGGCTTTATGCTTATTTATAGCAGTGCCCATGCTATATGTAATGTATTACTTACTGCTTGCTTTTGATTGGATAAAAAAAATGAGAAATAAAATATGAAAAATTTTTTAAATGAACTGTGTCTTGCAGATTTTTGGACTAAAATGGTTTTTATAGTTGCGTTATTTGTATTATGTATGTGGGTAATCATGTTAATACATTCAATAAGCGTGCTAATGTATCGCATAAACGAAGGTGCGGATATAGAGCCAGCAATAACAGAAATAATCGTATTTTCTATGCTAATAATAAATTATGTCTGCGGGTCTATTCTTGCACTGCATAAAGAAGGAATAGTTTATTTTTTGGAATCTGCCATTGCAATTCATTTCTTTTCAATGATTGTTGTGTTCGTTCAATTATTATTATTTGAAGCAACTATTAAGGTTTTAGAATTTATTTTTGATTAAAAAATGAGAAATAAACAATAAATTATGACAACTTTCAACTCAATGCTAGCATTAAAGCAAGAAATAGATAGATACAAATTATTAGAAAAAAGTATCTATGCTAAAAGCAGGCGTAAGTTTTCGGAGAAATACTGGCGTTCTTTGGTTAGGTTAAAATTAAAAATAAAAAAATAAAACCACAGCACTGTTAGCTCAGCGGTTAGAGCGTCTGACTGTTAATCAGAGAGTCGCAGGTTCAAATCCTGCACAGTGCGCTAAATAATTGAAAATATGTGCGTTTTAAGAGTTGTTAAAAATAAAAATATAGACTTTGGTAGATGCGGAAATTGTGCAGTTGATATTCCAAATTTTAACCTTGTTTTTGCGCAACATGCAGAACAATATTATAAGTCTTATTTATACGCAGGAATTAAAAGAGACGCAACAATTTTCACTAGATACAATGATTTTGAGAATTATGTAGCGAACAACCAAGATTATGTTTTAACGCATTATGGCGGAAAAAAAAGAGAACAAATTATAAAAAAAGCACTAAAAACAGCTAAATTATTTTTTGAAAAATACCCAGAGGGTGCAATATATTATTAAACATGAGGAAAAACAGAAAAAACAGGGTGGAGTACTTGCCATATAATGGGCTTGTAGATTTGAGATTGTATTCTTTGGAAGACAGGGAGTTTTACACGCTTTGGCGTGTGCAAGAGAATTATTTTGAGCATTTGCAGTTTTTTGAAAAAATGAAGCAAATCAAAACATTTGTGCCTGACAAGGACAAAATGGCGCAAGAGAAAGAGCAATATGAAAAAGCAATGGAGATATTGGTATTTAAAGAGATAAAAACACCTGAATTGTTATGAAAAACACATTTATATTAGCATTGAGCATTGTAATAGCACTACTATCTGTGCAGAACTGCAAAAAGACAGACATCATCACTTCGCAAGATGAAGCAATTGCTATGTTCCAAAAAGATGAGCAGTTTTTTATCAATGAATTAGATAGTCTTGGCAGGCATATAGCCACACAAGAGGTTATTATTGTTCAATACGAGGACAGAATACAGGCTATTTTGCAGGAAAACAGTGGGCTTAAAAAGCAGATAAAAATCCTTAGTCAAGAGAAAATAAGCCTAGCCGTAAAGCTAGACAGCCTCATAGTGCCTGTTGATAGCGGTACGATTTTAATAAGCCAAGACTGCAAAAATGGATATAGTTATGGCACAGAATTTAAGGTAAACACGGAATTTTTCGCTATAAAAGTCAAGTTACAACCTTATGGCATAACTATACCAAGCCTTTACATACCTATTGATGTTGTGGCTACGCATTACGCTGATGGCACTTTTTCGGTTTTCTCAAAAAACCCATACGTGGACATAAATAGTGTTAGTAGTATTATTGTAGAGCAACCAAAGAAAAAGAAAATAAATACGTTTTGGCTTGGTTATGGTCTTGGCGTTGGTTCTGCGGTCATTTTGATTAGCGGTATTGGAGCATTAACATATTTGCTGGTTAAATAGGTTTTCGTTTATTTGATGAATTTTAAAAATAACAATAAAAAAAATTAAATAAACAAGTAATTACAAGGGTTTGCTTATTTCATTTTAAAATCACATACGTCGAGTTTTTTGGAAAAATGTACATACGAAGACCTAGAAGAGAATACAAATCATTACAGAATCTACCAAAACGGAAAGGTTTTTAAAATGTGATAAAAAAATGTGTTTTATTTGGTTTATTTAGAAAAAATTTTGTAACTTTGCGTAAAAATTCAATAAATATGAAAAAAATGATAGAACAAGACGCCAGCAACGGCACGGCTATAAATAGTGCAGATAGCTATTACCCTTGCTACGTAGAAAACGGGAAGATTGTGTACGCCAATGATAATGACGGAGGCAAATTATACCTTAAAAACCTCAACGACACCAGCAACGGAACAGCAATAAATAGTGCAGATAGCCTTTACCCTTGCTACGTAGGCAATGGGCAGATAGCGTATAAAAATGATAATGACGGAGGCAGATTATACTTAAAAAACATAAACGACACCAGCAACGGAACATGTGTTGATACTCAGCAATACTTGCAAGAAGAAGATGTGCGTCAAAAAAAAGAAATAAACATGCTAAAAATTAGCATGGCGGACGTAATACGTCCACTTAAAATAATGATTTCAGGCAGAGATAAGCCTTATTACCCTGTTGATGGAGAAATTATAATTGATGGAGTTGAATTTACAGTGCTTAGTAACAGGTGTAATGAAACAATTGACAGCAAGAATCAAATAATGAAAATAATACTAAAAACATGGAAATAAAACAAAGACAAAAAAGACAAATAGCTTTTTTCAAAGAAAACGGCGTTAAAGATGTTTGTTTGAAAAATGGAAGAGTTAGGGTAAATGATAACGTTTATTGTTTTTCTGATTTTGAGGGAATACCTACATGGCTTTTTCAAAACGTTGATGTGTGTGGGGATATACATCTTGGAGGATTAACTAAAATTTCTAAGGGAACTTTTAACGGTCTTGTTGCGCATAATTTACGCCTAGACGGGGTTAAAGTAATTGAGCCGTTTGCATTCGTAGGCACATGGTTATCTAAATTGTCTTTGAGTGGCTTAACGGAAATTAACTCTATTGGAGTTTTTGATGGAGCTTTTGTTTCAAAATTAACTATTGGCGGAATAAAAATAATTCAAGAAAACGTACTGTCTGGGCTTACTGCATGTAGATTAGCCTTGCCTCGTGTAAAGGCAATTGAAAACTTATCTATTAAAGGTTTGACCGCAAATGAGATATTTTTTAGTAAAAACTGGGAAGATTTTTTCTTGAAAACTTGTGGCGAGAAAAAAATACCAAATGGATATGATTCTGATAAAAAAATACTTTTGGTGAAAAATAAAGCTCACAAAGCTACTTATGTTGATAATTTAGATGGATATGAAATTTACGAATGCTATTTTGGTGGTTATTATGCGTTGTATAATAACTATTTTGAGCATGCAAGAATTATTGAGCATGCGATAGACAAAATAAAGTGCGAAATACGCAGGGACAAGTTTGAAAAAGAAAAACTAAGCAAAATAAAAAAAATAAAGCAAGACGGCATAACGTTGGACACTGTGGTTACGGAAAAAATGTATCATTTAATTTTAGATGAACATGCAATGTATCCTTTTGTAGAAATTTTTATCATAGACAACTATAATGAAGCCGATGAAGAAGAGTATATTAAAGAACTTGTTTATGTTATTGAACATAGTGGTTTAGAATGGGGCGTTATGACTGTTAGAGAATTGTTGTCTTTTCTTGAACATAAAGATACTGTTGAAAGATATTATTATACTTGTGCAATGTCTGAGAAAATTAGAAAATATATTAAAGATTAAAAACATGGAAATAAAATTTAGAGGGCTACTTTTGGAGCCAAATTTCATAGAAGCCGATTTAACATGGATATATGGAAACCTTAACATATCCCATAATGGAAGCCGTAGTATTCGTTATAACTTAATAGACTATGTTTATCCAGCCGAACGAGAAGTTGATGCGAAAACAATCGGTCAATACATAAATTTGAAAGACAAAAACGGACAAGAAATCTATGTTGGCGATATAGGATATTTACAAACCAATTGGGGTGAACGCCTTAAATGTGTTGTTGAATTTAATGTAGGTTTTATTTTTTCTTATCGCTTACGGGACGATAAGAAAAAGTGTGTTCTTGCGCAAGACGTATCATTGAATAAAATGGAATTTGAAATAATAGGAAACATGCACGTAAACCCAGAACTTACCTTATAAACTTTGAACTATGAAAAAACTAAAAAAAACACTAAAAATCGCATTAAAAGTAATAAGTAAGATGTGGTTTTTATCCATATTTTACTTTGTTTTTATGCTTGCCTTAGAAGCGGTAAAGATAAATGATGGTATGGTGTATATGACACCAATAGATGCCTTATTAAACTTAGACCCTTACTATGCGCTTGTTAAATATCAAGGCGTTTTCGCTTGTCTTATATTTGCATTGTTTAGTGGGGTTATGTATCTGATATTAGGTTATGTGGAGGATTTATTAAAAAACGATAAAAACAATTAAAATGATAATAGGAACAATAGATATTAAACAAGCTGTGCTACTAGATAGCATAAATAAAGTATTAGCAGGAAAACTCCATAAAGAGTTTTGGATTGGGTGCGTAGGCGGTAACTTTAAAGCGTATTCTTGCGATGTAGAAGTATTGAATAAATACTATATACATGGAAGCGAGTATAACTTAAAAATAAATGTTACAAATGATGGCACTTTTTTTATTGAAAAAATACAGGAAATTGCTGAGCAACAAAAATTATTTTAAAAATGAAAAATATACATAAAACAAGGCAAGCAATTAAGCAGGTTCTATCTGAAATAGAGCCCATAGCTTTTGAATTTTTAAAAAAGAGCAAGAAAGATATTTTTGCTGAAAAAAGAAGTAAAAGAAGACTAAGGTATTTAGAGTTTGCTAAAAATGCTTTAAATCCAGTCAGTCAGAAAACATTTGAGTTAAATTTTAAAAAGGGCGAAAAGCTATCAATTGCGATAGAAAAAAAAACGGATAGATTTAGTTTTGCGGATTTTAAAAGTAAAATATAATGGCAATACTATCATGGAAGCAAGAATATAAGGTGCGTAAGCAAATTGCAGAGAGGCAAGGATTTAACGTTGTAAGTGCAAAGTATTACGCAGAAAGCAGACGTAAAGGTATTCCAGCGGAGCAAGCAATAATAAAAAGAGCAAGTATCAATGAATTTTTTAAAAACGGACTTTAAAAAAAATGGAATTAGCAGAAACTTTATTAAGAATTATAATATACAGTTGTTTTTTGCTCAGCGTTACTTTTTTTATTATTTTTTTTGTTTTAATTAAAGTTTTTGCTTAACTTTGCGTAAAAAAATAAAGGCTATATGATAAAATACAAGGATAAAATCTTTAAAAACGAAAAAGAACTGTACGAATACGCTATTACTATTGCGAATGATAACTACATTCCTGTTGATTTTGAAACGTTTTTGTCAAACTTAGGAATAAAAATGCCTGTACATGAGGCAATTTTGGGCGAGAAAAAGAAAGCGCAAACACAAGAGCAATCAAAACCGCAAGAAAATGATAAAATCGTTTCAAAAAAAAAAAGAAAACCAAAGGCAGGTCTTGAAGTGGTTTTTAACGGAACGGTTTACGAAAGTAAAATGGCTTTGTATAACGCTATGTATAACGCTATATCGCAAGGCGTTGAAAAGCCTTGTAGTTATTTTACGTTCATTGATAATTTTTTTAGAAAAAAACAGCCCATAGAGCAAGCTCTTTTGGCAAAAAGAAAAAAAAATGTTCAGCTAAAACCAAAAATAAATAAAAAATATCACGAGGTGCATGTAAACGGTAAAACGATTTTATTAACTAGTAAAGAGTTTAAATGTAAGTTTGGTATTTCTTTATGGATATACGCTGGCAGAATAGCTAAGGGAATGAGCCACGAAGAAGCTATTCGTAAGAAATACAAGAAATGCTTTAAAATTGAGGGTTTAGGAGAATTTCGGAACGTTAAAGACTTTAAATCTTATTTGGAAAAAAAAGGTATAAACGTTTCAGATTTAACCGCAAGACGTATGGCTAGCGGAATTATAACCGAAAAAATGAAAAAAAGGCTTTTTGACCCTAAAAAAATAAAATTTAAACACAATGGCGTAAACCATGAATTTCATTCAATATACGAAGCGGTAAAAAAAACAAATCTAAGCGGATTTATTATAAAAAAAATAATTGAGGGTAAAGAGATAAAGAGAGATTTAAAATAAAATAGATTATGATTAAGATAGAAGACATAAAGGTAAACCCAAATAATCCACGAATAATCAAAGACGATAAGTTCAGAAAACTTGTAAAGTCCATAAAGGAATTTCCAGAGATGCTTGCAAAGCGTAAGATAATCTGCGTTACTGACACTGACGGAAAGAAAATGCCACTGGGTGGTAATATGCGTTTTTTAGCCATAAAAGAACTAGGCTACAAAGAAATCCCAGACGAATGGATGGAAATGGCAGACGAATGGACGGAAGAGCAGAGAAAAGAGTTCTTAATCAAAGATAATGTTTCATTTGGCGAATGGAACTGGGACGAATTGGCGAATAATTGGGAGACGGAAGAATTAAAAGATTGGGGTATTGACTTGCCTGTTTTTGAAACAGAAGAGACTGAACTAAAAGCAGAAGAGGACGAATTTAATATGCCTGCTTCAAATAGCGAAATTCAAACAGACATAGTGCTTGGCGATTTGTTTGAAATAGGCGAACACCGTTTACTTTGTGGGGATAGTACGGATAGCGATTTAATACAAAGATTGTTAAATGGTAATAAACCTGATTTATTACTAACTGACCCACCTTATGGCATTGATTATGGTAATCAACTTATTAAAGGAGATGAGTTTATTGAAAAAACGAATAAACACGGATGGAGAAACTTTGGAAATCCTGAATGGGATAAATCAAAACCCAAAAGTGGAGTTTTACAATATCTTTGTCAAATAACGGAAAGTCAAATTATATGGGGCGGAAACTATTTTACAGATGATTTACCGCCTACTATGGGGTGGCTTATTTGGGATAAAGGGCAAAGGGGATTTAGTTTAGCAGATGGAGAGATGGCGTGGACTTCTTTTAATAACGCTTTAAGAATAAAAGAATACGCAAGAGCAAAAGCAAACCAAGAAGAAAAAAACCATCCTACTCAAAAGCCACAAGAAATAATGAGTTGGTGTTTTGAATACGCGGATAGGCACTCAAAAAAAGAAATTAAATTAGTATTGGATGCTTATTTAGGTTCTGGTTCAACAATGGTAGCAGCACACCAACTTAAACGCAAATGCTATGGTATGGAATTAGACCCTAAGTATTGCGATGTAATTGTAAAGCGAATGTTAAAACTAGATAAAACGCTTACAGTAAAGAGAAACGGAATTGACGAAACAGCAAAGTGGATTGAAAAATTATAGAACATACAGCGACAATACAACGATGCCGAAACCCGAAAACTTAATCCCTTATCGTATGAAGAAAGGGACGACACTCAACCCAAATGGACGTCCAAAAGGAAGCCGTAACCGCTCAACTATTGCTCGCCAATGGCTGGGAGCGGTAGAGAAAATTAAAAACCCCTTAACGCAGGAAATAGACTCGCTTACACAGGAGGATATTATGACGTTGGCTTTGATTAACAAGGCACGTAAAGGTGATGTGAATGCGTATAAGGCTTTAATGGATAGTGGGTATGGCGCACCTAAGCAAGAAATTGAGAATACTGTTGTTACTCAAAAGCCTATACTTAGCATAAACCCTATTCTTTTGAACAAGAGCGAGGAAGAAAAACAGGACTTAAAGTAAAGGTTTAATGGAAGTACAGGTAACCACGGCGACAAACAAAATCGCTGGGCTTAGTAAAAAAGTAAAAGTTATTCAAGGTGGGCAAGGTGCTGGGAAAACGTTCAGTATCTTGCTTATTTTGATTAACCATGCTTTATCTGTACCAAAACAAGAGATTATAATAGCCTCAGCTGAATTGTCTAAAATGAGGCTTACGGTAATAAAAGACTACCAAAAACTACTCGTTTGGTTCATAGAAAACTACGGCATCATTTGCTATCCAAAAGATAACTACATATTTACCCAGTTCCCAAATGGTAGCTTTATACGCTTTATATCCGCTGACAAGTCAGATATAGGTAAGGGGTTACGTAGCAATGTTTTCTTTATAAACGAAGCAAACAAATGTAATTTTGAGTTTTATCTAGCTATTGCAAGCCGAAGCGAAAACATATACATAGATTTTAACCCAGATAGGGAGTTTTGGGTACACAAGGAATTGTTAAAAGAAAGTAAAACCGAGTTCATAAAGCTAACATTCCAAGATAACGAGCAACTAGGGCAAACTGAACGAGAGAGCATACTGGATTACAAGCGAAAAGGTTACAATGAAGACGGCAAGATTAAAAACGAATACTGGGCGAACAAATGGCGTGTGTACGGGCTTGGCGAAATAGGCATACAGGTTGATGCGGTTTTTCAGAATTACAAAGAAATTGATTTTAAAGAGATAACGCTAGAACACCTGCTAGGGTTTGGCTTAGACTTTGGTTTTACAGACCCCAACGCACTTGTAGCTATGTACAAGTACGATGATAAAATTATTTTTGAAGAGTGGATTTACCAAACAGGGCTAAGCATAAGCCAACTGCGTGAACTTATGCGTAAAATGATAGAAGACAGGGGGTATAATCCAGATGTATTCTGGGAAAACACACTTGTTTTATGTGATTTATCTGCACCAACATACATACACGAGTTAAGGCAAAACGGATTTAGCAGGGCATTTGCATGCGCTAAGCCAATGGGTGCAAAGCAGATTGCTATAAATGAACTAAACGCAAGAGGGTTCTACATATCAAACAGGAGCAAGAACCTTATTGACGAGTTGCAGAAATACACATACGTCAGGGACAAGGACGGCAGGAAAACAGATGTAACAAACGAAAAAGATGACCATTTGATTGATGCAATGCGTTACGTTTACTGGCATTTCAAAGATAAGTAATTTTTAAAACCAAACATATTATGACAATAAAAGAGAGGGCAAAAGAGATTTTAAAGGAGCGGGATGACTATATGCCAATGCTTATAGGTTACTTAGATTACTTGCTGTTTTCGCTTATATTATGAAGATTTTCCTTGAATAGTATTTATTTTTTTACTACCTTTGTATTGTAAAAAACAAGGCATGCGGAGTAAAGAAACCACTTACTACATAACCAAAAATGAAAAATTCAATTTACCGCTACATTCTAGTAGCGGTTATTTTGGTGAAATTACCGCAGGTATATCCGTAGATTTAGGCATTGTAAAACAAATAAGTGCTTTTGCTGAAAGCGTAGATAATGCATACACAGCTTATCATTACTCACCTGCTTATAACATTGATGCGCAACTTGCATTGCCTGCTAGTACTGGTTTGTTTGAGAAAATGGACACAAACACAGCCGAATACACTGTAAGCACTGGCGAAAATTACACGCTTAAAGTTACGAATGGCTACGAGCCTATAAATAGCATTCTTTTATTCAATTCAAGCAGAATAAAAGTATCAAACGTTGGTAGAATTATGCTAAAAGCGTGCTACATCAATACTGGCACAATTGACACAGAGACTTTTATTGACAAAAAAATTGGCGGTGCATTCTCCACGGACTTTTCCACAGATTTTCAAGTTTCTATCACAGCAGGAAGTAGCAACATAACACAGCAAATAATTGAAGCAGGATATTATGGGGTGCTAAAATCGTTTGCGGGAATGCAAGGAACAACAGTAAGGCAGAAATTTACCGCAATTGACGGAGAAGACACGCAGGTTGTTAATGTTGAATTTGAAGTGTCAGACACATGCTTGGCTTTGGAGTATTTAGACGGATATGGAAATATTCTAAACATTCCCGTTTATGCCTTTAAAATGGGCAGGGAAAACGACAAGGTGCAGTACAATATAGACATGGTAACCCAGTCCTTGCGTAACGACATAACTGAAACAATTACTTTGAATTTTGGATATTTGCACAACATTGACGAAAGAAGAATGCCTGAAATTTTCACGTCAAGACACCTAAGGCTTGTGCATGAAAATGGATATTTTGATTTGGTAACCAAGGATACTGGATACACATTGCAAACTTATGGCGCAGATAGCACAGAAGAGCATGTAGAAATTGCTTTTGATTTTGCAGTTAAACACTACACGGCGGTTTAGTTAAAGTATTACTTTAAATGCAAATAGAAATAATAGGTGGCGTTTTCGCTGGCACAAGGATAGACACAACGGGCAGTGATGTAAAGATTAGTTACAGTACATCTCCTAGCAACGCTTATACTACATCGCAGATTTTTGAGCAAGTTTACGATATTGAAGTGCCTTGCAATGGCAAAAATAAAAGCATATTTGGCGATTTTTTAGACCCTCAAAAAGCATATACATTGGAAGCAATGCCATGTGTTGTTTTAAACAGCGGTGTGGTTTATATGCGTGGAAAAATACAGCTTATTGGCAGTAAAAAAAAAGGTGCTGATATAGTTTTTGTGCTGAGCATTTTCTCGGCAAACTTTGATTTCTGGAAATATTTACAAGGAAAAACATTGTACGAGGTTTTAAGCTATGGTTATTACCTCAACAAATTTGCACTTACTGCTGAAAATTGCAAGTATTGGAATAGGGTAGTAAATGGGTTTGATACAGAAGTTAGCAGAATAGGTGCTTTTTGGCATTTTCCATTGCATGAAAACGAAGAGGTAAGCTATGATGTGGCTTTGGCTTATGAAAAGCCTAGACCTTATTTTTTTGTCGCAAAATTGATAGAAGATATTGCTAAAAGCGCAGGCTTGCAAGTTGTTAGCGATTGGATAGATAATGAGAACCAAAGCTACTACGGAAATGCAGATGTTTCTAAAAAAAGAAGACATCATACTGGATACAGCAACAAAAAACTTACCATGCTTGGGCTTAGTGAATTTGAGGTAACAGATTTGCAGGACGAGGTAAAAAGTTACATATCTAGTTCACGTTCTATTGATTACTACAATAGAATTGGCGGAGATAATTATAACGGCACAATGCCAAGAATTTCAGATTTTGCGCAAACGCCAACAAGCATTTACTATAATGGAAAGCAAGACTATTGGTGGAATTATAGAGGAGAGAATAAAATCAGACTAGATACGCCATCAGACATTAACGTTAATACGCAAGATTTTCATGGAAGATTTAGTTTTTTAGGCAACGTTACCAGCGGTGGAACGCAAAAGCCACAAGCTGAACAGATAGATTTGGTAAAAAAATATTACGCATGCACACAAACAACACCAAATAATATAATAACGCCAGAAATAAAAGCATTTAAATATAATGTTCCTTATAACGGAACTTATGCCCTAGACAAATGTATTTTTATTTTAGACTTTCAAGTGAACAAACCATTTCTAAGAAGCCAATACGGTTCTAGCCTTAAAGATGGAGAACCATATTTGCATTTTTATGAAAGTGGTATTCAGTCTGATATTTTCATACGAACAAAAGCACAGATAGTATTTAGGCATATAAGAAATGGACAAATAGTCTCAGAAAATATCTCTTTTGAGCAGGATTTCATAAGTTTATCAGATTTTAAAACAACTCCATACGCAAGTTATAATCCAGCGTTTAACACCACTGCAAATAATAAGTACAAAGGTAAATATATTGAAATTTTAGGTTTAAGTAAAACTTTAACTTTTAAAAATACAAGCACTAAATCATTTACTTGTGTTTCTGGTGATATATTGGAGGTTAGCGTAAGGTTTTTATCGCTTGGGGGTATTTCTGAAAATAGCTTATCACAGGCATTACTATTGGAATATCCACTTATTCCATCCAATAAATTCACGAATTGGGTTAAAACAAAAATAGGCACAACGTCTGATTTAGACCCAACGGGAAGAGGTGTGCTAAGGTACATGGAAGCAATAGTTATGGGATTTGAACAGATAGATTATTTCTTTAATCATCAAATACGAGAGGATAGCAGAAATGGAGCAAATGAAAACATAGGTGTTCGCTGTATAGGATTTAACTGCGAAATTAAAGCAAAAGACGTTAGCGTTGGCACTGGCTCAACTTTTGTAATACGCCAAGTTTTGCCTGATAAAAAAGCAACAGAATTTATGGCTGATGTAGCTAAAACATTTGGGCTTAGGTATGAAGTTAGGGGAAATACTTTTATATGCGAGAAAATCCAAGATTATTACAGAAAAGGTAATGTAAAAAACTGGGGGGGTAATATAGATGCCGATAATATAGAATATGGACTTTTTGAAGAAAACACGGACAGTTTGATTGAGTTTGAGTTCAACAAGACCGAAGACCAATACAGCGAACGAAGCAAACAAAATAATGTAAACGACTGGAATTTGGTGCAAAACACCACGAAAATACTCAATGTAAATTCCTCAAATGAAAACGTGAACTTTAACATGTTGCCTTTATCTGTTGATAGCTTTGCTTGGGCTTTATGGAATAACGAGGGCAAGGCTATTGATTTAAAGCACCCGATTGGCTATGTAACACGTGTGTCAGGACAAGACGAGGGTTACACTGGAAGCGTGCCTTTAAAAAAATCAGAAGTGAAAGAAAATTGGGCGTGGGTATTCAATGGACTAAATTCTCCTTATTTTAGAACTTTAAAGGCTTATTTTTTCATGCGTAAAGCATTTTTTGATGGGTTCAGTATGAATGATTTAATATTTGTTAATGGTTGCCTTTGGACTATTGGCGAGATACAGGAATTAAACCCCGCAACCGAGGATAAAGTAATGGTTAAACTAAATAAATACATAGCATGACAATAGAAGACAAAATAATAAATTGGATTGCGCTCGCATCAAATTTAAACAAAGTTACAGGCGTTAAACTGGCTGAGATACTCACGGAGATGAACGATGTAATTGCGGTAGTGAATGCCAATAACCAAGCGTTAATGGCTACAAACCAACAATTGCAGGCAGATATAACTGCGTTAAATAGTTCTTATTCTAGTTTAGTTACACAGCTAAATTCGCATGTTGGCAATACAGGTATTCATTTGACTGCAAATCAAAAAGCAAATTTGAATTTTATCGGTTTTTCTTGGAATATAGCGCAAGTTCAATTAACAAACGGGGTAACGCAGAGCAAAGAGGACAGGGAAGTAGGGCAATTAGGTTATAATAATGCTGGAAATTTAGAAATGATTCCAGCAACTTATAAAGCCTATATTTCTGGAAACCCCGGGAATTTTAGATTAGAAATTTATAAAATGTTAGGAACACCTATATTTGTAACTGCGCAATACGGTATTAAATTGTATAGTTACGAAAACGACACCCATACTTATAGGTATGCTTTACCAGGGGTTCAAACGTTAGATGAAGCGTTTGAATTTACAAAATCTTTGCGCATAGTTTGGATATTCTACCGTTAGATGAAGCGTTTGAGTTTACTAAATCTTTGCGCATAGTTTGGATATTCTACTATTGAAGTTATTAAATATGATAAAAAAAACAATAAACTACTTTAAAGAAAAAAGAGCGTCTGCTAGGCGTATAAAGAACCCTAGCTTTGAGGGCGTACAGATACTATTTGAATTTGACCCTGCACGATTAAGCCAAAGGCTTGAATATGGGCTTTTGAGGCAAACAAAAAAGTATGTTATACCTAAATTTACTTTGAGTTATAGAAATGCTTTGGCTATTGAAATGGCTTACGAGGAAAAAGACTACCTAGCTATTGCACAAATAGCTGATTTAAGCGCATCAAAAGATAGCGACTATTTCTATATTATAAGCCTAGTCAATGCGGTTGTGTCTGCTTACAATGATGCCATAAATTCAGAATTTAGCGAAGTTTCAAAAAAAGAAAAAGAAGCAATTGCGCCAGAAAATGAAGAGCGTGCAAAAATGGCACGAATTGAGAAATTAAAACGGCACGAAAAGAACTTGCTACACTTGGTCAATGAAAGCCCATTTGAGCATGAATTTTTGCTGAATTTGGGGTTGAAAGAGGCGATAAAAAAAATAAAATACCTCAACGAAATTAACCGAGAAAAAAACCTAGAAATCCAAAGACAAAACCAAACACGCTAAATTATGACGTTCTCACAGCTATACACCCAAATAATAAAGCCGTTTTTCATTGAAAAAGGTGCAGGCGATTTTATGCCGTTTTATACCCAAGACTGGGATAAATTCCTTTTTGAAAAAATAAACACGGCGCAAGGCAAGCCATTTATCGGCTACTGCACGCAAATAAATACGCAGGCAGGGCTTTACCCAAATAATAGGCTTTACTCAATATCAAAGCACAGCGTTGTGATTGACGTTTATTTTCCTTTGGGCGTTAAAGACCACGAGGCTAGGTTGAGAAACTGGGATAATGCCGAAAAACTGTTAATGGACTTCGTGAACTACATTTATGGAATTGATAAGATAGTTCAAAATGGACGAAGCATTGACGTTAAGATTGATGGATTGCCTAGCATAGAGACCATAGCATATATTTTAACGAGGGGAAAATCTGAAAATCCTGAGCGAAAAGACGATTGCTCAGGAGCACGTGTAACCTTGGATATTCAATTTATCGGAAGCCTACCATGCCACACGCCTATACTGTTTGATTTGGAGCAAGTCAAGGCGGTAATGGCTAAAACCTCAACAAAAAACAAAGAAACGCAAGGAGAAAACGCTTTAAGCAGGTTTAGAAAATGAAAAGCATAGTAAAAGTCCTTGAAGAACAAATGGCTATACTGGCGCAGGAAGTTGCAGAAAACATGGCTAACTTTATGCGCTCAAATGAAATGCCAGGGTTATCACAAAGCGTAGAGGGGAAAATAAGGACTGAAAACGGCAACATAATTGCATACATAGAGATGCAAGAGTATGGTAAGTATCTACTGTTAGGCGTTCGTGGCGCAAAAGAAAGCAGACGTGCGCCAAGCAGTCCGTTTGCATTTAGGAATAAAATGCCACCTGTTAAAGCCTTAGAGCCATGGATTGCGAAAAAAGGAATAAAGCTACCAAACAGAAAACCGCTATCGCCTTACGCATTGTCTCGTTCTATATTTAATAGAGGTTTAAGCCCTAAGGCAAATTTTATTCTACCAGTATGGAATGAAAGGGTGGCAGATAAATACAGAGAAAAAATACAGGAAGCAATTAGCGAACAAATAGAAGCGATAATATACACTTAAAGTAAAGGTTTAACATGGCAAAGCAATTCAAAATAGATTTAGCAACCGAAGATGCTATAAAAAGCATAGACGATTTAGTTTTAAAAATAAAGGAACTTGGTAAAATATACAACAGTTCTACATTTGGTAGCACCGAATATAACAATGCTCAAAAAGAACTCGTTGCCTTAGATGATGTATTAAAGCAACATAAAAAATCGTTAAAAGAGCAAAAAGACTCTTACAATATAGCTGAAAACAGTATAAATTCTCTAACGAAAGCAAATAAAAAACTTCGTGAAGAGGTAAGAAGTTTGAATTTAGACGACCCCGAGGCGATTAAACGCAGAAAGGAGCTAAATAAGATAATTGACGAGAATACGGCAAAAATAAGAGAAAACTCCGACAGCCAAATACAGCTTAAAATGAACATAGGTAACTATGCAAGTGCCGTTAATGGTTTAGAGGGTGCTTTGAAAAATGCCATTGGAACAACACAAGCGTTTGGAGGTGCGCTTAAATTGTTGTCCACTAACCCTGTGGGGGCATCATTGCAATTGATAGTGTTGTCTTTGAATGGGATTATTGACCTGTTTAAGCGTTCAGAAGAGGGTGCGAACAAGTTCAATGCAGTAATTTTTGGCATAAGCACAACCTTTGACGTGCTAAAAGATATTGTTTTTGATTTTGGAAAGTATTTAGTTTCTTTTCTCACAGAGCCTAAAATTGCATTTGAGAAATTCAATAATACAGTTCTTGAACCTTTTAAAAATTTTTGGATAAGCGTTTTTAAACTTATAGCAAGCGTTGGGTTAGCCGTAGCGGGGATATTTGACGAGGAATCGGCTAAAAAATCCAAAAAATACTTTGATGAAGCAAAAGGCGGGTTTAAGCAGATAGCTGAAATCGGCAAGGGTGCGTATGATAGAATTGCAGGCAGTGCAGCTAAGGCTTATGATTTATCTTTGAGGCAAGCTAAGAATGAAAACGATATACTTAAATTCAAGGAGCAGGAGGCTATATTACAGGAGAAAATAAACAAGCTGGACACCGAAAGAAAAGAGATTAAAAATGATGCGGAAGCTAGAAAAAGAATAGCGCAAGAGGAATTAGCTTTAATTGAAGAAAAATACAATAAAGAAATTACGCTGGCAAAAGAGGCTTACGAAATTCAAGTTCAGATTAACAAGTTAAGCACAACAAGCCGTGAAGATGCGGACAAAGAGCAACAGAAATTAAATGCTTTGCAGAAACTTCAATCAGACCGAGAAAAAGAGATACAAAAAATAAAACTTGATATTGCAAAGCAAGAACGTGAAGATGCTCAAAGTCTTCGTGATTTGGAACTAGAACGGCTAAAACTGCTTGAAAAAATAAATCAGAAAATTGGCGATGAATTTCAGCGTGGTTTGGAGAAAATAAAAAGCGAATACAAACAGCTATTTATTGAAATGGAAAAACTAGGTATTGCTGATGCGAACCTAAAAAAACAATTGCGAGAGCAAGAGATAAAAGAGATAGAAGAATTTACAAAGAATTACCAAGCGAAACAACTACAAGCATACCAAGACTACCAAGCGCAAATTCTTAGTGTTTTTGGAGACACCGCAGAATTACAGGTGTTGCAAGAGCAAAAAAAATATGATGCTTTGATAAAATTGGCAGGCGAAAATGCGGATAAAATAGTGCAAGCCAATGGCACTGTAATCACTGGGCAGATGATTATAGAGCAAAAAGAGCGTGCTATTCTTGAAATACGTGCAGAAAATGCTCGCAGGCTATTGAAAACAATAGAAGACCTCAACACTGAAAATCTATTGCTATCAATAAACGCAGAAGCCAAATATCTTGAAAACATAGAGAAAAGAACCAAAGACCAAACAGAAGCGTTAAAGCAAGTATATGGCAATTACCTTGAAGCTAGAATTATACAGCTTGAAGAGGCTAAGCGTGAAGAGGAGAGAATTATAAGGGCTGGAATTGATGATGAGGAAAAACTAAGCGAAGAACAAAAAGCGAGGTTACTTAAAGTAGAACTTGAATATCAAAACAAAAGGCTTGATGCTGAAAAACAGACGCTTGATAAAATTAAGGGTTTAAATTCACAGCAGGTTAAAAACATGGAAAAAGTTGTGGGCGGATTGCTTACAAGTGCTATAAGCGTTGGGCGAAGCGTTTCCGATGCTTTGTTTACCATTGAAACAGAAAGCTACCGAGCAATTATTGAAAACCAAAAAAGAGCATTACAGGAGCGATTTGACTTTGAGGCAAACGCACTAAGTCAGCAGAAACAGCTTGGTGAAATAACAGAAGAGGCTTACAATGAAAAACTACTTTTATTGACACAAGAAAAAGCCAAAAAAGAGCAAGAACTAAGCCGACAACAAGCGGAAAAAGAAAAAAAGCAAAAGCTAGCGCAAGCCGTAATAAATGGCGCATTGGCGATAACCAACATACTTGCTACTATGCCGATGTTTGATTTTGGTATTGCCCAAGGTATAGCAATTGCCACAGCCATAGCTAGCACCGCAACGCAGGTGGGCGTAATCAGTTCCGCTAAGTTTGCAAAAGGCGGGATTTTGAAAGGAAAAAGCCATGCAGAAGGTGGCGTGCAATTGTTTTCAAAAAACGGAAACCATTATGGCGAAGCCGAGGGTGGCGAGATAATACTCACGAAAGCAGTTAGCCGTAACCCTGTTCTGCTAGCTAGGGCAAGCGAAATAAATCAACTTGCTGGCGGTGTTCCTCTTGTTCAAAACAAAAATACGCCACACATGCAGGCTGGTGGTATTACTCAAAGGCAAATGCAAACAGGGGGTAGCACAGTGGTTAAAGCATATATAACAAGCAACGAACTAAAAAACAAGGTTGATGAAGCTAAATTCAAAAACCAAAGCAGAAACCCTTACTAAATGTAAGGGTTATTTTTTATCCATAATTTAATAATCTAACTTAAAGTATTTGTTTAACCTATATTTTAGACTGAATAAAAGCCCGCATTTTTCAAGTTTTGCGTTTAGCTTTGTATTCCCATATAAATAATTAAACTGACTTTCAGCCTCGCCAAATGTGTCGTGATAGATTTCTCTTTGCATTGGCGTGCCTTTGTTTACCACGACTTTCCAGATGTAAATGTTTTTTAGCTTTTTCATATTTTTTTAATTTATTAAGCCATTACAGTGCCACAGAAACCGCCTTTTGTCATATCAAAGCAAAAGTGCAATGTTTTTTCTTGTTTATGACCAATTTCAGCTAAAAAAGCATCAACGCATTCCTGTGTGTATTTTTTACTATAAAATTGCTTAGTGTATGGGTTTTTGCTTGTTTTAATCCATTTTTCAAAAGCCCCTTTCTTTTTCAAATCAAGTATTGGTTTCAAAATTTTGTTTGCTTCCATTTCTTTTTGTTTCTCTTTTTCTAAATCAAGAGTTGTGCCGTTCAATTCCATTTCTTCTTTTATTTGTTGCTGAATGTATTCTTCAATTTTAACCAACTCAAAAGCCAACACCCAAATTTGCTTATCCGTAAAGTTTTGAAAACCTTTTTGGCTTTCGTTTAGTTTTTGCGCCAAAGTGCCAACTGCATATTTGTTCAAAAAGTAAGACACATTGCCTCTTTCTTCATCAACCATGTACTCTTCGGTATGGCTTCTGTAAAAACTGTGAGTGTTCAATTTTTCTTTTAAGTTAGAAAAAACCTCTTTTACTGTCATTGTCGTTTTCATGTTTTCTATTTATTGAATTATTGTACAAAGTTACAAAATTTTTCACAAACAAACCAAATAAAAATCAATTTTTTTTTAAAGTTTTTTTTATTCATGGAAAAACACTACCTTTGCGGTAGAATTTTGATTCCAAGTTACAAAAAGGATTTTTCCGTTGAGTGTAACTCATTTAGGGTGGTCGGCAACGGTCGCTCTTTTTTTTATTCAACTTCCCAAGACTTGCTAAATTCATGGTTACTAAAAGCTGAAGCAATACCTATGGTTGTCCTTAACCTGTAAATCTCATCTTTTTCCATGCCTAGATTTCTTGCTATTTCAGTAAGTGCCATGCCGTTTTCTTCTAGCGCATTCACTATATCGCCCATTTTAGTAACTTTATGAATACCCTTAATTCTATTCATAAGTATAGTTAATTGCATCGCTTCATCTACGCTTATTTGCAAGTCTATTATTGGCGCATTCTCTTCATTCATTAAACTGAGGGCTTTATACCTATGTTCGCCGTCAATTATCCTGTGTTTGCTTATTTTTTCATCATACGTAGTAATTATTGGAAAAAGAAATCCGTATTTTTTTATACACTCGCAAAGCAAGTGCATTTCTACGCTAGCCATTACATTTGGATTGTAGTCGTTGGGTTGCAAATCGCTTAGTTTAACGATTTTAAAGGTTTTTATATCCATTTTCAAAAATTATCTAAGAACTTACTTTTTTTATCTGAATTTTCTATTTGTCCAATAAAGCTATATTTTCGCCTCAGCATTAACTTTACCGCTCTTTCGCAGTTAAATTCGTCCATAAAGTGAATTGACTTGATGTAATCTAACCCAGCATCTATGTTTGACGTGTCATAATTTTGCTGAATGTATTCGTTTTTTAGGTTTTTTAGCAGAAATTCTAAAAAGTCAGACCACTTTGGAAAATTATCAGGCAATACTATATCCTCGTTATTTATGCTTCTTGCGTACAGGTGTCCATTTGACACACCCTGCACCCTTTTTCTTAATAGTTCGTAAGTGTTTGGTTCAAATTTAGGTAAATCTGCAAGGCACTTAAAGGCTATATCGTGCAACAAAAAAGACACACGCATATCTTTTGGGCTGTAATTTGCTTGGAACATTTTATTGTAAATGGAATTATAAAAAACGTTGTTATCATAGATATATCGCCAAACATCGCTAACTTTCCAATCGTAAATTGGATAAAATTTATACGTATTATTTTTCTTGCTAACCGCCGTACACCAATTTAACCCCTTATATCCGTTGTTTTTAGACATGGCACGAAAACGCAACAAACTCTCGTCTGCACGCAAACCTATTATGTTTGCCGTATTTTTTTGTTTTTCTTGAATGAAATCAAAAAATTGATAAAAACGCTTTGGGGCATTTTCCAGTTCTTTTATTGATGTTTTTTCTTTTGCACGTATCCACGTTTTCCCTTCTTGCCAAGCTATAAATTTGGCATCATAATTACTAGTTGCATTTACCATGGATAACTCCATTTGATACCAACTAGGCAATACGTTTTCATGTACCATTTGATGCCTTATAACGTCTATTGTTGCGAAGTATTCGGCTTCTTGGTCTAGGAAAATAACCTCAATTCTTCTATTTCTCTTTATAGCTTCTTGCAGTGCTAAATGCCATATAACAGTGCTATCTTTACCACCGCTAACAGATACGCTTATGTTTTCAAATTCATCAAAGAGCAAACAGATACGTTCTTTTGCGCTTTCCAAGACGTTTTTTTGAGTATATTTTTTCATTTATCAAACGTTAAACTCTGCCTATATTTGCTACGTCTTCTGTCAATTTCGCTTACCACAGGCAAGTGGTTCACTAAATTTGGCACAACATTAAGATATTTTAGCTTGTTTTTCTTTAAATACAAAGCAATCATCGTGTCTTGCCCGCTAAAATTCAAGTATTGAAAATCCCTATAATAAAAATCAACTATTTTTTTTGCAAAAAAAGCAGGTAGGTAAACGCATTGGTTCATGCAAAAACGTGAGCCAGTTATAAACCTTGTGCCAATTTTCAAATCATCTTTGCGCATTGAAAAAAAAGTTATAACTTGATTTCTGTTATCTTGAATTATCTTGTCCGCCTTAAAATCAAAATTTTCACAAAGAACAATATCATCTTCAAAAAGCAGGCAAGCGTCGTCTTTGCATGTTTTAAGTACTTCAATAAAAGCTAAAAGTGCATCTCCATTTTTATCTATAAAAACCTCGCTACCACTTATTTGTCTATTTAATAGCTCTATATTTTCTCGCCTATTCTCAACGCCTAAAATTATTTTTTTATACATAATTTAAAACCTCTTCTTTATTCTTCTTAGACGCTTCCACAACTTGCGTAAAAAAATCCTCTTTCCTTTCAAGCGAAGACATTATGCGTTCATCAATTGTTCCTTTGAGAGTTAAATCATATATCGTTACTTGCTTTTCTTGACCTATTCGGTGGCTTCTAGCCATAGACTGCAATCGGTCTATCAAATTAAAGCTATTGCTAAAATAGATATTTACCTCTGCCTCAGTAAAATTCAAGCCTACACCGCCAACAGGTTGTGTGGCAATAAGCACGTCCAAATCTTTGTTTTTAAAGTCATCAATCGCTTTTATCTTTTGTTTTTCGTTCATTTCTCCATTTAGCAAATCAAAACTTCTACCCGCAATTGCCTTGGCAATATCCTCAATTTCATTGTGAAAATTATGCCAAATGATTATTTTTTTATCAGTTGGAATATCAAGTAAAACTTCTTTGAGGCACTCAATCTTTGGGTTTAATACCTCAACTTCATTTTCTTTATTTCTGCCAGTAGCAAGTTTTCTCAAATTCTGCAAGAACCCAAGCACTGTACCGCTAGAAGACATAAAAGCAGTTTTAGCTTCTGATAAGTTTTTTGAGTAAAAATCTTTGAACTCTTGATTTGAATTTACACTTATGGATTTTAAATGTAGCGCAGGCAGTTCTATTGCTTCTTTTTTTGTCAAATAAAAGCAATACGGGTAAATACTTGACAAAAAGCCTATATTGTCCTTTACGCCCTCAATTTTACCAAACTTATTGACTTTAAGTATTTTTTTTAACGCACTTTTTGACTGCGGAAAAAGACTTGGCACTAAAAACATAAATTGCCCAACCAAGTCAATTGCGTAGTTTGGCGCAGATGTGCCTGTGCCAATTATCTTGTAATCTGTTTTTTTTCCGATAATTTGCGATGCAACACTCATCTTGCTATCCACAGACTTTATCCTGTGGCTTTCATCAATGATTATAAGCGTTTTCTTATCAATTCCAGCGATAAACTTGCGCAATTCCTCGTGCGTAAGTACATCATTGCTTAGAAAATGAATGCTCTTTATATCCCAGTTCAAATCGGTACTGCGCCAAGTATTCAATTCATTTCTAAAATTATCAAGCGTTGTGGGTGGCGCAAAGAAAAAAACTTTATCTATTTCTTGATTTTTATAATGATAATCTGCCAAATCAATGTACAGCTTACTCTTGCCAGTACCCATTTCCATAAATAACGCAACAGACTTTAACTCCTTTGCAAAATCAAAAGCCTTTTGCTGATGTTGCAACAATGCTTTTGGAAAATATCCATTTGAATTTTGAACCAACAAGTGCTTTAACGGCTTTACATCAACATTTATCTCGTCTTTCAATTCTATTTTCTCATAATCAATTCCTTTGCCTTTTATCGCAAATTCTTTGACAATAAAAAAATCCTCGCCAACACTTTCAACAGCATTGTTCGGCAACCAAAAGTCTTGATTTTCCCCGTAGGTATAAAGCACCGCTTTGAATGTGCGATGCTTTATGTTTGGCTTTTTAATCTTTGCTAACATTTTTTAACAAATCATTTAAAAAATCTAATGTTTGTTCAAAGTATTTTCTTAGCCCTTTCCATTCAGAAAAAGAAACTAAACCATGCCTAATCTCAAACTCTAAAATTCGGATACATTCCTTTATATCATTTTCATTTAATATATCGCTATTAAATAACCCTGCGTAATGTATTCTACCACGTTTTAAAACTTCAATAAAAAGGTCTTTGTTGTTGGCGTTGCCGTACTCATTCAAAGAAAACAGGTAATTAAAGCAGTCTATTTTTAAGGTGTCTAATTCCTTCTTATCTCTTTCGTGCCAGCCTATAAGCTGAAAAATTGGCGTTTGCTTTAAATAATCATCAACCATGTTGAAATCAGCACCTTTTTCCACCAATAACTTAATAACGTCTAATCCAAGATTATAATAGCAGTTACACGCTTGGTGTAATGCAGTTAATCCGTGATGCTTAGCGTTTAAATCTGCTCCATTGTTGATAAAGTTTAAAACGTCATCTACACTGCCTCTGCTCATGGCTAAATATAGCCCTTGTACTAATGTTTCTTTTTTCATGGTCAATTGATTTTAATTATAGCCCGCACAAATGTATTGCTCATTCTTGTCGTCTCGTTGCGATGTGCGGGTGTTAGAGGTTGTCTAACGGCTGGGGTTTTTTTTATTTTATTTTACTTTGCTCTCTAAAAAAAGCGTATAATCTACAATAAGTCCCTCTTTGACTTGGTTGGCATAATTTCTGCACCAAGTACCGCTTTGCGTTGGGCATTCAACAAAAACTGTTGGGAAAATACCGTCTTCTTTCAATGCGTAATACGCATTTACTTTCGTTTTCTTGGTAGATAAAGGCTTATCTCTATAACCCTTAACGTAAAGGCGAACTAAATCCCCTTTTTCCCAAATACTGCAAACAGTTCCTCTGTTTAGCAAGAAATCCTTTAATTCATTTAATTGTTCCATGTTTTGATTATTTACTGAATTTTTATACAAAGTTAAGTAATTTTTTGGTTTAAAACAAAAAAAACATACTTTTTTAAAGTTTTTTTCTTTGCGCCTCAATTTCTTGGATTAAGTAAGACCATTCTGTCGGTGTTACGTACTTTTTTAAAATGCTTGGCGTTTTTGCGCCAATTGTGAGCAGAAAATAAAAGTCAAATTCGCAATCAACCGCTTTTTTCATGTTGCCATTTTGCAAGTGGTTTATCCAAGCCCATGCTTTTAGTTCAAATAAACTATCTGCACTTGCTTGCTCTTTTCCTTTTTCTAAATCATATATTTGCTTTAAAAAGCTATTTTTAGAAGCGTTAATGTAATCAACATCTTTGCCGTCTTCTTTTGAAAACAATGGCAGGTTTTCATCAAAAATTAAATAGTCCATGTCAATAGTATGTCTATTGTGTCCTAGATTTCTAAGTGCCTGACCTCCGATTAGTGTTTTCATTTTTTTAGTTTAATTGAATTATTGCACAAAGTTACGAAAATTTCTTTAAACAAACCAAATAAAACACAAAAAAAATAAAAAAAACTTATTTTTTACTTGATTTTCATGTAAAAAAACTTGACAATCAAAAAAAATAGTATCTTTGCGCTTAAATAAATACTTTAAGTTAAAGTAAAAGTTTAAAATGGAATTATACACAATTGAGTTTAAAGACGAAAAAGCAGAGCAAGAGGCTGAAAATGCGGTAACAGATATAAGTATTGTAAGCAACCCCTCTCATAATGTTAAAGGTTTTTGCTTTTCAAAAGACTTTATTCAGTTTTCAAAAATAAGCGAAGGAAAGTATTGCGCTTTGCTGTTGCGAGCGGATTACCCAATCTACCGAGCACCAAACCCATATATGCCAAATGGCGGTTATGTGGAATTTAAAGCTGATTTCATAAAGAAAATTCAAGAAACAAATTACGCAAAAAAATCGTTCAGTTTTCAGCACAACGAAAACGAGCGCATTGAGGCTGAATTAACAGAAAATTGGCTAGTTTTAGACAAAGAAATGGACAAGACTAAATTCTACGGAATTGAGGCAACAGTTGGGTCTTGGGCTGGTGTTTTAAAATTTGAAACGGACAGTGATTTTGAAAAAGCAAAAGCAATGCAAGGAGGCATATCGCTTGAATTTAATTCAGATTTAGTAGTTTTCAAAAAGAAAGAGGAAAAAATACAAGAAAACGCAAATAAATTCAGCGAAAATCAAAAAAATAGTAACCAAATCAAAGACAATAATATAATGCCGAACAAAATTACAATTAGGTATGTCAGGGATTTGAAGCCCTCCGATGCCTTGAAATTCCAAAAGCCCAGTGCTTTTAAAGAAAAAGTGCTATCAAATTCAGGTTTTTTAGCAAAAATTGACGAGATAGCAGAAACAAATGGAAAATCAATTAGATTTTCCTCGGAAGCAGATGCTATTCTTGAAAATGCAGACACAATGGCAAATGAAGTGGCAAATGCCATGGCGGTTGATATTGTAGATGCAATTGTTGAGGTTGCAGATGAAGTAATGACTGCTGAAATTGCACCGCTTGAACAGGCTTTGGCGGAAAATGAAGCCCTCAAAGCCGAAATTGAAACGCTTAAATCTGAACTTGAAGCGTTAAAGTCTTCTAGTCAAGCAAGTGCCGATAATGCAAGCGCACAATTTTCCTCACAGGAATTTGATGATTTGAAGCGAAAAAATGCAGACTTGGAGGCTATGGTTGCCGAGGCTAAGAAAATAGGACTTAGTTTTGCTGAGCAAGCGACAAAGTCAGAAATGGCGGTAAATGGTAAAACGGAATTAGAATTGTAAACTTAAAAAAAAATAAAATGCAAAGAGAATATTACGCACGCTTAGATAAAGCGAAAAAAGTAAGGCAAAAAGCATCAAATGGGTTTCTCGCATTCTGTAATGCGCCAGAGATTGCAAAAATAACAGGTAGTGAATTGCCCGTAAATGGTAAGTGGTTGCCAAACAGTGTTTTTGACACAAACGCCTTAATGACTAACATTTTCTACAATAAAGGAAACACATTAAGCAATATGAATGGTTTCTATGTTGTTGATAATATAGCAAGAGGTTTGACCATACCTACCGAGCATTTTTATGGCGGTGTTGGCAGAACTATTGTGCCTCAGATAGCAGATTGCACTGTGGAAACATTGCCAAGCACAGACTGCCAACGTGCTGAAATAAAAGGCGCAATGAAAACAGGCGCAAAATCTTTTTTCCAGTCGGAGTTGAATTTTTCCTTTAACATTTGCGCAAGAGATTTGCTAAACAATAGCTATTTAGCAAAATTTGTTGCAGATGCGGAAGATTTCTCACGAGGTGTACCACGTGAAATAACTGATAAAGTTGTAGAATACGGAATTAAGGCTTTATCAGAAACTCTTGGTATTAACCTTTATTCGCCAATGGCAAATCAAGTGGCTTTACTAAACCAAGCGTTAAATAAAGATAACTTTTTAGCAGGCTATACAACTGATGCTCTCGCAACAAGTTCTATTTATGAGGCTTGGCTGGCTGAAACTGGAAAATCAGAGGCAGATATTACGCAAGATGTTGATTTATCTAACAAGGAGGATTTAGCAAGGGTTTTAGACGAGCAAATTGCTTTACTATTCCCTTATACCAATTCCATGGAGGACATGGTTATTCAGATGTCTTACAACACTTATTCTAAGTTATCAAGAGCTTCTGTTTGTTGCTTTGATAGGTTTATGAACCCATACTCTACTGAGTATAAAGGTTTGGAAACTTACAAGGGAATACCTATTGATATTGTTAGATTTATGGAAGATGATATTATACATGTTTTCTATACTTTCCCAAGGTTAGACAACCAAAACCCTTATATCTTTATGTACAATACAAATGCTTTAAATAGCCGATATGGATTAACCGTTGAGACTGACAAATGCGGTAGAGATACGTTTGCAAGGATTTACACTGATATTCTGAACAAATGGGGTGTTTTGAATAGCCACATGGCATCATGGGTAAAATTAAATGATACTTCTGTTACTGGTAGAATTATAACTGTTCAATAATGATTATATGGCAATAGATAACAATATATTTCAAGACAAAATAAGCATCCTTTATGGTGTTGTTTGCGCAGGAAGTACAGCTGGGTCTGTAGTTGAGGATTGTCCAAAAGATTGGGAAGTGGGCGATGAATTGCTTATGCTTAGAAACATCCACATGAGCTACTCGTTTACAAACGATGTTGTAAACCTTACTTTGTCTGAAAACGCTAAGGTTTACGGAATCGTTATAAATAAAGATAATGACGGCTATAATTCTTATCAAATACAAGACACTATAAGCAATCAAAATAACCAATCAGAGAACTTATTTAGCGTTACCTTGAAAAACATAAATATATCTACAAAAGCACAAAGAAATTTAACAAGACTTGTTGCTTATAAAGATTATGTTTTTTTTACTTATAGAAAGAAACCAGACGGAACTAAATCTTTTTTTGCATTTGGTTTGGGAAATGGAGGTTCAATTCAAGCGGTGGTAAACGACAGTGGCAATACAAGCAATGAATATGGCTCTACAATAACCATTACTGCAAAATCTAAATTTTGGTTTGCAGACTTATCAGACGCTAGCGCTGAATTGTTGTTGGAAAAGTTAGTTGATGAGAATGGTGAATACGTTGTAACTCCTTAAAAATCAATGAGTAATAACATAGGGGCATATTTAAAGTTTGGGGCAAATGAACAGATTACGCCCCAAGCTATTAAAGAAAAGCTGAAAAAAAATGCTAGTAGTGGCAATGAATATACTGCTACTAGTAATTTTTTTGAGTTAAGAAAAAAAGCGTACAATACCCTGCCTATATTTAAGGCGGTGTGTAAGAAGATAGCGTCGCTATCTTTCTTAAACATTGATGAGGTCAATAGTAGTGCTGATTTTTTACAAAGCGAAATCTACAAAAACCTAGGCGTTGGCGAAGACTACGATAAAACTTTTACAAACCTAGTTGAGGAATTATGCAAGGACTATGTTATTTATGGCACTTGCATTGTTGGGGCTGAATATAACGAACCATTTTTTGTTGGACAAAAAAAGGTTCAAAAAGCAGTAAGGCTTGTCAGAATAGACCCAAGCGAACATGAGAGGGTATATGAGGCTGAACTATTTGCGCCAATTAAGCGAATAAAAAAAATAAAAGTAAAATCAACTGCAAATAAAGAAAAATACGAGTATCCAGCTTATGTAAAGAAAAAAAATGTTGGCGGATATGAAAGTTTAGAACCTTGCGGTGAAAACGATAATAACGGATTTTTAAGATGGGATTTCTTTGTTTTAGATAATGCAGATTTATCAGGCGGATACACTGATTTTAGAGACGGAAAAAATATATCGGATACACTAAGCCGTATAACTAGAATAAGTTCTGAGTTGCTAGACAGGACGGAAAATGATGCAACAAACGGATTTACGCCCGATACTATTATAGCAATAGATAAAGAGAGTATAGCTGGTGTTCTTGGCGCAGACAACTTGCAACCAGCGGGCAGTAATGCACCAAAACAAAGCCTTTGGGATAAATTTCTTGAAAATTTCAAAAAAACCAAGCAAAGCCAAAAAAATGGAGATAAAGTGATGTTTGTGCCTGCTGGTGTGTCTAGTGATGGCAAGGTAAGTAATCCAAATATCACTGTTTTAGATAAAAAAGCATTTGACCAAACAATTGGCGCAACCTTGCAAGAAATGGACTTGAAGCTATTGCAAGAACTTGGCATTGAAGACCCTCAGATTGTTGGAATTAAAACAGCTGGAAGTCTTGGCACATCAGATTTGGCGGAAGCGAAAAAATCGCTTTACAGCGAAAAAGTTTTGCCAACATCAATGGCAATTGAGGGGTTTTTGAATAAAAAAATACTACCTTTGTGCAACGAGAATTGGCAGGTAAAATTCAAGGTTGCTGAATATGCAGAAAATCAAAAAAATGCGCAACAAACACAAGTAAATATCTAAAAATGGCAAGCGAATTGTTTCCAATAATAGACGAAGACGGCAATTTAACATGGGATTTTTTGCGTGATTTTAACTTCACGGAAAATTTTGGAATAAAATCAAGCTCAAACGCATATAGACACGCTGAAAGAGAACTAAAAGTGTACCTAAATGCTATATGTGGCTATGAATTGGACTATTTGTTTAACGCTTTAATGCTTGGCAACGAACAGGACTTACAAGAAATCAAAGATATTGAGCAGTATTGCTACGAATTTTTAGGTTTTAAAACGCTATCTAATTATTTGAAAGAGCAGAGAATTTCAGCCGTAGAGACCACGAATATAGGAAACTCGCAACGCATTGGCAGTATAGAGCAAGTAAAGGCAATTTCTTTCAAAGACAATATAAACGAATACTTTAAGTTAAAGCAAAACACTAACTGCAACTGCAATTGTCGTTGTGGCGGTACAAATTTACTGGACAAATCAAATTTAATAGAATTACACTTTAATATACTTGGATAAAACATGAACACGTTCAACGAATTACTGGCTTATATCGCCACAAATATAACAGATGCGGGTGCATCTTACCGAATTTTACCTGCAATGGTTAGAAATTCTTTTAATTGGTTTATTGATTTGGTTAGAGACCACACAGAAGACCCCGCAATACATACTACACAAGAAGATAAAGACGCTATAACTGCGCATTTAAATAATAATGATATACACTTAGACCCTGCTGATAAAGCAAAGTGGGATAGTACGGCTAGTAATTTTATTACCCATAACGAAAACACTATAATACACGTAACACAAGCTGACAAAACAAATTGGAATAATACGGCTAGTAATTTTATTACCCATAACGAAAAC
>JACCDP011080194.1_pt1 | contig 45105 bp, 44 predicted proteins | sample 7445841 | NCBI WGS metagenome assembly JACCDP01 (sample SAMN15323441, study PRJNA562643) | freshwater metagenome | isolation source: river surface water | place: USA:Blue River Watershed | collected 2017-08-17
TATTTTGTACCAAAACCCAGAAATATTGGTAGGCGATAGCGAAGCGCTGCTGCAAGCAGTTCGCTAAAACCAAATCTCCAAACGACCAATTTTCGTTGTGTGACAGTTTAGGGTGCGGAAGGTAGGATTCAAGTGCATACCGTTATAGGTAATAAACGTATTAAACCTTTAATTATTATGATAAAACCTGGTAATTTATCTTATTTGGTTAATAAACCTTGAGTACATTCTAAATTTAGACTTTAATTAACCCTATTGAGGAAACTTTCCTTCTCGAACTTCCATCGCGTAATCTTGTACAGCGTTGGTAATGGTTTCTCGTAAATTTGTATAAATTTTAGCAAATGGCGGTTGTTTTTCTGAAAGTCCCAGAATATCAGAAGTAACTAATACTTGACCATCACAGTTAGAACCTGCACCGATGCCGATGGTAGGAATACGGAGTTTTTGGGTAATTTGTAGTGCTAGTTTGGCGGGAATGTGTTCTAATACTATGGCAAAAACACCAGCTTGTTCCAGGGCGATCGCTTCATGCAAAATTCTCTCTCCCTGTTCCTGGGTTTTTCCCTGTTGTCGCAACCCTAACTGATGTATAGATTGAGGTGTTAACCCCACATGACCCATCACGGGAATCCCCGATTGGACTAATCGCGTAATGGTTTCTACCATCGCCGGATAGCCACCTTCTAATTTTACCGCTTGCGCTCCTGTTTCTTTCAGTACCCTGCCAGCGGAGTGCATAGCTTGGGAGATACTTTCTTGATAGGTCAAAAATGGTAAATCCACCACCACCAAAGCATTTTTTACCCCACGGCGCACAGCTTTAGCGTGGTGGATCATTTCATCCAAAGTAATGGGTAAGGTAGTTTCATAACCCAGGACGACTGCAAGAGAATCACCAACCAAGATCAAGTCTACACCAGCCCCATCTAGAAGTTGAGCGATTGCATAATCCCAGGCCGTTAAAGCCACAATCGCCCGTCCCTGTTGTTTCCATTGAGTTAATAGTTGAGTAGTAACTGGCATAAATTAAAAATGGGTAATGGGTAATGGGTCATGGGTAATGGGTCATGGGTTATGGGTCATGGGTAATGGGTAATAGTTTTTTCCAATCACCAAGTACCAATTACCAATCACCAAACCCTACTTAACATACCTACCAAAACCAAAATGAGGTTGAGCTTTACCGACCGAAGGCATTAACCAAGCTAAACCCTCAGTTGTTCCTACCCATAGTTTATTACCAACATCTGGTGCAATGGCTAAAACTCGACTAGAAGGAAGTCCTGTCACTTGGTCTAATACTGCTCCTGTATATGGATTCAATCGTAGCAAACCATTGGTAGTCCCAACCCACACACTGCCATCTTTGGCAAATTTGATTGATGTCACATTGCGTCCGCGCAGTGGAGTTACAGACCGCAATACAATACCATTTTTTGGGTTAATCACTAATAATTGATTTGGCATTCCCGCCCAAATTAATCCTTGGGGACTAATCGCCAAAGTTTGGACAGTTCCCCCTGGTAAATTTTCGATTCTCTTCATCAGCAAAGCACTAGCGGTATTTACTTTCACCAGTCCTTCTAGAGTACCCGCCCACAGTTGACCATCGGCATCTAATGTCATGGCGTTAACACTCACACCAGGCATATTTTTCACTGTAGTCATAATTAAACCTTGGTCAGGACTGATTAGAGTTAACCCCGCATCAGTTCCAGCCCACAAGTAACCCCGCTTGTCAATTAGCAATGATAATACTCGTTTGGAAGGTAGTAATAAATTTTGGGCTGTAATTTGGCTAGTCTGGGGATCTATTCTCGTTAAACCTTCATAGTTCCCAACCCATAATCGTCCCACTTTATCTTGTGCTAAAGCACCAATGGCAATATTGGGTAAACTCACACGAGAAATAACTCTCCCCGTATTGGGGTCAATCCGTGATAATCCCCGCCACGAACCCACCCAGAGATTACCTGTAAAATCTGCCAGTAAGTTACTAATCCGATAATCTACTTGTGTATCTGTGTCTTCTAATTCTCTATCATTCGGTAAGGGTTTCTTGGGTTCTGGTGGAGGTGCTGCGGGATAGGTAGGTGTAGAACTAGGTTGATTAACACTGGGATTGAGGTCTGGATTACCCGTATTATTTAGGTTTTGGGCTGTCGCTGGTGTTACTATCGTCGGTAAACCGATCAATCCCAGCACTGTGGACATTATCAATAAATTAGTATATTTCGCAAATAAGGCCACGGTTATAATCCTTTCTAGTTACTTTTACTAAGTTGCTTAGATTTTATTAATACTAGCTAATTTGTGAATTATGACCAATAATTTCTTAATGACTTGACACTCCCCTGCCTAAAGCCTATCCATTACCCACATCTTTCTTAACAATCTTGAAACATTTATGTGGCAACGGTTTCAATGCTTGAAAATTTCCCTACTCTTGACAAAATACACATCATCCTTATTAACAAAAACCTCATTTTATTGAGAATTAGTAACGGAGGATTAAGGGTTGGGGGTTTACAAGCTGTCGCTCTTACGAATGTTAAGAAAGATGTTTATAATGGATAGGCCTAAAGCCGAGGGGAGTGTCAACATCCTCAAATGGTTAAATCTTGTGGGGTGGGCATCTTAAAGTAATTGGACAAAAATATTTACAGACAACTTTTTCATCAAACCCTACTTAGTGTTCAACAAAGTTGAGGCTACAGAGATATTATATTGTTGTTTGGTTTCGGTGATTTCAAAGTCCATAATAAACCGTTTAATATCCGAGAAATGTTGATGTTTCCTAGCAATAAGTTCATCAATAATTTCTTTGGTTGTTTCTTGAGCTTCTCGATCATAGAGAAGTAACTGCTTCTGTAAGATAGTATCAAGGACTTCTTTTTCTTCAGATTCAGGTAACACTGCCGTATTCCAGGCGATCGCAGCCAAACAAAAAAAACTCCGCAGTTTTTGTAAATTGTCTATAGCACCCATATAGGGTGCAATAAAATCTTCCATAACTTCCGACATTTTTACTGCTCCCTTGGGTTCTATGGCCATATTTGCCGTTAGTTTCCCAAATGCACCCCCTTTCATTTTTTCTCTGAGTGCTTCTAGATTTTTCTGCTTATTTTGGGAACTCTCTTGTTGTTTTATTAAATCTTGAAAATCCTTAGAATTTCTTGCCATAGTAAGTATCTCCTGTTTTAAATTTAGTAGCAACTCCATCCTAACTAATTATGGCATTATTTAATTAATGGTTATTGGGTTTCTTTAACCGCTTTCTGGCGGAGATTAATTTAGCGGCAAGTTTTCCGGTCTATGCTTGCTTTTACCTTGCGATCAGGAGAATTTTTCACACAAATTTACTTAATAACTCGATTTCCGTGTAATTAACCCACCCACAAACGCACCTAAAATTGTCCCTGTCCACAGTCCCCCCGTAGCACCTTGCCAACTTGCGCCCGGTGAGATCAATGTTTGACACATTTGTTTAAATCCCCAAGACTGATTTTGACATTTTTGGCTATGCACCATCACTGTAATTTGTCCAGCGATGACAGCACTAAAAAATCCGCCAGCAAGTGCTAAACAGGTACAAAGTAAAATCTGTTTTTTGCTCATGTTAATTAGGAAATTGTTTGAGGATCACTTATCACCAATAAAATAGGGGAAAAGGCGAAACTTTTCCTTTTTCCCTCTTACCAGTCAACTGTCAACCATCAACCTGTATTTCTCATCCCTGCGGCAATTCCGTTAATGGTTAATAATGCACCTCTGAGTAATTCTCCTTTGCTGTAACGAGAGTGAATGACTCCGGTTGTGGCAGCATTTTTTGATTGACGCAGACGTTTGAGGAGGGAAACCTGGATAAATCCTAAAGGTACAATTGTCCCATTTCGTAATTGTACAGAACGCTGCAACACTGGATCACCATCTAATAATTTTTGGTGTCCAGTTATTTTGAGAACTAAATCTCTAGTGAGAAAGAATTCCCTAGAAATTTGCTCAAAAACTTTCTCAAATCGAGGTTTGTCTTGCGGGTTAGACAATTCATCAACATAATGACGTGCCATTTCAATATCTACTTTGGCTAAGGTCATTTCGGCTTTAGAAATCACCATTTTAAAGAATGGCCATTTGATGTAGAAATAGCGCAATAATTTGAGGTTTTGTTCTGGTTCTTCGTTGAGAAATTCTTGTAAAGCTGTACCTACACCATACCAAGAAGGTAATAAAAAGCGGGTTTGTGTCCAGCTAAATACCCAAGGTATTGCTCTTAAACTACTTAAATCTTTTTTACCAGATGGACGACGGGCTGGCCGAGAACTAATTTGCAGTTGGCTGATTTCTTCAATGGGGGTGACTTGGTGGAAGAAGTCAATGAAATCAGGTTGTTCATAAATTAGGTTACGATAGTGCTGACGCGACGTATGAGATAATTCTTCCATAATCTCATTCCAAGGTTCAATATCATCAAATCCTGTTCCTAGTAAACTGGCCTGAATTACTGCTGTGGTAATGGTTTCTAGATGATACAAAGCTAAATCTAACAAGGAGTATTTAGAAGCTAATACTTCCCCTTGTTCGGTAATTTTAATCCGTCCGCTAATGCTGTGACCTGGTTGGGCTAAAATCGCCTCATAGGCTGGGCCACCACCACGCCCAACAGAACCGCCGCGACCATGGAAAATCCGCAGATTTACACCGTAACCTTCGGCGATTTTCTGGAGTGATTTTTGGGCTTTATGAATTTCCCAGTTACTACTTAAAAAACCGGAGTCTTTATTACTATCGGAATATCCCAGCATTACTTCTTGTAAGTTAGGATTGAGGACGGCAATAGATGGGGTCGCCTGTGCTTCACTGTTCATTGCGGCGTAGCCACCAGCCAGCATTGCCCGATATAAAGGCAATTCAAACAATTGCCGCATGACGTTTCTAGAGCGTTGTAAATCTTCTACGGTTTCAAATAAAGGAACGACGCGAATAGTTCCTACCGCAACCACGGGATCAAATAAACTTGATTCTTTGGCTAAAAGTAAAACTTCGAGTACGTCGCTAACTTCGCGGCACATACTAATAATATAAGTTTGACAGATATTGATGCCAAATTCCTGTTGTAGCGATCGCAAAATGCGGAAAGTTTGAATTACATCATTGGTTTTTTCCGAAAATGGTAATTCAGCAGGAATCAATGGCCGCCGAGTTTGTAATTCTCCTGTTAACCAAGCTATTCTTTGTTCTTCTGATAATTCGTTGTATGGTTGAGGTAATACCTGCAAATATTCGAGAATCTCATTTAGGGCATCGGAATGACGGGATGATTCTTGACGAATATCTAATTGGGTCAGATTAAAGTCAAAGATTTCCACCTGACAAATTAGGTTTTCCAATTCTCGACAACTTAAACCTGTTTCTGTTAAGTTGCGTTGAATTAACAACAATTCTGCTAGGAATTCTGTACCAGAACGGTACATAGGTGTATCTTCATTAGTTGGTGTTTCCCGATTATATAAAGCCAAATTGCGATCGCGGGTGTTTTCCAACCGTCTGAGAATGTAAGATAATTTCAAACGATAAGGTTCTTGACGGAAACGCAACGCCAAATCATCATACACAGCACTTAACTGAGATTGATCTAACTCCAGAGATTCTAACAAATCTGGCAGCACATCACTCCAGTGCATAGACACACTCAATAAAGAAACTAGCTCTTTAACTGACTTAATATATCTCTCTAACACCATTTTTCGCTGATAACAAGCGGTTTTCCAAGTTACTTCCGGTGTCACAGAAGGATTACCATCTCTATCTGAACCTACCCAAGAACCAAAGGAACAAAAATTTGTCGTTGGTGGTTGCAACCAAGGAAAAGTTTCTCCTAGGGAATATTTAAAGCGTTTATATAGTTGCGTAATTCCATCAAATAGCACTTCTTGAAAGTAGTGAAGAGCATAGTCTACTTCATCTAAAACCGTCGGTTTAAACTGATGCAACTCATCAGTACGCCACCACAAGCGAATTTCTTCTAGTAATCTTTCCTTTACTTCCAAGGTTTCCCAAGGATAGCTACCGGCGCGGGTTTGCGCTTCATCCATTTTTTGTAACAGATGTACCACCTGACGCTGTTTATCCCGGATAGTATGACGGACAATTTCCGTCGGGTGTGCAGTAAAAACTAGCCGGATATCCAGTTGAGAAATGAGACGTTGAATTTGTTGCGGTGGCACATTTAATTGAAATAACAGGGGAAATAAAGCCGCAAAAGTGCCTTTTTGCTGAATTTCCGTAGTCATTAAGTCGCTACCTATTTCTTTAGTAACAGGTAAATCTTCTTCCCGTTGGTTGGTAGCATAAATGATACTGGGAAACACGCTCTGATCTGATTCATCCCCATACCGATTTAATTGCTGCTTTTGCTCATATTCCTGCTCAATAATATTAATCAACTGAAAATAGAGCGCAAAGGCACGCGCTGCGCGAATTGCCTCATTGATATTCAATTGTTCAATCAATTCCACAGCATATGCAGCTTGGTCATTTCTAGCTTGTCCTTCAGGGGAACATAAATCGCGCAGTTGACGCAAAAGATCCACCATTTCTTGACCGCATTCTTGCCGCAAAACCGTTTCCCACAATTCCTCTACTACCTGTAGACGATGACGTAAGAATAATTCTGAGTGCAGCACTGGAAAATCAATATTTTCAGCTTTCATACCTTTCATAATACTCATAAGATACTCAAAATGCCTAACCTACCTTGTTTGAGCATCCAATATCAAGCTTTTAGCTTTTTTTAGGGGCTACTCACAAGCTACTCATTTTACTTTTAACTGCTTTTGCATCATTTTGAGTAGGAACGGCGAAATTAAAAAATAAATTGTAAATTGTTAATTTCTAGGAGTGTGATTTTCGTTGTAACCTAAGGAACTTCCAATTAAAAAAATACCCAAAAATTTCTTGTGGTGCGGACATCTTACCCGCTAATCATCAGGGACGGGCAAGACTTTTGCTGAGCTTGTCGTTCGCGTAGCGTGGCGTTAGCCATAGTATGCCCATCCCACAAAATTGGGTAATTTATTTTTTGGTGTTCCCTTTGACAAAGATTTTATAAATTTCAGTGTAAAAACTCAGGATTTAATTGTAAGGTTTTAAACAAATTATAGTATAAGTAGCTGTTGACAGCATAAGATCCCCGACTTCTTTGATTGATTGTGTCCATAAATGATAAATTGATCACAGAAGTCAGGAATCTGCGTATAAACGAGTTTTATATAGGACTCCTATTTGATTTTTGAACAGAACTCGGTACATACTGAAATCCTTCTTCCCTGTTCCCTAACTTAACGGAAAATATGGCTAATGCCACGCCATGCCTTCGGCACACTACGTGAACGCTATCAGGAATCAAACCGGATTCCTATAGCTAAATACTTACGAGAATATTAACTCCTGACTTCTGAACTCCTGAAATCTTGAACTCCTGACTTGGCTCTATGAATAAATTATTAGATGAAGCTCTATCTCATGAAATAGCGAAAACCATCAAAAGCAAAGCCAAAAAACCTTTTGATAATGCCTATAAAGCTGCTTTAGTAACTGAAGGCTCAAAGTATGTTCAAGGCTTTTTAGTATTCGTGGGTCAACCATATAAACCTATTGAACATGGTTGGATTGAAGTTAATGATGTGATTATAGATCCCACACTTCCTTATCTGCAAAAAAATCACCAGGAACTTTACTATTTTCCTGCCCAAACTCTGAGCGTCAAAAAGTTAAAAGCCATTATTGAAGAATCTCAGGAAGATTATCCAGAGGATGATCCTTTACCTATTTATGGTGAAGCACCTTATGATTATTATGGTGATGTTATGTTGGGAGGTTTAGAGTATTTGACAGCCCATCAAGCAGCACTGGCAAAATGTCAAGAAATCAATGGCTTAAATTCTGAAAAAAATTAGTATCCCAGGGCAGAATTAAAAATTATTTTACTCCCAATTCTTTATTTATGAGCATCTTCCCATCTCTGCGTAAATCCAAGTCAGAATACCGTTGTCGAGAAAATGACTGGCGGTTATTTTTACGCCTAGTCCCCTATGGTCGTCGTCATGGTCAACTATTGGCAATATCTATGTTGCTACTTGTACCTATAGCTATTTCTAATGCTATCAGACCGATGTTAGTAGGACAGGCAATTTCTTTAATTCGTCAAGAACCTAGTACATATCAATTTTTACAAAGTTTGCCCCTATGGCAAGGTTTAAATATTGTTTTAGGACTGTTATTAGTAGCAACTGCTATCCGGTTATTATTAACAGGTGTCCAAGGGTATTTAGTACAAAAACTAGGGCAAAAAATCACAGCAGATATTCGTAAGGATTTATTTCATCATGTTACATCCTTAGCTGTGAGGTTTTTTGATTGTACACCTGTAGGTAAATTAATTACTCGCCTAACTAATGATGTGGAAAGTTTAGGAGATGTTTTTTCCACTGGTGCTGTAGGTATTATTGCTGATTTATTATCTATGGTAGTAATTGTTGGCTTGATGTTTTCTATTCAATGGCAACTAGCTGGTTTGTTAATATTGATTCTTTTGCCAGTAACTTGGTTAATGATTTATTTTCAACAGCAATATCGAGAGGCTAATTATAAAACCAGGGAAGAACTTTCTAAACTTAATTCCCAATTACAAGAAAATATTGTCGGAATTAATGTAGTTCAGTTATTCCGCCGAGAAAAATTTAATGCTGAGTTATTTCGGGCAACTAATCAAACCTATATTAAGGAAGTTGATACGAGTATTTTGTATGATTCAGCTATTTCTGGAACTTTGGAATGGGTGGGTTTAGTGGCTATTGCTGCGGTTTTATGGTTAGGTGGATGGCTGTTATCAGGTGACAAAATAACTTTTGGGATTTTATCGGCATTCATTTTATATGCCCAACAATTTTTTGACCCCTTACGCAATTTTGCGGAAAAGTTTACAGTCATTCAATCGGGTTTTACAGCGATTGAAAGGGTAGTTGATATTTTAGATGAACCTATCGAAATTAAAGATAGTTCCCAACTTCAAGGCACAAATTTAGATTTTGAATTTGGCTATATTAATGAGATAGTTGCTAAACTAGAATCTCAAGATTTTACCCCTATTCCTGCTTTGGGAGAAATTAAGTTTGAAAATGTTTCCTTTGCTTATAAAGATGATGATTATGTAATTAAAAATTTGGATTTTACCATTCATCCTGGGGAAAAAATTGCTTTAGTCGGTCCGACAGGTGCGGGTAAAAGTTCTATTATTCGATTGTTGTGTCGTCTTTATGACCCAACTCAAGGACGAATTCTCATTGATGGTGTAGATATCCGCGAGATTACCCAAACGGAATTACGACGTTATATGGGCGTGATTTTACAGGAGGCTTTTTTGTTTGCGGGTGATGTGAAAGGTAATATTACTTTAGGTGATAATTACAGTTTTGCGGAAATTGAACAAGCAGCAGAAAAAACCAATGTGGCGACGTTTATTAACCAATTACCTCAAGGTTATGATACTCAGTTACGAGCCAGGGCGACAAATATCTCTAGTGGGCAAAAACAGCTTTTAGCATTTGCCCGGGCGGCTATTCGTAACCCGCAAATTTTAGTATTAGATGAAGCTACAGCCAGTTTAGATGTGGGTACAGAGGCTTTAGTTCAGGAGGCTTTAAATAAGTTGCTAGTACAACGGACATCAATTATTATTGCTCACCGTCTCTCAACAATTCGTAATGTGGATCGGATTTTTGTGTTGAAGCGGGGAGAGTTAATTGAACAAGGAAGTCATGAAGAATTGTTACAACAAGAAGGATTTTATGCCACTTTACACAATTTGCAAATGTTAGGAACTTAGCCTTTTGCTATATGCCCCTAGAGGTTTTGCACGCCTCTGTCCCTTGAGTGGTAACGAAGAGGAAATTATTGGTATTTTTCGGCACTTAAACCTAGAAACCCTAGAAGCGGCTACCTTTCCCCAACCCTTGATTTTTCAATCCCTGTGACACCTAGATTCAATTTCTAGACTTATTCAGCAACCCCTATTTAGAATTTTATTCTAATAATTTAGCATAGTAGGTACTGAATAACCATTTTTTTCTGGTTCTGGGTTCTATAACATGAGGGTTCACTCCAAAATATTTTGCTGCTGCTGACATATCAAGTGTTAATAAATTAGGTTCTCCTAAATCTTTAACACAGTTGGTTTCAGAACATTTGATATCTAAAACTTTAATAATTTCCTCTGCGACTGCTTGCGCTAGAAGTGGCGGTACAGAATTACCAATTTGTCTAAAACCGTGCCATTTTGTCGGATGAAATCGAAACCAATCAGGATAGGAATGTAACCGTGCAGCTTCCCTCACAGTGATACATCTGGGAATAAAAGGATGTATGGGACGAGGAGAAGTAAATGCACCTTTATTGCTTGCTGTTCCCGCTCTTAAAGTATTACATAAACCATGGGGATTAAGTTTATGAAAACGACTAATTGGTTCGATTTTACCATGGGGCGTAGAGGCAAATCTTTCTACAGATTCGGGTGAATGTTTGGTTCTTAAACTTGATGTGAGTAATGTAGGATCATATTGACGTTTATAGCTATAGTTATTTTTACCTTTTGCTAAATTACGCATTTTTTTAGCATAATTGCTAGGTTTACCAAACTCTGCTAATATCCAATCTTGTTGATATAATTCGTCATATTTTTCTATTTCTGGTAAATCTTGCAGTGCGTCCCAAACTGTGGGAGATTTTTTATTAGGGGATGTAATTTTATCTGGGTATTTTGGTAATTCTAAATCTTGACGACAACCAAGTAAAAATAATCTTTCTCGATTTTGCGGTACTCCATAATTAGCAGCATTTAAAACTTGATAATTTTCATGAACTCGATAACCACTTTCTAAAAATTGATTAATGATCTCAGTAATAAATTCTTTGTGTTTACCTACTGTCATTCCTTTGACATTTTCTAAGACAAAAAATTTAGGGTTTAATTCAAGAACTAATCTAATAAAATGGAAGACTAAGGAGTTTCTGGGATCATCAAAAGCACGTTTTCCAATTAATGAGAAACCTTGACAGGGTGGTCCACCAAAAACTACATCAATTTCTTGATCAGCAATTTTAGAATTATTCCTAATTTCTGTTCCTGTTGTGTCTTCTACACTTTTACATAATACAGTCCAAAAGGGAAAGTTAAATTTATGAATTGCACAATGAATTGGATCTATTTCCACAGATGTACAGACATCAAAACCAGCTTGTTCAAAGCCTAATGTCATCCCTCCTACACCTGCAAATAAATCAACTGCAATTGGTCGTTTTTTTACCATTTTAACTATGATCTACTTTTTCATTGTTAATATTTCTTTTGCCGTGCGATCGCACACTCCTAATTCTCCCAAAGAATCACGCATTTGTTGATAATTTTCTAAGGTCTTTTCTCTATTTTTAGGATTTAATAATAATTCCATAGCTGCTTGGGTAATGTTTTCTGGTGTAGCTTGTTCCTGTAAAAATTCCGGGACAATTTCCCGCATCACAACTAAATTTACAGGTGAAGCAAAGGGAATTGAACCTTTAAGAATATTGCGTGCAATCCAAGCGGTAAAAGCATGAAGACGATACACTACAATTTGGGGAATATTTAATAATGCTAGTTCTAAATTGACAGTTCCCGATTTAGTAATGGCAAAATCAGCGGATGCAAAAATATCCTGTTGCTGACCTAAAACAATTGTAGCATTTAACCCATATTCTTTAATTGCTGCTGTAATTGGTTTTCTAAATATTTCCAAAGATAGGGGAATCCAAAAATGGACATTTGGTAATTTAGATTGTATATTTTGTGCTGCTTGAAAAATAACTGGTAAAAGATATTTTAATTCTTGATGACGGGAAGCTGGTAAAAGTGCAATTGCTATTTCTTCCGTTTTAATTCCTAATTTCTCCCTCGCGGTTTCTCGACTGGGTGCATTTGCCATTCTATCAATTAAAGGATGTCCCACCCAAGAAACATTTGCCCCATGTTCTTGATAATATCGCGCTTCTTCTGGGAAAATTGCTAATAGTTTATCAGTAAAATCAACAATGCGGTTAGTATTCTGAAAACTCATTGACCATACCCACTCTTGAGGCGCGATATAATAGGCTACAGGCACATCAGGCAGATTTTTCCTCATGTATGTACCAATGCCCAAATTGGGACCTAGATAGTCAATTAATACTACTAAATCCGGGGGATGTTTTTCTAGATAGGCGATCGCTTGCCGTTGTACTCTTAAAGTAGGAATCACATAGGGCAAAGATTCAATCAAACCCATTGAACCAATACCGCTAGTATTTCCTAAAATTGTCGCCCCAGCTTGCGCCATTTTCTCTCCACCCAAGGCGACAATTTCTAATGTTAATCCCGCAGCTATAGCTTGACGGTGAAGTGCTGCAATTAATAGCGAACCCTGTAAATCTCCAGAAACTTCGCCAGTGCTAATAAATATCCGCATTTTGGAATTTTAGATTTTAGATTTCAGATTTTAGATTGTTTAGCATTCTTCAGAGTAAATGATGAATGTATTCACAATAAACATCTTCAAAATTGAAATGTGCATTTTGGACAATCTTTGTAGAGACGTTTCATAGCTAGGAGTTCTCATATCTACTTATTATTGGCAATTGACCATTCATTATTCACAAATTATGATTCATCAGTGACGGATGGTTTGCCTTTTCCGGGAATTAAACCCCGTCTTCCTGGCATTTGGGAAAGTAATAAGAAACGGCGAAGATGAATTAATTCTTTCGTATCTCCCAAAGTTTCTAACTCTTGCAAAGCGTCTTTAAATAAGAACTCAGAACGATACAAAAGACGGAAAGCTTTTTTAATTAATTGCAAATCACTATTAGGCATTCCCGAACGTTTTAATCCTACCAAATTGAGCGATCGCACTTTCGCCGGATTTCCTTCTACTAACATATAAGGAGGTACATCTCTATCAATGCGAGTCATTCCACCCACCATTGACATTCCGCCAATATGGACAAATTGATGCACACCTAAAACACCACTGAGTCTAGCTCGTGATTCAATATACACATGACCAGCCAAAGCGACAGAGTTGGCAATAATAACAGAATCTTCAATCAAGCAATTATGACCTACATGAACATAAGCCATCAATAAATTACCATTACCGATCACCGTCGCCTCACCTCTACCAGTAGCGCGGTTAATCGTCACATACTCCCGAATCGAATTATTATTCCCAATTTTTACCCAAGTGGGTTCTCCCACGTATTTGAGGTCTTGGGGTTGCATACCGATAGCAGCACCGGGAAAAATCTGATTTCCCATACCAATATCACAAGGACCCTCTAGGACAACATGAGCGCCAATTACTGTGTCTGCACCAACTCTAACATTCGCTCCAATCACAGCATAAGCACCGACTTGCACTGTTGGGTGGAGTTCCGCATTAGGATGGATGACAGCAGTTGGATGAATAAGTGTTTTCAAAGGTGAATCTCCAAAACTAAGTGCTGTGTATTTAATATTTCAATCAAGAAACCTATCTGGCAAAGTAAGTTATGTGTGAGGATAACGAAGGCAGGAGGCTGTGGTTCGGCTTACCTCAACCCTTCGACTAGCTCAGGGCATCGGAAGCTCAGTACAAGTCTCTCACCAACCGGAGGCAGGAGGAAAAACCTGATGCTGTATAATTTTTAAGTTTGAGTTTATATCTCATTCAACTGCATACCGCGATAACGAAAAATTTAGAATACCTAGTCCCTACTCCCTGCATAACTTTTAACTAATCAGAGAAAACATAAGTTCTCCTTGAGCAGCTAGTTGCCCGTCAACTTCCGCCCGTCCTTGCATTTTCCCGAAACGACGCTGCTTCACCCACAACAGTTCCACAGTCATCACCAATTGATCACCGGGAACAACTTGACGACGAAAACGGACTTTATCAATGCCAGCAAATACAAATAATCCTCCTGGTGCTTCGGGCATTTGAGTCATGACAATACCCCCAACTTGTGCCATAGCTTCAATAATTAGCACACCTGGCATCAGCGATCGCCCTGGAAAATGCCCTTGAAACTGAGGTTCATTAAAGGTAACATTTTTAATACCTACCGCTTTTTTACCAGGTACGTAATCAATAATCCGGTCTACCAGTAAAAATGGATAGCGATGGGGTAATAGTTCCTGAATTTCCTCAATACTAAAGGTAGTTTTAATTACCTTTGGTTCGAGAGATGTATTCACTTCCGTAGAATTAGTTTCAGCAATAGTGGACATTAGTTGTACTGTTTTAAAATTTTCCTGGCCAGTTGAATGTGTAAATTATGACTAGCTTTGTAAGCCAAAAAATGAGCAACAGGGAAAGTTCCCAATAAACTCAAATCTCCGACTAGATCCAAAATTTTATGACGAACTGGCTCATTTGCAAATCGTAATGGTGGATTTAGCCAACCTTGCTCCCCACAAACTATGGCATTATCTAAACTGCCACCTTTAATTAACCCCGACTTTTGCAAATGTTCAATTTGATGCTGTAAACCAAAAGTTCGGGCTGGGGCAATTTCTGAAGCAAAGCAGTGATCTAAATTCCTAGTAAATAACCAACTATGCCATTGATTCCCAATTGCTGCCAAATTAAAGTCTATACCATAGCTAAATCGGGTTTCTGGAGATGGCAGGGCGCACACAAAAGCATCACCATGATAAATCCAAATAGGTTCAGTAATCACTAAAGGTGTATTAACATCATTCTCTGTTTGCGATACTAAGCCAACCTCAGCAATACTTTCGCACCAAACCTGTGCCGAACCATCTAACAAGGGTACTTCTGAACCATCAATTTCAATTCTGGCATTATCCAGACCCATGGCCGCTAAAGCCGCTAACAAATGCTCGACTGTGCGAACACAACAATCATCTTTGCCTAATTGCGTAGACAACACAGTTTCATTCACAGCCCCAACCTGGGCGGGAATAATGGGTGAGTTAGGTAAATCTACCCTGACAAACAAGCGTCCGCTTCCCGGTGGTGCAGGTAATATTCGCACTTGAGTATGTACACCACTATGCAACCCCACTCCTGACTGAGAAATTTCTTCAGCTAAAGTATGTTGTTGCATCATCTCACAATCCTAATATTGTTATAACTATTGCTCATATCTCATCTTCAGTCGCAACCCTGATTGATTTTTTCTGGAAAACAGTATAAAGGCAAAGGAGTCAGAAGTCAGAATTCAGCCGTAAAATCCTTACTAACTGACAACTGACAACTGACCAATTTAAAATCTTTCCCCAATACCGAAATTGATGCGACTATCACCATCATCAGTGATACCGTAGTCTATGCGAATTGGGCCAAGTGGTGATTGTATACGCAAACCTAAACCATAGCTATAACCATTGCCATTTTTATTTAACAATTGTGCAGCTTTGGTACTCGTTCCTAAATCACTACCATAATCAAAAAACAGTGCGCCACTGACCACAGAGAAAACCGGAAAGCGATATTCCACAGCAGCTTGGAGATAACTGCTACCAGTTCCTAATCTGCCCTCATCATAACCACGGACTGAGTTACTACCACCCAAGGTAAAAGCCTCATAGGGAGGTAGATCACCTAAAATTGTCCCCCCTTGGATGTTAAATGCTAAGGTTTCCGGTTTTTTACTGAAGCCTGTAAATTTTACAGGCAAATAGTAACTATAATTACCACGCAACCTAGTCATTAAAATACTGCCTGAACCAATAGGAACAGATTGATCAATGCCAAAACTGAGGTAAGAACCTTGAGTGGGTTGTAAGCTATTATTGCGGAGATCCCTTTGTGCACCCAGCTTTAATAATAACAAATCATCTTCTCCCGAAGAGGAAAAAGTCAGGGGAGTTGTATCACTCAGGCGCTTGCCATTATCATCAAATATTGCCCCTTCCTTTCGCAAATTACCATCAGCATCTCGGCCAGAAATCCGTTGATATAGTAATCCTAAAGATGCAAACCATTTTGACTCTTTGAAAGGATTAGCGGACAGGGGACGGCTAAAGGTTATACCACCACCTAAGCGAGTCACACGAGGGCGATCTTGCTGATCAACATTCGTGGTATTATTCGGATCGAAGGTTTCAATATTCTTATCTTTACCCTCATAAATCAGGGAAATAGAACGACGACGGAAAATATTGGCTGTATATGAAGTCCGGTAAGGATCACCACCAATCCAAGGATCGGTAAATCGCAAATCAAATAATAGTTCCCGTTCCCCTAGCTGGACTTCAGTTCCCAGTTTTTGGTTTCTCCCCCCCAGGTTTTGCTGCTGATAGCTCACAGTACCAAATAAACCACTAGAAGAACTAATACCAGCACCAGCCGCAATAGAACCGCTACTTCGTTCCGCGACATTAATCACCACATTCACTTTACTAGGATCAGTTCCAGGATCAAGGGAAACGTTTACATCTTCAAATAGTCCTAGACCAAACACGCGCTGTAAGTCTTTTTGGACGATATTGCGATTAAATACCTGGCCAGGTTTTAATTCCACTTCCCTGGTGACAATATAATCTTTCGTCCGGCCGCGAATGGGTTCGCCTTTATCGTTTACGTCTTGTCCGTCTTTGCTGCGGAATTGAACTTTAACGTTTTCTACTACACCTTCCACGATTTGCAGGGTAACAACTCCATTCTCGCCGATCTTAGGTGATCCAATTAAATTGGCCAGGACATAACCTTGATCTTGATAACGTTTGTTTAGTTCCTTGATACCCTCTTGTAATGTCCGCAGATTGAGGATTTGGCCATATTGGGTCTTAAATATTTCCTCTGCTGTATTGCTAGGCAGTACAGAAGCTACACCGGTACCAGGATTGGCTTCTATTTCCACTTTGCTTAATTTGGGATTAGGAGTAACTACAAAACTCACCCGCACACCCAGAGGTGTATCTTCTGGAGACGCTTGCACGTTGGAGAAATATCCAGTTCTAAAAATGGCATTAATATCTTCTTGCAGTTGGGAACGGGTTGTGATTTGTCCAGCTTGGGTGCGAATAGCGTTGTAAACTTCTGTTTCTAAGTTAACTTTTTCATCTAAATTGGAGACGCTTTCTCCTTTGTCTGATTTAACTACGACTTCTGAAACCAATACTCGCGCTTCTGGTGCTTCGGAATTGGGGGATGTTTCGGGGTTGATAGCGGGTGTAGGTTCGGGTGAATTGGGATTTTCCGAACTGGGTTCAGTTTGTAGTGCTTGGGCGGTGATGGGAAATATTTGATATTTGGGCATGACCACAGCTACCTTATCATCCATGGAGATAGGTGCTGGTTTTGGAATTTTAATACTGGCTGGGTTCAAGTCACTGGCAGAAAGTTGATTAACCGGAGGTTTGGGAGTTTCCTCTAGAGTGGGAACAATTACAGAAGAGGATACAGATAAGGCTGTTTTGTCTTTTTTCCGGTTTAAGACTTTAATCAGGGGCGAAAATCTGTTAGATTCTGATTCTACAACCACTGCCACAGGTAGGAGAGCGGATGGCTGACTAATATTGGTATTTGTTTCGGCTTTTAGGACTTCTGTTGTTTGTGGGGCAACAGATACAGTTTCTTGGGCATTAGCTCTGACAGAATTGGCTAAAGGAACTGTAATGGCTACTATGGCCATTAATCCGGGTGTTAAACTTGTTTTAATCATATTTCTCTTCACTACCACACACCATTAATTATTTAGTCGTTAGTCATCAAAGAAGTTAATTACCCGATGTTTTCCCTTCTACTATTTTTAATACTCTTTGTAGAACTTCCTGATAGGCATTTTCCACATTTCCCAGATCACGACGAAAACGGTCTTTATCCAAAATTCGTAGGTTGGGATCTGCTTGGGTTGTATCCCATAAACGGCAGGTATCGGGACTGATTTCATCGGCTAACAGTATTTGTTGTTGGGAGTCCACACCAAATTCAAGTTTAAAGTCTACTAGGGTAATTTGGCATTTTTGCCAAAACTGTTGGAGAAATTTGTTGATTTCCAATGCGAGGTGGGTAATTTGTTGAACTTGTTCCTCTGTAGCTAGTTTTAGGAGGAATAGGCGATCGCGTGTCAATAGAGGATCACCTAAGTGATCATTTTTATAATAAAATTCTACTAAAGGCTGTGACAAAATTGTACCTAGTTCTAATCCAGTTTGCTGACATAGACTCCCAGCAGCTATATTCCTGACGACTACTTCTAAGGGAATAATGTTCACCGCTTTTACTCGCATTTGATGGGGGGCAGGACTATCAATAAAATGGCTTTTAATCCCCTCTGTTGCCAATTGTTGAAACAGGTGGCTGGAAATACTACAGTTGATTACACCTTTATTCTCAATGCTGCCACGTTTTTGAGCATTAAAAGCTGTCGCATCATCTTTGAAATCAGCTAATAAAACGTCGGGATCTTCTGTTGTATACAGGATTTTCGCTTTGCCTTCGTAAAGTTTAGAATTCACAGACATGATAGTAGATAATATTTTCGTTAATGGAGATTTTGGACTAAATCGGCTTTACCATTTTATAGCAGGGAACAGGGAACAAGAAATAGAGAACTGGCAAGAAGACTAGTGAAGTGTACTGAGTCTTATTAAAAATTCAAATAGGAGTCCTGTATGTATAAATGCTAAGGTTGACTTGATTTGCTTGTCTGAAATTATACTTTTTTTAACTTATATATTCCCTGTTCTCTATTCTTTCGTCTCAACCAACAATTTAACTGTGTGACGATACAGAACTATAGATGAATAAATGGTAATTTATGGCTTCAATAATCTCCTTGTTTACTGATATATCCAGTCCAACCAGAAAATTTTGCCAAACCAGTCCAAAAAAGAATATATTAATAGTTTGCTCATGGAATGCAAGATACAGCAGATGATAAGTAAATCAACTACATACTGAAAACGAAAACAAGATTAACGTCAGGCTATTCTATCAAACAGTAAGCAACTTAGATTAGACAACTTCTAAATTCTGCTGTAATTTTATAACTTAACTCACTGCAAAAATTAACTTTGGTATGTAGTAGTAAAGTTGTTTAATTTTTAAACTTAATAACTAATTTTAAATAAATAGTATTAAGTTTATAATTATCCAAAAGCTACAGCGTAATATCTAAAAACATAAAAAATCGTTTTTACTTATTTTTGTCAATGTGTGAGTTATAATATCTATTTTGATCAGAAACAAAAGAAATAAACAGCGATGTATGGCTTTTGCTACGGTGCGTTATCAGCAAAATATATATAGATTAATGAAGTATATGGAGAAAAAAATAGTGAGTAAAGAAGATTTTCTCTATCCCCGTGGTCGCTACTATGGTCATGTCAAACCAGAAAATCTGGTATTTAATGCAAATTTACAGGAATTTGCCCAAAGAATTAGTTATATTTGTAACTTAGAAACTGGTGGTAAAATTTCACCGGAAGAGGCTTATGAACAAATTAAATTACTTTGGAAACAGTTAAAACACTGCAAAAAAGAATTAAAAATAGGTCAAGAACCTTTTCAAAATAATGATTCTGGAGAAAGTTGAAAATATATGGTTATATGGTAGGTAACGGTTGAAGGTTGACAGTTGACAGTTGACAGGGAGAGAAATTTATATGGTTCTTTCTCCTGCACCCTTGCACTCTGCACCCGGTCGGTGAGTGACTTGTACTGAGTTTGCGATGCCCTGATCTAGTCGAAGGGTCGAAGTAAGCCGAACCGGTGCCTACTTTGTGATCATTGTCCACACACCATCCCAGGACTTTGGTGGTGGTGTTTTTTTGTATCTATAGGCGCGTTCTAAGTGAATGTTAACAGCTTGGTCTGTGGATTTAATGGCTTTGGCAGCTTCAAAACAGGTAATCGCTTGACCAAATTCCCTTGATGTATAAGCATTACGTCCAGTATGATAATGATGCAAAAATTCCTGGGTGTTAGCATCTAGAGGTGTGGAGCGATCGCCGATTAATTCGTAAATATTGACAGCTTGATGTTTACCTTTAACGCGAATTTTATCTAGCTGACGTACCCACAACCTATCCGCACAGTAATTATAAGTAAATTCACTGATGATAATATCACAACCATATTCTTTTGTCACTCCCTCCAAACGAGAGCTTAAATTCACCCCGTCCCCAATTACTGTATAATCCATACGTTTTTGAGAACCAATATTTCCAGACACTACTTCCCCAGAACTAATACCGATACCAATGCGAATTTGTGGTTGGGAGTCAAAAATACGTTTTTGATTAAATTCTTTTAATCTTTGCCGCATATCCAGGGCTGATTTTACCGCCAACCAAGCGTGATTTTCTGTCAGTGGCAAAGGCGCACCAAATACCGCCATTAAAGCATCACCAATAAATTTATCTAAAGTGCCTTCATAATTAAAAACCGCCTCTACCATGGTTTCAAAATACTGATTTAGAAGTGATACCACCTCTCCTGCACCTAAATTTTCTGTCAGAGTTGTATAACCCCGAATATCAGAAAACAAAATCGTGACATCCTTCCGTTCACCTACCATTAAAACATCTTGTCCCAAAGCCATGACTTGCTCGGCAACTTGAGGATTAAGATAACGGTACATGGTACTTTTCATCCGTTTTTCTCGGCTGATATCTTCCAGCACGACTAAACCACCACGGACTCCACCTTCAGGGTTAGTTAAGGGATTAACAGTTAAATTAATACTTTTTTCTAACTTTTGTACCATATCCGTACTGAGTAATTCAGATTGAGAAGTTAGAGATTGATTCCAGGGAATAAACATATTGGGGTTTTGGCGATCGCTCACAGCTAAAATTAACTGTGAAGTTTCATTATTTAATTTTTCATATAAACCTACTATTAAACTTTGTTCAGGTACATAATGTTTAGCTCCATGTTTCAAACTATCTTCTAAACGCATTTGCAAATTTTCAATTGGTACAACATTCCAAACTTGGCGACCAATCAAATTTTTTTCCCATAGGAGTTTATTGTGTTTATTATTTGCCTTCCTCACGGGACAACCTAATAATTCCAATGCCGCATCATTAATAGTGACAATTTGACCAAGCATATCTGTAGAAATTACCGCATCAGATAAACTTTGGAGGATATCTTTTTGATATTGTCTTTCTAATAATACATTTTCAAATAAGCGAGCATTTTCTAAGGCAATTCCTGCTTGGATATTAAAAGCTCGCATGAATTCTTCATCAGAAGCAGTAAAACTACCTTGTTGTTTATTAATTAATTGTGTCACCCCGATTAATTCATTTGCTGAATTAAAGACAGGTAAACATAAAATATTGCGAGTTACATAACCAGTTTTTTTATCTATAGAAGAGTCAAATCGAGGATCTGTATAGGCATCTGTAATATTGAGCGCTTCACCTGTGGTAGCGACATAACCAGCAATACCTCGACTAGCACTAATGCGAATTTCGATCAAATTTTCGCCATTAACTTCTGCTACCTTTGTCCACAATTCATCTAACTCTTTACGATATAAAAATAGGGTGCTACGGTCTGCTTGCATCAAGATCCGCGCCTGTTCCATAACTATCTGTAAGGTTGCTTCTAGATCCAAACTTTGCCCTAAAGTTTGTGTAGCTCGTAATAAAGCTGTCGCCCCTCGTTGATGACGAGCCGCTACATAAAAGGATTGACAACTTTCTAAAATAATTCCAATAGCTGCTACAAAATCCCCAAACCTTTCTTCATCTTGGGCATCAAAAGGAATATCCCCCGCTTTATTTGCCAGTTGTACTACGGCTACAGTTTGGTTTTTACTACTCAGAACTGGCATACATAATAAATTGCGAATTTGATAGCCCATTTGTTTTTCCAACTCTGAGCTAAAAAGAGGATGATTCCTAGTTTCTGAGATATTAAGACAGTTACCTGTACTGGCTACATGACCAGGAATACCCATATTAATAGAAGTCCGAATTTCTAGGAATTCTTGACTATTATCCTGAGGAACTTTTGACCATAATTGTCCTTTATCATAGTCAACTAAAAAAATAGCCGTGTGTTCTGCTTGGAGAATTTGACCAATTTTTAGGGTAATAGCTTCTAGTACCTTTTCCAGCATGGTTTCTAGAGCTTCATTGTTGATTAAATCAATAGCTCTAATAAATTGCTGAAATTCTGCCGTAATAAAATCTAGTAAACAAACAAATTCATTTACAGAAAGGTCTTTAACTCGACTTAGTAGGGCATGAGTTCGGTTAACTTGGGTAAGTTCAGTTAAAGTAGCCAAGACGCTACCAGGATTAGGAAGTGTCATAGATAATTCAAAATTCAAAATTCAAAATTAAACATGAGTCATTATTTACTTTTTCTCCTTCTCCCTATACTCTGATTAATTTAGGACTTACGCAACTGGCACATTGGTAGGATGTGGTTCGGCAAGCTCACTAACCATGTCAGATATCAACAATTTGGTTATTTTATATAATTTATGCTGTCTGACGCACCCTACAACAGATTTTTTGGTGTGACACTTGCGTAAGTCCTATAATTTTTTATAGCGGTATGTACTTGCATGAGATATAGGATTTACCTAAAAAACCATACATCAAAGGAATTTCAAGTCTGTTCCCTATTTCCTGCGATGTACTGAGCTTGCGATGCCCTGAGCGAGTCGAAGGGTCGAACTGTTCCCTATTCTCTGCTATAACAACATCTTTTGATAATAGTCTTGAAGTTGTTGTGTAGCAGCAGCCCATCCCCACTTTTCGGCTTCTGATCGGGCATTTTTACGGATAATATTTATTTCCTGTCTTTGTTTTAATAGACGTATAGTAGCATTAATTGCCTCTTGAATATCACCTTTTGGATCAAAAAGATATCCATTTAGACCATCTGTGACAATATCAGGTATGCCTCCCGAACGGGCTGCTACCACTGGACACCCTGCGGCCATGGCTTCTAGTAGCACTAATCCTAGTGTTTCTGTACGGGAAGGAAAAATAAAGGCATCGGCACTAGCAAAGGCTGAACCTAATTCTTTACCCTGGAGATAACCGACGAAGTAAGTATTTGTACCTGCAAAATGTTTTTCCAAAGCTTGGCGGTGGGGTCCATCTCCAACTAATGCTAATCGGGCATCAGGAATGGCTTCTAGAATGGGTTTAATGCGTTCAATTTCCTTTTCGGCGGAAAGACGACCAACATACAACAACAAGGGGCTATCTGGATGATTTTGGGACAGATGCGATCGCATTTGCTCACTAGCTAAATCAGGATGAAATAACTCTGTATCTACCCCTCGTTGCCACAAATCTAATCTTTCGATTCCATGTTGGGATAATTCTTCTACCATAACTGTGGAAGTACACAGATTTAATGCAGCTTGATTATGACCCAGCTTGAGCAGTTCCCATAGTAGCCCTTCTAACATTCCTAATCCGTAATGTTGTAGGTATTGGGGTAAATGGGTATGGTAGGAAGCCACCAAAGGGATTTTGAGAACTTTACTATAAAAAATCCCTGATAACCCTAGCACTGCGGGATTAACAACATGAATAATATCTGGTTGAAATTCTTGTAAAGCGTAACCAATGGCAGGACGAGGCAGTGCCATTTTTAACTCTGGATATAGAGGTAAGGGAAAACCAGTAACTCCGTAAACCTTCGCACCTTTATGTTCTTTGATGCCACCTTCGGGGGCAAATACTAAGACTTGATTACCATTCCGTTGTAAATGGTCAACTGTATGGCGTAGGCGTGTTACAATCCCGTCAATTTTGGGTAAAAAAGTTTCTGTAAATAGGGCAATTCGCATAACAAATGATGAGGAGTTCAGAAGTTACAGAAGTTACAGGAGTTCAGAATAGGAGCAGGAGAGTAGAGGACGGAGGAAAATTTTCCTCTTCCTTCTTTCTCCTGATAACGTTCACGTAGTGTGCCGAAGGCATAGCGTGGCGTTAGCCATACTTCTGAACTCCTGAACTCCTGATAGCGTTCACGTAGTGTGCCGAAGGCATAGCGGCCATACTCCTATTTTCTATGCCAAGAGACTTTGGGAAGAATCTGTTTGTGATCAACTCGTTTCTGATACTTGACAGCAAAGTTTAACAGTGAGTCAAGTAAAGAATCTGATAGGAAGTGAGGTTGTAAACCTAAATCTAGGAGTTTAGTATTTTTGGCGTTGAAGTAGTGTTCTTCTTTCTCTACTCTGGGGTTATCAATATGGTTAATATCCACATTTAGTCCCATAGCGTTACCTGCTTTTTTCACCATCATTGCCAAATCACCGATACTAAATAGTTCGGTAAATTGGTTAAATACGCGGAATTCACCAGGTTGAGCCGGGTTGGCGATCGCTATTTCAATACATCGCACCGTATCCCGAATATCCAAGAAGCCGCGAGTTTGTCCACCTTTACCGTATACAGTCAGGGGATGTCCTACCGCCGCTTGAATACAAAAACGGTTCAGGGCTGTACCAAATACGCCATCATAATCGAGGCGGTTAATTAACAGTTCATCCATCCCCGTTTCTTCGGTAAGAACACCGTAAACTATACCTTGGTTTAAGTCAGTAGCTCTTAATCCCCAAATCCGACAGGCAAAGTGGATATTATGGCTATCATGGACTTTACTCAGGTGATACATTGAACCAGGCTGCTTCGGATAGGGCAAAGTATCCTTGCGTCCATTGTGTTCAATGGTGATATATCCCTCTTCAATATCAATGTTTGGAGTTCCATACTCACCCATTGTTCCCAATTTTACCAAATGGCAATCTGGGAAATCTTCCCGCATAATATACAGCAAGTTCAACGTGCCAACCACATTATTGACTTGGGTGAGAACAGCGTGTTCACGGTCAATCATGGAAAATGGTGCTGAACGCTGTTCACCAAAATGCACTATGGCAGTTGGTTGAAATTCGTGTAGGGCTTTGTGCAGAAATTCGTAATTAGTAATATCACCGATAAACAGATCAATAGACTTGTTAGTCAAATCCTGCCATCGCTGAAGACGTTGGTGAATTGGTGCGATTGGGGTTAGAGTTTCCATACCCAGTTCATTATCCCAGTGTCGCCGCACCAAGCTGTCTAAAATTCCAACTTCATAACCTCGATTAGAAAGGTAAAGCGCGGTTGCCCAACCGCAATACCCATCACCACCAATAACCAGGACTTTCATCTTTACCAGTTTTTACTCGCTGATAGCTAAATCTATCAGGTTTATGTCCCCTCTTCATCATTAAATTCTCACTAAGACAGTAATCAATTAAAAATAACTCCTACTGCTTACCTAACTACGGACAAATGAAAACTGAGAAATGATTACTAACTATTGACTAATTTTATACTCTTGAGCCATGTAATAAAACAGACGATAATAATTAGCAAACTCTTGACTGCTGGTCTTTCCTTGCCAGTGATATTCCAATTCTGCTTGAGTAATGGTTAACTTGATTACAGTCACCTCATCCCCTACTTCTATGGACATGACTCCAGAAAATCCTTGATTAGTCCGAAAGTTATACACTGGCTGGGGATTTGGTTTTGGTGATGTGAATAATGGCTTGCTGACATGGGCGCGAATTTCTACAGTTTTCTGATTTGCTGGTGCTAAAGCAATACCATCACTGTTGTCTGGGTTGCCTAATTCTTGCCAAGTATTGGGGTAGGGAAACTCAAAACCATAGCGAGGATTTTTATATATCTTCCATATCTGATTTTGAGGCTGGAGGTTATTGGCATTACACCCCCAGAAGATTATCCCTATTCCAACACTGCACGTAATGGCACACAGCACCCTGTTTATTTGTCTTGCATCCCAGTGCTGTTTCATTTTAAAGTTTGATTTTTATGTATGTGTTTACGGGAATACTTCGTTTTAGGCTTCAGGGGTTTTGTCTGACGGATGGGTAAGAACACTTAAATTCGGTGCTGAAATCTAAAATGAATAGTTTGTACTAAATATTTTAAATATTTTATCATTCAGTTTTAACTAATAAACTGGTGGATCGTCTCTTAATCGCTTTGATGTTTCCTGAAGCCGCGCAAAACTTTCTTGGCGCGATCGCTCGATTATCAGTGTTTGTAAAATTGGTTCAAGACAGCGTTTTGCATCTTGATAACCTCGGTTTTGCAAGAGTTGAATCCGTTCGGGACCAAAATCTAGTAATTTGTTAAGACCACCCATATATTCTGTTGGACGAATTTCAATTATTGTTTGATTAGGGAAATCATGACGATTCCAAAGTTCACCATTTCCTAAATGAATGACGATCACATGGGTACAACCGCGATTTGCTAAGGCTTTGAGAGGGACATTATCACCTAGCCAACCATCAACATAATGCTTATCATCAACTTTGCGACACTTAAATGCTAAAGGAATAGCAGCACTAGCGAGTAATGTTTGATAAATTTCTTCATCAGTTTTAGCTGATTGGACATGGATATATTCGGCGGATTGCCCAAGAATGGAGTTTATTGCATTGCCGATGGTGGGGACAACTTGACCTGCTTTGTGTGGAGATGGTAGAAAATTGTGTGCTGAGGGAAACGCTGCTACCCATAGTTCGATTCCTGCTCGTAATTGTTGGGGATTGATTGCGTAGCGTAAAAATTTATCCAGTGGGTTAGGGTCACATAAAGATGCGTCTTCCTGTGAGAGATGTAAATATTGTGCCAAGGATTGTAGTGGATATTTAACTAACTGCCAGTTGATAATGTTCGCTTCACCTAGTTCTTTCCATAGTTGCCACAGGTGATCAGCAGCTTGTTGAAAGGATGTACCAGAGGCAAGGATCGCACCATTAAGCGCACCGATACTTGTACCTGCAATCATCAGAGGTGCAAAGTCAATTTCTGCCAGGTATTTGACTGCACCTGATTGGTACGCGCCCTTAGCACCACCACCTGCCAGTACCAATCCGATTTTAATTTTGGCTTCTTTCATGTAATAATTAAAATTATTAGTATTATGTTGTCTGCATCTAATTTACCAGTGATTGATGCAGATGCGATAGCGAAGCGCGACCTAGGAATCGCTCATTGGTTGAACAAACCCGCCCGGAACTTAAGTTCCGGTCTCAAAGCTAAAGTGCGTTTTAACGCACTCTGATTAACTCCAAATCAAAATTTATCCTATTTATGCCAAAGTAGTCGGGTTTAACCGACTTTAGCTTTTAGACAGGGAATTTATTCCCTGGCTGGCTACTATCTTAATCTCATGCCTAATTCAGACAAAACATATTAGGTAATAATCATGAATAGAGAATATCTAATCAACTTCCTGAAAAAAAACTTAACCACGATTAAAAGTTATGGTGTGATATCCTTAGCTTTATTTGGTTCTTATGCAAGAGATGAAGCAAAAAATACTAGCGATCTTGATTTATTGGTAGAATTTCAAGGAAAAGTTACCTTTGATCAATATATGGACTTAAAATTCTTCTTAGAAGATAATTTATCTTTATCTGTTGATTTAGTAACTAAAAAAATGTTGAAACCTCAAATTATTAGTTCTGTAGAAAAAGACGCTATTTATGTCGCGTAGTTTAAAACTTTATTGTGATGATATTTTAATTAGTTGTGATAAAATTCTCCGTTATACTCAAGGATTAGATGATAATAGGTTTTTTGCTGATGAATTAAGATTTGATGCGGTAATTAGAAATTTATCAGTGATTGGGGAAGCAGTTAAACAAATTCCTCCAGAAATAAGAAATAAATATCCACATATTGAATGGCGCAAAATTGCCGGATTGAGAGATATTTTAGTTCATGCTTATTTTTCCCTAGAAGATGAGATTATTTGGGACATTATTCAAACTAAAATTAGTCCTTTGAAATCAGCCATTTTAATTATTATTTCTCAAGAATTTTAAGTTAATGGAAAATGGCGATCGCACTGCTTTTATATTAAGCATTTGTGTCTGGGAAATAATCGGAGTCTATGATTTGCTCTGGGGTGAAGGGACATTCTAGGGGAAAGGTAGTTAAGGGTAGTTTTGTTTCCCTTGCTGCGTTTTTTCGTGCTTTCTGATAGCACTCGGATATATTCTCTTTGAGGAATGGGTTTAAGCTAGGACTGTTTTCTAAGACTAATTCGAGTTCGTTTCTTTGGGTTATTATAGTTGAAGTCCAACTTTTTGTTTTCTTTTTTGGTTGATATTTATACTTTAATAGGTGCATGATTAAAACAATTAATCGGCTTTTAATTTCCCGTTTGTCATTGCTCCCCATTGATTGAATTTCCTCGATTAGGTTTTCTATATCTAGGTCTTGCATTTGTCTATTTTTGAGTTGGTTAACAGTTTGTTCTATCCAAAGATTAAAGTCTGTTTCATACAGATTCGTGGTCATAGGTTATTCTCCTAATAATTTGAGAGGGGATTCTTCCATCAGGTTATTTATTCATAGTAATTGCTTGTTGCCAACTGGTGAAGATATCTTCTTTTTTGATTCCTGCTTCGATGAGTGTATATTTTGAAAATAATATATGCTTCTAAAATAGAGTCAACTGTTCCGAACCATCCAAGCCAATTTTGCGAGGCATTCTTTTTTGATCATCTTTCAGTCCGCCTAGATTTTTGATGTTTTCTAGAATTGTAGGAATGCAATATTCAGTCATTTCTTCTCGGATCTTTTGGGAATTGAAACGAATAGTTCGCCAACCAACAGTCTCAAGATCGTTATCCCTGAGATTATCCTCAGAAATACGGTCTTTGGCTGAATGCCAAGTATCGCCATCTGTCTCTGCATCTATTTTTCCTTTTTCACAGTAAATGGCAAAGTCAAGGAGATAGGTTTTATCTTTAATTTTCTCTTCCTGTTGACGCTCGGCATCTATAGAATAACGCTTAAATTCAGCCCAAAGCTTATCTTCTAATGGGCTTTCGTCCCATAGATCGTTAATTTCGGCTGCATTTGTTAGCTTTTCCCAAGTTGTAGGAATGAACAATATACGTCTGAGTCTACGGCTATAGATTGGCTGCGGTAGTTTTTCCATAGGGTGTATGTCTATTTTGTAATAACGTTTCTGACTTTTGGAGTTTGGTGATTCATCAGGAAAAAGCTCATGTCTGAAAGTCTGACTAATAGACTTTATAGAAGCATAGTAATTGACAGCAAATGCCTCATCACGAAAAACTTTTGGTTGATAAAAGGCTAACCATTTTGGTTCCCAAACATTACGTTGTTTAAGACGTTCCACTTGATCCGCAGGAATCCGATACCAGTTTTGCTCACAGGCAATTTTCATGTCCGATTTTGCTGGCATAATTGCTACAAGTACTTCGCCACGCTTTGCCATTTTTAACCTATTCCTAATAACCTCGAAAGTATTCCAGCTATTTAGTTGTATATCTAGTTGGTATTATGGGCGATCGCGTAAGCACTCCTGTAAGCAGTTCGCTATTATTAGCAAGTTGTTGCGTTCTACCTTGGAGAAGATTTACACTACTTTGGAGATCCTGCGATCGCTTGTTGCCAACTGGTGATGATATCTTCCTTTTCGATTCCTGCCTCGATGAGTGTATCAACTAATCCTTCTTCAAAGTTATCTTCTTCGATGATGATTTGAGAATTGCCGTTATCTTTTTCAATGAGTCGCGCATGAAATAGGACACTATCCATCCAACGATGTTTATCCCGACCTGTGGCAAGAACTACAAAATGTCCAGACTCAGCATCACAAACTGGGTATAGTTTGATTGCTTGTAATCTGGGTTGATGAATCGTGGCATCCTTTACCACTTTCTTGAGAATTTCTACATAATTTAGTGAATTAGGCATTTCTCTCTTCTTGAAATAAGATCAGAAACCCTTCTTGGGTAAAGTGCTTATCGTGGGTCAATATCTCTGTGATTTTGAGTCGCTCCATGATGATCATTGACATACAGTCAGTAAGGCTATAGCCCTTGTCAAGACGATTTGCATAAAGGTCTAGTCCTTCAATAAATACTTCTCTGGTATGGGTTATGACTTGAATATTTTTACTTCTGAGAATTTCTCTAGCTCTTTGAGAAATACCTAAACGCATTTCTGAACCAAATTGGGCGTAGTAGTTGAGCAACTCATTGAGTACAGCATCAGAAGTTACAAGTTTTGTTCCTTTTAATTGCTGACTGAAGTTAACAACTTGTTGATGCCATTGATCGCGCTGGTTACATAATGCAATCCAGTAAAAAGTATCGGCAAAAATTTGTCTCATATTTATGTGGATTGCTTGGGCGAACCGTACAAATAATGATCATGATTGGCGGCTCCATCAATAGGCAAGCGGTCTAGAACTTCTGGAGGGAGGGATTGAGCAAAATTTGTAAAACTTTCCCAAATGGGAATTTCTGTATCTATCTCCTGCGTTGATGAATTGACTTGTGGTTCTAATAAATCTCGATCTTTAGATATTGATAGTAAGTTAAGTAACTCTTGGGCTGTTGTGTCAAGGATACGGGCAAGGGTGAAGATAGAAACTTGGGGCTGATTGTCTAGGGTGATGATGCCGCTAGGTTGTTCACTTTGTAGCCATGCTAAAAAATGATCTGGGGTTGTACCTAATACTTCGGCTGAGGTTTGTAAATCAAGGGTTAGTTTTGTCATAGAGTTTGATTGAATCCAATATTTCATAATGATCTGGACATCGCTAGTTGAAACCTTCCTGTAATTACACTAATTGCCATTATTGGTTTGTTTTTGGTAAATGTTGCTTCACATAACTTGTTTGCGTGTCAACATCATTTATTAGTTGCGGGCTTTTATCCAAAATATAATCAAATGCACGCCTCGAAGCTTCACGATCTTCTGCTGATCGTTTACCTGCTTCAATTGATTTTTTTAGGTCATCTTGATAGCTCTTTAAAAACTGATCAAGTTCGGCAAAACAACTGACAATTCCAGATTGAAAATCGTCCTGAAGATAGCTAAGAATCTGGCTCGTCACCTTTTCAACCGCAGATGAGATTGATTGATTAAAGGAATTGGTAATTTCATCAATCGAAACCTTATAAAATGTTTCACTTTTTGCAACTGCTTTAGCGTCGTATGTACGAGTAACCCCATCCCAATCTTTTCTGGATTCGGTTTGACCAGTGGATGAAGTGTCGTTATGCTCTACAAGCCACAATGTGTACCAAATTCTTTCTTTAACTTCTTTGTTATGTTCCCAAAGTCCGAGTGTGTACCACCTCCGCTCTTTAACCATTTCACCTGCTTCATAAACTGTCTTAACATCCGATTTTGCACTAACATTTAAGGAAATATTTTGTTCAAGTTCAACATTACCCAAAATATCTGGTAGCTGTAGATTTACATTGAATGTTTGTGCCAATCGTCTTTGGGCTTGCCGAATAACTGGCAGGCTCTCTTTTCTGATAAGAGATTCAATATTTTGGCGAGATTGTGTAACTTTTTTTAAAGCATTTTCTCTGGCATCGATCATCAAAGCATTGACAATATTTCTTGCTGACGCATTTGCTTGTTCAATGAATCTATTCGCTTCTGCTTGAGAGTTAAATTCAGTTGAACTAGCCCCTTGTTTAACGCCAAACGATTCAACCATATCAAACAATCCTCCAAAAACCTTTTTCATCCATCCTGCTTGATCAGACTCTCGCTTGTCAAAAATCCTCTTAAACTCTGCACTACTTTCTTCTTTCATCTTACGGAGGCTACTGGTTAATTCTTTCTCTAGATTTTTAGCCAGAGTATTGACTTGAGATTTAAGTTTATTTTGGCAATCTACAAGAACAGTTAAATCATGTTCTAAGGCAGCGATTTGTCCCTGTAATGTCTGAATGTCTTTACCAAAAGTATTTTTCTGAAGATTAATACTGTTTTGAAGTGCCGTTAACCGTTCGCGCACCTCATAAAGAGCCTGGAAAAGTACACGCGGGGCTGCTTGTGCCATTAGTGCCGCGATCGCTTTTTCTAAAAATTCAGCAAATCCTGATTCACTCCATACATCAGTTGCAGCCTCTTCCATATCAGCCATATCAACTTTTTTCTGGAATTTCTTGCGCCAAGAATCACCGTAGTATTGCCCTCCAAGCGCATCTGATGTTTTCATATCTTGGGGATTTGTAAATCCTTTTTTCTTCTCATTCCAAAAATTAGAAGCATAAGCAGCACGGGAAGCTGAAATCTCAAACACTCGATCTGTACTGGCTTCAATTCCAAACTTGCTATTAACAAATTCCAAAACCTGTTCTTTCGTCATGTCTTTTTCTTCATTACGCATATCAATTTTATTGATCAAAACGTAAATACTCTCAATCCCCTTGATTTTTGCGACTTCATCAACATCACTCTTTACTTTTTCTGATGCATCAGTATTCAGTTGGGTAAAGTCTAATACCAATAAAATAATTGAACTAGCCTTAAGTTGTCGTTTGACAACATCATCAAGCTTGAGATCACCTGCTTCATTTGGACCTGGGGTATCAACAAAGACCAACTTGCCGACCCCATCTAATTTGAGACTTGCGTGAGCTTCAGAAATAGATACTTCAATGCGCGGTACAGACACCAAAGACATGAGCGGATTTTCGGATGGCACTAAAATGCTGCATAGCCGAACAAGGTCATTTACCTTTGTCAAAGCAATTTGGATAGGTTCTGTTCCCGATGCTTCTGGCGCAAAAGATAGTTCTGGATTACCAGCCACATCTTCTAGTAAATATTGTAAATGAGGATAATCCTTCGTGCTTTCCTTAGCTTGATTAAGTCCAATTTGCTTTATCTTTCCCTTGAGACTCTCCCACGATCGCTTTAATACATCAAAAGTATCAGCGCCGTCATACCGCAGCTTTAACTTCGGTTCAGTTACTTCTTTGGAAAAAACGATCTCAGTCGGTAGCGTTGTCATTGCTTGAGTACGACTTGGCAAAATATCTTGCCCCACGATCGCATTAATAATTGTGGACTTACCCGCTTTCATCGGAGCAACGATCGCCATGCGTAGCTCTAAATTTTTGACCTTAGTAATTTCATTTTCGATACTCTTAGCGTGTTCTGCACATCGGCGATCCTTGCTGTTTGGAGTCTCCAATGTTTGACTGGCATAGTTCATCAACTTTTGAGCCTGCGACAAAACAATAACCACAGATTGCTGAAGTGCATAAATATTGGGGTTTAGAGTATCGTTAGACATTACTTTATTCTCCTGTAATTATACTAATGTTATCAAATTTAATCTATCGCTTGCTGTTTCATTGACAATGCGTTCCACAAATTCTCTTTTGCTAGTTGCAGGATAAATCATTGCATTTGGATAGCGACGATATAGCTCAAATGCGGCTTTTGCCGGGTCTTGGTGCGGCTGTTGTGTGGCTAATTCTAGGGTTTTACCAAGAGTGAACAAATAGGGCGTTTTCCCTATTCTTTGTTCAGAAATAGATTCTACTTCCAGCAAATAACCTGCAAGTTCTCGATTGTCTGGGGATGTTTCGCTATATGACAGGTTGAGGAGGTTGGTTAATGGAAAATGATGATCGGGGATTGTGTTGTCGGTTGCAAGTATTCTATCGCTTATACTCTGACGCAGTTGGCTGTCTTTACCTTTGGTGATTAATCGTTCGTAATCGCTCAGAGCATAATCTACTATTTCACGGGTGACAAAAGCAACTTGAATTGCCCAATGAAAGTCCTTATATGTCCGTTTTGACTGCCATGCGGCGATCGCATCTTCAATTCTATGCTGAACTTCTGTTCTATAAACTCGTTGTTCTAATTTCAGAATCCGATGTTCGTGATCTTCGACTTTGTATTGCAATTGATCGACAATATCTTGAAGTAAATTAATTTCCTGTCGCTGGTTGCGGATTGCTTGACGAGTTTCTATTAATTTTTCATTAATGTCGCTAATTGCATTATTACTAACATTCAAATTATTAGAAATATCTAACACCAAATCATGGAAAGATTGCATTGCTATATTGACATTTTTATCTATAGCAAGTTGACGTTTTCGATCTGCACCTGTCAGGCTATCAAAAAACTGTCCAAATAATCCTCGCTTTTGGCGAAAACTAATTAAATCGTCATTGACTTGGATTGAATTTACCAAATCTACGAATATTTTATCAGTAATAATAGGAATTTCAGATTCCTTTTTTTGAAGATAGTTAAAGTAAATAAGTGACATTTTTTTATTTAATATTGTTGAAAGTATTCTTGTTGATATGTTAAATTTATTTCCAGATTAGCAATTTTATCTAAACCTTGAACATACTTGTTTGTCATCGTCATACAACGGGTATCTTGCTTTTGTTTTACTTCTTTTATCGAGGATTGCAAATATTTTTCATAATCTTCTATAAGCAAATATAGATCATTTCTCAGAATCTGATCATAATAAGATTGATATCTACGCCACACTATTTTTGTTAGCATCCTAGATATATCACTAGGTTTATAGCTAATGTTAAATATACCATTAACTGAAAACATACCATCCATTATTTTTGTCATTTTATTGTTTGTTAAGTAAGCAATTGACTCATATTTCTTTTTTTCGTTATGTATTTCAAGAGATATCTTGTAATACATTTCTGGAAGTTCTTTGATTAATTCACCATTAGATCCAGTTCTATAATCGTTTATGCATCTTTCTGTTGATTCCAGAAATTTTGAATCGGGGATTACATTTTCTAAACAATCCAATGGTAAAAAAGTAAGATTTCTGGATAATCTACATTGGGCATTATCAAATAGGCAATTATAGCAATGACTAAAATAGTTATTTACCCAATCTATAAGTTTTATTTTGATATTTTTATCAATAGATAATTGAAGGTAAAACTCCAGAATCTTTGCTGCGTATTCAAAGTAAGTCGTATAAAATTTTTCATACCCATATCCCACCTCATATGCTGATTCACGCAGTAAAGCATCAATTATGTCATTTGATATTTTTTCTAAAATAGGATTACGTTCATGTAAAATTAGATTTATCTGATTTTCTATGATTATACTAATTTCTTCAAATGCTATTTGATGCAAATTTTCATAAATATCATCATCTATTCTTCTCCATCCATTATCATTTTTAATTAATTCTATTTCATGCAAATCTGCTTTGATCCACTCAATATCATCAAATACTTTTTGAATATCTAGCACAAGCATTTCTTTTTGTTTCTTGAGACAAGATTGCAAAGAAAACAGTTTTTCACGAATATCATTTAACGCCTCCTTAATAGTAATTATGCTAGGTGCTGCATCCGTGACCAGAGGAGCGATCGCATTCTTTATAAATCCCACAAACCCAGAATCTTCCAAAAACTCATTAGCCGCTTTCTGCATTTCTTCTAAAGTAACAGTCGTTTTTTGAGTTTTCCAAGGCTTTGCATAATATTCTTGTCCAAGAGCCTCAAAACTCTTCTTTCCTCGCAATTCTGTTAGCTGATAAATTTCCCTCTCACGCTGAAAATTAGTAGCTAAAAACCCTTGACGAGCCGACATTTCAAAAACTCGATTTTGAGGATCATCAATTTCATATTTAGTTTTAACCAAATTTAAAATTTGTTCAGTAGTTAAATCTCCAGGATTGTTAGGATCACGAGCATCAATTTTGTTAACAATAATATAAATGCGATCGCGTCCCTTAATAGCAGCAATTTCATCCACCAACTTTTTAACTTTTGCTGGATCTGTTTGTCCAATTTTCGTATAGTCCACCACCACCAAAACCAGAGAACTCGCTATAAGTCTATCCTTGACAACATTCACTAAATTTAAAGACTTATCCTCACTAGGTCCAGGGGTATCCACCAGCGCCAAAGTCCCTAAACCCGAATCTTTTAGAGATGATAATTGTCGCGGAAAAGGAACTTCAATCCGAGGAATTTCAGACAAAGAAGATAAAAAATCTGTAGCTATACCAAAAATACCGCACAACCGCAGAAGATCATTTATTCTGATTAATTCAGCTTGAATACTATTTGATTCCTCCACCTCAGATTGAGAAGAAACAGAACTACTGTTCAAAATTTCTCTAATTACATTCTCGCGGGGAAAATCATTTTTAGTAGCCTGTTTAACAGCTTCCTCTAAACCAATTCGTTGGAATATCTGATGTAATTGTCCCCAAACCTCTCGCAAAAGCGTCATCAAAGCCTTATCCAGAATCAACTTAGGACGAGTTACCTCACGAGAAAAAACAATCTCAGTGGGTAAAACCGTCGTCGCATCATTACGACTAGGTAATAAATCCTGTCCTGCGATCGCATTAAGAATAGTAGACTTACCTGCACTGGTTGGCGCAACAATCGTCATCGTCAATTCTTTACGCTTTACCCTTTCCAACTTCTCATTGACGTGCCTGATATCTTCTTCAATAGCCTTAATCTCAGCCCCCAACCGATTCCCACCCTGATTTTCCGCCAGCAACCGATCATGTTCTCTCAATATCCCACAACCTTCTGACATCACATTACCGACATGGGTAATCACATCAATAGCAGACTGGTGTAGTGCATCCGAATCAGGCTGTAAAAGGTTGTTAGACATAAATTTAAGATGTTAGAAAGCATCACCGTCAACAATAATCTTAAAACCGCACAGAACAAAGCGTAACAACGGCAAATAATATTTTCACCACATTATCACAAAGGGTAAATACCGCACAAAAATCCTGAAAATCCCAAAATCCTGGACATCCTGATTCAGACAAAATCCTAGCTGTATTACGAAATGTAACAAAATTGCAGTTAAAACGCTTTACCATCTTGACAACTGAGAAAAGAGCCGATAAGGTGGTATACATACCCGGGTAAGACCACTAGAAAGTTGTATGCAAACTAAGCAAAAGGTTACGTTATATTTATCGCCAGAATTGCACAGAAGATTAAAAATTCGTTCTGCTGTTGACTTAGAACCGATGTCAGACCTAGCGGAACGAGCGCTCAGTTTCTACCTGACCAACTCAGAATTAGTAGAAGAGATAGAAGCGTCTTCTTATGGGCGAACTCATCGGGTTTATTCCTGTCCCACTTGTGAAACCTCACTGGTGTTACGTGATGGGGAGCTAGTGGACTTAGGCAATCAACCAGGAGTAATCGGTCAAGATCATCTACCTAAAGAACAAAATGAAACTCATCCCAAGGGTGAGGAAGAATTGGTTCCTTGCTAGATAGAAATTATGAATAATGATTAGTATGGCTTAACGCCACACTATGGCTGTTGGTACTGTGTCTATAAGGTCTCAAGTAGGTCGATAGTATGAAAGAAGAGCTAAACATACTCATACAAGCTCAATACCCTCTAATCTACCTTGTGACCTCCGAGGAAGAACGGGCAGAGCAAGCAATTTCTAGAGTTTCCCAAGAGCTAAAACCCCAAAGACGAGTATATGTCTGGACAGTAACTCACGGTATCGTGGAGTACGGTCAACCCCGGAATACAACTCAACACAATACTGTTTCTCCCGAAGCAGCGATTGATTGGATTATTCGTCAAAAAGAACCCAGTATATTTATTCTTAAAGATTTACATCCATTTATTGATGCGCCAGCAACAACTAGATCGCTCCGGGATGCGATCGCTAGTTTTAAAGGAACGCAAAAGAACATTATTTTGATGTCCCCTGTGCAACAAGTTCCGATTGAACTGGAAAAAGAAGTTGTTGTTTTAGATTTTCAATTGCCTGACATGGCTGAGTTAAATAAGGTTTTAACCGCCCATCAAGAGCAAAATCGCGGACGAAGGCTAACCACCGAGGCGCGAGAAAGGCTACTTCGAGCAGCTTTAGGTTTAACCAAAGATGAAGCTGAGAAAGTATACCGCAAAGCACAGGTAACAACTGGGCGGTTGACGGAAGATGAAGTTGATATAGTCCTATCCGAGAAAAAACAACTCATCCGCCGTAACGGTATCTTGGAGTACATCGAAGAAGATGAAACTATTGATGCTGTGGGTGGCTTGGAAGAATTGAAAACCTGGCTCACCCAACGCTCCAACGCCTTTACCGAAAGGGCGAGAGAGTACGGGTTGCCCCAACCAAAAGGGATGTTAATTCTCGGTGTCCCTGGTTGTGGTAAGTCACTCATTGCCAAAACTACCTCCCGTTTATGGGGTTTACCAATTCTCAGATTAGATATGGGGCGAGTCTATGACGGCTCAATGGTGGGTCGAAGTGAGGCTAACCTGCGGAACGCCCTAAAAACAGCAGAATCAATTTCCCCCACGATTCTGTTTATTGACGAGTTGGATAAATCCTTTGCGGGTAGTGGTGGTTCTGGCGATTCCGATGGGGGGACATCAAACAGAATTTTCGGATCTTTCCTCACCTGGATGCAAGAAAAGAAATCTCCAGTGTTCGTAATGGCGACGGCTAACCGGGTAGAACGCTTACCTGGAGAGTTTTTGAGGAAAGGTCGCTTTGATGAAATATTTTTTGTGGATCTGCCCACACCAGAAGAACGTCAGGATATCTTTAGTATTCACCTGACCAAACGCCGGGAGGATATTGCTAGATTTGATCTGGGACAACTAGCAAAAATGTCAGACGGCTTTTCTGGGGCAGAAATTGAACAGGCGATCGTGGCGGCGATGTATGAAGCCTTTGCCCAAGATCGGGAGTTCACCCAATTAGATATTATTGCTGCATTGAAGTCTACTTTGCCGCTGTCACGAACGATGCAAGAACAGGTCACAGCTTTAAGAGACTGGGCCAGACAGCGTGCTAGACCCGCAGCCTCCTCTGTTGCTGAATATCAGCGCATGGAGTTTTAAAAGCTTTCCTCTGTCATGTCAGGGGGAAAGGTTAGCTACAAAGCTAACAGTTAGAAAAAAGCCGTTCCCAAATCATGCGGCTTCGCTGAAAAAGAACCGTTGTCGTTTTTCTCATCAATCTTCTTATTGGAGGAAACCCAAATGTCTCACTTTAGCACTCTGCGTACCAAGATCACCGATGCCGAAATTCTCAAATCTTCTTTGCGTGATTTAGGTATCACTGTAAAGACTGAAGCTGATGTTCGTGGTTATAACGGTCAGCGTTTACGTTCCGACATCGTTGCTGTATTGGAAGGCGAGTACGATTTAGGCTGGTCTCGTAACAGTGACGGTTCTTTTGACCTCATTGCTGACCTTTGGGGTGTTGCTAAGAAGCACAACCAGACCGAGTTGATCAACTCCATTAATCAAAAATATGCCGTTAACAAGACTTTGGCTGAAGTAAAACAGCGCGGTCTGCAAAATGCTAACGTTAAGTTGGTATTGCAGTAACAATTTCTCTAGCGCGTTCCCAAAGTGAAACGGGTTAACCTTCTAATAAGCGGTTAGCCCGCTTTTTTTGTGGGTAAAAAATAAAAGATTAGCACAAAAGAAGACTTATGGAGGTGAAATTTTTGAAGCTTATCTTTATGCAAATGATTATGAACGTTTTATAGATTTTTTTCAAAAAGATAAGAATGGTAAAATTAGAGGAATTATTGCAATAGATTTGTAGAAAATTCACGACAGAATATTACTCAAATTTGGGTAATATTCTTAACCAAGATTATGATTATATAAGGAGATTAGGCATGATTTTAAATGAACGTCAATATATGATTACTAAAGCTGAGATTAAAAAATTTCAATCAGCTATAGAAAATCTGAAAAAAAAGTATCTCCAGAAGATAATGAAAATGAAAAGCTACGGCATCAATCATATTTAGGTTCACTTAATGGTCAACTAGAAGAACTTTTAGAACAAGTGGAGGAATATGAAAATCTCAAGGCAAGAAAAATACATAGGTTAGAATGTAAATCTTTGGAAGAATTACCAGAAGCATTGATTAAAGCTCGAATTTTTCGCGGTTTAACTCAGGGACAACTAGCAGGAATTTTAAATGTAAAGGAACAACAGGTGCAACGTGATGAAGCTAATATGTATGCTAATTCTAGTTTCACAAAAATTTTGAAAGTTCAACGTGCTTTGGATATTGAGATTAGAGAGGAAGTAATTTTTAAATAACTTCATTTATTGTCTCAATTTGTCTGAATCAGGATTTACAGGATTTAAGGATGTACAGGATTTACAAAAGTTGTGATTTGAGCAGAGTGGTGACTCAGTTATTTGTGATTATACTTAGTATAAAAATCCCTACTTTATGAAAATTGATACAGAAGCGATCGCTCATTGTCTTAACTAATCCTTAACCTTAGACCGTATTATTGCCAAAATCTCTATTAAAAATGATTGTCTCAAAATAGCCCTGGAGTCAGTAGCAGTTACAAAAAAAGATCAACTGTTACCAATTATCATGAGAGAACTAGCCAATTTCAAATTAACATCCATTAAAACTGTAAAAATTTACGGAAAACAAATCAAAACTTTTGATCCAAATTGGTATCATAATTTTGATTTATATCCACAAAATAACTATGATTATTCTCAATCAAACAAATCTAAAAATCACAAAAATATCTAATTATCAAGTAGAAATCCCAAAAGATACAGTATCTCAAATTGAATTTGAAGAGGCATTAAAAATAGTAGTAAATCTGAAATATATCCTGTAAATCCTTAAATATTGGACATCCTGATTTAGACAATGAGTAGAATTTATGAAAACATTTGCTATTATATAAAGTATGCTATGCTTGAGATGTGAATAAACCAACTATATCAGATGCGGCAAAATTAAAAGGTGTAAGTATTTCCATTGAGTCACATCTGCGGAATGTGGGATATAAACTGGGAGTGTGGTAATGATAAATGCCGAATAAAATCAGAGAACTGAAGGCAATAGTATCAAAAGTTGGGTATCTCCTTCAAGCAGGTAGAGGTAAGAGAAGTCATACTTATTGGAAGCATCCATTATTACCGGAAGAACCCTTAACCATACCAGGAAAAGATGGAGATGATGCTCCGTTATATTTAGAAAAAAACATTAAACGGGTGCTGAAAAAACTTGAAGAATTAAACAGGCAAGAAAATCAAGAAGGTGAAAAATGACTTATCATTATAGTATGGTGATTCAATGGTCTCAAGAGGATCAACTTTTTTTAGTTCACTTACCTGAATTTCCCTGGCAAGAGTTTCATACTCATGGTAGAACTTATGAAGAAGCTGCGAGAAATGGTCAGGAAGTGATTGCAACTTTTGTTGAGATGCTGACTGAAGAGAATAAGGCATTACCAGAACCTAGAATACTTCCTACACAACCATTGCACGTTGCCTAGTTTAATTTGACGATACCTCTTTAGATGAAATGAAATTAACGTCAAATGTTGTATTTTGTACCAAACATAATGAATATTTGTAGGCGATAGGGAAGCGCTGCTGCAAGCAGTTCGCCAATTCTCAATCTCCAAATGACCAATTTTCGTTGTGTGACAGTTGAGGGTGCGGAATGTGGGTTAGAACACCCTCTAAGGAGTGATACATTTTAAATTACCTAAATTAACCATTTGTTCCTGAGACTGGGGAATAGTTAGCTCAAAATTACAAATACCTCCTTCATAGTCCACATTAGCTGCATATTTTCCGGGAGCAACACTGTCTAAATAAAAATCTCCTTCCTTACCAATAGGTGAGCTAATAATTTGATTATCCACAGTTATATTTAACTGACCATAGGACGGAATTACAGTTTTTCCTGATGTTTCTACCGACAAAGTACCGACAAGACTCTGAATTAGGCGCACAGGAAAAGGAACAACTGCCCCACCTCGAAAAGGTGGAGTAATTACTTTTTCATTAGCATCAATTTTGTAGTTTAAAGGAATATCCTCATCTTGGATTTTCAAATTATTCCCATTGTAAGGGCGCAGATTAGTAATTATTAAATTACCCTGAGAATCAGTGCGTCCAATTTCCTGATTATTACTGTAACCACGCACACCCCTCACCCCTGGAACTTGTATGAGTGCAAAGCTTTGGGTGACAGGAGGAGCAAGAAAAACACTATTTCCTATGCCGATAATACTACCAGAGATATTAACAGAGCCACTATTTGTACCATTACTGCGGTTGAGGTTTAACTCGTAAACCCCAAAGGGAGCGCGATACTGGATACTACCATTGGCGGGAATTTTTTCCTCGTTGGGGTTAACCTGAAGACGGTAGCCCAAGCCATTGCCAACCGGTAGAGATTTCTGCACGGATACAGTGGAGCTAATTACAGTTTTACCATTGGTATTTTGCCGATTAATACTAGCCCTAGCATTACCTAAAGTATAATTGAAACCGATAAATAGTTCATTTGTAGTTGGTTGTGTAGGTTGGTTAGACTGGGTGAGATTTATAGATAAATCTGCACGGGAATTGAGACGCAAACTACTGGTGAGAGCTAGACGGTTACTCTGTCCTTTGTCACGGAAGTCGGAGGACGCATACTGCAAACCTAAGCTTAAATTACGGATAGGAGAGACAGAAATAAAAGCATTATTTTCTAACTTGGCTCTGTCATCTAATGCCGTCAAACTTAAATTAGCATATCGGTCACTCAACAGCCGCACCGAACCACCAAAACCGATATTACGACTAGAATAGCTATAAGTGAGGGCAGCCGCGGCCCCAGAAATTCCTGATTCACTACTGGCGGCTAGGGATAGTTCTAAAGCCCCAAAGGGTAGGGTAGTGGTTAGAGTAGAACCACCACTAATTAAATTACTAGCAAGCTCCAAGCGCCCGCCCAGGGTCAGGGAGTTGGTGATACCCTGACGATAGCGACCGAGAAAGGCCAAAGAACCATAATTAAAATTATCAGAGTCTAGTTTAAACCGCTGTAAACCTAAATTAAAGCTGTAGTCAGATAAACCGGGTTTTAGCAACCCCGCAGCAAAATAAAAAGGTGAAGTGATTACCTGTTCTCGACCCAAAGCATCACGAATTACAACTTTTGTAGAACCACTACCGGAGGGTAGGAGTAAATTATCAAATTGAAAGCGACCGGGGGGTACTTCTGTTTGATTTACTCTTTGTCCATTAACAAAAACCTCCACTTTGGAAGGTGTTAAGGCTGCACCAGATAAACTAAAAGTTGGTTGTTGAATGAGATTAGGATTTAGGCCAAAATCCCGTGATTTACTCACACCAGCCATAAATATTCCCCCCCCTAAATCGCCGGCACTGACGAAGGAATCACCAACTACCCATTTAGTCATTTTTTGGGGATTGTCTAAAGTGAAATTTGTTAAACCTCGCAGCCAAGAACCATCAGTTTTGCGGGAGAAACTGCTATAAAGTAAACTCTTATTAATGCTTAATCCTGATTCTCCAAAAAACGTATAATTGTTGATGCCGAATTTTTCAACGTCAACAGGTAAATTAAAAGCATAATTAAAGAAAACACTAGTGTCTTGACTATAAGTAATATTTTGGGGTGACTGGCGACCTAAATTAAATGAATTACTCTTTAATAATTCCGGTTGGGCTGTTATCCTTAAAGTTAAGGCTTTTTCATCAAAAATATAGCTGACCTGGGGAGCTAAGGAAGCCAGAGAAACATAAATTTCATTATTAATAGTTTCTCGACTACCAGCGAAACTTTCTAACCCGGCTTTTTCTAAATCGGAACGAGTAACAAGAATATCCTGGGGGCGTAAGATCACAAAAATTGCTTCTTTAGCCACCTGATTAACGGTAAGTTCCAAAATGGCATTTTGTTCTTGTGCAGCAACCTGAGAACAGACTGCAAAACTCCAACCCGAAACCAACAGCAACAACAACCCATTATTTACAGACATAAAACTATGAAATTGCGCCCTTCTCTATTAACTGTTTTGCTACTTATGGCTAGTTCCTCTGCTCCCGCCTTTTGTGAAGTAACCTGTTTAACCGCTTTGTCACCTGTTAAGCCTATCTTAAGTAGTAAGACAGAATTAATTATACAATATCATTGCGTAAGCGTTGCGTGGCGTTAGCCATATGGAACGAAGTGAAGTCAAGCAATCGCAAGGGTTGTGATTGCTTCCCTTCTTCCTCTCACCTGTAAATATTTTTGTCCAATTACTTACCCTCCCTGCAACTGCGGTTAGATGATGTGATGCCCTGGTAATTGATACAGCATATTTTATTCAAATCAGGTACAACTATAATCAAACTTTTGTGCTGCGGGCATACTATAGCTAACGCCACGCTACGCGAACGACAAGCTCAGTACAAGTATTGCCAGCAAAATGCGTACCTCATATCTTTGCAAACTGCTATAGTTGGGATAATTCATTCTCTATCAAGTATAATTAAATCATCCATAACGGTGAAGTTAAGGTATATAAATCATGGTTCAAGTTTTACAAAAACCAGTAACCTTTGCAGAATTTGCAGATTGGAAACCAGATGGAGAACGCTATGAACTGCATAATGGAGTAATTGTGGAAATGTCACAACCATTAGGACCACATGAAGATATCATAGGATTCTTGATAGAAGAATTAGTAACTGAGTACAAAAGACTCAAGTTATCTTATTCCATTCCCAAACAAGCATTAGTCAAACCACCTGAAAGCGAATCAGGTTATGTACCAGATATTCTATTATTAAACAAAACTAATTTAGTCAATGAACCCCTGTGGCAAAAACAATCAACTGTAACTCAAGCTTCTTCTATTCCTTTAATTATTGAGGTTGTTAGTACAAATTGGCGTGATGACTACTTAACTAAACTACGAGATTATGAAGAGATTGGTATTCCTGAATATTGGATTATTGATTATTTAGGTTTAGGAGGTACTCGTTATATAGGTAGTCCTAAACAACCTACTATATCTATTTACTTATTAATTGAAGGTGAGTATCAAGTAAGGCAATTTAGAAATGATGAAAAGATAATATCATCAACTTTTCCAGATTTGAATTTGACTGCTCAACAGATTTTTCAAGCTGGTAATATTTGATAAATATTAATCTTTCATACCCAGATCCCCGACTTCTTTGATTGATTGTGTCCATCAATGATAAATTGTTCATAGAAGTCGGGGATCTTTTTACCCTTCATACCCAGATCCCCGACTTCTTTGATTGATTGTGTTCATCAATGATAAATTGTTCATAGAAGTCGGGGATCTTTTTGCCCTTCATGTCCAGATTCCCGACTTCTTTTATTGATTGTATCCATCAATGATAAATTGTTCATAGA
>JACCDP010886124.1_pt1 | contig 45101 bp, 39 predicted proteins | sample 7445841 | NCBI WGS metagenome assembly JACCDP01 (sample SAMN15323441, study PRJNA562643) | freshwater metagenome | isolation source: river surface water | place: USA:Blue River Watershed | collected 2017-08-17
CATCACCCTTTCGATCCTTTCCAATGGCACACTTTATCAAGTATACAATACGGTTGTTCCAAATCTCACAGCCAAGATTACGACCAAGGCAAACCTCTCCGAAGATCAGGCCTTCGACATAGCCTGGAATGCCCTCCAGGTTCGCGGCGAACTCTTCGAAGATCCCAAAGCCTCCCTGCTCCTACAGGCGGACGCCGATGGTCACCTGCGCCTAATCTATCGCATCGAACTCAGCACCTTAGCACCCTATGGCGCCTGGGTCACTGAGATCGACGCGGTAAGCGGACAGATCCTCCGCACGGAGGATCTGCGTATTTCACACAAAGCTCGTCAAAAGCCAACTCTACTTACCTCATCGGAAGCGGCTCCTCTCCTCGATCGCTCCGCGGCCTTTGCCACATGGGCACAAAAAGATAAGCAAAGGATAGCTGCTGTCGAGCGAAAGGATGGCAAAGCCCAGGTCTTTGATCCCGATCCCCGTACAACTCTACTCGATCGAAGCCTCGAAGATAAAAGCACTGCCGATCTCTTCCAAAAGGCTTATGTGGAGCGCATCCTAAAAGATATAAGCTTCGATGGTAGCTCCTATACTCTCAGCGGACCTTGGGTCAGGATCATCGACTTCGATCCACCCCGCACAGCTCCCAGCAAGACTAGTGACGGTTCTTGGAACTTTGCTCGCTCGGTCAATGCCTTCAATGATGCGATGACCTATTTTCATATCGATCAAAGTCAACGGTATATCCAATCACTTGGCTTCAAAGGGGACACAGGCATTCAGTTCGGCCCTATCGAAGCCGATGCCGATGGCGTCAATGGTGATGACAACTCTTACTTTCAACCGAGCAGCAATCGCCTTTCCTTCGGTCATGGCTGCGTCGATGACAATGAAGATGCAGATGTTATTCTGCATGAATACGGCCATGCGATTCATTACTCGATCAATCCTCGCTGGAACGGTGGTGACACAGGCGCTATGGGCGAAGGTTTTGGAGATTACTGGGCTGCCTCCTACAGCATCAGTACAGAAAATGGTCAGGACTTTGCTCCAAATGAAATCTACAGTTGGGACGGCCACGGTACTCAAGATGAGTGTTGGCCTGGTCGCATTTTGAATGCGATGGACGCGCGCTACGAACATACTCGTAATTATCCAGCTCACAGCGGTATTCCCGGCGGTTTTCAATCGGATGAACTCTGGTCGACTCCCCTCTTTCAAGCTCTCCAAACCTTGCGTAGCGAAGGGGTATCTCGCGAGGAAGTCGATCGCATCGTCCTTCAGGCTCAATTTGGGCTTGGTTCTGCCGTAAAAATGCGTGACATGGCTCAATCTATACTCGCAACGGCTCGCCTCTTGTATCCCGAAGGCCCTCACTTTGCGGTCTTTAAAGCTAATTTCCTGCGTCACAACATTATCGAGGAGCCAAGGCCTCAGCTTGAGATGAGTTTGGCTGAGGTGATCGATGGCAACGGCGATGGCGTGGTAGATCCCGGCGAAGACGTCAGCCTTAAGCTCAAACTTACCAATAAAGGAACCCTAGCTGCCGAAGCTGTGACGCTCCGCTTGAGTTCTACAGATCCATCGGTGACCATAAATCCCGATCAGAGCTCATACCCACGCCTCGATATTGGTGCAAGCGCACTCAATGACTCGACGCTTTTGCTTCAGACATCCCCACAAATACCATGTGGAAGTCTTGTTACTCTAGCAGCTGAGATCAGCTTTGAAGGTGGCAGCCCAGTGCGCGTGCCCTTAAGCTTGCGCATCGGTAAGGCCACGGGAGTCAGCTTGAATGTGCAAAAGTTGGTGGCAATTCCTGACAATGAAGCCAAGGGGATAGAAGTTCCCCTCACCATCAAATCGGGCGGTCCCGTATCGGATCAGCTGAAAATTTCTGTGCAGATCAAGCACCCCTTCCGCGGTGATCTGAGAGTCCTGCTCGAATCTCCAGCAGGCCAGAAGATTGTACTGCATGATCGCACTGGATTCGGTGATGATGATCTCCGGGGCACCTACCCGACCACGCTGACCCCTAAAGATCCGCTGAGCAAATTAGTCGGCACGGAACGGGCTGGCACTTGGAAGCTTCAGGTACAAGACCTTGCCTCGACGGATGCTGGAAGCTTTGAGGCATGGGGCCTCGAAGATATCAGCGGCTATACCTGTCAAACAACTTTCTGACCTGCTAGATAGGTGGCCCGCACAGGACGCTCTCCTGCTAGGGTCATCCACACAAAAAGATCCTCTTCTACCGAGTTCGAACGCGACAGCCGCTCTTTGAGGAGCGGTGTGCTCGTTCGATCTAAGACGACAAAATCAGCTTCTTTCCCTGGCAAGAGATTGCCAAGCTTGTCCTCCAGACGCAGAGCCTCAGCGCCACCCAAAGTCGCCAAGTAGAAGCCCTCGACAGCAGACAAGCGTTCACCTTGTAATTTCACCACTTTGTACGCTTCGTTTAAACTTTGCAGCTGCGAAAAGCTCGTCCCTGCTCCCACATCTGTTCCCAATGCGACGCGCACCTTCATGCTGCGCGCCTTGGCATAGGGAAACAGTCCGCTCCCTAAAAAGAGGTTTGAGCTCGGACAAAAGCAGACCGCTGCTCCACTGCGCTGAAGGTGGGACCAATCACGTTCTTCTAGATGTATGGCATGCGCAAACATGCCTCGTTCTCGCACGAGACCAAAATGCTGATACACTTCCAGATAGCTGGTCTGTGAAGGGACTTCCGTCGCAAAGAGCTCACGAATCCACTCAACCTCTTGGCGATTCTCAGCCACATGTGTTTGCATATAGACGTCTGGATATTCATCCCAAAGTCTGGCGACCGATCGCAGCTGGGCTGGCGAGCAACTTGCTGCAAAGCGTGGTGTCAATGCATAAAGCAAACGATCGCGACCGTGCCAGCGTTCGATCAGCTGCTTTGATTCTTGATAAGCTGTGTCGGCAGTATCCTGAAGATCTTCGGGAACATTCCTATCCATAAGAACTTTGCCCGCTATGAGGCGCATCCCTAACGCCAGAGCTCGTTCCATCAGCACATCGACCGAGTGCGGAAACACAGTGGCAAACACCATTGCTGTCGTCGTGCCGTTTTTCAGGAGCTCTTGGAGAAAGAGCTGAGCCATAGCATCAGCATAAGCTCTATCTGCAAAGCGTCTTTCGCATGGAAATGTATAGCGCTCTAGCCACGTCAGGAGTTCTTCCCCGTAGGCTCCGATCATAGGCAGCTGAGGGTAGTGGATATGGGCATCGATAAAACCAGGTACGATCAGGGCATCAGGAAATGCTTGAATGTGCTCAGGGGCAACCTGAGCCAAGACCTCAGAGGCAGGCCCCACGCGCTTGACCAGCCCCTTCTCAATCTGCAAACCTGCATCGGGAATATACTCAAAACAGGGAGCTGAAGAATCCGAAGGCTTTTGCACACAGTGAAAGAGCGGTGCTCGAAAAAACTGCATAAAAGGCCTCCCTTTCTCGCGGCGAGGATCTCAGTATTCGCGAAGCTCGATGGGAAGTACAAGACCTTCCTTCAGCTCAAACTTAGACTGTTCAAAACTAGGTGGACCAAAGCGGCTAGGAGCATTCTGGCTAGTTCCAAAAGGTTCTTTGGGAATGCCGAGAAAATTGGTGTCCAAGTTACCATTCGCATTTTTGTCGTGAATCACTGCTAAAGCGTAGGTACCTACTGGTAAGTCTGTCAGTGTTATACCGTCCTTAGCATCGTTGACCTTAATAACAGCTTCCTTGACAGCTTTCTTGGCATTCAAAAAGCTCTCAGCATCGCTGTAGACAGCCACAAGATATTGCCCCTCGTCTCCCTTGTTGCCCTGGACTTTCACTTTGAGATCCATTGCCCAAAGGCAGGGAGTCGACCAAAAAACTGAACTGACGAGAAGTTTTCCAAAGAATGCTTTCATGCGGATGCTCCACACAGAAGGTCAGGAGTAGGCGTCTCTCAAAGACGCACAACCCGTATACAGCTCCTTGCTCCTCCTGTCCACCGCAGCTTCAAGGATGTGAATAGACAAGTAGATCTCGTCTCACCCCGAGGCTCTCACTGCTGGGCGATAGTCCTAGTAGCTCAGCCTCACGCTGGAGGTCGTGCAATGATCGCGTCAGTCGATCTGTCAGTTCGGGAAGCCGTTCTTCAAGATCTGCAGGACTTACGCTCAATGGCGCCCCATAGATCACAGAGACTTGTGAAAAGGGTTTCGGAATACGAAGCTTGTCCCAGCTTTTGTGCAGTACCCAATTTTTCTCGCCAATAGTCAAAACAGGCAGAATGGGAGCACCGCTAGCTGCTGCCAACTGAAAAATACCTCTCTTAGGCTGGTAAAGGGGGCCTTTAGGACCATCGACTGTGAAAGCTGAGCGCAATCCTTCAGCCTTAGTCCGCTCGATCAACACGTCTAATGCTTCGGCCCCACCCTTACGGGAACTCCCGCGCACCGAGAGCAAACCTATCTTGTCAGCCACCGCGGCTACAATCTCACCGTCAAAGGAACGACTCACGAGCAGAGCTATCTTCTGCCCACCATGGGCCAGGATCGCAGCAAAACAGTTTTGGTGCCACGAGGCGAGCGCAAAGGCAGCCTTGGGATGCATGTGTTCGGCCGTTCTTCGATGCTCCCCGTGAACGATGCGATAACGGTAACTCATGCGAAAGACCATCGCCAAAGTGCGTGCGAGCGTCAGAAGCAAACGTTGTTTCCAAGGGCGCGCCATAACGGGCTTCCTCTCCATCTTCTTGGTTGGGGTTTGGAAGCCTCAGTATGAACCAGCGAATTACGGAAGGCAAGGTCAGTCGATAGAGTAGCCTGCCATAAACAGCCGCAAGGTCTTATCGTTCGGATTTTGCACTTCTAAAATACAACGGGCGGGCCAAGCTTGCTCAGTTGGGTTTATGAGGCTAGCGTTTATGAGTTTACGAAAACTGTATTGACCCCAATAAGCTCGCATAAATTCGTCGACCAAGACTCCATTGACACCGTCAGCAGAGGCCGCTGAATGCGGCGAGTTGCGTTCGGCAAACACGCACTCCAGCAAAGTCTGACGCAGATGTTTCTCGGACTCGAGTTGAACTCCATAGGCAGCGTCTAAACACGACTTGTTTGCGCCCTGCAATTCCGTCAAAAGTCCTCTTTTTCCGAGCAATGTCGGCTCACCGAGAGCTCGTTCCCAGCGTTCGGCCAGGGAGCGAAACTCCACTTTTAAGGACTCAGGAAAATCGACTGGAAAGTCTGACTTCTTGGATAAAACATTGAATTCAGGAGCACACAGGAGCGGCTCTGCTTTCAATTTGGCTTGCGCGTCGCCATAGCAACGTGCCTTGTCTGCAGCAGTCAAAGGATAGAAAGTATCCACTGCCGAACAGACAAATTCGATAGTCTGTTCGAGATCGAGTCTAGAATCTACCAACTTTATGTGGTCCAAGCACTCGAGGTAGTGATAGCTGCCCTCATGATACCGGTCGATAATGTCACAGATGGAACTCGCCCAAGTCCTGGCGTCCTGAGCTAAGGCTGTGATTGGTGCCACCAAGAAGAGGCATCCCAAGAGCTTTCTCCACATAGCTGTGTGTCCCCTAGCATGGCTCGCTCTGCGAGCGTTTATCAACTTGACGCACTAAGCGCCGACTGCGTGTAGTTTTACAAGCTCCTCTCAATCTGCCCTTCCGAGCCAACGAATGCAAGCTGAGCTTGGTAGATTCCACAAAAGCGACCTTTTGAGGTATCATAGAGAGAATCGCTGGATATCGGACAAGGGTATCTCATGAAAAAAGTCGAACGCTCAGAGATCCTCAGCAATGTCGAATACGAACGTCGCAGAGAAGAGATGCGCCATGAGATTGTCCATGTAAAACGGGATCGGCGCGTTCACCTTGGACAAAATTTAACTCTTCTTTTTGAGAATCATCTCACCGTTCACTACCACATCCAGGAAGCGCTCCGCGTCGAACGCAATCTGGACGAGGTCACGATTCAGCGTGAACTTTCGCACTTCAATCAGCTCATCGGTCACCGTGGCGAGCTTGGCTGCTCGCTGCTAGTTGAGATCGATGAGACGACTCATCACGGTCTACTTCTTTCTGAGTGGCAAGATGTTCCGCAAAAGATCTATATCAAGACCAAACGGGGACAAAAAATCTCAGCTGAATTCGACACGACCCATCTACGTGAAAAGTCTATTCATGGTGTCCATCACTTGCTGTTCCGCCTTGGAGACGATGTTCCCGTTGCGGTAGGATGCGATCATCCTGGGGCTCATCTCGAAATCCCCCTACTCGCTACCCAAATCACAGCTTTGATCGAAGACCTTCACTCTTAGACCTGCAAAATATGCCTTGAGGATCACGATTTTTAGGCTAATTCTGCCTGGTTCTGGTGCTTCTACGTCCGCTCGCCTATTCTAAAGTCAGGTGTATTCTATTTTTTCAGATCCTCCGGGAAAGGCCTTATGATCAACGCCTTGGTCGATGCCCTGATGCAGCGATGTCGAGCGAACCCTTCGCCCAACCTGATTCAGGTGAGCGAAGGACAAGGACAGCGTTTGTCGGCTCAAGAGCTATGGAAAAGAGCCCTAGAAAAACGCTACTACATGCGTTCGTTCGGAATGCGACCTGGCGATATGTGGCTTGATGAAAGCTTTGGTATCGAGCAAATGATCAATCTTTTGGCTTGTATCCAAGGCAGTTTTCACTATACAGCTCAGCAGGTACCCTTTTATCAGGATCGCAAACTCCAATCGATACGAGTCTTCAGTCAGAAGAACCGAAATAGCGCTCTGCTCTGTCGAACACTCGATCTGCCTGCCTCGCTAAAATTCGACGAGGAATTTTCGCTGATCGTTCCTACTCGCGGACTGCACTCTGGGCAAAGTATGCCCGTCCGCCTTGATAGTCATAAGATTCTGCACCAACTCGAAACGCACACGATCGCTATGAACCTCCGACCTCACTCACGACGGCTCATCACTTTGCCCGGAACTCATAGCTTTGGCCTCATCTTGGAAAGACTCTTAGGACTCTATGCGGGCCAAGATCTCATTTTCCTCATGCCGCCGCGCCTGCATCCTAGAAGCCTGCTGCAAACCATTGAAGAGGAAGATATAGACTTTATCGCCTGCGTCCCTGAGGTCTTAAAGCTCCTACTCGCTTTTGAGGATCGGCATCCAGAGGCCCTCACTGTTCTGGCCCCCGTCAGCATCCATAGTGGAACAGCGCCATGGTCGCTGGTTGAACGAGAACGACTCTCGCAGCGAGTTCAGCACTTTTTTTGGAGCTATGGCCTCACAGAATGTGGTCCGGGAGTGCTACTCAATGGCAAACCCATTGGCTGCTTGATTCGACTGCAAGCTGCACAAGATCTTCCTGCTTCTCACACTCAGTTCGAAGAGCTTTGGGTAGCGACCCCTTCTCTTGGTAGCTTTCCGGGGCGACTCTCTCGCAGTGTAGACGGTTTTTATCCTACAGGTGATTTAGCCCTGCGTCTGGCTGATAAAAGAATCGATGTGATAGGCCGTTCGGAAGACCTCTTCCTGAGAACATCGCAGCAATGGATTGATCGACGTGACATCGAACAGCAACTCCAAAAAGACTATCAACTAGCAGCAGCTCACATAAGCTTGAATAGCCAGGGCGATGCTCTCTCCCTGTATCTTGTTGGACACGATGGTCAGAGCATAAACCTTCAAACTTCGACCGACGAACTTGAGAAAAAGCTGACTGAGCTCTTTCATAAACCGATAGACATTCGCTATCAAGACATGAATCATTGGACGGCAGCATGGGCGAAAAGATAGGAACATTGCAAAATCCTCATTTCTCATCGGTCGAAGCTTTTGACGATCTGCTCTCGCATTTCATCAAAGTCCGTATGATGCTCGACAATATCGAACAAGCAGTTATGAGCTTTCAGGTCGACCTGCTGATAGATTCCGACTACTCAGAAAAGGTCCTCGAAATTCTCGAGCGAGAACGTCAGGACATGGAGGGCAGCTCTCTGCAAAGTCTCGTCTTTGATCATGCAGATCTTGATCAAGACAAAAAAGCTGAAGCTATCCAAACTTTACAAAATCTATTTGCTCTTGAGTGTGAACCTACCAACTACAAAGATGAGATGGAGAAGCATCTCCACAAGCTCCCGACCGAAGTACGCATCAAGCTCGGCCATGCTTGGAAATTCCTAAAATTAAGCTGGCGCTGGTGGCATAACGTAGATGGCTCACTTCATCGCATTATCTTGATTTTAGAAGATGTGACCGAAGCCAAAGAGCTGCAAGAATCTCTCGAAATGCAAACCGAAAAAACTATTAGCCTCGGTGAAATGGCTGCCAATTTCGCTCATGACATCGCTGCTCCCAACTCTATCATCAGCATAGCGAATGCTCAGCTCAAGCAATCACTGAGCGTCCTTCAAGAGGACGTTCTTAAATTATTTGATGGGCAAGACGATCCAGAAGTCAAAAGAGTCTATGACCATTTCCAGAGATCCTTTGCCGAGTGCCTTCAGCTCTTTCCTGAAATGGAATTAGCTTCGCAACGCATCCATGATCTTCATCAAGCTGTCCGCAATCAATTTCGGAACGTCCAAAATCCAGAGGGATTTGACTTTCGCCAGCTACTTGACGAATGCCTTGTCTTGGCTCGCTCACGAAGCAAAGGACTACGCATGGAAGTGCGTTGCCCCTATGGAATTGAAATCTATGCGATGCGATCCAAGTGGTCGAGTGTGGTGAGCAATCTGCTGAATAATGCCTGTGATATTCTTCGCGAAGTACGCAATCTACCGGAGAACGGGCCTCACATCCTGATTTTGGTCGAGGACACAAAGACTCATCTCCACATGCAGATTGAAGATGCAGGTCCTGGGGTTCCCGGCTGCGATAGAGACAAAATATTTCTCTCCTCTTTTACGACCAAGAAAGCAGGCTTGGGCACTGGCCTGGGCTTAGCTATTTGCAAGCGTATTGTAGAAGAGCACAATGGAACCCTACACTTGGGCGAAGGGCGCGAGCTCAAAGGTGCCTGCTTTGTCATCGAAGTCCCGTGGTCTGCCATGCAAGAGAAGACCAGTCCCCTCGCCGGCTAGAGAACCAAACTTTGCCACCGTCCGCTAGGTAGCATCCTTAGACCCTTCCTCGACAAGATCTGTTGCCTAACCAGGAGCTCCTTGCAATCCCACTCTATCTCCCCTATCGCAAGGCTAAGTGGCAGTCTCATGCCCACAAACACACAGAGGACACCTCCATGAAACTCCTTAGCTTATTTCTCCTATGTCTCAGCTCTCAGGTCTTTGCTCTCGACCACTCACCTTCGGCGTCTGTCTACAGCTGCATACCCAACTGCACAGCTCATGGGTGCTTTTTGAACTGCGAACCAAGACGCCCGAGCTATAGTGAATCCATGCGGTTCCCTGGACTTCCCAGCTTTGCCAGCGAAGCGGCTTGCCAGCAGGCCTGCACCTGCGAGAACTATCCGATTGGACCACGCTTACCGAATGGAGAGGTGTCGTGTCAGGAATGGTCGCATGGGGAGATAGATCACCATGAAGCGGAATAGTTGAGGGGCCCGAGCCATTAGCCTATCGAAAACCGAAAAGTCGCTCAGCGACTTTTTCGAGTATGTCTGCCGAATTATCGAATTTGAGTCCATGAACCCCTAATTTAACCTATAAATACAGAGTCTTAAACTCACCCCCAAAATACCTGACAAACCTTCGTCACACAGAGGCTGAGTTAAAAACATCAGTATTTTCGTTTCGCTTTACCAGCGGTATGGAACTTGCGATAGAAGTGCGCCTGCGCTTAACAAAAATCTGACTTACTAGGCTCACAAAAGGAAAGACACCATGTCCAAATCTATTCTGATCTCTACCCCTATAGCCCTGACACTTAAAGCCCTGGCATGTCTGCTATTTGTAGGTGCTTGCACGCAGGAAAAAGGAAATTCCTTAGTAAAGCAAGAGGGGCTGGCCGAGACCAAATGGACAGGATTTGATGTCAACGATGTTGCCTTTCTCTTTCCAAAGCAGGGGGGTCGCAACGAAGCTTCGCCTTCTATCAAAGGCAGTGACTTAGCCAGCGACGGCAAGGCTTTTTTGTCAGCTCACATCCTGCAACAAATTCTCAGCTTCTCCGAAGAGCGCTTCCCTGGCAGGATACGTGAAATGGAAAAAAATCTTGAAAATTGGCGTGTGCAGAGTTTTCGCTTCGATCCTTGCGCTCCCAAAGACGCTAGCTCTTCACCTCTGACTCTCAAAGAGATGGCGCTAGGCCAAGCGAAGGAAGATTGCCAGGTAGAAATCCGATTGGTCTTACAACCTATGGAACCAGTCGGACCTTTTGCAGGTTCAGGACAAACCTCAGATGTTTCCATGCACATGACCTACGGCCTTACGAGCGGCTCCGCATCCCCCGAGCTGGCTCGACTAGTTCAAGAGCTCGAGACTCTTCGCGCCCTATCGGCAGAAATTATAGGTGGTCAAACAGCAAAAATCCCTCTCGGAAGGCACCCAGGCCTCGCAGCAGAATTGCAAAAAAATTTGCAAGACAGACCCTTGGCTAGTGCTGTTAAGCAATTTTTGCAACGTAATCTTAAAGAAAGTCAGCTTGTGCGCATCACGTTTTCTCAGATCGATAATAGAAGCAATAACCGTTGGGTCTTCTTTGGAGGCTCGATTGTTCACGGAGAAAAGGGAGCCGATTGGATTCCATTTGATTTGCCGCACGATCCCAACACAAAAACGATCGAATACCGGCCAGATGATTCCTTGTTCTCTAACGCCTTACAACCTAAGCCGGAAACCCTCAGTACAAATCCTCTCTTTGGCAGCGGCACTGTCGGACGTGGCGTAATTCTTGGCGCTGAGTTCGGCGTTGGTGCTTCTGGTCGAAAGTTACCGCTAGATGAGGCTCAGAGGCTGATCGAAACGCTAGAAAATCCTACTAAAACCAATATCTTTAACACAGACTGCGTCAGCTGTCATACGAGTACGTCACGAGCTATCACACTGGGCCTACCGGCTTTGGGAATGGAGGATAGGCCTGCTGGAATCACTGGTTACGCTTATTCTCCAGCACTTTCGCGAGAAGAAGGACAGCAGCGGAATCGTCTACATGGTCCTCAGATCAATACTTGGAATGTACGCAACTTTGGTTTTTTTGAATTACAGTCGACAGTGAGTAACAGAACGGTAAACGAAGCTATGGGCTCAGCCCTATATATCAACGCCCTATTCTTCGAGGGAAGAAATCCAGGACTCGACTGTGTAGACGCAGATCGCCAAGGCGCAGTCGCCACATGCTTATTGGAAGGCAAGCAGGAAAACTGTTTTAAGAGTTGTAAATAAGTTCACAATTTAGGCAAACTAAACTTTCTACACAAGCATTGGACAATTCCCTCAACCACGCTACTTGGCACTGAACGGTCACTCTTCTTTACCAAGTAGCCCTAAGCCCCTCCCTCCTCTAAACCGACCCACTCCTTAGAAATCATTACATGCGAAGCGCTTGCTTCCAAAAGGAGTACCTGATGAAACGATCTTGTATCGGACTCGTTTTGCTCGGTCTGTGGGCGAATTTTCCCCTGAGAGCTTCCGAACGAACGGAGACGCACATGTTTGGGGACTCCATCTTCACCACCAGCAATCGCCGCATCCAAGCCCGTCTTCAAGAGCTCTCGCAGACACAGATCGTCGATCACTCCGTAGCAGGCGCAACCATGTCCCAGATTCGAGACCAATACCTCAGCCAACGTGGGGCTCCGATTGCGAGTGTGATTCTAGATGGAGGTGGCAACGATATCTTAGGCCAGCGTGGGATCTGTCAAAACCAGCTCCCAGATTCATGCAAAGCAAAAATTCGCGACGTAGGCGCAGTACTTAAGGAGACTCTTGAACAAATGGCGAGCGATGGCGTTTCCGAAGTCGTGCTCCTCACCTGTCATTATCCTGTTGGTTGGAACGCTGGCTTTGAACAGGCTGTCGACTACGCCTTTCCACTTTTGCAGGAGATCTGTGCGGAAAGTCCGGTTCCCTGTCGTCTGGTTGACCCTCGCTCCAGCTTTAAAAATCGTAATGATCTTTTTGAATGGGATGGTGTTCATCCCAACTGGAATGGCTCGACACTCATGGGTGATCTCATCTGGGATGCGATGAAAGAGTGAGGATGAACATCACAGCTCTTGCAAGGATCTCACTTGCGTTCTCTAAAAACTTTTATCACAATTCCTTGTGATAAAAAGTTTAGGGAGGTCTCGTGATGAGAGTCTGGATTTTGCTAGCGTTTCTCTTGAGTTCACTGAGTCACGCAGCAACACAGACTCCCGAACAGCAAAGTCGAGCCTTACTAGAGACCTATCTCAAAGAAAAACCCCTGTGGACCTGGAATTGGAATTGGGGCACAGGGATTCTACTCTTTGGTCTCCAAAATCTCGCTCGTGTCGCTGATGATGCGGATTTTTTTGCAGAGCCACTTCGTTCCTTTCATAAATCGCGTCCCGATGGTCCCCTGCGAGTGATGTGGTCTGATCAGTGTATCCCTGCCCTTACTGCTCTGTCCCCTGATACTCCCATCCAGGATACTCCTACGTCGGTGACAAAAGTCATACGTTATCTCAAAGAAACCCAACGCAATAAGTTGGGCTCGCTTGACCATTTTTCACCAGGAAGCCCTGCATCCTGGATTTTTCCCTCTTCGATGTGGCTTGATTCCCTTGTCATGTGGGGCGTTTTTGCTCTCCACTACGGAAAGGAGCACGATCGAGAGCTCTTTGATTTTGCTCTTGAGCAAGGCCCGCTCTTTCAATCGGTCTTATGGAATGCCAGTGACAAACTTTTTTATCACGCTTGGAATCTAGAAAAAAATCAGCTCTATCCCCCAGATAATGTCTACTGGCTGCGTGGGAATGCTTGGGTTACAGTCTATCTGGTCGAGGCTCTCTCGCTTTTAGATGCAGGAGATCCGCGATTCTTAGAGCTCCTCTCGCTTTTTCGTCAATTGACTCAGAGTCTTGTCTCACACCAGAGGAGTGATGGCATGTGGGGGACTCTCGTAGCAGAGGAGAGTTATGCCGAAAGCTCTGGCACAGCACTCGTTGCTTACAGCATAGCTAAGGGTATTCGTCTTGGCTTCTTGTCTTCCGAACTTTTGCCTGTGGTCAACCATGCCTGGCAGGGGCTACAGCAGCATCTAAGAGCAGAAAAGTCTCGACTCTATCTGGGACAGATTTCTAAGGGTACCAATCCCGGTGATCGTAGAAGCTACCTCAAGGTTCCTGTCGCTGAGAATCTTAACTACGGGCTAGGTGCTTATTTTTTACTGGCTTCAGAGCTTAAAAACTGATGCCATGAGTTGGAGGCAGGACATTTTAGATGTCCTCTTATGTCCTTCGCTATAATTTTGAATCATGAAGTAACTTAAACCTCTCTGGGAGGGGATTAGGAATTGTTACTATTGCAATCAATTATGATCCTATTCCTATGCCAGAAATCAGTTTGTAAACAAAAAGGTTTACACATTTTACCGATTTAGCTATACTGTTTCATAAGGAACCATTATTACATGATGGAAGAACCTCTTAAAGAAACTAAAGTTATTCTAAGCAAAAAAGCTCAGAAGGATCTGAAAAAAGTTCCCAAATATATTGTAGAAAAGCTTCTTTTCTGGGTTGACTCCGTCCACACCGACGGACTTGAAAAAGTCAGAAAAACCTTGGGTTATCACGATGAACCGCTTCTGGGCGATCGGAAGGGCCAGCGAAGTATCCGCTTGAATCAAGCCTATCGCGCATTCTACCTTGTGGAAGATGGCGTACTTCAACTTGTCGAAGTGATAGAAGTCAATAAACACAAATATTAGATGAAAGTGCATGAGTATGGCTGATGCGAAGAAATACCTGGAAAGTCTTACTGGCGGCCCCCTAACATTCGGTAAAGTCCTTAAATCACACCGAATGGCTGAGGAGTGGTCGCAGCAGGAGCTCGCAGACAAAATAGGCATCTCTAAAATGGCGGTATCAAAACTTGAAAGCAGCAAGATTCTCCCAGCACCTGCTACCTTAAAAAGAATTGCTAAGATTTTTGGTGTAAAGGTCGAACACCTTTTACGCTATGTTCTTCAAGACTACGCAGCTCTATATGGTAAATTTCAAGTTGAGTTAAAAAAGGTAGTTTGAACAGATGAATCTAAAATGACAAAACAATCAGCGCTGGAACCGCCGTGTTATAGTCACCAAGATTCTAGCTCTGTCTGCATCCAGGTAGGTATCTGATGACAACACGGACGCATATCTTTCGCTTTATATTAGCCCTTATTGTGCCTTTTTTACTTTCGGCACAGCTCTCCGCCAACACCTATAAAGGTCGCCAACTAGCTGGGATCATGAGCCCAGAGGGCATCGCCTGGCTCGAACGTGATACACGTGAGCAGGAGGAGCGTCTTTCGCTCCTGATCCAAGCTCTCGATCTCAAGCCTGGACAGCAGATAGCAGATCTCGGTGCAGGCAGCGGGACTATCACTCGCCTCATGGCGCCCAAGGTGCTCCCAGGGGGACAAATTTGGGCTATAGAGATTCAAGATGCCATGATTGAAAGTCTAGAAAAATTGAAACGCAACGAGCGTCTTGATCATCTGCGCGTCGTCAAAGGCACAACGACGGATCCCAAACTTCCACCCCAGAGTGTAGATCTGATCCTCATGGTCGATGTCTACCATGAGTTTCAAGATCCTGAGAGTATGCTCCGCGCCATGAGTCGAGCCTTGAGACCAGGAGGTCGGATTGCACTGGTGGAGTATCGTGCCGAAGACCCGAAGGTTCCCATCGATCCCTCACACAAGATGAGCCTCAAACAGATTCGACGTGAATTTCAACGTCCAGATCTCGGGCTCCGGGTACAAAGGGTCGATGGTCGTTTACCTCGACAGCATTTGGTGTTTATCGAGCGACGGCTTTGAGATGTGCACTCAGATCCTGAATCCAATGCCAGCTTTCCCCTTCGCCTCTTGCCTGCGTCACTTGAAATTCGAGACGAGCGGGATGCTCCCTATCAATGACCAGGGTATTCTCTGAGCCGGTTAAAATGGGGAGTAGATGAGGAAAGTCAGACCCAGTGACGCTCAAGCGGATACGATGACCCTTTTTAAAGCGATTTAAAGTCGGCCATAGTTCGACGACATATTCATAGATCTGTCCCTCTTCAATGGGCTGCGGCTGCTCTAAAGAACGACGATAGAAAGGGTCTCCAGGCTTATACGCAGGATCTAATCGCTCCCTTGCTTCGCTCTCGTCATAGGGTCGACGCGAGGCTCGCAACCAGCCCGAACTCACATTCCTCGCGCGCCCTTCAGGAAAGACATCGTTGAGTTCGACAACCCACTGGACATCGCGTTCTCCCATCTGTTCTTTTACCATACTCGATGGCAGGCGATCCCAGAGTTTTTTCAACTCTTGATGAGCCCAACGAGCAAGCGAAGACTTTGGTTCGTTAAATTCGGTCTTAGCCCAGAATCGCATATAGATCGGACCCACAATTTCCAAATCATCGGTCAAAGGCTCTGACGTAAAGGTGAGATCTCCAACCTCATCAAAGCGCTCATCTTCAAAAATCATTTGCTCGCGCTCGCGGAGTTTAGCTAGCTCCGCAAGTTCTCCCGGCAAACTCCAAGCTCCCGCTAACCAGCGCGCATGCGAACGCGAAATCAATCCATGCCAGCTGAGAGGATTCCCTTGGTGCCGCATGACAGGGTCTGGACCCATTGCTTCGTCGTCGGCTTCAAATTTCAATGCAAATTGTAGATCCTGATTCCGTTCGTGCTTGCTGTACCAATCGCCTGGGATCGCACTCGCACGTTGCTTGCTCAAAAAGAGCTGTTTGTGTTCCAAGCGCTCTGGTGGCAATGGCCAGGATTTTTCAGCTCGCCAACGATTCTCTCCCATCACCCAAAGCATGACGGGAAATTTTTCGACAAAGCTATCTCTCTTCCCCCGCAGATGAATATCGAACCAACGCGAGGCGACTTCGGAGGTTTGGAGCGGCCAGGCACCAAAACTAAACGCCGTACTAAAGTGATACCATTCTCCCATGATCAAGGCTTTATGAGTCGTTGGCGTTTGCGAAAGTCCATACTGATAGTTATTCAAGGTTCCGCGTGTAAAAATATCAAACCACCCTCCGACGCTGAACACCGCTAAATCTTTTGGTATACTCCGGAGCGCCTCACGAAAAGCCCAGGGCTCTTTGGGTTTGATCGGCCAATAGCTCATCGGGGAACGCTCGGCATACCATTCACTGTGCTTAAGGTAGCGAGTATTCCCGAGAGCCATTTCAAAATACTTCAAGAAGTTTTGGAGATGATTTTTCCAGATCGCAAACGACTCGTGTATGTCCTTCCAGCTAGGAAAACGATGTTCGCCTAAAAATAGCGTAGGCGGAAAAAGCGCAAATGCCTGGGTAAATCCCACCCAACCGAGCCGAAAGGCAAGCCCCAGCGTTCCACCTGCCATCGTCGCTTCTTGATAAAGATCACTCCCTGCCCCAAGCGGCATGATTGCTTTGAGATGCTTGGCACTACCCGTGACAGGATCTCTATCAACCAGTCCCGCCACTAGCAATTGGGTGAGCCCCATATAGGATGGCCCGATCATCCCAACTTTTCCATCCGCCCATGACTGAGAAGGAAGCCATTGATCGATCACGTATTTGATATCGTACTGCTCACGCAGTCCTAGAGCATCCCAATCTCCCGAGGTAGAGCCTGTTCCATAAGAATCGATTCCAAGCAAAGCATAGCCATGGCGCAAGAGAGGCAGCTGCAAGGCTGCGATAAGCTCGCGTCGATAGGCCGTCGACACGATGATAGTCGGCAGTTTTTCGTGAGCGGCATGAGGTGGCAAAAAGAGGCTGGCCCATATGGTCCGAACCGCTGTCGCGTGAGGATTATGTTCTAAGGGCACATCGATACGAACATTCAGATCGACCGTGACATTCGTGAGGCTCAGCTTTTTGAGTTCGTCTTCAACTCGCGTGCGATCGATCGCCTCTTCTGCCTGCAGAGGCCCAAGCAGGCAAGCACAGCCCCACAGCAATATTCCCAGCTTTCTCAGCCACAAAGATAGCTCTTGGCTCATGGCCTTGCCCTCGCTCTCACGTTACTCTGTCTTCTCGTGCCGTTTCAGTAGGCGATTCTCTTAGGGCCTTCAATAGGAAAATGCAGCTGCCAAAAGAAAAAGGCTTCCGTCGGGAAGCCTGTTGGAAATGAGCTACAGAGTTTCTAAGAAACTTTTACAAAGAAGGAATATCCCAGCCTAGCGTGTCTCCGACAGCTTGCTTCACTATTTCCGTCATATCAGTGGCTTTGCCATGCCGCAGCCAAACATCCTCAGCAAAAGCGCTCCACTCTTCTTTGCTGCGCTCTTGGGTCAATTCTGTCAGTCGATCAAGAAAAGTCTCTTCGTCATAAAGCAGCACATCACGTCCGTGTTGCAGTTGAGTCCCTCGGATTCCAAAACCCGTCGAGAGGATAGGTAATCGCGCCGCCATGTATTCAAAGATTTTAAGATTGCTACCAGAGCCTCTCAGCACTGGATTGAGAGCCGCATCAGCTGCCGCAAAATAGGGGACGGTGTCAGGGACCCGACCCGTCATAATCAAGGAACCTTCTCGCCGAGACTCGGGGTATAAAGAACCCAAGATCAGAAAGTGAATGCGCTTGTCCTGGAGAAAGTAGGCCTCCCGTCGAACAAAACTCCGCAGTCCTTCGAGAGCCTCGAGGTTTGGCTGAAAGCGACTGCCACTAAATACGATCAACCAATCTTCATCTTCAAGCCCCCAACTCGCCCTAAGTTCACGGCGCTCAAAACTTGCCTGTCGATACACGTCGGGATCGATACCATTGCCGAGTGTCACGATACGTTTATCTTCCTTCCGTCTATTATGAAGGAAAAACTGATAGTCTTCGGGCGCACAGGCGAGGATCTGCTGATAGGATTGCGGAGCACGCCGTGCGACTTTGAGCATCCATGGAGCCAGCGCTCTCTCGAGGGCATTGCCCTGTTCGAGTAAGCGATGTTCGAGGTTATGGCTGAGCATCCACCAGCTTTGTGATTTTTCTAAGGACCAGACGGGGGGAGTGTAAGGGAGATCGCAAATCACCAGATCTGCTTCACTCAAAGTCTTTCGCATCCTCGTCGATACGAGGCCGCTTCGAATAAGATAATATTGCCAAACGCGCGGCAAACCCAGACGCCGTGCCGAAGCTTGAAGCAAGCCGACAAGCCAGCCGAGATGAATTTCTTCATGGAGTCGCGCTTCGATCTGCTGCTCAGAGAAACGTTCCCCAAGCCCATAGTCGCCTCGTCGCCCGGCGATGCTATAGACCTTAACCTCGTGCCCTAGACGGGCAAGGCTCTTAGCAACCCCTCCACTGCGAAGATGCCCCCCACTGATGTTGGGAAATATTTTGAGTCCACTCAGGAGAACGATTTTTTTGCTCATTGCCGTCAAACCCTCGCCAACACAACAGTCGCCCGCCTCTCTTAGAGCAAAGACTTCGCCATGAAGCGAACGTGAGGGCTCCAAAAAAAGACTGTCGTTTCCGATACTTGCCGTCAGTTCGACGCCCACCCCTTCGGCTGTCTGTCAGCTTTCTGGACACCCGTCAGCGTCAGTCGTCCATATCGCGGTCTGTTCGCCGACACGGAGGAAGGCTTGCAGCAAGGCCTTTGTGATCCTCACTACCTTTCCTATTCTGAGCATGATAGACCCTGTGATAAGTTTCGGAACAGATTTCGCTCACGCATGGATGAGGGACGTATGGCTACGAAGGTACTGATCACTGGCGCTCTGCACCCGATTGCTCTCGATGGCTTTCAAAGCATTCAAGGCCTCGACATTGTGTATAAGCCCGACGTTCCCTTTGAGGGCATACGTGCAGACCTTGCAGACACCCACATTCTGGTGTCGAGAAGCGAGACCGACGTAGATAAACGTCTGATTGACGCCGCACCTCAGCTCAAGATCATCGCTCGCGCTGCCGTCGGAGTCGGCAACATCGACCTCGAATATGCGACAGAAAAGGGTATTCTCGTCATGAATACCCCAGGAAAAAATACAAACTCTGCCGCAGAACTCAGCGTTGGCCTTATGCTGGCGATGCTACGCCATATCCCCGAAGCGCAGAACACCGTCAAAGCTGGCGGGTGGGATCGCCATAAGTTTACGGGCTATGAACTGCGGGGTAAGAAAGTTGGTATTGTCGGCCTAGGCAATGTCGGTCACCGCGTAGCTCGCTTCTGTCACGGCTTCGAATGTGAGGTTTTCGCTTACGATCCTTACATCTCCCCCAATATTTTTGCCAAATATCAGGTGATTCCTGTTGGCAGCTTGGTCGAACTCGCAGAAAAATGCGATATTCTCACTCTGCACGTGCCCAAGAACAAAGAAACCACACGCATGATAGATCGCAAGATTCTCAAAGCGCTTGGGACTCGCGGTTACCTCGTCAATGCCGCCCGCGGTGGGATCGTCGACGAGAAAGATCTGCTCTGGGCCCTTGATGAAAACGTGATTGCTGGGGCAGCGATCGATACCTTCGAACAAGAGCCTAAGCCCTTTCCTGCTCTAGCCCAACACGCCAAGGTCTGGTGCACACCGCACATAGGTGCTTCGACAGAAGAAGCACAGATCGCTATCGGTCAAACTATCGTCGATCAAGTCCGCAAAGCGCTCGAGGGTGGTGTCGTCGACTATCACGTAAACCTCCCCAACGTGGGCGTCATCGATAAACCCATACTCAAAGCCTATTCAACTCTTGCTGAGAAGCTGGGTTCGATCGCGGGTCAGATCCTCGACTTCAATCCGAAACAAGTGCAGTTTCAGTATCGAGGTGACATTGCTGAGCTGGACAATTCCATCATTCGTCTATCTTGGAGCAAAGGCTATGCAGCCCAAGTAGTCGATGAGTATGTGTCTTTTGTTAATGTCAATAAACACATGGAGCGCCTTGGTATCGAGATCGTCGAGACTACCGATCCCAACTTTAGCAGCTACAATTCTGCGCTCAAAATAGTCATTCGCGGCAGCCAAGGCCAACAGATCACTATTGGGGGTGTGGTTTTTGAAGATCGTCACATTCGACTCACATTGCTCAACGACTTTCAGTTCGAGGTAGAACCAAGTGGCTCTCTACTCGTTATCGAAAACCTCGATCGTCCTGGTGTGATCGGCGACGTCGGACAGTATCTTGCAAAGCTTCAGGTCAACATCAGTTCCTTCAATCTCAGTCGTAATCGCAAAGGTGGCAAAGCGATGGCTGTGATCAGCGTCGACTCGCAGGTCAGCTCGGAACAACTCCAAGGCATCAAGGAACTTCCGAACGTAGAGAACGCCAAGGCCCTCTACCTATGAGTCAGGGATCGGAACTTAAAAACCCTCTCACCCGCCGTGGCTTTCAACGCATCGCTGACGAGCACCGTCAGCTCTTGGAAGTCGAGCGTCCGCGTATTGTCGAAAATATGGCGACTGCTGCTGCTGAGGGGGATCGTTCCGAAAATGCCGAGTACATTTATAGTCGCAAAAAAATGCGCGAGATCGATAAGCGCCTGCGTTACCTCACAGGCCTTCTCAAAGACGCGCAGATCATCGATCCAGAGAACGTACGGAGCGACCGCGTCGGCTTTGGTGCAAGCTTTGTCATCGAGGACGAAGAGGGACAGCAAAAGGAATGGACCATAGTCGGCGTTGGCGAAGCAGATGCTGACGCGGGAACCATCTCATGGCAATCCCCTTTGGCTCGCGCTGTTTGGAACAGACGCATTGGCGATGTCGTGACAGTTCGTCGCCCTGCAGGACCTATAGATTACGAAATCATTGATTTGCACTATGCGGGTCGACGCATAGCGGCGACCGCCAAAGGATAGAACTATGCTCCCTCAACTTTCTGATCAGCTTTGCCCAGCACCTTTGCCCGCCCTGAGTGGAAATATCTACTGCGTTGGACGCAACTACGTCGAGCACGCAATGGAACTCCAAAACGAGGTGCCTACAGAGCCAGTCATTTTTCTCAAAGCCCCCTCGTCTTTGCGCATGCTTTCCGAAGGCCCTTTAGCTTTTCCTGACGAGAGCTTTCATCATGAGATCGAACTCGTCTTACTGGTAGGCCAAGCTCTGAAGCTCGGCTCGACAGCCGATCTGTCGGCCATTCACGGTATCAGCCTCGGCCTAGATCTGACGCGGAGAGGCGTACAGGACCAGCTCAAAAAAAAGGGCCTTCCCTGGACGATCGCCAAAAGCTTCGCGGGTGCTGCCATAGTTCATCCGTTTCAAGAGGCTAAGCCCGAGCTCTTACGTCAAAACCTCAGCTTTCGTCTAGATATCAATGGTGAGTCACGACAGGAAGGTTCTAGCTCTCACATGATCTTTGGCTTTCCGGCCATCCTCAATTACCTTTTGCAACATCAGGCGCTCTTTCCCGGCGACATCATCTACACCGGTACACCCGCCGGTGTCGGCCCTATGAAGAAAGGCGATCGCATCCACGTGCAAAGCCGCGAACTCGGTATTGATGCCAAGGGAACGCTCTAAGCCCTAAAAAAGCTACCAAAACGCAGTTGACATTCGTCGATGAGAGGACTACCCATGGGGGTCGCTCATCGAGGCGCTTGAGTTTGCAACACGACTGATGCAACATCTTGGGGCGCCCCTTTCATCCTTGAGACCCAAAAATCGAGTCAATCATGCTCCTCTGGCTTATGGGAAGTCCGAGCTAGCCACGACTCGCCAGGGGGAAGTACTATGACCCGTCACAGCGATTCGGTCGACGCAGCCATCCCAGAAGAAAGTAATGAACTGCGCTCGCGCTGGGACGTTTTGACCATCGAAGAAAAGGGTCAGCAATTTCGACAAATGGAAGCCAACGCCGCCGAGGATCTCTTCCAAAGCCTCAAGTCTCAGGAACAAGCCGAGCTTCTCTGTCAATTACCCTACAAAGCCTGGCGACCTCTGGTTCGCCTGCTCGCCCCCGATGATCTTGCCGACGTGATGCAAGAGCTTCAGTTCGAACACCGGCAAACGATTTTAGCTGTTCTCGATATGCGCACCCGCAGTGAACTTGCAGCTTTGCTCGCCTATGCGGAAGATCAGGCCGGGGGTCTCATGAATCCTCGATTTGCCAGAGTCCGCCCTGAGATGCCGATTGCTGAAGCTATGCAGTATATTCGCAAGCAGGCCCATCAGGACCTCGAGCACCTCGAGACTGTGTACGTCCTTGACTCCGAGCAAAAGTTGATCGGCATTGTCAATCTGAGTGATCTCTTCAAAGCTCCTGATTATCAACCAATCCGTGACCTCATGAAAACGCGCGTCGTCCGTGCAAATGAGAACATGGATCAAGAAGCTCTCAAGCAGCTCTTTGCCAACAATAATCTCACCGCTATCCCCATCGAAGATAGCCAGGGCCGCATGATCGGTGTGGTAACAGCGGAAGACTTGGTCCAAGTTGCCGAAGAAGAAGCCACCGAAGATATGCAGCAGATGGGTGGTGTGGAAGTCCTAGACGCGCCTTATCTCAAAATGGAAATTTTGAGCATGGTCAAGAAGCGAGCAGGGTGGCTGACAGTTCTCTTCGTTGGAGAGATGTTTACAGCAACTGCGATGAGCTATTTCGAAGATCAAATTGCGCGTGCTGTAGTCCTGGCCCTTTTCATCCCCCTCATCATTTCGAGCGGCGGGAACTCTGGCTCTCAGGCTTCGACCCTCGTCGTGCGCGCCATGGCACTTGAAGAAGTTCGCCTCCGCGACTGGTGGCGGGTCTTGGGACGTGAGCTTATCATCGGTCTGCTCTTGGGATTGATTCTTGGCGGGATAGGTATGCTTCGCATCATTTTGTGGCCAACGCGCGCCTCAACCTATGGGGACCATTATCTAGCGCTTGGCTATACGGTATCGCTCAGCTTGGTAGGGGTGGTCCTCTGGGGAAGCCTCAGCGGTTCGATGCTACCCTTTCTCCTTCGCAAGTTGCGCCTTGACCCAGCCACGGCATCAGCTCCATTCGTAGCAACAATGGTCGATGTGTCTGGGCTTGTCATCTACTTTACGATCGCGAGTCTCTTCCTCAAAGGCACCTTGCTTTAAGCCTCCCCCGGAGGGGAGGCCTCACTTTAATCTTGCAGTCCAGCAAAATGCGCAGCAAAACTGAGCGATAACTTCACGAATTCAGCGGCTTGAGTAAAGCTGCCAGAGCTCGCGACGACATCATCGCTAGTGTGAATCTTGCGATTGTATTGAGTTGGGTTCTCGGTCGGGAAAATAACTGCATACCCCTGACGATTCCATGAACGATGATCGCTGGTTCCTGCAGTCAGCCTGTTTTTATTGAACGCTACATCTTGATAGGTCTTGATGAGAGTCTCGGCGTCCTTGGTAAGACCAGGATCCGTATCATTCGTGACCAACCAAATTGTGTCTGGCCCCCCAGCTTTATAGAGATTCATATCGTTTTGCACCATGGCTACGACCTGCTTACCCGCACTTGCGTAGCGCTTGGCAATATCCTGACTTCCGATCAAACCGAGCTCTTCCGCAGCATAGCCATGGATTTCAATCGTCCGATCAAAACGCAAGCCTTGACTCATGATGACTCGAAACAGTTCCAGTTGCGACGCCGTGCCACTGGCATTGTCATCAGCACCGGGAGCAGACTGCGATGTTCCGCTTCGATTGATACTGTCGATATGGCTCCCAAAGATGACGAGTTCTTCAGGACGTGTTTGACCTTGAATCCTGACGATATAGCTAGCCTGCGGATAGCCGCTGTGCTGAACCTTTTCATAACTCACATCGCTACGTCCCTTAGCAAGTCCCTGAAAGACGCTAAGCATCTGATCTGTAACACGGTTTGCCTTTTCTGTACGCGCATTGCGAGTTCCAAGAGCCACCAGGCTCTCGACAGTCTCCAAAATCTTGTCGGGATCCACCTTAGCCTGCAAATCCTCAAGACCTGCGATGGTTTGATCGACAGCTATCACAGGATTTACGGGAATCTTAGCACGACGAGGTGCTACCTCATCACCAAATAAGCGAATCACCTGTCCGCAAGACCAGCGATCATCATGCAAAATTTCAGCTGCCTGCACAACCTGCTCAGAAGAAAGCTTCATGACCGCAAAAGCATTCGGCACAAAGAGTTCTACCTTACCCAAACTCTGAAGACTAAGACTGTCATAGAGCGAGTCCTCTAGGTTCACCCAATAAAGGTCACGGAAATCCTCTTGAGTGGCCTCAGCCGAGCGCATCACATAGTAGTCCTGCGTTTCAAACAGTACTTTCTGCACCTCGCTGTCCAAACCACTCCCTCGTCTCAGCGAATGCACGGGGGCCGCCACCGCATGAGTTCCCATCCACATTGCACACAAACCCAAAACATACTTCATAGTCCTTCTCCTCTTCTCAAAAGCTGGACTTTCAGCTGCTTTTATCGACACCTTCGCAAGCACCTGCTAAAATAAGCCAAATGTTTTATAAGGAGCGACCCCATGCAGATTCCACATTTTCTGCACTCATACTTTCTTGCGGAAAACTTCCCCCAGGAACGTCGCTGGTCTGTGGGGATGGCCCGCGTCTTTACCTGGTGCGCTATCGGTGGCTTTACCAGCCAAGCAGCTGCAGCCCTCTTCATTCTTCAACGCTATGAACTCGTGGCCATGGCTGCTATATGTGTGGGCGTAATGTTCATAGCTATCAAGCTCAATGATAGCGGCAAAGTCAAGCCAGCACGAATTCTCCGTATGATTGTGGCGCTCATCTTCTTTTATTTTATGACAGCCAAAACTGGCGGTCTCGCATCCCCCAGCTTTTTCTGGGCTGGTGTCTTTATTCTCGGTTCCATGTTTTCCTTCGGAACCGCTTCTGCCGTCCCCGTTTCGATAGCACTCGCTGCTATGGCGAGCTTCTATCATTTTCAGAAAAACGATGGCTTTATTTTGTTTCAATACCTCACTAGTCTACTGTTTATTTATGCACTTTCCTATCTCTTTGATCAGCTTTCAAAATACTTCATCCGTCTGTCCGAACAGCAGAAGGAGAAAGCTATTGCAGCCCAGGCGCTCGCTGAAGCTTCTCAAAAGAACACAGTGAGCATTTTGGAATCGATCAACGAGGGCATTCTCTCTATACTACCCGAAGGAAAAATCGACACGATCCCCTCACCCTACTTTGTCCGCATCCTAGAGACCGATCAATACATGGGTCGCTCGCTTAAGGAGGCTCTCCTCGATCGTCTCCACCACAGTAGCGACGAGAGAGATCAATGCTGGCAAACTGTCCTTTCATCGATAGGAGAAGACGCCCTCAATTTCGAGATCAACGAGAAGCTCCTCATCACTGAAACTCAAATAAAAATAGGACATTCGACAAAATTCCTGCGTCTTAAGTGGAGCCCTGTGGTCCAAGGCGATATCGTCAGCAAAATAACCCTCGCCGTCGAGGACGTCACAGCCCTTCGCCAGCAAGAGGCCGAGCTCGCGCAACGACGCATAGAGCTCAACCTCATAGGCCAGCTCCTTGAGATTTCGGAAGAAAAGGCTCGCGCTTTCTTTTTAAGCGCACAAAGACTATTGCAAGAAAATCTTTCTATTCTCCAAAAGCCAATGCTTACTCACAACGACATTCGCGTCCTCTTTGTCAATGCGCATACCGTTAAAGGGGCTGCTCGCACACTGGGTTTCACAGAGCTCACCCCCATGATTCACGATGCAGAAGAAAACTATCAAAAAATCCTAAAAATGGGCCTACCCATCGATTCAGACCTCCTCCTACAACAGCATCAGTCGTTGGCGGTGATGTTTGACAACTATTCGCGAGTCAATTTTGAGAAGCTCAGACGCAATAGGGAGGCCAATCAGCAGTCCCTTCAGATCGAACGGAGCTTTATCGAACAGCACTACAACGTCTTGTATGAAACCATCGCTTCTTCGAATCACAATAACTGGACCATGGATGAGATCCTCAGCATCATCCATCGACAAAATCGCGAACTCGCCAGTCGCATCTTTGATCTCCTGCCCTCAGTGCTTGGAGGTTACGATGAGATGATGGGTCGTGTTGCACAAACTCTCCACAAACCAAAGCCACGTCTCGTTTTAGATGTACCAGATACCATTATCCACACCGAGCTCAAAAATGTTCTCGACAACAGCATGACTCATGTGATTCGCAATACTCTCGACCATGGCATCGAAATGCCTGAAGTCAGATTAAAAAAGCACAAAACCCCTGAGGGAGTTGTCACTATCTCTGCTACTCAAGAAGGCGCTTTTCTACGCCTTACCATCTCTGACGATGGCCAGGGCCTTGCCATTCCCAAGCTGCGAGAAAAAGGGCTCGCAGCTGGCCTCCTCGCAGGTAATAATACACTCCAAGATATCGCAGAACTCGTTTTTGTCAGTGGTATGTCCACCGCCACTGAGGTGTCCGATATTTCAGGGCGAGGTGTCGGAATGGATGCTGTGCGACGTTTCTTGGAAAGTATAGGTGGTAGCATAAGCATCGAACTTCTGGGCCCCTTAGAGAACGAAAACCAAAAATTCCAACTCGTCCTGGCCTTACCATTGAAAGACCTCCCATCACCAGGTCAATCATCGAATACGATTCAGACTCGGGCTGGATAGGGACATTGGACCTATCCCTTGTCGAGTCACTTTAAAAGCAGGTAAGATATAAAGATAGACGCGCTAGCTCAGGGAGAATTCGCTATGGCACATATCGTTGTTGTGGAAGATAACGAACTCATGCGCCGTTCCATTGCCGAAGCTCTAGAGGCTGCGGGTCACTCCGTGTGTATGGCCAATGATGGTTATGATGGCTATGAAACCTGTATACGCGAGCCCAAAGTTGACCTGATCATCACCGATCATAACATGCCGCGTATGACAGGCCTAGAAATGATTGCCATGTTACGCGAACACAAAAAAATGAATGATACCATTGTTATTTTCCATACGACTGAGCTTCGCAAAGAGTTCCGTCAAGCGGCTAATGAGCTGCGCATCCGAGGCTGGCTCTTAAAGCCCACCGATCCACAGGTCATCGTTGGCATTTGCAATAAAGCTCTCAATGAAAAAGTCGCCTAAGCGTCTTCGCTCGAGTTGACCATCCAAGCTGAGAAACCCTCTAGAAATCGACGAAACCCAGGAACTTCAGAGGCTGGCATCCCAAACTCCTCATGCCTCTTCAGAACTCGCTCAAAAGATGCTAGCCAAACATCCCGATATGCAGTCGTGATACGAAAGGGCAAATGCCTCGCACGCATACGCGGTGCTCCGAATCTTTGCGCATAAAGCGGAGGCCCCCCTAGAAGTCCAATAAAAAACAAAGCAGATCTCTCAGCCGCCGCCACTCGATCACCAGGAAACATTCCTGCGATCTCAGAGCGTCCTAGCTCTTCGTAGAACGCTTGTAACATGGCATGAATTGCCGCTTCACCCATCATTCCATAGAGAGCAGGATTAGGTGGGGAGACTGTATCTGGTCCCATTTCAGGAACAAACATAGGATCACTGGCATGACGAAAAAAACGTGGACTCATACGCTAGGTTCTCCGGAAGATCTCGCGATCAGCCGTACTTTAGCATGAGGTTATATGCGAGCATAGTATTAGCTCCTGGCAAACGCAGGCAGATCAGCGTCTGGCCTGTTTCACACCTGGCTGAGGGATGACTCTAAGGACCGTCTGAACGGCTGCTTGATCGACGAATATTTCGCTGTGCAAGACCTTACCTTCGTGAATAACTAAGGCTTTATGATTGCTCCCGGGGTGTCCCCAGTAGGCCCATCGCCCATCACCGACTGCTTGCGCTTGAAAGCCAGCAACAAAAACCTCAGCTCCAGCAGGAATATTACCCAGCACAGCCATGTTTTTTTGTCGCCAACCAGCCATCGGCGGAGCATCTTTCAAAGAAGGTGTACTCAGCAAACAGCGAAGCCTTTGCCTTACATTTTGACAAGGCTGAGGACTTGTCACGAGCACTCTCCAGCGCTTAGTTTTTTCGCGTTGTTGATGGAGGCTAAGAGCAAATCTCTGACCGTTTGTATCCAATAGATTGGTTCCTGGCTTTAAGGACCAGAAGGGCGTAGTTCCCGAATCTTCGTCGATAAACCAAGAGCTATTATCCTTAAAGGCCCAGAACGATTTTTTCATATGAAGGCGCAAAAGCGTCGACAATGATCGTGAAGTCTCCTCAAAAGTCTTAGCGAATCCGGCGATAAAGGCTGTCTGTTCGACTTGACCAAAAGGAGTTTTCCAACTGATTCCCGCACGAATGTATCCCACTTGATCCTGCTTTGGGATGTAACTTAAGACAACCTTCCAAGGTGCCTGGCGATCTATACGCAGCCCTAATTTTTGTAATTCGTTACTCAGCATTGGCATAATTTTTTCTTGAACTACTTGAGACTGATGCTTCTCGAGCAGGTTCGCTGGAGTTCGCCCATAGCTTTGGACCTGTACAGAGATCGATGAGAGTCCATCGTCGAAGTAGACAGCCATCGAGGCATCATTTGTATCGGGATTTTCATCTTCTCCCCCGTTAGCTTCTGCTACCTGTCTTTGACGAAGAACTTGTAGATCTGGATCAGGCCTAGGCTCCGTAGGATCCTCAGCTAATTCAGGTTCGACTACAGTTTTGTTTGGCTTCGATGCTTTAGCCAGGACCTTTTTAGATCCCTTAGCCAAACGCTGAAGCTCTATCGTTGTCTTAACTTCAACTGCTTGGCTCTGATTTTTCTGACTGGGCACCTTAAGCTGTTTACTCCCCTGAAGCCCTATCTCCCCTTCTTTTGCTAGCTCAAGTGCCAAGCGTTCCCCAGGCTTGAGTCGCATATATCGCCGCCACTCTCCGAAACTATCGGTGACCCCCATAGGAGCTTTATTGATCCAAACACGAGCCCCGGTAACAGGGTGACCATTCTCTTCGAGAGCTCTAATATCAACCAAGACAAAGGGAGCTTGGCTTCCTGAGCGTTTCATCCAACCTACAATCCCAAACACTCCCACTAATACCCCTAGAAACGCTAAGCCCCACACCCACTCTCGGCCACGCTTTTGCGGACGAGGCGATCTGGGCATAACTTGCCTATGTGTACCCTGCGGGGGAAACAGCTCATGAACGGCTTGCCGTTTATGGACTTGCTGTCGTTGGGAATTGACTTTCCGCTGATGCACCGCTTCGCTCCTCGAATTACCTTCAATACAAAAAAACAAAGGGACGACCGACACGATGGTGACCACTTAGGATAGCCGCAAACATTAGGGGGATGATGCGTGAGGGCTCGTGACATCCTAAATCATACGACCCTATTCACAGTCTAAATTTGACCACCTAAAAAAAAAATGGGCAGCCTTTTCCCACTAACTGGCCCCTTAAACTGGACACTTTCCTGGGCATTTTTTGCATAGATGTTTTGATTGAAGTCACTCAGTGACTTCACAATGTCACTTCTTTTACTTACGACTTAGTTTTAAAAGACTCACTGAGGAGGAGTATTATGAATTGTCCAAATTGTCTCAGTGAAGGTTCGATGAGAAAAAAAGGATCCTACATTCGTTCGAGTGATGGAAAAACAATTCCTCGATTTCGATGCTTAAAATGCTTGAAATCAAAGTCTGCAACATGGTGGAGCATTGATTACAGACTCAGAAAAAGAGATATCAACCAAACAGTTTTCACCTTGCTCTGTCAAGGAACATCACAGCGATCTGCAGCCAATCAACTTGAAGTAAGAAGAGAAGCGATCGCAAGACGCATAATTTTGTTTGGAAGATGTGCAAGATCAAACTTAGAATTCTACAGAAATACACGAGCACCTGCCGAAGTCGTTATCATCGATGAGATGGAAAGTTTCGAGCACTCCAAGTGCAAACCCCTCACGATGCCTATCATCGTCGAAAATAGAACAAGAAAAATTCTAGCATTAGCAGTCGGCTCTATTGCAGCAAAAGGCACACTAACAAAAAAATCTCTACTCCTTTACGGGAAGAGAAAATGTCAACGCAGAGCCTTATTATTGAAATCAATGCAAGATCTTCAAAAATGTTTTTCCTCAGGTGGCACCATAAAATCCGACCAGAGTCAGCATTATATTAAACTCATTAGAGATCTTTTCCCCAAGGCCAAGCATACTAGATATAAGGGTCGTAAGCCCAAAGCGAGCGGGCTAGGCGAGCTAAAAAAAGGGGGGTTTGATCCTCTATTCTCACTGAATCATACAGCGGCGATGTTTAGAGATAACGTCAAAAGACTCTCACGCAAAACATGGTGCACTACCAAGAAAGCCGAACGCCTAGAAGACCTGATGTATCTCTATGCTAATTTTCACAATTGTAGACTCGAGAAAAAGCGAGGCCGAATCTTACTAAAATGGCTTGATATTCCTTGGCCCAATTAAGGGAGCCAGTTAAAGATGGAGGCACAGTTGCGGGGGGGGCGGATGGCTTCGCATCGTTCTTTTACTTTTTGTGCTGCCTCTTCATTTAAGATTTCAGCCCTTCTCACATGCAACTTGAACATATGCCTGCCCTCTGGCTGCAGGTCAGCATCTACCTGGTAAATGAATTTACCTCTTTCCCAGGCATTTTCTCGACCAAACAATTTGACTTTGAACGATTCGCCATTGGTCGTGAATTTACTCCAGCCTTTAGTCAATGCAGCTGTTGAGTAAATTTCAGGAGTAAATCCCGTATCGCTTTCGGGATATTGTTCAAACTCCCAATAATCTACTGAGAGAGGATAGTATGCAAGAAGATGCGAGTCCTTTGGTATACCTAGGCTTTTGCGCAGAGCTTGTTCTGCTTCCAGAGAGCTACTGGGGCTCATCGGGCATGCGTTGGGCAATGAAAAGCGAATCATACCTGGGTTGTTCTCAGTCCCACCCTTTTTCTCTATACGCCCCTTCCCCTGTGAACAAGGGAACCCCATAGCCGTCCAAGAACTCCCGCGGACAAACCCCTGAGTACCGTCCTCACGTGTGCAGGATTTGAGAAAACCTATCAGGACTAGTTGCGTCTGTGGGTCGTAGTAAGGGAGTGTTATTTTGGAGTCCAAGGCCAAACAATCACTCTCTTTACTCTTGGGAAGAGTGACGGGCAATGCGTCGTCAGCTATAGCTTGATTTTTACCACTTGAACTTACTAAAGCCGCTTTTTCAACTGCTACCTTGGGCTGGGAGCTAGCCTGCGAGATTTTCTCTGATCCAGAGTGAACGCAGCCAACAAGGGAGATACTTGCTAACAACAAACTTCGCGGCTTCAACAGGAGTCCCTCCGGGAACGATGTTACCTCCAGTATAACACTGGTAAGCTTGGAATTTAGCATCGCATATTTTAAATACGACTGCGAGAGAGGATCTCCCGCAGCCGCTTAAGAAACATCACACCTGACCTTCTACAAGGACATTTCGATCACATGGTCTGGCCCAGTTGAGCTCAGGTTAACTCACACTGCTCCTCTTTGACCATGTTTAATTTCAGAGCAATTTCATGGTCAGTTCTGGTATTGCAGACGCTTGGGACAGAATCGAGGTTCCCGCTTGAGCCAATATTCGATTCTGAGTAAACTCTGCCGTAACCTCTGCAAAATCGACATCGCGTATACGACTTCGCGATGTCGACATGTTTTCGATCTGAACCCCCAAGTTATTGATCGTCGAGTTCAAGCGACTTTGCTTCGCACCGAGAATTGCGCGGTTACCAGCCACTTTTTTGATGGCATCATCGATGACGGTTAATTTCTCCGCAGCAGTCTGCCGGTCAAAGTCTCCATCAGCTTCAACAGGTCCAATCTCAGCGTCTTTGGACAATCCGAGGATATTCTGGGCATCGAGCTTGATGTTATCTATATCGATAGCTATTGTATCCGTATTTTCCTGCTGCCCATCACCAGATCCGATATGAATTGTTACCGAACCAACGCCACCATTCTTATCTGCTCCTCCGAGGAGTGAGAAGCCGTTAAACTCAGTGGTATTAGCGATACGATCAATTTCATCCACCAGCTGGGTGTACTCTTTGTTGGCGAAGGATCTTTCTTGATTACCGATGGTATCTGAAGCCGATTGGGTTGCAAGTTCGCGCATCCGGATGAGGATGTTGGAAATCTCATTCATGCTCCCCTCCGCTACCTGGATCAGGGAAACACCATCATTAGCATTGCGCTTAGCTTGGCCCAGAGACCGGATTTTACCTGTCATAGTATCAGAAATTGCCAAACCAGCGGCATCATCCGCTGAGCGGTTAATTCGATTACCACTCGCCAACTTTTCCATGTTATTTGACATGTCGTTAGTTGTACTTTGCAAGCGCCTTTGCGCAATGAGTGCAGGTACGTTGGTTTTAATGCGAAGGCCCATAATGAGAACTCCTAGTCGTCGGTGTGAAACATAAAGATCCGAACTACATTTCAGATATCGTCAAAACACCAAGCGGAACTATAGAGAAAACAAAATTAAATTTTTGTTTCTTAAAAACTTTTTTTGGTTATGTTGCAAATTTGGAATTTTTTTGATCTGAAATAAGGTTCTTAGCATCATGCGAGAAAAGACCTTTTGCACGACTTACAGAGCTCGATGAAAGGGGAGAGAAGGCATAAAAAAATATCTCAAAAATAAAATATTTTTTTATTTTTTCACAAAAACAATGCAGATGATCGGATATTTCAGAGGCTTAGTCTTCAACCTCAAGCCCAGGACGCTGCAGACCCAACCAAAATTTTTGGAATAATGCATAAAAAATGCACAAAAAACTTAGAATTCCGAGCGTTAATGCAAGAGGCTCCCAAACTAACAACATACTCGGACCAAGCCAGTAGCGGGAAGTTGATCCGGAAAGATAGACGCGGTCTAAGACTGCACAGGCGACCAAGCTCAGGCAACAACTCGTGCCGACGATAAAGACTAGCGCTCGCAAGCTAGCGGGCACGGTTTTTCGAGCCGTAAGAACTCCCAAACACAAGATTGCGGCTATGGCGAGATCTCTATCGAATGGCTGCATTAGCAACTGCCACCAATGCATATATGCATACTGAGTCCAAGTAGAGACTCGGGGGTTCCAGTCCACAGATCTAAAGGTGGAGAGTAGCAGCCAAACGCCAAGCCCAGCTCCTGTTGTCAGCCACAGATCTTTTCTCAGCAGAGCTCTTAGCTCTGGTCTCTGCAGCAAACGTCCTATCCCTCCCGAGAGGGGTTTAAGGATGTGACCCTCTGGAGAAGTATTTGTTCCTACAGCCTCGTCAAGATTGCTCTGCAGGGATCTTCTCAAGAGCCCGTAAAGCAAGATAATGACAAAAACAAGTGGAAGAAAACTAGGTTCTAAGCTCGCGAGTATCCCTGCGATCGCGGAAGATCCTAGTAAGATTAAGCTCGATCCTGATCGCAACCAATGTGCGAGACAAGCAGCCCAAAGCATAAGAAGGGCAGACATGGCTAACTCAGGACTTACGTTCCCATTGCTGGCAATGAGCCGACCTCGACTGAGCAAAGCCACAGCCACAAGCAAAGCTACAATCCATGAGCTCGTCAAAAGCCTCGTCAGGAGAGCGGCAAAAAATACGGTAGCTATCAAAAAACCCTGGTTATAGCGGATAAAAACCTGCTCATCGAAACTTTGCGAACGGCAACTCGCATGTACTATCGCTTTGTAAAGGAAGCTCCCACCCCAAGAGGGCCGACTAACCCATTCTTCCGAGCGAACAAGGGCTTGTTTCTGTCGGATATCAAACGAACGAATACAGCCATCCGACCGCTGAGACTCTGCGACCATCACCCTATTCTGGGGCGGATAAAAAGGTGGATAAGTGCGAATATCCATCCACACCAAACGCATAAGAATCATGAACAAAATTGTTAAGCCTAGGGCTAATTTCCACTCATAGGAACGCATGCTGGACCTCATCTCGAAGGCGGGTTAAAGTGTAAGACATCCACTCCCAGAAGCCAAGAAAGAGGTGCTTTTTGAAAAAAGCTATTGCCCTTATTCTTTTCGCTCTGTGTCCCTTGACGGGCTTGGTTCTCGTTCAGAACGATCTTCTCCAACGGCAAGCTTCCTATCGAGAAGTTCGACTCGAGCTGCAAGCCGCTCTTGATAGCACAATGACGCGCCAAAAAAACATAAGCAATGACTTGCGTGCTGATCCTGCGCTCCAACAAAATCTTAGTTTAGAAATGTTTGGGGGAGCTGGGCGCATACTTGCTGGTTACGCCCAAGCAGGCAAAATCGATCGCCTTGCCCTCGTCGATCAGACATGCAGAATTGTCACACAATCCGAACAGGGCTTACCTTTGCATAACGAGTGTGACAAATCCGAACTCGAGAAGATAGATACTCCGCTGACGCAGTGGCAAGCGACTCCACAAGGCATCCGGGTCAGCCTTGTGACACCGCTGCCAAGCATCCAGGGAGTACGATACTTTCTGAAGGCCAGCACACTCCTGGGTGAAGCTTGGCTCCAAAACTTTCCTCATCTTGCTGAATTGAGCAAAGACCTCGGTCTCAGCTTTCAGCCAAAGTCCAAAGCGGGCAGCCGCTTGCTCTGGAAGTCTAGCGCTACCCTCCCAATTGTTTTGGAGGTCTACGCGAATGACTGGTGGTTTCTGATTTTTCCACAGGTTTTATCCGACAAGAATTTAGATCTTACCAAGAGCTTCCTGCTTTGTCTTTTCATGCTCTTTTCGGGACTAATCCTTTTGGCAAATGCGGTTCGTGCTCGACAGCATAACATCCAAAAGACTCTCCAACAGCTCACTGCATGGACCATAGAGCTAGGGGCACAGCCGTTTGAAAGCTCTCCACAAGATGGTCTCGACATCGAAACTCTCAAAGGCTCAATGAGTCGGATTGTCAAAAAAAACTTAGAATCGCAGACTCGCCTAGAGCATCAAACTAAATTACTACAACAACAGATCGTAAAGCTAGAAAGCCGCATCATTGAGCAGCAGACAGAGCAAGCATGGTTCCATCAAGCGCAATCTCTCCATCAACAGATGCAGTCCTGCGCAACCGCTTATATCGAAAAACTGCAGGAAAGTATCAGTCTCGGTGAAGACTTATCCTACGTTGCCAGTCGAGAGATTTTCAAGCCAGCTCAACGTCTCTTTGATATGAGTTCACGCTGGGACCTCGAGCTTAGTAAACAAAATCCCAAGAAGTTTTTAAGGACTCTCACAGAACGAGTCGACGAGAGTGGCGTTTCAGAGCTTGAAGGCAATCTGGATCGCCTTATTCAGGACTCTCATAACGTCGGAAATTGTGCCATCAACCTCAGTATGCTGAGTCAGCGGCTCATTCAAGAGCTCAAAGCGACTCTGACTCTTGCACAACACTGGCAAGCAATGATGAAAAATGGTGTCCGTGACCAGCATACTATACTTGGTCTTCTTCAAGAGAGTCAGGCTCTTATCAAATTACAAGGAGAGTTCCAAGATCTCCACTATGATAATGCTGTGGATCCTCTCATGGAAGGCCACAAGATTCCTGCGAGCACTATGACCTCTGTCCTTTATCATTCCCATCTAGCATTGATGGAAACAGCTCGTGAGAAAGGGGCTCGCCAACTCCACATCACGACTCAGATCAAAAAACGTAGTGATCGTCATATCCTCGTTATTTCTTTACGATCAGATGGCCAAGATCAGCTAGAACCTGGTAGCGATCTTCCGCCAAAGGCGTCCCAGCACCTCAGTCTCGCCATTCAACTTTTGCAAGGATACGACATAAAAATCACATCGCTGCCACCGTTGCCAGGGGTCTATGCACTTGCCCTTATGTGGCAGCCGGAATCGTCCACAGATATTTTGCCTTTGAAATTTGAACCAACAGCGCGTGACCTCCAACTCTAGGTCTCAGCTCCCGCTGAGAGAGCTCCCCCTCTCAGCTTTTCTATGTTTTGCGCATATGGACTAGATGGAGAAATTCGGATCGCGTCTCTGGGGTCTGAAAGCAGCCCTGCATGCAACTTGTAGTAGTAAAACTGCCTTGTTTTTCAACTCCACGCATCATCATACAAAAGTGAAAGGCCTCCAAAACTACGCCAACCCCTTGGGCATCGAGGACTCGGTGCAAAGTTTCGGCTATTTGCCTCGTCATTCGTTCTTGGACTTGCAAACGGCGTGCGTATGCATTGACGAGACGTGGGATTTTTGAGAGTCCCACCACTTTATTCTTGGGAATGTAAGCAACGTGGGCCTTACCATAGAAGGGTAAAAGGTGGTGCTCACACAGACTGTAAAATTCGATATCATGCACGACGACCATATCCTGGTAATCCACATCGAAGAGCGCTTGTTGAAGAATGCTTGCTGTATCCTGTTCGTAACCCGAGGTGAGATATCGAAAGCTTTTAACGAAGCGATGAGGCGTTTTTAAAAGTCCATCTCGCTGAGGATCCTCACCGAGATCTTGGAGCAGGACTGACAAGTTTCCTTCATGTTTATTCCATGGAAAAGAATCGTGACTCATTGGGAAACCTCCGAAACTCTCGACACTGAGATCTCCACCAGCATACTCTAATTCTTGAGCAGGACCGAGCCTGAACTTACCCGAGTATGACCCGTGCTTTGGCGTTCACCTCCTCCAACTCGGCTTGGGGATCACTTCGGACGGTGAGACCGCTGCCGGCGGCATATTCCCAAGTGCCTTCGGGCGTCCTCATCGCCGTACGAATCAAAATCGAAGAGTCACAACGACCAGAATAAGCATCGATATAGAAAATATTGCCCATGAAGTAAGCACGCGGCCGTTGTTCACGTTCAAAGATTGCTTTCATAACCTCTATTTTGGGAGCTCCAGTGATGGATCCGCCTGGACACAATGCAGCCCAAAGATCCCGCCAACAAATATCCTCGCGCAAGCGAGCCTCAATCTTAGCTATCAAGTGGTGAACGTGAGAAAAACTATGGACAGTCCCAGGATCTAAAACGCTTACAGACCGCGGATAAGACACTTTCTGCAGGTCATTACGCATCAGGTCAATAATCATATTGAGCTCGGCTCTATCCTTGGGATGTTGCGCCAGCTCATCACGCAATTTTTGATCTTCCTTAGCATCGGCACGCACTGGCCTAGTGCCCTTTATGGGCTCGGTTCGTATCCAGGTTCCAGTATCTTCATTTGAAATCTGAACAAAGCGTTCAGGACTGCAAGATACGAGACCCAGGTCTGGCATATCCAAGTAAGCAGAAAAAGGACCGGCTGCAGCTCTCATGCGGTTCAGCCAATAACTTCGGGGCGGCGAGGCGGAGCTCTTCCAATAGCGCAAGAGGTTCAGTTGATAGTAGCGACCTTCGCGAATCTCCGAAATCACCTTGGCGACATTTTGAAGATAGCTCTCATCATCAGTCTGTGGAATCCATTCGATAGCTGATGTCCCTGCCGACTCGCTCAGGGGAGGCAAAGGCCAAGGGATTTGGTAGTGGCACTGTGTCGCTTCTGCCTCCTCACAAAGCCAATATTGACCAACGTGAACTTTCCCAACTAAAGCTTTGCGAATACGAAAAGCACGTGCCGGAGCACTCCCAGAGCCTGCCCAAGCATCGTAGCTTTGTAACACCACAGTTCCGACACTATACGCTAATTCGTGTCCTAGTCCCTTGGGCGAGATACATGCGCTCACCTTCTTCTGCGTCAGGTCTGCGAGCTCACATTCATCCCAGGCCAGAGCGAGCAAGCCCCACTCCGAGTTTATCCCCCCGAGATAGAGCGCAGGTAGCTCAGCAGGTACTCGCCTTAAAAGTTCGAGCATCGACCCAGGGCTCTCTGACCAAGCCGTGATGTGTAGGCCCGGCGCTTGAAGTGGAGCATTTGGATTGTTTGACATAAGTCTTCCTTTCCGAGCCACAAAACCCGTCTTGCCGCGAAGACTGGACGGGCGCCTGAGGCCGAGCTAAGATACGGCGATTCAATCTCGGCGAGGCAAAGGCAATACTCTAACAAAACAGGGCAGCATATGACAGTCGCAGGTTTCGAGAAAATTGGAGTTCTAGGAGCAGGTCAGATGGGCAGTGGTATTGCTCAGGTCTGCGCCACCAAGGGACTCAAGGTTGTATTGATCGACATCAACGCAGCACAGATCCAAAAAGCCCAAAAGTCCATAGAAACATCACTGAGCAAGCTCGAAAGCAAAGGACTCTTGAGCGACAAGGCCGGCGCTATCCTCCAGCGCCTTGAGTTTCAGACAGAACTGACAAAGTTTTCGGCTTGTGATCTCATCATCGAAGCTGTTACCGAAAACGAAGATCTCAAACTCAAGCTCTTTCGGCAGCTTGATGAAGTTGCAGCGCCAAGCGCCTTGCTTGCGAGCAACACTTCATCCATTCCCATCACTCGCATCGCCAGCGCAACTAAGCGTCCTGATAAAGTGATCGGCATGCACTTTATGAATCCCGTACCCATCATGAAGTTGGTAGAAGTCATTCCAGCTATGACCACCTCTCCTGAGGTCAAAGAGCGGATTATCGCTCTTGCCAAGGCTTTGGATAAAGAAGTTTCGCTATCCCAGGACTACCCTGGATTTGTGGTCAATCGCATCCTGATGCCCATGATTAACGAAGCCTTCACAGCCCTCATGGAAGGCGTCGCCTCTGCAGAAGATATAGACAAGGGGATGAAGTTAGGCACTAATCAACCGATGGGTCCTCTCACTCTTGCTGATTTTATCGGCCTTGATACTTGCCTGGCTATCATGAAGGTGCTTCATGAAGGCTTCGGCGATCCTCGCTATCGTCCTTCGCCCTTGCTGGTGAAATACGTTGAGGCTGGCTATTACGGGCGCAAAGTTGGACGTGGTGTATATACCTATCCCTCATGAATCAGGAAAGGGGAAACTATGAGTTTTGGCACATTTGAAACCTTACAGTGTGAAGAGCGCGATCAGGTGCTCTTTGTTACTATTCAAAGACCACAGGTCCTCAACGCACTCAACGCGACAGTATTACAAGAAATGCATCGACTGCTTGATCTCGTTCGCCATAAAACAGAGCTAAGAGCTTTGGTACTCACTGGAGCTGGCGATAAAGCTTTTGTAGCAGGTGCGGACATTGCTGCGATGAAAGAACTCTCTCCTGTTCAAGCTCTGCAGTTCGCTCGTTTGGGCCAGGATTTGACGACAAAGTTAGAAGGTCTTCCACTCGTCACCATCGCACGCGTCCAAGGCTTTGCTCTCGGTGGTGGTTGCGAACTTGCCATGGCTTGCGACCTTGTGATTGCTAGCGAGAAAGCCTTGTTTGGCCAGCCAGAAGTCGATCTTGGTTTGATTGCTGGTTTTGGTGGCACCCAACGTCTCGCTCGACGTGTTGGCCTCCCTCTAGCCCTTGAGATCCTCTGTGCAGGACGCAAGCTGAATGGTCGGGAAGCCCAACAATTTGGTCTGGTTTCTCAGGTCGTTGCTCCCGAAGAACTCGACAATTATGTAGCTACAGTTTTGAAGAATATACGTAAAGCGGCTCCCCATGCGGTCGCAGAGAGCAAGCGTCTTGCTCGCGCCTCACTTGAGCAACCGCTGCAAACGGGTCTTTCTTCAGAAGCAAGTGCCTTCGCCACTTGTTTTGCAGGCCACGAAGCACGCGAAGGCCTCAGCGCTTTTCTCGAAAAACGTAGTGCGAAATTTTAATTCCCCTCTTCCATACGGGGCTCCGCTGTGAGCCTCGCTCCCACCTCAGCTAGCAAGTATTCGCTGATTAAATTTCTAGATCTTTCCAAATCTCTCTCGTATGATGTTGTCAGTTTCCGCGCTCCAAGCATCGATCCCAAGCACTAAGAAAGGATAGAACCTATGAACGCCATCCTCAACCGCGTGCAAACCGACTGGACAAAAATTCAAAAGACTCTAGAGAAAGAAAGCGAAGTGCTGGTCGATAGATTGCTTACAGCCGCCAACAAAGCCGCTAACAATCAAGCCGTACTCGAAAAGCGTCGGGAACTTGAGCGCCTCGTCGAGACCCAATACAAAAAGTTTGAACCAAAATTAGACAGGTTCTATAAGGATCTCAAAGGGACAGCCGAGAAATACGGCGTCAATGTTCAAAAACTAGAAAAAGGCGTCATTGCGACTACCCAAAGTGCTGCTCGCCGTTTCAACTGGAACCTCTCGCAAAGCGAAGCTCCCCTTGAGACAGAAGTTGCCGCTCCTCACGTTGATGAAGAGGAAGAGCTTGCACAAAGTGTATCGGGCAAAAAGAAGCCTGGTCGCAAAAAGGGCGCTAAAAAGGCCTAATCTTGCAAGTCTCGACCACAGATGCATGGCAGTCGCTCGAGTCAGCCCCTGGCGAACACTCGTTCGCTTCTAAACTCATTGCTTGGTACCGTCAACAGGATCGCCAGCTCCCATGGCGCATCCGCTTTGCTTCAACGGCAGATCCCTTGGCGGTTTGGGTCAGCGAAATCATGCTGCAGCAGACAACCATCCAGGCCGTGATCCCTGCCTACCATCGCTTTTTTGAGACCTTCCCGGACATCTATGCTCTCGCCGCTGCGCCGGAAGCGGAGGTTAGACTTGCCTGTCGTGGTCTTGGCTACTACCGTAGATTCAATTTTTTACATAAAGCTGCCCAGCAATTGGTCGCTGCTGCTAGCCCGGTAAGCTGGCCACAGGACTTCCTCTCTTGGCGCGAGCTTCCAGGCGTTGGCGATTACACGGCAGCAGCCATTTCCAGTATTGCGTTCGGATATCCCAAAGCTGTAGTCGACGGCAATGTGGAGCGAGTTCTCTGTCGCCTCCTAGATCTGCGTATCGTAGTGGACCCGAGCTGGAAAAAGCCATTTCAAAAAATAGTTGATGCTCTTCTCGATCCCGAAGCTCCGGGTGATTTCAATCAAGCTTTGATGGAGCTGGGTCAAACCGTATGTACCAAACAAAATCCAGAGTGTAAGATCTGTCCCCTGCAAGCTGTATGCAAGGCGAAAGCTCGGGGAAGTCAGGCACTAGCTCCTAGAGCGAAGCCAGCCCCCATCTTCGAGGATGTGACTCTCCATCTAGCAATAGCGACTCACAAAAAGCAACTTGGCCTTATCGCACGGCATGACAAGGCGCGCTTTCTAAAGGGAACTCTCGGTTTTCCCACAGCAATAGAGGGAGAGCCGCGCAAGTTCCATTGGGAATCACCTTTGCGATTCCGTCCAGGCAAAGAGCCGTTTGCTGAATTCAAACACTCTATCACCAAGCACAAAATTACAGGCTATGTTCATTATCTTGGAGAATACGAAAAGAAGGACGAGGCTATGACTTGGGTCAAGTGGGAAGAAGTTGAATCTCAACTCGTTTCCAACCTTGACCGCAAAGCACTCAAAAGCTTTTTTAAGAACTTTGAGGTATCCCGCAAAGCTCGCGGGTCCTCAAGCTCGTGACCGTCTTAGGACTGAAACATTTCTGCGGCGCCCACAAGGGCCCTCACACCATAAGCACTACCACCATTACCAGTGTATCCTGTTGCTGAGCAACTCCAGGCTGTACCAGCGATATCAATGTGAGCCCACTCGCAACGATGATCTTTTACAAATTCACGCAAAAAGTAGGCACCCATGATAGGGCCAGCTTTCACGCTCGGCTTGGCGATGTTCTTATAATCCGCTAGCTGACTGCTGACTTCTGCCTCAAGCTCTGGCCACATCGGGAGTTGCCACATAGGCTCCCCGACTCTATCTGCGACTACTTTGAGGAAGTCTGCAGTCTTTTGCTCTTTGACCATGACCCCAGCACCGGCATGTCCGAGTCCGAAAATAACAGCACCCGTGAGTGTCGCGATGTCGAGTACCAAGTCTGGATTGAATTTTTCTACCACGTAGCTCAGAACGTCTGCCAAGACCAAGCGTCCTTCGGCGTCAGTATTGAGGATTTCAATCGTTTTGCCATTATAGGCTTTGACAACATCGCCTGGCTTGGTCGCTTGTGGTCCGAGAAGATTCTCAACCGCACCCAGAGCACAGATCACGTTGACTGGCGGCGGAACCGCTGTGAAGTAATGAGCTGCCCCGAGGACTGCAGCCGCTCCAGACATATCATACTTCATCTCTTCGAGACCGGCGGACGGCTTGATATTAATACCACCCGCATCAAAGGTCACACCTTTGCCCACAAGCGCAACAGTCTTCGAGCTATCCTTACCCGTGATTTTGAGTGCCACGAGTTTAGGATCGCTTTCTGCTCCGTGAGCGACACTAAGGAAAGATCCCATTCCTAGCGCTTGCATCTCTTTTCTACCCAGCACGACGAGTTCGGCAGCTGACTTACCAAAGAGATCTTGAGCTATGTTTGCAAACTGTCCTGGGTAAATGAAATTAGCAGGAGCGTCTTGCATCCACTTCGTGAAGACCACCGCTTTTGCTAGTTCCAAGCGTTTCTGTCGTTCTTCTTTGGCCAAGCCAACGACACGAACGCTTTTTGGAAGCTCGTTAGTATCTTTAGACTTGAAGGCATTGCCATCTTCGAAGCCAGTCAAAAAGCCTTCTAACACGTCAGCAACCGCAAGAGAGCCTACGGTAGCGAGCTGGATATCTTTCAGCTTTACTTTTCCTAAAGCCTGAGCCGCGTCCATACCGAATTGGCGAGCAACCTGGGCGGCAGTAGTCTTTACAGACGTAGGTACCAAAAGAAGAAACTTTTTCCCTTCAACCGTCACGCGAGCCTGCTTTTCTCCAGGGGTCCACGTGCGCTCTTCCAGGGCAGCCAAGAGTCCTTGACGGAGGCTATCAGTCAGGAGAGCGTGGTCTAGAAGGAGCTTGTCTTGTTCCGAACGAACAGCCACAAGGTTCCAAGCGTCCGAAGCGAGTGCTTGTGCCTCGTCTATCTGAACTTGCTGGAGCCATTGGTACGACTTAGGAAGGTAGTCTTTCCAGGATGTATAGCTAAGCATGATGGTCCTTTCCTCTGCTAGAAAGCTTTCCAGGGGTAGCACACCCGAAGGCTCCTGTCTATCCCGGGGAAACAGATGTCACAGGCTGTTCCGACTGCCTTAAAGAACGCGAGCGTACGAGTGTGTGGCTTTCCCTAAGATCCCCGGATTGTGATCTTGCCTTTCGAGACTTAAAGGTCCAGAATGCGAGCTTCGATGACGTCTCGCAGGTTTCGCCACACCTGTCGGACTGTAAACAGGAGTCTACTGATGAGTGTTATCACCTTTGTAAATGCACGAGAAATCCTCGACTCTCGGGGCAACCCAACTGTCGAAGTCGAAGTCATGACGGAATCAGGTTACTTCGGTCGCGCTGCGGTCCCATCAGGGGCATCGACCGGTCAATACGAAGCCTGCGAGCTTCGCGATGGCGATAAAAAACGCTACCTCGGCAAGGGCGTTTTGAAGGCTGTTGGGAATGTCAAAGACAAGATCGCTCCTAAGATCGTAGGCCTCGATATCTGTGGTCAGGCAGAAATCGATCATCTCCTCTGCGAACTTGACGGAACAGAAAATAAGAGCAATCTCGGAGCCAATGCCATCTTGGGCGTATCTTTGGCAGTTGCCAAAGCTGCCGCAGAGTCGGTCGGCCTCCCCCTCTACCGCTACATCGGTGGTGTGCATGCCAATCGCCTTCCCGTCCCGATGATGAATATCATCAACGGTGGAGCCCATGCTGATAACAATGTCGATTTTCAAGAATTTATGGTGGTCCCTTTCGGTGCCCCAACTTTCCGTGAAAGTCTGCGCTACGGGACTGAGGTGTTCCACTCCCTCAAGTCCGTTCTCAAAGAAAAGAACTTGAACACTGCAGTCGGTGACGAGGGCGGCTTCGCTCCCAACCTCACTTCTAACAAGGCTGCTCTCGATGTCATCATGGAAGCGATTCAACGCGCTGGCTTTAAGCCAGGTGAAGATATCGGTATCGCACTGGATGTCGCGGCTTCTGAGTTCTTCAAAAACGGTCAGTACCACCTCAGTGGCGAAAATCGCAGCCTCGAGCGCGAACACTTTGTTAAATTCCTGGCAAGTTTGACCAAGGATTATCCCATCCTTTCCATTGAAGATGGCTTGGATGAGAACGACTGGGAAGGCTTCCGTATGTTGACAGCAGAAATTGGAGAACAGGTTCAGATCGTCGGTGATGATCTGTTTGTGACCAACGTCAACCGCCTCCAACGCGGAATCGAAGAGCGCGCTGGCAATGCAGTGCTCGTGAAGCTCAATCAGATCGGTACTCTGACGGAGACGCTCGACACCATCGCTCTGGCAACTCGATCAGGCTACAACAGTATCATTTCGCATCGTTCTGGGGAAACTGAAGACGCAACGATTGCAGATCTTGCCGTAGCCAGTGGTTGTGGACAGATCAAAACTGGATCGGCCTCTCGTACCGACCGTATCTGTAAGTATAACCAGCTGCTTCGTATCGAAGAAGAACTTGGTTCTACAGCTCGCTTTGGTTAAGTAATTTTTTAGGCCGCTACTCAAGCTATCTGCGTGCTCCGTATGGCGTGCGCTCGAGGCGAAGTTCAGCGGCCTTTTTCTTACAATGGAGTCTTCCGCATGAAACTTCACATGATCGCAGCATGTACCTTACTAGCAAGTACGTGGAGCTTCGCCAAATCCCCCAAAGGCGATGGCCTCAGCAACCAAGAGATCATAGAAACTGTTCAAAAATATAATGATGATGCACGCAACTGCTATATGGCACAGCTTGAAAAAGACAAGACAGCAGAAGGAAAAGTTAAGATCCGGATGCTGATCGACCTCAAAGGCAAGGTAAGTGCCAGTCGCTAGGAACAAAATACTTTCAAAGACAAGTCTGTAGGTCAGTGTCTGATGGATAAAATGAAGGCTTGGCAGTTTCCTAAGCCTCGTGGCGGAGAGCTCGTCAGTGCCGCTTATCCCTTTGAATTTAAGACTGCACCTGCACCGACACCAAGTGCCACTCCCGAAGCATCGACACCAACTCCTACTCCCCCTGCAAGTCCTGAGGCCGCTTCTGAAAAAGCACCAGAAGCAAGTCCTCAGCCCTGACGTTCTTTGCTAATCATTGCGATCAGCATTCCTATCGTGCAGTGACTCTCGATAGGATGCCGCAATGGTTTATGGAGGTCGATCGCATAGACATTTTTCCGCCCTTCCTTGTGCCGATGGAGATAGCCATCCTCCTCCCA